>Ga0134125_10001491_pt1 | contig 28761 bp, 33 predicted proteins | sample KB31751_FD_96464 | JGI IMG/M metagenome (GOLD analysis project Ga0134125, IMG submission 96464) | Terrestrial soil microbial communities with excess Nitrogen fertilizer from Kellogg Biological Station, Michigan, USA - KB3-175-1 | ecosystem: Environmental > Terrestrial > Soil > Unclassified ... | reverse complement strand
TTGGGCAAAGGCGGCAACAACGCACTCAAAACGGCGAGCGAAGTGAGCTCTGTGAATTCGCGTCGCGTCAGTGGAGTCATTTGATTCCCAACTCGCGCCACATCGCGTCCAGTCGCGCTTTCGTCGCATCGTCCATTACGATCTTGTTCGGCCACTCGCGGGTGAAGCCTTCCTCTTTCCATTTGCGCGTGCCATCGATTCCCATCTTCGAGCCGTACGTAAACGCGCGGCTCGCGTGATCGAGCACGTCGATCGGCCCCATCGTGAATCGCACATCGCGCTCCGGATCGATATGGTTCAGCGCCACCCACCACGCTTCCTTGGGATCGCGCACGTTCACGTCCTTGTCGACCACGACGATGACCTTGGCGAGCGACATCAGCCCCTGTCCCCACAAGCCGTTCATCACCTTGTACGCCTGCCCCGGATACTGCTTGTCGATGCTCACGAACACGAGGTTGTGAAAGATTCCCTCGGCCGGCATGTGCAGGTCCACGATCTCGGGAATCGTCAGCCGCAGCAGCGGCAGGAAGATCCGCTCGGTCGCATGGCCGAGGTAATAGTCTTCCATCGGTGGACGCCCGACGATCGTGTGCGGCCACACGGGATTGTCGCGCATCGTCACGGCGGTGACGTGCACTTTCGGATAGTAGTCGGCGAGCGAGTAGAAGCCGGTGTGATCGCCGAACGGGCCTTCGAGCACCAGCTCGTCGCGCGGGTCGATGTAGCCTTCGATGACGAAGTCGGCTTCCGCCGGCACCTCGAGATCCGAGGTCACCGCTTTCGCGAGGCGCACGGGCGCGCCGCGCAGGAATCCCGCGAACAGGAATTCGTCGATCGTGGGCGGCAGCGGCGCCGACGCCGAGTAGATGCTCGCGGGATCACCGCCGAGCGCGATCGCGACCGGCATCGTCTCGCCGCGCTCCGCCATCGTGCGCCAGTGCGCCGCGCCCACCTTGTGCCGCTGCCAGTGCATCGCGAGCTCGTTCTTGCCGAGCAGCTGCACGCGGTACATGCCGACGTTTCGGACTCCAGACTCCGGATTCTTCGTAATGACGCCGCCGAGCGTGATGTAGGGCCCGCCGTCTTCGGGCCAGCAGATCGGCGCCGGCAGCTGCGTGAGGTCGACGTCGGCATCCTTGAGGACCGTCTCCTGGCACGCGGCACGCCCGACGGTTTTCGGCGGGAACTTGGCGACTTCGGCGAGCCGTGGCAGCATCGCGAGCTTGCCGATCAACCCTTCCGGCACTTTCAGCGCGACGAGCTCGCTGATCCGCGCGGCGATGTCGTCGAGACAATCGACGCCCAGCGCGAGCGCCATGCGCCGCTCCGAGCCGAACAGGTTCACGGCGACGGGATACCGCGCGGCCGCGCCGCCGCGCAGCACGGGCTTCTGGAACAACAACGCCGGCCCGCCGCCCGGTGACTTCATGCAACGGTCGGCGATTTCGGTGATTTCCCTGTCGATCGACACCGCGCGATCGATGCGGACGAGCTCGTCCTTCTGGTCGATCGCTTCGAGAAACTCGCGCAGGTTATCGAGTGGCATAGTGGACGGAGCAGATCCCGCCAGTGAGCAGCTCGAAGCCGACACGCGAGAATCCTGCGTCGCGGAGCCGCTGCGACAACCCTTCCGGCTCCGGGAATGCCAGGACCGACTCTGGCAGGTAGGTATACGCGTCCCTATGTTTCGACACGAGCCGTCCGATGGCGGGCAGAATTTTCCGGAAGTAAAAGAGGTACGCCGCGCGCAGCGGCGCGAACCGGGGCGTGGCGAACTCGAGGATCACGAAGCGCGCGCCGGGTTTGAGCACGCGGGCGGCTTCACGCAAACCGCCGTCCAGGTCGGCCAGATTACGTACGCCAAATCCCACCAGCGCACCGTCGAACCGCGCCGCGGGAAAAGGCAGCGCCAGAGCATCGGCGGCGACGGGAGCGGTGCGAGGAGCCTTGTCGCGTCCCCGCGCCAGCATGGGTACGACGAAATCGGCCCCGATCACTCGGCCGCGAAATCCATCGCGGCGCGCCAGCTCGGCGGCGAGGTCGAGGGTCCCGGCGCACAAGTCGAGGTACGTGCCGTCCGGCTTCGCTTCCCAGCCGAGCCGCTGGACTGCGGCACGCCGCCACGAGCGGTCGACGTTGAGGCTGAGCAGATGATTCAGGAAGTCGTAGCGCGGTGCGATCGCCGTAAACATGTCTCGCACGTAGGCAGCGGAGCGACCCATAGGCGCGAAAGATAGACCGGACCACTTGAGCGCCGCCAGCGATCAGCAAGTGGTCGCGTGGGCGAAACAAGGTCATGACGCGGCATTCCGCGAACTGGTCCGTCGCTACGAACGGCCGGTGTTCTCGCTGCTGTACCGGATGGTGCGCGACCGCGCCCTCGCCGAAGACCTCGCGCAGGAAACGTTCATCAAGGTGCTGAACGGCATCAAATCGTATCGGCCCGAATTCAAGTTTTCGTCGTGGATTTTCAAGATCGCGAACAACGCGGCGATCGATCACCTGCGCCGCAAGAACATCGACACGTTGTCGCTCGACGGCGCGCCCAGCGCCGAAACTCCGGAGCAGATGCGCGCCACGTCACTGCAGCTCGGTGACCGGGGAGAGAGTCCGCTCGATGAGGTCGAGAATCGGGAGCTGGGAACGGCGATCGAGCAGGCAATCGGCCGGCTGCGACCCGAATACCGGTCGTGCATTATGCTACGACATGTGGAGGGGTATTCGTACGAGGAGATCGCCGAAACCCTCGATCTCCCCCTGGGGACGGTGAAAACCTATATCCACCGGGCCCGTAATGAATTGCGTGGCTACCTGGAAGACCGGCGCGATTGAAACCGCCCCCAAACCTATGCCGTAGGGCACCCCATGACTGAAACCACCCTTCACCTCACAACCGACGAAATCGAGCTCTGGGCCCAGGGTCTGCTGCCTGCCGCCCGGGCTTTGCACCTGTCCGAATGCTCCCTGTGCCGCGTCGAAGCCGATCGCGAGCGCAAGGTGATCCTGGAGCTGGTGCAGCTCCCGCACTTTGCACCGACCGCCGGCTTTGCCGATCGCGTGATGGCGCAAGTGAAGGTGCCGACGCCGTCGGACAGCTGGAAAGCGTAACCACGTAGCGGCGCAGCGAGAGCTGCGCCGCTATCTGCTGTTACGCCCTAACCTCCGCTCCCACCCCCGCTCCCAGCGTCCTCGCCGCACTGCCGTCTCGCACGGCGATCTCCACCGTACCACCTGACCCGACGAACGCCACCAGCGCGCCCCGCGCCACGTCGCGAAACGTCCGTCGCAACGAGCCGGCCTCGGAATCCTCGATGCGAATGCGCGCGCCGGGCTGCACCGCGTCGCCTGGAATGTTGGTGACGAGCGTCCCGAATCGATCCACGTAGATCACCTCGCCGATGACGGTGAGGTGATCGTGTCGTGCCGCGGGCAGCGGCATGTAGCAGGGATCGGTGATGCGCTCGCCGAGCTCGTCGAGCGCCGCGCCGGTCGCGAGGCGCGCCGCGGCGGGGGCGAACACGTCGCGCCCGTGAAACGTCGCCGCCGCGGACGGCGCGACCGGGAGCGATGCGTAGCGCGCATCCTTCGGCAAGAACGAAAGCACCCCGTTGTCGGGCGCGACGAAGCGATGACCGTCGTACTCCGCGACGAGCGCGCGCCGCGCGGTGCCCACGCCCGGATCGACGATGGCGACGTGGACGGTCCCTCGCGGAAAATGTTTCCAGGTGCGGCTGAGCAAGTACTGACCCGCGCGAATATCGCCGGGCGCCACCAGGTGACTGACATCGACCAGCGTGACGTTCGCGGCAGCGGACAGCAGCACCGCCTTCACTTCTGCGACGTAGCTGTCGGACGTGCCGAAATCGGTGAGCAGCGTGATGATCATCAGACCTTCGCGGTCCTCCAGCGGCCGCTTCTCCAGAACAGGATCATCGCCACGCCCCGCGCGATCGCCGTCGCGCTCAGCGCCACCCAGATGCCGAGCAATCCGAACGCCCGCGACCACCACGCCGCGAGCGGGATGCGCAGGCCGGTGAGCGACGTGCTGACGATCTGCGGCCAGAACGTGTAGCCCGCCCCCGCGAGCGCGCCCTCGAGAATCAGCTCGAAGCTCTGGCCGATCTGCGCGAACGCAATGACGCGAAGGTACAACACCCCGTCCCGGATGACGTCGGGGTCGGCCGTGAACAGCGCAACGAGACGCTCGGGAATCACCAGGAACGCGAGGGCCGTCGTGGCCGTCACTAGGAGGCAATAGAGCACGGTCAATCGAACGGCTTCCCGGGCCCGGTCCTCCTGACGCGCGCCGAGGTTTTGCCCGACCAGCGCGCTCGCCGCGAGCGAGAAGCCGCTGATCGCGACGAATCCCAGCCCTTCCATCTTATGTCCGATGCCCAGCGCGGCGAGCGCCGGCGTCCCGAAGCGCGACGTAAAGCGCGTCAGCCACATGTAGATGACCGAGAGCAGCACGCCCGCGAGCGCGAGCGGCATGCCGATGCGGACGACGACCGGAACCGCGCGCCAATCCGGTGCGCTGAACCGCAGCAGCCGGCGACGCAGCGCCAGACCCAAACCGAGCAGAAACCCGCCGCTGCGCACCATGACCGAGGCGAGTGCGGCGCCTTCGACGCCGAGTCGCGGGAACGGGCCGACGCCGACGATGAGCAGCGGGTCGAGCGCGATCGACACCCCCACCGAGCCCGCGAGCATGAGGAACGGCGTGCGCGTGTCGCCCGCGGCCCGGAAAGTCGCTTCCATCGCAAAGAAGCCGAACACGAGCGGGCAGCCCAGCAGCCACGTCGAGAGATACTCGTGCCCGAGCACCGCGACATCGGCGGGCACCGCCATCAGGCGCAGCATGGGATCGACCACGAGCAGCCCGGCCACGGCGACGATGAATCCCAAGCCCAGGGCGAAGACCACCGACGCCGCCGCCGCCTGCGCAGCGCGCTCCGGCGCCCCTTCGCCGTGGCGGCGGGCAGCCACCGCCGTCAATCCGATCTCCACCATCTCACCAAGGCTCAACGCGACCCAGACGTAGAAGCCGGCGGTCGAGACCGCGGCGAGCGCCGCCGGTCCGATCAGCCGGCCGACCCAGATCGTATCGATCAGGTTGAACGAGAAACTGCACGCGATCATGGCGACCGCGGGTGCCGCGAGCCGCAGCACCGTGGGCCGCAGCGGCCCAACCGTCAGTGCTCCGCCCTGCGCGGGAGTTGACGTTATGTCTGGCGGATTAGCGGGCGTAGCGGGCTACCAGGATGAGCGCGTCGTCATTCCCCTTGGTATGCCGGCTGATCGCGGAGTCCACGATCTCCTTGGGCGTGTTGGTGACCACGACCGAATCGGCAAATCCTTCCTTGATGCCGTCCGAGAAGAGCAGCACCGTGTCTCCCAACGCGAGCGGCACGGAGCGCGTGGTGGGATGCGGCGGATCGCCGCCGATGAATCCCGCGCTCGGGACGAGCGTGACGCGCGCGGGCCGGCTGCCCGAGTCCGCGCGCAGCAGGATCCCGCCGATGTTGCCCACGCCGAGCCACGTGAGCGTCGCGCCCTGCGGATCGAGATACGCCAGGCCGAGCACCACGCCGCGCAATCCCAGCAGCGCCTCGTGGCAGCGCCGCACCAGATCGGACAGCGGCTCGCGCGCGTAGCGCTCGAGCGCGCCGACGGCGGCATGCGCGGCGTTCGCGGCTTCCTCTCCGTGACCCAGGCCGTCAACGACGGCCACGAGTGTCCCGACCCCGACGCGCTTGATCAGGCAGAGATCGCCCGACTCTTTTTCCCCCGGCAACGGCAGAGTCGCGAACGCCGTATCAATCTTCAAATCGCGCGCCGCCACTTTTTCATCGTGATGGTCGTGCCGCGCCCGACGACGGAGTCGACCTCGAACTCGTCCATGAGCCGCTTGGCGCCGGGAAGGCCCGCGCCCACGCCGTGCGACGTCGAATAGCCGTACTGCATCGCGCGATCGATGTCGGGAATGCCGGGACCCTGGTCGACCGCCACGATCGACACACCCTGACGGTCGCCGTTCTGGACGAGACTGAGGGTGATCTCGCCCTTCTTGGCGTACATCAGGATGTTGCGCGCGATCTCGGAGATGGCGGCGGCAATGACGGTCTGCTCGCCGCTGGAAAACCCTGCGACGGCGGCTAGCGCACGGCCCTGCTGTCGCGCTTCGACGACATCGACGTCCGCGGCAATCGGGAGCCGAAGCTCTTCACCCACGGGGCGGGTTGCTCGGCGGGCGCTTGAATCTGGTGTCGAGGCCGCGGTCCTTCGTGCGGCCGTCCAGGAACGCGAGGCCTTCCTCGAGGTCCAGCACGGTGGCCACGCCCTTCAGCGTGAGACCGAGCTGCACCATCGCGAACGCGACGTCGGGCTGGATGCCCACGATCACCGTCTCGGCGCCGCGCAGGCGCGCCATGTGCGCGATGTCGCGCAGCGTCCGGACCGCGAACGAGTCCATGACGTCGAGCGCGGTCACGTCGACGATGACGCCGCGACAGCGCGAGCGCCCGACCTGCGCGATCAGTGCTTCGCGGAGATGGGAGAGGTCGGCGTCTGTGAGGGCGGACTGAATCGAGGCAATGAGATATTGCCCCTGCCGCAGAATAGGGACTTCCACGGCTCCCTCCCTTTAGCGCTGAGATTCCGGCGCGATCTCGCGAGTCGCCAGAGAACCCAAGGTCGGCGCGGCGCGATCCGCGAGCAGGCGTTCGGCTTCTTCGATGCCTCCCTGGAGGTCACCGACCGTCGCCATTTCGGACAGGTCGACGCCGATCGTGACGAGCGTCTGCGCAATTTCGGGCGACAGGCCCGTCACGATGACGGTGGCGCCCAGCAGGCGGGACGCTTCGACGGTCTGCACCAGGTGGTTCGCGACCCCGGAGTCCATGGCCGCCACACCGGTGACGTCGATGACGACGACTTTGGCGCGGTTGGCGCGGATCGCGCGCAGCAGCTGCTCGGTGAGCTGCCGGGCGCGCTGGGGATCGATGACGCCGATGATCGGCAGAATCAGGAGCCGCTCGCGCACCTGCAACACCGGCGTCGACAGCTCCCGGATGGCTTCCTGTTGCTGGCGGATGATGCGCTCGCGCTCTTCGACGAATCCGACGGCCACCGTGTTCGCGATGCGGTTCGCCGCGGGCTCGTAGGAGTCGAGAATCCGGTTCAGCTTTTCGACGTTGTCCTGGTATTTGTTGAACAGCGAGCGGGCGAGCACGTCACGCAGCAGCAGTACGATTCCGACGACTTCGTCCGTTTCGACGCCTCGCGGAATGATTCGCTCCGACAGTCGTCGCGAATACGCCTGCAGGGCTTCGAACGTTCCGGTCTCGAGCGCTTCCACGTAGTTGTCGTACACGGCCGTGGCTTCGGCGAAGATTTCTTCTTCGGTCATCGCCGTCAGCAGCTCCGCGCGCGTGATGCGACGGGCCCATTCCTCGCGCAGCTGGGTCCGATTCTGCCGGAGGTGCGCGACCAGCTCGCGCAGGAGGCCGGCGGACGACTCGCTCAGGGCGGGCGAATCCGCGGCACGCGTCGATACACTCATGCTTCTCTTAGTGTCGGCCATGTTCCAAACCTAGTGGGGTGAGTTTAGGGAGCAAGACCTGCAGACCGCGTCTTGCGGCGTTCCTTGGTCTCGTAGAGCGCAACATCGGCTGCGTTCAGCAATGCCTCCACTGTCTCACCGTGACCAGGGTACACTGCTACCCCAACACTGATCGACAGGTTCGGCTTCTCGGCGTCGGTGGCCAGCCGGTCCACGACGCCGCGCGCGACATGCCAGGCGGCCGCTTCCCCCGTTTCCGGGAGCACCAGCGCGAATTCATCGCCGCCGAAGCGCGCGGCGGTGTCGGTGGCGCGACAAGATCCCAGCAGCGCCTCGGCCACCCGGCGAATGGCGAGACTGCCCGCGAGATGCCCGTGGCGGTCGTTGATCTGCTTGAGACCGTCGAGGTCGAGGAGCACCACGGCGAGGGGCTGCGCCGTGCGCCGCGAGCGGCGGATTTCGGACTCGAGCGCATTGATGAGCTGGCGGTGATTCGCCAGTCCCGTGAGCGGATCCGTCACCGCGAGCTCGCGCCACGTGCCCTGAATGTCGCGCTGCGCCGCGACGACCGCGGCCAGCACCAGACTCGTGACGGCGGTGATGCCGGTCCAGACCTGGAGCAGCACCAGCGATTCATTCCGCGCGTAGACCGAGAACGGGCCCACGCCCGCGAGCGTGCGCGCGATCGCGATCGCGGAAATCACCACCATCACCGTGGCCGCTTCGCGCGGGCCGAACCGGAACGCCACCCAGATCATCACGGGCCAGAGCAGCACCGTGAGCGGGTAATGCTTCGTCGGAAAGACACCGCCGAACAGGGCGTACGCCACCCCGATCGTCACGAACAACAGGACGAGCCCTTCGATGAGCTGCGCGCGGGTCCACGCCGGCACCGGCCGCACGCCGACCCAGATGATGAGCGCCGGCGCGATGACGATGTCGCCGACGGCATCGCCGAGCCACCAGGTGAGCCACACGCGCGGCGCCTCGTGCCAGGACGAGAGCCCGCCGAGCACCAGCGCGGCGACGCCGATCGACGCCGAGACGGTCGTGCTGGCGAGCGCCGCGAACAGCGTGAACCGGAAGATGTCGCGCACGCGATCGAACACGCGCCCGCCGCGCGCGAACCGGTTGACGAGATACGCCGCGAGCAAGCCCTCGAGTGTGTTCCCGACCGCGATCCCCAGCGATGGAACGACGACACCGGCCGTCATGTAGTTCGCGAGAAATGCGGCGAGCAGAATCGCGGGCCAGACGCGGTACCCGAGCAACACAAAGGCGGCGAGCGCGATTCCGGCCGGCGGCCAAATCGTCGTGACCGAACTGTTGACGTATGCGAATCGCAGCCCGAGGCGCGCCGCGAGGTAATAAATGATTGCGAGGCCGAACAGGACGAGGATGCGGCGTAATGATTGGCTCATCCGGCCTAAGCTGAATGGGGGATTAGGCATGAGCGGCCTCATCCCCATGAGTAATGCCGCTGCATCCTCCCGAAAAATACATTACGTCCAAGAACGGGGGTGGAGTGTGCCTTGGACCATTCGCCGTGTCGAGCGTCGGGTATCGGCCCAACGCAGGCGCGGAATCGATAACCGAGCAGTCGAGCGTGAAGGTTCGTTGAACCGTCGCCGGGCGGAGCGTCGTGCGGCTTCTGCGCCGGTCCCCGCGACGCGTATTCGTGTCCTCGTCGTCGAGGACAATCGTCTGATGCGTGACGGCCTGGCGCGCCTGCTCAGCGCGTATCCGGACGTCGACATCGTGGCGAGCGCCGAGAGCGCCACCGCCGCGGCGCAGCAGCTGAAGGACGCCAAACCGCAGGTCGTGCTGCTGGACGCCGCGCTCGCCAACGGCGACAGCTACGCGTTCCTGTCCAGCCTGAAGCAGACCGCTCCCGACGCGAAGGCGATCGTGATGGACTTCGTGCCGGCGCAGCAGGACGTCACGCAGTTCATCGACGGCGGCGCGAACGGGTTCATCATGAAGGACGCGACGGCTGAGGACATCGCGAAAGCGATTCGCACCGTCGCGAGCGGAACCGATCTGCCGCCGCCACCGGCCGCGCCACGCGCTGCCGTTGAATCCGGCAGCGCGGCGACGACTCCGGGCGGCGGTGCGGTGCGTCTCACCAAGCGCGAGCAGGAGATCAAAGAGTTGATCGCGGCCGGCCTCGGCAACAAGGAGATCGCGCAGCGGCTCAACATCGCGACGAACACGGTGAAGAGTCACGTGCACAACATGCTGGGCAAGCTGGCCGCGCTCACGCCGCCCGACCGGCGCCGGCAGGGCAATCGCAGCAGGCGTGGGACGTCGCGACGTTCGTACCGATTTACGCGCTGAGGTTCGAGCCGGGACTTCTTGTAAGAAACGTTGAAAGACCGGGTTTCCCGGATAGCGCGCGGCGAGTCCAACGACGTAGCCGCGCGCTTCGTCTTCCAGGACGGCGCTGCCGTTCGGGTCGCGCGCGGCTTCCCGAATCAACGCCGCGGCGAGCACCCAGGTCCCTTCCACGCGCGCGAGATCGCCGTCGTGCGCCACGCGCCGCATGTAGCGGATTCCGCGCTCGGCGTCGCCGCTGCCCAGTCCGATGAGCCTCGCGAAAAACCGCGCGAGCGCGCCGGCGCGCGCGAGCCCGTAGTCGTAGACGCCGAGCCCGAGATAACAGTCGGCGCAGCTCGAGTCTGCGGCGAGCAGCCGGCGGTAGATATCGCGCATCGCTTTCGCGTCTTTGGCCGCGCTGAACGAATGTCCATGCTCCTCCCGCTGGCGCGCGCGATACCCGAGCGCGGTGGCGCGCCAGAACTCGGCGCCGGCCGGCTGCGCGCGCCGCAACGCGACATCGAGCAGTGAATCGATGCGCGCCAGCTCGAACTCCGACGAATCGAGCGCCGCTGCCCACCAGATGTAGGCGCCTGCTTGAAACACCACTGGGGCGGGATCGGTCGTGTCGCGCGCGGCTAACCCGGCGAAATAGGCCGCGGCGCGCTCGAAATCGCCGCTGTACAGGGTGTCCAGGCCGGCACGCAGCGGCGCGCTGCCCTGCAGCAGGAGAATGAATCCGAGGACCGCCGGCACGTCAGCGCGGCGCGCCGGTAATCGGAACGGCCGCCGTCAGATGCGCCGTGCGGGCACTCACGGTTCGAGCCAAATCACGTAGCGCGACACCGGCCGGAGAGTCCGGCTGGCTGACGACGATCGGCTCCCCCTGGTCGGCCAGCTCGGCCATCCCCGCCTGCAGCGGCACCTGGCCGAGCAAGGGCACGCCCAGCTCCGCCGCGAGCCGCGCCCCGCCGCCCGCGAGGAACACCTCGGAACGCGTGTGGCAGTGCGGACAAACGAAGTAGCTCATGTTTTCGACGATCCCGACGACGCCCACCCCCACACGCTCGAACATCTTCGCGCCGCGCAGCGAATCGCCGACCGCCATTTCCTGCGGCGTCGTCACGATGATCGCGCCATGCAGCCGCACGATCTGCGTGAGCGACAGCTGCGCATCGCCGGTGCCGGGCGGGAGATCGACCAGGAAATAGTCGAGCTCGCCCCACGCCACGTCCTTCAGGAACTGCCCGATGATCTTCATGATGATCGGCCCGCGCCAGATCGCCGGCGCGTCGCGCTCCACGATGAAGCCGAGCGACATCAGCTTCACGCCGTGCGCCTCGAGCGGCTGAATCTTGCCGCCCTGCACTTCCGGCTTGTCGTTCCGGCCGAACATGCGCGGGATGTTGGGCCCGTAGATGTCCGCATCCATGAGCCCGACACGGTGCCCCTCGCGCGCGAGCGCCGCGGCCAGATTGGCGGATACGGTCGATTTGCCGACGCCGCCCTTGCCGCTCGAGATCGCGAGGACTTTGCCGAGCGCGGGCATCTCGTCCGCCGTCGGTGGCGGCGGCGGACCCGGCGCCGGAGACGGACGCGGCGGACCGCCGCCCGGCACCGCGTCGACGACGCTCATCTTCACACTGCTCACCCCCGCGACGCCTTCCACCGCCTTGCGCGCGCGCCGCGCCAGCGATCCGGGATCGGCGGTGGTGAGCACGAAGGTGAACGTGACCGCGCCCTCCGCGTCGACCGCCAGATCACGCACATGTCGCGGCTCGGTGATCGCGCCGAGCGCCTCGCGCACGCGCGACTCGACGGTAGCCGCGCTCACGCCGGTTGTCCGTCCAGCAGGAACGCGCGCGCGGCCGTCAGGACTTTTTCTTCGACCTCGGCCATCGATCCGGCGAGCGACGCGCCCGCGGCGCGATGATGCCCGCCGCCGCCGAACTGCCCCGCCAACGCCGCGACGTCCACTTCACCCATCGAGCGGAAGGAGACCTTGATCTTCCCATTACCGATGTGCCGGAACAGCAGCGCCATGCGCACGCCAGCAATCGAGCGGGGAAACTCGACGATGCCGTCGAGGTCGTCGGCCGTCACTTCGTGACGACGCAGCGCGTCGGCCGGGACGCTCACCCAGGCGAGGCCCACTTCCGGCTCGACGACGAGCGTCTGCAGCACTTCGGCGAGCAGTCGCACCCGGCCTTCGGGCGCGCTCGCGTACACCGAGGCGTAAATCGATTCGGGATCGACGCCCTTTTCGAGGAGCGCCGCCGCGACGCGCAGCGCGCGCGCGGTCGTGTTCGAGAAGCGAAACCCGCCGGTGTCCGTCAGGAGACCCACATACAGCGCCTGCGCGACCTCGGCCGTCAGCGACCATCCCGCCACCGTCGCGAGATCGAACACGAGCTCGGCGGTCGCGGTGGCCTCGGGCGCGATGAGACACGGGCCCGCCGGCAGCTTCGCCGGGCCGACGTGGTGATCGATGCAGACGAATGGCGGTTGCCGCTTGTTGATCAATGCCGCGAGCGCGCCGAGTCGCGCCAGGTCGCCGATGTCGAGTGAGGCGACGATGTCGGCGCGCTCGATTTGGCGCACCGCATCTCTGCTCGCATCGGCGCCTTCGGGAATGAGAAAACTGAATCGCTCCGGAATGCCGGTGGGGTTCACGATCCGGGCATCGACGCCCTGCGCGCGCAGCAAGTGCCACAAGCCGATCTCGCTGCCGACGCCATCGCCATCGGCATTGACGTGCGTCGTCAGCACGACGTGGCGGGCGCTTGAAAGCGCCGCCGCCACATCGCGCGCCGCCTGGGCACGCTCGGGCGGAACGGGAACGCCGTTCGGATTCATCGTGGGCAAGATAATCGCGTGGTATTGGTTACCAGTCGCAACCAAACCTATGGACTAGTTCTTTGGTTGGGGATTGGGGAATTGGGACTAGGGGCTGGGACTACCCTAGCCCCCAAGCCCCAGTCCCAAGTCCCGTTTTCTAGCGGGTCTGCGCCTGCCCGCGCAGCTCCCGCTGCAGCCTGCTGTGCTTGCGGCTATAGCCGAAATAGATCACGAAGCCGATGATGAGCCAGACGAACAGCCGAATCCACGTGTCTAGCGGCAGCGTCGCCATCAGTCCCGCGCAGCAGATGACGCCGGCGATCGGGACAAACGGCACCCACGGGGTTTTGAAGGGCCGATCGAGATCGGGCCGCTTCTTTCGCAGAATCAGCACGCCCGCGCACACCAGCACGAACGCCAGCAGCGTCCCGATGTTCACGAGCTGGCCCAGGAGCTGGAGCGGCAGGAACCCCGTCGCGAACATCACCGCGACGCCCGTGAAAATCGTCGAGAGATACGGCGTGCGATACCGTGGATGCACGGCGCTCGCCCATTTGCCGAGCAGCCCGTCCCGCGACATCGAGTAGAACACGCGCGACTGGCCGAGCAACATCACCAGGATGACCGATCCCAGCCCGAGCACCGCGCCGATGTCGATCGCGATCCGCACCCAGCCCGGCGCGCCGACCTTCTCCATCGCGTACGCGACGGGCGCGTCGACGTTGAGCTCCTTGAACGGCACCAACCCGACCAGGATCGCGGAAACGACGATGTAGAGCAGCGTACAAATGAACAGCGAACCCAGAATCCCGATCGGCATGTCTTTTTGCGGATTGCGGGCTTCCTGCGCGGCCGTCGAAACGGCGTCGAAGCCGATGTAGGCGAAGAAGACGAGACCCGCGCCGCGCAGCACGCCCGACCAGCCGTACGTGCCCCAGTGCCCGGTGTTGTCCGGAATGAACGGCTTGTAGTTCTCCGGCGTGATGTGCCCGAGGCCCACCGCGACCACGAGCAGAATGATCGTGACCTTGAGGATGACGATGAAGTTGTTGACGGTGGCCGATTCCTTGATGCCGATGACGAGGACCGTCGACATCAGGATGACGATGAAGACCGCCGGGAGATTGATCCACGCGCCCGTGAACACCAGACCGGCCTGGTGGCAGCCGGCGACCGCGGCGTCCACTTCGGCCTGCGTGCACCAGCGCGTCGGTGAGCCGACCAGATGGGGGGGGAGCGCGAGTCCGAAATTCTTGAGCAGGGAAACGAAGTGACCCGACCAGCCGACTCCGACGGTCGCCGCACCGGCGGCGTACTCGAGCACGAGATCCCACCCGATGATCCAGGCGATGAGCTCACCCATCGTGGCGTAGGAGTATGTGTACGCGCTCCCCGCAACCGGGACGGCGCTCGCCATCTCGGCGTAACAGAGGCCGGCGAACGCGCACGCGATCCCGACCAGAGCCATGGAGATCGGCACGGCCGGCCCGGCATGCGCCGCGGCCGCCTGGCCGGTGAGTACGAAGATGCCGGCGCCGATGATCGCGCCGATGCCGAGCGTGATCAGGTTGAGCGGCGTCAGCGCCCGCTTGAGTTGGTGCTCGCCGGCCTCGTCGGCTTCAGCGCGCAGGCTTGCGATGGATTTCGTAGCAAACAAGCTCATGCACGATCTCCGTTCAGGAAGTGACGAAACGTCGGTAGACGGACCCCAACGTTCCCCGGGGTCCCCGATCTGTCAATAGAGGACGGTGTTAGAGACTATAGCCTTACAGGCTGTAGTTGGGCGCTTCACGGGTGATCACCACATCATGAGGGTGGGATTCCCGCAGCCCGGCGGCGGTGATTCGGATGAACTGAGTCTCGGTCCGCAGCGCCTTGATGTCGCACACGCCGCAGTAACCCATGCCGCTGCGCAACCCGCCGACCATTTGAAACACCACGTCGGCCACGGGGCCGCGATACGGTACGCGCCCTTCGATACCTTCGGGAACGAGTTTCTGCTGGGAGACCTCGCCCTCCTGGAAGTAGCGATCAGCCGAGCCTTCTTCCATGGCGGAGAGGCTGCCCATGCCGCGGATCACCTTGAAGCGACGTCCCTCCAACAGGAACGATTCGCCCGGACTCTCCTCGGTCCCCGCCAGCATCGAGCCCATCATCACGCTTTCGGCGCCGGCTGCGAGCGCTTTCACCGCGTCGCCCGAGTACTTGATCCCGCCGTCGGCGATGATGGGGATATCGCCCGCGCCCCGCACCGCGTCGACGATCGCCGTGATCTGCGGGACGCCGATGCCCGTCACGACGCGCGTGGTACAGATCGAGCCGGGTCCGACACCGACTTTGACCGCATCGACACCGCGCTCGACCAGAGCCTTCGCCCCGCTTTCCGTGGCGATGTTGCCGGCCACGAGCTGGGTATCGGGGAATGCGTCGCGCAGGCACGCGACGGTATCGAGCACTCCCTGGCTATGCCCGTGCGCCGAGTCCACCACGACGACGTCGCAGCCGGCGTCGATGAGCGCTTGCGCGCGGGCGCGCGCCTCAGGCGTGCCGCCAACGGCGGCGGCGACGCGCAGCCGACCGTGTGAGTCCTTGTTCGCGTCCGGATACTGCCGGCGCTTGAAGATGTCCTTGATGGTAATGAGGCCCTTCAACAACCCCTGCTTGTCGACGACCGGCAGCTTCTCGATGCGGTGTTTGGCGAGGATGCGCTCGGCTTCATCGAGCGTGGTGCCGATCGGGGCCGTGACCAGCTTGTCCTTGGTCATCACGTCGCGAATCGGCCGGTCGAGCTCGCGCTCGAATTGCAGATCGCGGTTCGTGATGATGCCGACGAGCTTCCCCGCCCCGTCGACGATCGGCACGCCGGAGATCTTGAAGCGCACCATCAGCTGCTGCGCCTCGCGCAGCGGCCGGTCGGGGCCGAGCGTGATCGGGTTCATGATCATGCCCGATTCGCTGCGCTTCACGCGATCGACCTCGGCGGCCTGCCGGTCGATCGACATGTTCTTATGAACGACGCCGATGCCGCCCAGCTGCGCCATCGCGATCGCCATTTCCGCTTCGGTGACGGTGTCCATGGCGGCGGAGACGATCGGAATGTTCAGGGGGATCGAGCGCGTGAAGCGGCTGGCGACGGCGACGTTGCGGGGATGCACCGTCGAGTGACGGGGCACGAGCAGGACGTCGTCGAAGGTCAGGGCGACGTCGGGTCGGAAGGTTCCCATGGCGGAAGTTACTGGGCCGGCTTGTTTTCCTCAACCGGTTTCGGGGGGGCCGCCTTCTTGGTCGCTTCTTCAACCGCGGCTTTGCCCGCCGCCACGACGCCTTCGAAGAACCGCCCGGCTTTGCCCACGGCGTCCATCGTGCCCTTGATGATGGTGACCGGCACTCGGCCGGCGCGCATCGTGTCTTCCAGCGTTTCGGCGACCTTCTGGAACGCGGGCGCGCCGGCGGCGCGCTGCGCGTACTTGGACTCGAGGAATTCGATGTAGTCGAGCACCTGATACGCCTGCTCGTCGGGCATCACATCGAGCTTGCGGCGGATGCGTTCGGCCAACACGTCGTTCACGGTGTGACGCCTCCCTCCAGCGAAATCAGATCCACGACAGGATTGCCGAGATAGCGGCTGCGTCCGTTGCGGACTCGCGCGGTGACTTGCATGACCACGAGCGGCGTGAGCGCGCGGAACAGGGGCAGTTTGCTGTCGGGAACGATGATGTACACGAAGCCGCGCTCGGGTAGCGGACCGCGGCCAAGGACGTAGGACGAGCCGGCCGGAATGTCGGGCCGCAGCTCGTCGGCTTTCTGAATCGCGATGAACTCGAGCCGCCAGCGCAGCACCTGCCCCACGTAGCGCTGCGGCTCGGCGCGCAGCTCGGCGGCGGTGACGCCGACCAGAACTCCGGCGGGCGCCGCCTGTAATTCTCCGCCCTTCACCCAGCCCTCGAATTGCACGCGCGTCCACTCGCCGTTGCGACTCAACACGCGCAGCGGGATCTCGGCCGCGAGTGTGCCGGCTTCGGGACCGTCGGGCGCGCGATACAGCGTCGTCATGCGCACAGGTTGCGCGCGGCTGGAGTCCACCCGCGTCGAGTCCCCGGCCCCCGCGGCGCTCCCGTCGCCGGACGTGTCGTTGCCCGCGGACTCGGCGGTGCGCGTGGCGACGACGTCGGCCACGGGCGCCAGCGCGCTGCGCTGCGCCCAGCCGGTCCGCGTGACGTGGACCCAGCGCCCGCTGCTGTCGCCCGCGGCCGCCCGTTTCAATCCAAAGCCCTGGGACAACACGGCCAGGAGCGGTCCCGCCGGGGCACCGCGCAGATTCTCATTCGGTGAGCGCGTCACCAGCAGATCGAAGTCGGGGCGATCGCTCGGCCCGACGGAGCTGGCGAAGATGAAGCCGTCGAGCGTGAGCTCGATCCACTCGTTGCGGGTCGCACCAGTCGCCGTCAGGACCGCGCCATTCGCAAGCCGGGCGATGCGCCGGCCCGCCACATCGGCGAAAAACCACGTGTTGTCGGCGGTAACGCGATAGCGGGAAGCGCCCTGCGCAAGAGCGGGGGGGGCATGCGGCGTCGCGAGCGCCGCCACAACTAGTAGCACAGGAACGATCTGGCTAACTTGCATCCCCTTCAATATGACAATGAGCCGCAGCACGCGCACCCCGGTCGTCCTGATTGTGCTCGACGGGTGGGGCTTTCGACCGGGTCGCGACGGAAACGCCATCGAATTGGGCGACACACCGGTGTGGCACCGGCTGTGGGAGCGCGCGCCGCGCACGCTGCTCGAAGCGTCCGGCCTCGCCGTGGGGCTGCCCGCCGGCCAGATCGGCAACAGCGAAGTCGGTCACCTGAACCTCGGCGCCGGCAGAGTCGTGCCTCAGGATCTGGTCCGCATCTCCCAGTCGATCGAGTCTGGCGAGTTCTTCCGCATCCCCGTGCTCGTGGACCTGGTCGACGACCTGCGTCGCCGCGATGCCACGCTGCACATCATGGGATTGATCGGCACCGGCGGCGTCCATGCGCTCGACAAGCACCTGTTCGCGGCCGTGGAGCTCGGCCGCCGCGCGGGCATCAAAGTGGCGATCCACGCCTGGCTCGACGGACGCGACACGCCGCCGCAGTCGGGGCTCGAATTCATGGAGGAGCTCTGTCGGACGGTCGGACGGTCGGACGGTCGGACGGTAGTAGCGACCGTGGTTGGTCGGTACTACGCCATGGACCGGGATAAACGTTGGGAGCGGACTCGGCTCGCCTACGACGCGATGGTGAAAGGCATCGGAGCCAAGGTTTCCGATCCGATCGCGGCCATCAAGCAGGCGTATGGTGTCGGCGAGACCGACGAGTTCGTCAAGCCGCGGGTGGTCGAGGGCGCGCCGCTCATCAAGGACGGCGATGGCGTGTTCTGTTTCAACTATCGAGCCGACCGGATGCGCCAGATCGTGCGGGCCTTGGCGGTGCCGGACTTCGACGGCTTCGATATCTTCGGCCGGCCGAAGGTGCGGCTCGTCACGATGACGCAGTACGACAAGACGCTGCCCTTCCCCGCCGCATTCGGCCCGATCGTCCTGTCGCAAATCGTGGCGGAAGTGCTGTCCGAGAACGGCAAGACGATGTTCCGGACCGCCGAGACCGAGAAATACGCGCACGTCACGTACTTCTTCAACGGCGGCTACGAGCCGCCGTACAAGGGCGAAGAGCGGCTGCTCGTGCCGTCCCAGAGAGTCGCGACGTACGACCTGATGCCGGAGATGAGCGCTCCCGGCGTGACCGACGTGCTGTGCAAAGCGATCGAGCAGAAACAACACGATTTCATTCTGTGCAACTACGCCAACGGAGACATGGTCGGGCACTCCGGCGTGCTCCCCGCGGCGGTGAAGGCCGTGGAGACCGTCGATCGCTGCCTCGCGCGCGTGCTCCCGGCAGCCGAAAAAGCCGGTGCCACGGTGTTGGTGACGGCCGATCACGGAAACTGCGAGCTGATGATCGATCCGGCGACGGGCGGTCCGCACACGGCGCACACGACGAATCCGGTGCCGTTGGTGATCGTCGGCGATCGGGCCGGCGCGAAGACATTGCGTGCCGGTGGGGCGCTGCGAGATGTTGGACCCACGATTCTGAACATGCTCGGGATTGAACCGCCCGCGGAGATGACGGGGCGCGACCTCAGGGAGACTGATTGATGGCACGAGTGGTTAGGCGGTTTGCCGGTTCGGCGGTTAGCTATGCTCTGGCGGCGGCGGTCCTCCTGACCGCCCAACCGCTCAACCGCCTAACCGCCCAAGTAGGGCACGACGCCGGCTCCTCCCCCTATCGCGACATCACGCTGCTGCCGGCAATCGGGGTGTATGCCGGCCACCTGAGCGGCGACCGCGGCCGGGTCGATGCCGGGCCGAGCAACGCCAACACGATCGGGCTCCGCTACGAGCTGCCGAGCGGGCGCTCGATGCTGTTCCAGTTCAACGTGGCCTATTTGATGGGCGACCGGTTTATCATCAATCCGTTCGCCGATTCATCGTCGCCCCAGCGCAAGACAGGGCCGTACGAAAGCAATCTGGTTCTCACCGAAATCGTGTTGCATCTGCGGCTCACCGGCAACAAGTCGTGGCATCGCATCGGCCCCTATGCCGGTCTCGGACTTGGGGTGACGTTCGACGTGCATTCACCCGGTGACACGAGCAAGAGCGGCTACAAGTTCGGAACGAAAGTCGGCCTCACGGCGGCCGGCGGCATCCGCTGGTACGCGACGCGGCACCTCTTCCTCAACCCCGAAGCGCGGCTGGAGTGGTGGAAACTCAAGTACCCGTCGTCATTTCACGCGCAGCTCTCGCCTGACGGGTCGCGCGTCGTCCCGATCACCCAAAACCTCACCGATTGGGTGACGCACCCCTGGATGAGCCTCGGCGTGGGATGGACTTTCTAGCCGAAGGGTTTCGACGCGCCTGGGATCTTCTCGTCACGGGTGATTCAGAAGTCTACGGCATCGCCCTCCTGACATTGCGAGTCGCGGTCGTCGCCACGTTCATCGCGTGCGCGATCGGGCTGCCGCTCGGCTACTTCCTCGCGACGCGCCGGTTCTGGGGCCGCCGCGCGGCGCTCACCGTCGTCAACACCGCGCTCGCGTTTCCCACCGTCGTCGTCGGGCTGCTGCTCTACGGGCTGCTGTCGCGGCGCGGTCCGCTCGGCGCCATCGGCTGGCTCTACACCTGGCAGGCGATCGTCGTCGGCGACGTCCTGCTCGCGCTGCCGATCGCGGCCGCCCTCTCGGCGGCATCGATCCAGGGGGTCGATCCGCGCATCCGTCGCACCGCCGAAACGCTCGGCGCGGGATCGTGGCGCGTCGCCTGGACGGTGGCGCGCGAAGCGCGCTTCGCGCTCGCCGCCGTGATCACCGCGGCGTTCGGGCAGGTCGTCGCGGAAATCGGCGCCGCGATGATCGTCGGCGGCAACATCCGCGGCTCGACGCGCACGCTCACGACCGCGGTCGCGCTGTTCACGTCGCAAGGGGATTTCGGAATGGCGCTCGCGCTCGGCTTCGTGCTGCTCGCGATGGCGCTGCTGGTCAACGTCGCCTTGCAGGTCCTGCAGGGGCGTGGCAGTGGTTGAGCTCCGCGGCATCAAGCATCGCTACGCGAGCCGCGTCGTGCTCGACCTGGACCAATTCAGCGTGCCGCGCACGGGCGCGCTGGCCGTCGTGGGCCACAACGGCTCCGGCAAGAGCACGCTGCTCAGACTGCTTGCGCTGCTCGAGACGCCGACCGAAGGCCAGGTCCTGTTCGACGGCCAGCCCGTGCCTCGGCGTGCCCCGCCGGCGCTGCGGCGCCGGGTGACGCTCGTCGAGCAACGACCGGTGTTGTTCAGGGGGACGGTCCGCGAAAACCTGGAGTACGGACTACGGCTGCGGGATCTGAGCACCAACGCCGCCGCGGGAATGATCGGTCATGTCGTGGAGCAGCTCGGTCTCCAGCCGCTGCTCGAGCGGCGGCGTCACGAGCTCTCCGATGGAGAAGTCCAGCGCGTGGCCGTCGCGCGGGCCCTCGCGCTGCGGCCGGACGTCCTGCTGCTCGATGAGCCGGCCAGCTCCGCCGATCGCGCCGCGGCCGGCGCGTTGTATCGCGCGCTTGCCGCCGAGCGCGCGGCTCGGCCGTTCGCGGTGTGCATCGCCTCGCATCAGCTCGAGGACGCGTACCGCTGGGGCGACGACATCCGCGCGCTCGCGGAAGGTCGGCTCTCGCCCGTGACACCCGAGAACCTGTTTCGCGTCGAGCTGCCGCCGGGCGATGGCGTGAAGCGCATCCGCGTGGGTGACGCCGACTTCTTCGTCATGACGGATCGCAGCGGTCCCGCGGTCGTCGCCGTCCCGCCGACCGACATCTTCGTCAGCAAGGAGCCGCTGCCCTCCTCCGCGCGCAACGTCCTGGCGGGACGCATCACCGGGATGGCCATCGAGCATCGCGGGGCGGGCGTGCATGTACGGGCGGACGTCGGCGGCATTGAGCTCGTAGCCGCGGTCACGGCCGAGGCATCGAAGGACTTGGGCCTGGGGCCGGGGGTGAAGGTCGTGTTCTCTTTCAAGGCCACCGCCGTGCAGGTATTCTAGGCTATGCCGACCGGGTATCTCACGCGCATCGTGGAGTTTACGGCGACGCACAGCTTTCCCGACCTGCCCGAATTCCACGGCGCGACGCACGATCACAGCCATCGCTATCGCTGCGCGGTCACCATCAAGGGGCCGTTCGACCCCACGCGCGGTGGCGTCATGAGCCTGAACGCGCTCGACGCGCTGCTCCGGAGCGAAGTCGTAGACCGGTTCGATGGGCGGCATATTAACAAGGACGTCTCCATTCCGACGGGCGAGGCGCTCGCGGTGTATCTCTGGGAACGAATCATGGGCGGCCTGCCGCCCGGAGTGCGGCTGCACCGCGTGCGCATCGAGGAGGGGCCCCATCTCTACTCCGAATACTACGGAGAACCGTAAGCAGCCCGGCGACCGCAAGGGCCGCATGCAGGCGGACTCGGCGGTCGTCGAAGAATGGCCGGTGTGGCTCGAGGTCAATGGCGAGCCGGCGGTCACGTGGATGTGCACGCCCGATCAGCTCGAGGAGCTCGCGGTCGGTTGGCTGCACGGCGAAGGCTACATCGGCTCGATCTCCGATTTGATTCAGCTCAGACCGTGCGCGCCGGATCTCGGGTTCTGGGCCGACGTGAAACCGGAGCGTGTGGCCCAGGTCAAAGGCGAGAATCGCAAGCGCGTCCTCGCCTCGGGATGCGGCGCCGTGACGACGATGCTCGCCGATCCGCAGACGCTGGGCGCTGTTCCGGGTCGCGGTGAGCCGCCGGCGACCGAAACCCTCCGCACACTCTTCAAACAGTTGTTCGCCGCCGGCGTCCGCTACAATGAGACGGGCGGAATTCACGCCGCGGCGTTGACCGATGGCGCGCAGCTGCTGTTCCACGCCGAGGATATTGGCCGGCACAACGCGGTCGACAAGGTGATCGGGGCCGCGGTGCTGGCGCGGACCCCGATCGAAGGCCGCGGCCTGCTGGTGACGGGCCGGATCTCCGCCGAGCTGGCGTTCAAGGCCGCTCGCGCGGGGGTCGCCTGGGTGGCGACGCCGAGCGTGCCGTCGACGCTCGCGGTGACGATCGCGGAACGCTCGGGGATGACGCTGGTGGGACGCGCGGTCAGCGGCACGCCGCATCTTCACAAGTGACGCCCTCGTTCGACGAGCTGCGGGACCTGCTGCGACAGGTTCGCACGATCGCGGTGGTGGGATTGTCGCCGAAGCCGATCCGGCCCAGCTTTTCCGTTTCGAGTTATCTGCAGCGCGCGGGCTATCGGATCATCCCGATCAATCCCGGGCACGACACGGTTCTCGGCGAGCAGAGCTATCCGACGCTGGAAGCCGCCGCGCGCGATCACGAGATCGATGTCGTCGATGTGTTCCGCCGTAGCGAGCATGCCGGGGCGGTGGTAGATCAGGCACTCGCGCTGCGCCCGCCGCCGAAGCTGATCTGGCTGCAGCAGGGTGTCGAGGATCACGCCGCGGCGCAGCGCGCCGCCGCCGCGGGCATTCCGTTCGTGATGGATCGCTGTCTGGCGATTGAACACCGTCACCTCGAGGTCTGATGCGTCCTGTCCTGTGTGTGACCCTTGCGCTGATCGTCGTGTCGTCCGCCGCCGCACAGACCACGTCCCAGCCCAACCTCGTGCTCACGATTGGAGCCGGTGTCGTCACGGGACATGGGTTGTGGACCGTCGACAAGCAACCGATTTGCCTGCTTGGGGGCGGCGGCGTGTGCACCGGCCAGTACGACACGCTGCGCATCGCGCGCTCGATTTCGCCGAGCCTGATCATCGGCGCGTCCGGCACGTACTTCCCGTGGCCGCATTTGGGATTTCACGCCGAGATCTCCTACCTCGGCCTGCCGCTCGACGACACCTGCACCCCGATGTTTCTCAATCCCGACCCCCCGAACGAACGGGCGCAGCAGATGTGCGACAACATCACCGCCGACAAGGGCACGGGGGGCGCCATCAGCCTTTTCGTCGGCGCGACGGTGCGCGCCGCACCCCGTAAGTCGATCAGCCCCTACGCGCGGTTCAACGTGGGCGTGGTGAACATTTCCACCAGTACGACCGAGGTGGTGGGCGCGTATGTGGCTGCCAGCGGTATTCAGGAGCGCCAGATCATCGAGGATATCAACGGGCAGGGCGCGCGGTTCATGACGGGGTTCGCGGCAGGGATCACGACGTCGATCGGAAAGGGTTATCAGTTTCGACTCGAGGCGCGGGACGTCATCACGTCGTTGACGCGCGTGACGGGACCGGCCAACGACCTCGCGATCGCCCCCACCGACAGCAAGTACTATCACCACTGGGGCCTCGTCATGGCGCTCGACGTCGTCCTGGAGCAAAAGCGCGGCCGGCGTTACTAGAGTGTGTGGGGCCGTGCTGGCGGGCGGCGCCGCTCGCCGCTACGGCGGAAGTCCGAAAGGCCTGCTGACCGTGGGGGGACGCCGCATCCTCGATCGCGTCGTCGACGCCGTCCAGGCGGTCACCGGCACGCCGCCGCTGTTGATCGCGAATGCCTCCGACGCCGCCGCGTGGCGCCCCGACCTGAAAACACTCGCCGACGCGCGACCCGGGCTTGGTACGCTCGGCGGAATCTACACGGCCGTGACCGCCGCTCCCGGACCGGTGCTGTGCGTCGCGTGGGACATGCCCTTCGTTCCTGAAGCCCTGCTCCGGGTGTTGTGCGATCGCATGGCGACGGGCAGCTACGACGCGGTGTTGCCGGAAAGCTCGGGGCGCCGGGGGCTCGAGCCGCTGTGCGCGGTCTATGGGCCGGCGTGCGCCTCTGCCATTGCGAGGCGGCTCGACCAGGGCGATCTCATGGCCATCTCCTTCCACGCGGACGTGCGGGTCGGTATCGTCCCGCTCGCCGAGGTGCGGCGGTTCGGAGACCCCGACGAGCTGTTCTTCAACGTGAATACGCCGGACGATCTCGCGCGCGCGGAGGCGTTGTGGCAGCGACGCGGATGATTTCCATCATCGGGCTCAAGAACGCGGGCAAGACGACGTTTCTCGTCGCGCTCGCCGCCGAGCTGGTGCGCCGCAAATTCCGTGTGATGACGCTGAAGCACGGCTCGCATCCCGCCGACATGGATCAGAAGGGCAAGGACACCTGGCGGCACTGGCACGAGGGCAAAGCCGAGCGCGTCTTGATGGAAGCGCCGGGGCAGCGGGTGCTGTTCGAGCGCACCACCGAAGAATCCGATCCGATCACGCTGGCGCGACGCTTCCTCAGTGGCGCCGACATCGTCCTGGTCGAGGGATTCAAGCGCGCGCCGCTACCCAGGATCGAGGTCTACCGGCGCGAGGCGGGACCGAAGCCGGTGTTCGATCCGGCCGTGCACGATCCCGCCGACTGGGTCGCGATGGTCACGGATGATGCCAGCCTGCGCGCGCCCTTCCCCGTGTTCCGCTTCACCGACACCTCGTGGCTCGTGACGATCGCCAATCTCGCCTGGGATCGGGCCAAGATCCTTCCACCGTGATGACGCCAGCCGAAGCCGCGCGCGTGATCGTGGGCAGCGTCCAGCCGCTCCCCGCCGAGCGCCGGCCGTTGCGCGATGCGCTCGACGCCGTGCTCGCCGAGGATGTCGCGAGTCCGATCGATCTGCCGCCGTGGGACAACTCCGCGATGGACGGCTACGCGGTGCGGAGTCAGGATTTACGCGAAGGCGGCAGCCTCGCCGTCATCGAAAGCGTGGCCGCGGGCCAATTTCCCCGGAAGAGCGTGAACGCCGGTCAGGCCATTCGCATCTTCACCGGCGCACCCGTGCCCCAGGGCGCCGATACGGTGCTGCGCCAGGAAGACACCGACGCGAGCACGAACGGCGCTGTCACGGTCCGCACCACGCGCGATGCCGGGAAGAATATTCGCCGGCGCGGCGAAGATATAAGGAAAGGGACGGTGGTCCTGTCCGCCGGCACCGCCCTCGGCCCGGCGCAGCTGGGCGTGCTCGCTTCGATCGCGCAGGACCAGCCGCTGGTGCACCGCTCGCCGCGCGTCGCGTTCATGGGCTCGGGCGACGAGATCGTCGATCTCGATCAGAAACAGGAGATCCTGGCCGGCACCAAGATCGCGACGTCCAACTCCTATACGCTCGACGCGCTGATCCGGCGCTGCGCCGCGGCGCCGCTCAACCTCGGCGTCGCGCGCGACACGCGGGAGAGTCTGCGCGAGCACCTGCGCGGCGGCAACGACGCCGACCTCGTCGTGACGACGGCAGGAGTCAGCGTCGGTGAGCACGACCTGGTGCGCGACGTGCTTCAGGAGCTGGGAGGCGAGCTGAAGTTCTGGCGCATCGGAATGCGGCCGGGCGCGCCGGTGGGGTTCGGCTTGCTGGGCGCCGTTCCGTGGATTGGATTGCCGGGGAATCCGGTGAGCACGATGGTGACCTTCGAGCTCTTCGTCCGGCCCGCGATCCGGCGCCTGCAGGGACACCCGCTGCCGTTTCGCCGCACCGTGCGCGTCGCCGTGCGGGAACCGATTACGCTCGGTCCCAGGCTGCGACATTATCTTCGTGCGATCGTCACCGGGAGCGAGGCGCGTTTGACAGGACCGCAGGGGTCTGGCATTCTCACCAGCATGGCGCGCGCTAATGCACTGCTGATCGTCCCCGCCGACATGTCCACGGTTGCCGTGGGGACCGAGCTCGACGCGATCGTGCTCGATGATCCGCAGCACGTCGCGGAGCCGCCCTACTGATGCCGCTGGTCGCTTCGCCGCTGCTCCGGCGCGCGCTGCGCGTGGCGGCTTATCTGCTGCTCACGCTCGCGGTCTACTGGATCAACGTGACCACCCCGCCCGCGGCGCGCCTCGGTGTCCTGTACGTCATTCCGGTGCTGCTCGTGACGTGGACCGAGGGGCTGACGTGGGGCATCGTGTTCGGCATCGCGTCGATCGCGCTGCGCGAAACGGTGGCGTGGTCGCAGATGCCGGGCGACACGCCGCTGTTGTGGCGCATCGGCAACGCCGCGGCCTACGTTCTGGTCGTCGCCGTGGCGATGGCGGGACTCCAGAAGCTGCGGCATAGCCAGGCGCAGCTGGCACAGCTCGTCACGCAGGATGTGCTGACCAACGTGCTGAATGCGCGCGCGTTCGCCGAGCGCCTGGGCCAAGAGCTCGAGCGCAACCGCCGCTATCCCCGCCCGCTCGCGCTCATCTATATGGATCTCGACAACTTCAAGCTCATCAACGACACCCACGGGCATCAGACCGGCGATGCCGTGCTCCGGCTCGTCGCGGACGCGATGCGCACATCGGTCCGGACCGCGGATGTCGTCGGGAGGCTGGGAGGCGACGAGTTCGGGGTGTTGATGCCCGAAACGGACGCGCATCTGGCCGATGCCGCCGCCAAGCGCCTCGTCGCGAGCCTGCGCAACGTGTTCAAGGGCACACCCAGCGTGACGGCGAGCATCGGCGTCGTGTCGTGCACCGCGACGGACGCCAGCACCGACGACCTGTTGCGCCGCGCCGACCAGGCGATGTACGACGCCAAGAAGGCGGGGAAAGACCGCGTCGTTCAGGTCGTGATCTGAGCGCGCGATGAATTCGCGCGTGATGGACCTGCTGCTCATTTTCACGTCGGTGTTCTTCATCGTCGATCCGTTCGCCGTCATTCCCACCTTCCTCGCCATGACGTACCGCGACTCGCCCCCGCAGCGCCGCGTCCTGGCGCGGCGCGGGGCGTGGACGTGCGCGATCACGCTCGTCGCGTTCGCGCTGGCCGGCAGCCTGATTTTCAAGATCTTCGGGATCACGATCGGCGCGTTCAAGATCGCCGGCGGCGTCCTGATCGGGCTGAACGCGCTCGACATGGTGCAGGCGCGCCAGAGCACGCAGCGAGAGACGCCGGTCGAAAAGGCCGAAGGCATTCAGAAGGACGACATCGGGATCATGCCGCTCGGCGTGCCGATGCTCGCGGGCCCGGGCGCGATCTCCACGGTCATGGTCCTCGCCCTCGGCGCGAAGACGCCGGCCACCATCGCCGCCGTGTACGTGTCGATCGCGCTGACCGCGGTGCTCACCTACGCCGTGCTCTCGGCGGCGAGCCTCGTGGAGCGGCGCCTGGGGCAGACCGGCATGCGGATCCTGACCCGGCTGATGGGCCTCGTGCTGTGCGCGATCGCGGTCCAGTTCATCCTCGACGGGATCAAGCTCAGTTTTGGCAAAATCGCCCCAACGGTCTAGTCCATCGGATTGGGCCGTGGATTGCCCGAAAGATTGATTGTTACCCGATTGGGCTAGTCCTACACTCCCCCCATGCCCTCACCACTCGTTAGTGCGCTGCTGATCGAAGCGCCGGTCAACCGGCACTTCGCGCAGCTGCATCGCGACCCGCAGGCCCTCACGGACGCCGTCACGCTGTACTTGGAGACGGGCCTGCGGCGCGGCAATGGCGTGGTGGTGATCGCGGCGCCGGAGCACGCGGATCTGTTCCTCACGCGGCTGCGCGAGCACGACCTCGATCCCGGCGAGTTTCTCAAGTCCGGCCAGCTCGAGCTGCACGACGCCGAGCTCACGCTGCGCAAGTTCATGCGCAACGACACGCCGGATTGGGACGATTTTCGCCGGGCTGCCGGGGCGGTTTTCGAGCGGGTACGGGCGTTCGGGCGCGGTACGACGCGAGCGTATGGCGAGATGGTGAATCTGCTGTGGCAAGAGGGTAAGCAGGAGGCCGCCATTCGCCTCGAAGAGTACTGGAACGAGCTCGCACGCCTGTATCCGTTCTCCTTGTTCTGCAGCTACATGCTCGACGTGCATCACGATCACGCGTACGAGGGGCCACTCGAGGAGATCGGCCGCACGCATTCGGATGTTCTCGGTACGTCCGACGACGAGCGGTTTCGGGTGGCCCTGGACGCGGCCAGCCGCGACGTGTTCGGCGTCCCGCTGTCGCAAATGGTCGGCTTCAGCCGCCATCACGAGGCGGGCGAACGCCGCTTCCCGAGCGGCCAGCGCACGATGTTGTGGGTGAAGCGAAACCTCCCATCCGTTAGCGCCGCGCTGCTGGAGCGGGCCCGCCGCTACTACGACGAATCACTGCAGTAGTTCGTGACTCTCCTGGTCGAGGCGCCGGCAGGCCGCCACTTCGCCCAGTTTCATCGCGACGCCGATCGCCTCACCGAAACGGCCTTCGTCTTTCTCCAATCAGGACTGCGGCACGGCAAAAGCCTGCTGGTCATCGCGCCCTCCCGGCGGGTGGAGCAGCTGTTCGACCGGCTCGGGGACGGAAAAGTCCATATCAAATCGCTCGTGGACTCGGGCCAGCTCGCCGTGATGGATTCCACGCCGATCATCGAGCAGCTCATCTCGAATGGCCAGACGGAGTGGGCGCAGTTTCGGGACCTGCTGGGGCCTGTCCTCGCGCGCCTCGCGCCGCGGGGCCACGGAACGCGGATCTACGCCGAGATCGCCAACGTGTTGTGGGAGGCGGGTGAAACCGACGCCGCCATCCGGCTCGAGGAGCTGTGGA
>Ga0134125_10001490_pt1 | contig 28771 bp, 23 predicted proteins | sample KB31751_FD_96464 | JGI IMG/M metagenome (GOLD analysis project Ga0134125, IMG submission 96464) | Terrestrial soil microbial communities with excess Nitrogen fertilizer from Kellogg Biological Station, Michigan, USA - KB3-175-1 | ecosystem: Environmental > Terrestrial > Soil > Unclassified ... | reverse complement strand
GTGGGCGTCGATGAGTCCGGGCAAGACTGTCGCGCGGCTCAGATCGATAACGCGCGCGCCCGCCGGAATTGGGATCCTGCCTTCGGGCCCAACCGCGGAGATTCGGTCGCCGGACAGCAGGATGACCTGCTTCGCCACAACGCGACCTGTATTGCTGTCGAACAATCGCCCGGCCCGGATAGCCACCATTTGCGGAACAGGCGGGCACTGAAAGAAGCCGCCGTCCGAGCCCATACAGGGACTGAGGCCGGCGCCGCGCCAGTTTGGGGCGGGGGTTTGCGCGCTGCACAGCACTGCAGACGCGAGCAAAGAAACGTAAAGACGCATGGCGTCTTCAATCCTACGTCAGATTCCCTTCAGAAGCGCGTCTTCCACCAGTGCATGGCTCGTGGCAGTGCTGGATGCTTCATAGGTACCCGCTCCCACCGCGGCTGTTAAAGACTGCACCTTGCCTGTCTGACTCAAAGCCGCTGAAGCCACTGAAATTTCGACGTCATCGCCTTGTGGCAACGTCCGGACGGGGCGGCGATCCACGGGCTCCGACGGTCCCACCCGCACTCCCGCCCCCGGCCCGTCCGGCGGGGAGATTGATGTCCGGGGCCTGATCTTCATAGAGGTTCGCTCGGATTCTTATCGGCCGAAATAGGACACCTTCGAGGGTTGTGACAGAGTGGTGAGCCGGCCGCCCGCCCTCAGCCGGGATATACTGATCGGCGGTTTCGAAAGGAGATCCGACATGCGCTCTTCCATTCTCCTGACCATTGGCGGCGTGGCAGTCTTTTCGATCGCCGTGTTCTCCATAGCACAAGAGACAACCCCTGGCGTAAAGATCAAAGCCAACGACATCGGCGGCATCGTCGCGAGCACGAAGGGTCCGGAAGCTGGCGTGTGGGTGATTGCGGAAACCACGTCGCTCCCCACCCGCTACATCAAAGAAGTCGTGACCGATGACCGCGGCCGTTATCTCGTGCCGGACCTTCCCAGGGGCAAATACACCGTCTGGGCGCGTGGCTATGGGCTCATCGACTCCCCCAAAGTCGAGACTGAGCCTGGCAAGATCGTGAACCTCAAACCGGCGATTGCTCCCGATGCGAAGACCGCCGCGCAGCTCTATCCGGCGAATTATTGGTATGCGTTGCTGAAGGTTCCCGAGAAGAATGAGTTTCCTGGGACCGGTCCTTCAGGCAATGGCATCTCTCCGAACGTCAAGAACCAGGGCCAGTGGCTCCATCTGGTGAAGACCGATAGCTGCGAGTCCTGCCACCAGCTCGGGAACGCCTACACCCGCACCATCCCGCCTTTGTTTGCGAAGTTCGATTCACCCGCGCAGGCGTGGCGGCGCCGCGTTCAGTCCGGACAAGCCGGAAACGCCATGCTCGGCGGACTCGCGCAGCTCGGCATCGAGCGCGCTACCACCGAATTCGGCGACTGGACCACTCGCATCGCGCACGGCGAGCTTCCCGCCTCCGCGCCGCCGCGTCCACAGGGCATGGAGCGCAACGTCGTCATTACTCAGTGGGACTGGGCCGATCCCAAAGCTTATCTGCACGACGAAATCTCGACCGACAAGCGCAATCCCAACGTCAACGCAAATGGCCTGATTTACGGGTCGCCCGAAGAGAGCCGCGATTATCTGCCCGTTCTCGACCCGGTGCACAACACCACCGCGGAAGTGAAGATCCCGTACCGCGACGCGAACACGCCTGGGCAGCCGAAGCCTCTCGCCGAATCGACTTTCTGGGGAGAGGAAGCCATCTGGGACAGCCACACCACTGTCCACAACCCGATGTTTGACGCGCGCGGACGCCTCTGGTATACCTCACGCATCCGCACCAATCAGGACCCCGCATTCTGCAAAGCCGGCTCGGATCTGATTTCCGCGAAGCTGACGCCGCTTGCAACGTCGGGGCGCCAACTGGCTGTCTACGATCCGGCGACGAAGCAGACGTCGATGATCGACACCTGCTTTGCCACGCACCACTTGCTCTTCGCCGAGGATGGGAACAACACTCTCTGGACCAGCAGCGGGGGCGGTGGCGGCGTGATCGGCTGGCTCAACACCAAGCTCTACGACCAGACGCATGATGAACAAAAGGCGCAGGGCTGGTCCGCGCTCGTGCTCGACACCAATGGCAATGGCAAGCGCGACCCATACGCCGAAAGCGAACAGAAGGTCACGACCGCGCCGAGCGGCGAGAGCCTGGGCACCTCCGCCGCAGTCACGGCGATCGCGCCACGCGACAAAGATACGCGACTGAATGCCGCCCCGTACGGCATTGCAATCGGGACGGACGGTTCCGTCTGGGGCAGCATCCTCGGCTTCCCTGGCGGCATCGTGCGCGTCACCCCGGGGTCAAATCCTCCCGAGACGACACTGACGGAATACTACGAAGTGCCGTGGAACAACCCGAAGGCGAAGGTCCAGGGCTTCTCGCCGCGCGGCATGGACATCGACCGCAACAACGTCGCGTGGGTTGCGCTGGGCAGCGGCCATCTCGCCAGCTTCGACCGGAAGAAGTGTAAGGGGCCGTTGAACGGTCCGACCGCGACCGGGCAGCACTGTCCGGAAGGCTGGACCCTCTACGCCACGCCGGGCCCGAACTTCAAGAATGTCAAAGAAAACGGCAGCGCGGATTCCCACTATTACGACTGGGTGGATCAGTTCGACACACTCGGCCTCGGGAAGAATACGCCCATCATCACCGGCAATTCCTCCGATTCCCTGATCGCGCTGGTCAACGGCAAATGGGTCGTGATGCGCGTACCGTATCCGCTGGGCTTTTTCGCCAAGGGAATGGACGGACGCATTGACGACGCGAAGGCCGGCTGGAAGGGCAAGGGCGTGTGGACCACGTGGGGCACGCGGACGCCTTTTCATAGCGAGACTGGCAAGGGCACCACGAGTAAAGTCGTGCACTTCCAGGTCAGGCCGGACCCGCTGTCGAATTAGTCCCAGCGTCCGGGCAGAGGCTGCGAGATTTGCCAGAGGCCGCTGTCTCCACCCAAACCGTAAACGTTCACTGTCGAATCGGAGCTTCGCACCGCAAGGCTGTTTGGAAAGAGAAAACCGCCGAGCGTGCTCCAGTCGTTCCACAGAACACTACCGGGATTCGTTTGGGCAATGTGCCAGAGCGCGTTGTCCGTACCGACTACAAATGCCTCGGCGCGTCCGTCGGCATTGATGGCTGACTGGGGGTTGCCGATCATCTGGCCACCCAGACCTCGCCAGTCCGACCACGCTGAAGCGTCAATCTCGGACTTGAACCAAAGCGCGTCGTCGCTGCCACGGACGAACACATACACGGCGCCGGCGCGGGCAACTACCGAAGGGTCGCCTTTAATGATTCCTCCGAGTGAGGACCATGGAGTGACGGAGCCGTCCGGTTTCAAACCGGTATGCCAGAGCGCCTGATCGGAGCCCGCCGCGAAAACCTGTACCGAATCGTCGGCGTCCACGATCGCCGCCGGGTTGCTCTCGATCGTACCCCCGAGGGAATGCAGGGGCTGCCAGGATGCGCTTCCGGCATTGCTTTGGGTTACATACGCAAGCTCATCGTCGAGGGTCCGAACGAATGCCTGCAGCATGCCGGCGCCATTCCGGACCACAACGGGCTGGTCTTTCACGCCGGTGGCGATATTCTGGAAAGTCGATCCGGACCAGCTCCCGCGCGCCGTCTGAGCAATGTTCCAGAGGCCGCCTTCACTCGTGGCGAACACTTCGAAGCGTCCGTCTCTGTCTACTGCTGCGGCAGGGCTGCCGGTTAAGTAACCACCAAGGCTGGCCCACGTTTCCCAAGGCTCCGCCGGCGCGGGTTGAGCGGCATGCCAGAGGGCATTATCAGTTCCCAGCCCGAAGGCTTCGAGGCGGCCGCTTCCATCGGACACGACCGTGATGTTGCTGATAAAAACACCGCCACGCCCCGTCCACTGAGCTGGTTCGGGTAAAATTGCGGAACCGCACGAGCGGGCTTCGCCGCGGGTTGTCTGGATATTCAGGCGAACCGAGGCGATCTGAGCAGCGTCGACTGCGGAAGCTGTCACGGTAACCGGCGCTTTGGTACCCGGTGAATAGGATGAAGCGCCGGTGGTCGCGTTCGCGGAGCCCGTGACTGCGATACTCTGCACGCCGGAAACAGCGTCCTGAATCGTGAATATGAGCTGACGCGGTGAAGTCGTTCCCGCAACCTGGCACTGAGCCACCATACTCGATGGAGTCAGCAGATACGCATGCGTGTCGGTTCCCTGCACGCCGCGGACGAGAATCTGACCCAACGCATTAATTGTGGCCGCGCCTGTCAATACCGCGCTGGTACCGGCATCCACCAGGTTATTCAGGTCATAGATGACGCCGCGGCTGAAGACAAAAGCGTGACGGCTGCCGCCGGCCGTATCTGCCGCGCCAACCACCAGGCCGGATGCATTGATCGCAGCCGGAATGGTTTGGCTCCCCCCTGGCGAGACCAGATAATCGGTCGCTGGATTTATCCAGCCGTTCGGCGCCGTGCGGTAGGCGAAGAAAGGCGCCGCGCCCGAGGTTGAAATCGTCCCGACGACCTGGGCGCTGTTATTGAGAGCATTGGCGCCGCTAAATCCATTTCCCAGATAATCTGTAGATCTGTTGACGGCGCTATATGGCTCGGTGCGGAAGGGCCCGGGGTTCGGTTGAAGAAGGCCGCCCACTACTTGTCCGCTGTCGTTGAGGCCATTTGCGCTACTTGCGTAACCATCAAAAGTGAGGGCATTCAGCTGGTGGGTATTGGGGTTGTACAAGAAAGTACTCGGCAAATAGCCGTTCTCCAGAAAAGCGCCGGAATTATTCAAGCCGACGGGAGAGTTGGGCCTGTCCGGAGAGTTGGTGCCTACCACATCTGTCGCAAGGTTAATTGAGCTGTTCGGCGCGGTAAGAAAGATTTTTTGGACCGAGTTTGCTGACAGCACTCCGAGCACCTGGCCGGAGTTGTTAATCGCGACGGCGCCTGAACTGCGTATGTTGGGGTCCATCATCAGATCATCAGTGGCGGTGTTGACCGGAGCGTTCGGCTGCGTCCGGAAGGCGTGGGCGACCCCGCCGCTGGAAAATGTTCCGGTCACCTGACCGACGTCGTTCATTCCATTGGCCGTCACAATCCCGAGGTCAAGCAGATTGTAGTGTGACGGCGGTGCGCCTGCGGTTTGTGAGGTTTGCGGTTGCGCCGCGGCTATGAAAGTAATGGCGGCCGCCACTGCGAGCGCGCTATGAATGGCTGTCCTGCTTTTATTCGCGTTCATGATCACTCCTGATTGCGAGGGAGAGCTGCCTTGCGAAGGCTGCAGTTCCAAGGACACTGCAACAGGCGAACAGAGTGCAAACCGGTCGAGATAGCTTTAGCACCTCCGCGCAGGCTGAGGCGGGGAGAAGCGTGTTGATTGCAACGCGACGGCCGCAATGTGTGCGGCGTGGTGGTCGGCTAACGCCCTTCGATAGTGAACGCGTTCCCGCGGCAGCCGTTGACTTCGACCGTGATCGCGACGCGCGCGGGCGCATCCGGCGGCAGTTTGAAATTGATTTGATTCGGCCCGCGATACTCAATGGCAGCGGCGCGGTTGCCCGCGAAAACCTGCACATTGTCCGCCGGCGTGCCGAAGTTGAGTCCATAGACGGTCAGTGTCCGGCCACGCTGAAATGGCGGCGGCGCGCTGGTTGCGGCGTCCACGATTCCTTCGGGATTGATTGTTGGCGGCTGCAATCGTGCGAATGCCTCTTCCGCGACTTTTACGGTGGGCGGTGTTGTCGAGGCGAGCACCAGATAAGCAACGGCGGCGGGCAGTAGCGCCACTGAGCCGGTCACGACGCTCGGCGCGCGCACGATCAGCAGCACGATTGTTACGAGCGTGATCGCAATTCCGAGCCACGTATCCCATGCCGCGCCGAATTTCAGATCGATGTTCCGTCGCCCGGGCTGAGCACGCAGGAGGAGGAAGCCAATCGGATCGGCCTCCGTCGAAGCGCCGCGCGCCTTCCAGCCGCGGTCGTAGTTGGTCTTCACAAGCACCCCTTCGCCGGGATTCAGATTTGCGTCGAAGCCGGCGCTCGCCGCGACGGGGCGTTTCCCCGCCGCCCATGCAACATAGGCATCGAGGAATTGTCGATCGGCGGTCGATCGCAGGCGAGGCAGACGATTCATCGCGTCGAGATCGACAACGACAGCCCGCGGCGCCGCGGGAAACTCGTAGATCATGTCGCCGGCGCCGTTCTGCCACGCGACGGGTAGACTGGCGAACTTTCCCGGATCCGCATACCAGTGGAAGTACTCGCGCGAGGCGGCGCCGTGTACAGCGAAATAGCCGACGCCAAGCGCCTGCATCCAGCGCTCGGCAATCTGTTCCGAATCCACCCCGCACCCGAACGCGATCTGTCGCTGCGCCGCGAAAATCAGTGGATTCGAAACGCCCTGTCCCGATCCCCCGACCTGCGGCGCGTGCGTCCACACGGAGAGCGCCGGCTCCAACTCGCCGGACGCCATGACGCGCCCATCACCCGCATGCGCGCCGAGCCACTGTGCAATCGGATATGTAGCGCCGGTCTCCGGCTTTGCGAAATGCGGTTGGACCTCCCACGCATGGCGAAGGAAGTGAACAGCGCCGGGCAATCCCGCCAGAATCAGCAAGCCAACAATCGCGGGCCGCCATTTCGGCGCGAGTGAAACCAACCCGCCCACCAGCAGCACGGCGCAAAGGTTGAACTCCAGCATGTAGCGATAGGGCAGGGGAACGAGCGCGGTATTCGTCAGGGTGTAAGCCGTGATTACCGCGCCGGTGATGGCGGTCCAGCACGCGATGACGGCGACTCTGCGGGGCAACAGCCAGAGCGCGAGGCCGGCGAGCACCGTGGCCGCCGCGAGTACAAGAAACGTCGTTCGCGTCCACGGTGCGATCGGCACGTTGTGGCTCAGGACCACGCGGTTCAGCACCGATGTGGAATGGAAGAACCCCGGCGTCATCCAGAACCCGGCGAGTCCGCAGGCGACTCCGCCGGCCGCGATCAGCTTCGGGCCTTCCCGGATCCTCGCTATCGCGATCGCTGCCCACGCCATCGCGAGGCCAACCGTGCCGGGCCAGCTCGTCAGGAAAACAACCGCGCTGGCGGCCGAGGTCCATATCCACCGCCTTCGTAACGCCGCCAGAATCGCGAGAATCGCGAAAAGAAATGAAAATCCGTGCGGCGCTTCTTCGTACCGCAGAAGGGCGAGAAATCCCCACGGAGCCGATGCAAACGGCCGGGCGAGCGCTTTCCACGTCGGAAGAAAGTAGTAAACGGGCGAAGGAAAAGCACTGTAGACGACCGCCGTGAACGCGGCGATCGATCTTGAACCAAAGAGCTCTGCGGCGAGCATATAGATGGCCGCGGGTATCGTGGCGTAAACAATCCCCGTCAGCAGATGGTATGAGTACCCAGGCGTGCTGGCGAACAGCCCCAGAAGACCCGGGAACACGGGCGGGTACAGATACCGAAGCGGTGCGCCGCCATATGTCGATGGATTCCATCCGCCGAAGTAATCGTGGAAGGCCCGCGCCATCCCGATGTACATGTAGCCGTTGTTCCAGGCCTGGTTGGGAAAATCGGTCAGCAGATAAGGACCGAGGATCAGCAGGTTCAGCGCGAAGAGCGCGAAAATGATCGCGGCATCGATACGAAAAGCCGGCTTCTCCATCGGCTTTATAAATGTACCGCCAGTGCTACAGGTCGCGGGCGCTACCGCATGTTCGCCTTGAGAATCTTCTTTCGCAGCCGGATCGACTGCGGCGTTACTTCCACCAGTTCGTCTTCGCGCACAAACTCGATTGCCTGCTCCAGATTCAACAGTCGCGGCGGCACCAGCCGGATCGCCTCATCTGCGGTCGATGCGCGCATATTCGTAAGCTTCTTTTCCTTGACGATGTTCACGTCGAGATCGTTTCCGCGCGCATTCTCGCCTACGATCATGCCCTCATAAACCTCGGTCCCGGGGCTAACGAAAATCTCCCCACGTTCCTGCAGATTGAAGATCGCGTTGCCGGTTGCCTTGCCTGCGCGATCGGCCACCAGCGATCCCGTCGGACGCGTCGGAATATCTCCCTGCCACTCGATATAGCCGTGAAAGAGCGAGTTGAGAATCGCCGTCCCGCGTGTGTCCGTCAGAATTTCGCCGCGCAGCCCGATCAAGCCACGCGAAGGGATATGGAACTCCAGCCGCACTCGCCCGGAGCCGTTGTTGATCATCTTGCTCATCTTGCCCTTGCGGCTGCCGAGCTTCTCGATCACAACACCAATGAACGCTTCCGGACAGTCGATCACCAGCATTTCGACGGGTTCCATCGTCTTGCCGTCGATCACGCGCGTCAGGATCTCCGGTTTGCCGACCGCCAACTCATAACCCTCGCGCCGCATCATCTCGATCAGGATGGCAAGTTGCAGCTCACCGCGTCCCATGACCTTGAACGTCTCAGGTGATGTCGATTCCACGCGGATCGAAACGTTGGTCAGCAGCTCCTTCTCGAGGCGCTCCTTCAGGTTTCGCGACGTAACAAACTGCCCTTCGCGCCCCACGAACGGCGAAGCGTTGATCGTGAACGTCATGCCGATTGTCGGCTCATCGATCTGGATCGGCGGCATCGGTTGCGGATCGTCGGCGCTCGTGATCGTTTCACCGATCGTGATGCCTTCGACACCCGCAATCGCCATCAGGTCGCCGGGCCGCGCGATGGTTTCGTCCACCCGCTTCAGCCCTTCGAACGAATACAGCTTCGTGATCTTCGTGTTCTGGACCTTCCCATCGAGGTGGCAAATCGCCACCATGTCGCCATGGCGCAGCGTGCCCTGGAAGACGCGGCCGATCGCCAGCCGTCCGAGGTAATCGCTGTAATCGAGGTTGGCGACCAGCGCCTGCAGAACGGCCGCCGGATCGCCCGACGGCGGCGGAATGGTCGCGACGATCGCTTCAAACAACGGCCGCAGATCTTCAGAGGGATCGTCGAGCGACTTTTTCGCCATCCCCACCTTGGCGTTGCAGTAGAGCACCGGAAAATCGAGTTGATCTTCGCCGGCATCGAGATCGATGAACAGGTCGTAAACCTCGTTGAGCACTTCCTGCGCGCGCGCATCCGGCCGGTCGATCTTGTTGATCACGACGATCGGCTTCAATTTCGCCTCGAGCGCCTTCATCAGAACGTAACGCGTCTGCGGCAGTGGACCCTCACTCGCATCCACCAGCAGCATCACGCCGTCAACGATCTTCAGCGCTCGTTCGACCTCGCCGCCGAAATCGCTGTGTCCCGGCGTGTCGACGATATTGATCTTCGTGCCATGGAAGCGCACGCCCGTGATCTTCGCGAGGATGGTGATACCGCGTTCCCGCTCGAGGTCGTTCGAATCCATCACGCGGTCGGCGACGTCTTCGTGAGCGCCGAAGATGCCGCTCTGCCGGAGCATGGCGTCCACCAGGGTCGTCTTGCCGTGGTCGACGTGCGCAATGATCGCTATATTTCGCGTGTTCTCACTCATGGATTTCGTTCGCTTTTTCTTGTCGCGCACCAGAGCCCGGAGGCTCGTGCGCTCTAACTATTCTTCGTGAACCGCTTCGGCCGGCTCGAGTCTCGCGGCAAATCGCGCCGGGTAAACGCCCGCGAGGACCGTCACGACCCATACCAGCAGCAGCGCGCTTCCCAGCAGTAAAAAGGGGGGGTGGAATTGAATCGTCCACCCGAAGCTCTGCTTGTTGACGACGTAAATCAGGACCAGAGACAGCGCCATCCCCAGCACGACGCCGAGCGATCCCGCGAGCAGTCCCAGCAGGCCCGCTTCGACCAGGATCATCCTCCGAACCTGCCCGGCCGCCGCCCCCAGGTAGCGGATCAGTCCGATTTCCCGGCGGCGGTCCAATACCAATGCTAGCAGCGAGTTCGCCGCGCCCAGCATGGCGACGACGATCGCGATGGCCTCCAGTGCATACGTCACGGCGAACGTGCGGTCGAATACCTCGACGGCAGCCCGGCGAAGCACGTCGTTGGGAGCGATCAGCAGCGGATACTTCCCGAGCCGGTTTTCCAGATCGCGCCGGACTCTTACTGCATCCGCGCCCGGCTGCACGTAGACCGCGATATTGGTGACGGGCTGATCCGGAACGTATTTCAGCAGCGTTGAGCTATCTACGAGGATGAGCCCGCGATCGCTCGAATAGTCGTAATAAACGCCCGCTATCGTGAGTGCGGCTATCTGAGAGCCGAGTGGGATCTTCAGCACATCGCCCCGCTGCACGTGATGTTTGTCGGCGAACGGCTCGGTAACGATCGCGCGATCGCGCCCGGGCAGGGAAGACAAAATCTCATTCGCATCGCCGGAAAGAAACCGCACCGAACGCCGGCGCCGGACGATGTCCATGTTTCCGCCGCCCAGTGTCGTGCGCGTGCCCTCATACCGGATTTCAAACGCGTGAAACAGATCGACCTCACCCACGCCCGGCGTTTGCTTAACGATGCCCGGCACGGCCGCCGCAATGGGAGGATAGATCCCGGCAGTGGATGGTCCTTGCGCGCGCAGAAAAATATCGGCTCGCAACTGATTCGCGAGCCACACCTCTACCGTTTCCCTGAAACTGCCGACCATGATCCCGACGCTCACCATCATCGAAATGGCGGTCGCGAGCGCTGTCACCACGATGGAAGTCCGGGAAAGCGACGCCACCAGACTTCGCGAGGCTATGAATCCCGCGGCGCCCATGAGGCGCGTCACGACGCCTCGTAGCAGCCGGATAACGCCGGTCACGAAGGCCGGCGAAACCATGGCGGTCGCCGCCACCGCCACCAGCGTCGACGCGTAGCCGAACACCGGCCGTCCATCAACGGGCCCGAGTTTCGCAAGTGCGATCGCGCCCGCTGCGGCGCCGGCTGCGAGCATGAGATCCCGCCGCATATGAATCCGGGTCTGATGTTCGACGATTGCCCGCCGCATGGCCTCCGCCGGGGCGACGCGGGCGGCTTCGCGTGCGGGAATCAGCGCGGAGATGACCGCGACGCCCGTGCCGGTGCTGATTGCCACGGCGATCGACGCACAGGAGAGTCCAATTGCGCCTGGTGCGCTGGTCGTGAAGAGCGCGTTGACGGTATCCGAAATCATGCCCAACAGCCCGGCCGCCAGCAGGCGTCCAAGAATTATGCCCAGCCCGGATCCCACAACGCCCAGAATTGCGGCCTCGCCGAGAAAAATCGCGAGCACTCCACGCGAACTGATCCCGAGCGCCCGCAACGCGCCGATCTCCGTTCGCCGCCGGACTACACTCACAGCGATCGTGTTGTAGATCAGAAACGCGCCCACCAGCAGGGAAATGTAGCTGAGGATGCGCAGATTCCAGCGGAACGCCCGCAGCATGCGCCGGTTCTCTTCGCTGCGCGCACCCGGCGTATCGACATCCCAACTCAACGGCAGCACCGCTTTGATGCGCCGCGCGGCATCATCCGCATCCTGCCCGGCAGAGAGGAAGACTTCGATGCGGTCGAGCTTTCCGTACATGTCGAGCAGTTGCTGTGCGGAGGCGATGTCGATAGCGACCCATTCGGTGTTCTGCTTCACGGCGATGTCGCGAATCGTGAAGGCGGCGCTGCGATCGCGGCCGCGCAACTGAATTGCGTCTCCCTTCTTCAGGCGAAGACGCGCGGCGAGATCGTCCGAGACGATCGCGGTGCTCTCCAACTCCGCGGCGTTGAAGTTTGTCGAATCCCCGCCGCTCTCCGGAATGAGATCGATGCCGTAGAGCGTCGTCGAACTTTGCTTCCCGGAGCCCGTTATCACCGCGGGCTGCTGAATGACCGGCGAGAATCGCGCATTCACCGCCAGGGCAGTGAGCTTCCCGATGTATTGTTCGTCGATGCCGCCATTGGCCGTAATCTCGTAGTCGACTTTCCCAACGAGCGTCGTCAGTGAAGATTCGAACGATCCCGTCGCCGCATCGCCCGACAGCTCAATCGCAATGACTACGGCAATACCCAGCGCAATCGAGAGGATCGTCAGCGCGGTGCGTGCGCGGTCCCGGCCCAGCGGGCGCAGAATCAGCCGATGGAAAAGCGCGAGCGAGAACAACGTCATCGGCTGACGCTCTCGATGCGCCCATCGCCCATCCGCACCCGCACGTCGGCGATGGCCGCCGCTTCCGCGCTGTGGGTGGCGAGAAGAACCGCTGTCCCGTGCTCGTCGGCGGCGCGTCGAATAAGCTTCAGAATCACGTCGCCGCTCGCGTTGTCCAGATTCCCTGTCGGTTCATCCGCGATGAGCACCGCGGGGTCGTGCACCAGGGCTCGCGCGATCGCCACGCGCTGCATCTGCCCGCCCGAAAGCTGGTAGGGAATGGCCCCCGCCTTGTCTTCAAGCCCCACCCACTGGAGCCGATCCCGCGCGATCTTTTCGGTCTTCCGCGAGCCCGCCAGCAGCAACGGCAGTTCGACGTTCTCCAGCGCAGTCAGCGATGGGAGCAACTGGAAAAACTGAAACACGAATCCGATCTTTGTGCGTCGCAGCCGCGTGAGAGCGGCATCATTCAGGCGGGATATGGACTCGCCGCCGACCACAACCTCCCCCGTGGTGGGGAAGTCCATCGCGCCGCACAGGTTGAGGAGCGTGGTCTTGCCGCATCCGCTGCGCCCGAGCAGTGCGGTGACCTGACCGGCCTCGCACTCCAGCGACACACCGCGCAGCGCTTCGACACCGCCGGGATAAGTTTTGGTGACTTCACGAATCGAAATGGCGGGCATGATCAGGCGAGCGCCTTGACCTCTACTGTTTAGCATGCCGTGCGATAGGATCGAACTGCGCGATGATACTGCGCTGCCTCTTCATGCTCGCAATCGCCCCGCTGGCTTTCGGCCACGACATCATCACTACCAAAGTCACCTTCGACCGCGAAATCATCCGCCTGTTCAACAGCCACTGCCTCTCGTGTCATCGTCCCGGCGGCTCGGCATTCTCGCTGGCGACTTATAAAGAGGCTCGTCCCTGGGCCAAGGCAATCGGCGAAGAAGTATTGCAACGCCGAATGCCTCCGTGGGGCGCGGTGAAAGGCTTCGGTGACTTCCGCAACGATAAGGGACTCACCGAGGAGCAACTCGAACTCATTGTGGATTGGGAAGAAGGCGGCGCGCCTGAAGGCGAGGCGAAGGATTTGCCCGCGTCTCCGAAGATTTCATCGCCGCAAGCTACTGCGCATCGCATCGGAGAAATCGCTATCGGCAGCGACCTCAAGCTGGCGAGGCCCTTCAGGCTGGATGGCCTGTTCCCCAAGACAGTCGCAGATGGCATGTCCTTTCAGATTACGGCGGAGTTGCCCGACGGCAGCATCGAGCCGCTCCTGTGGCTGAAGAATTACAAGAAGGCATACGAGCACCCGTTTCTGTTGCGGCGTCCGATGGAACTTCCCGCCGGTACGATGATTCGCGGTGTGCCCTCTGGCGCGAGCGTGACTCTGATGCCAGGCAAGGCTTTGATGCCTGGCGGTGCAAAGACGCAGGGTATCGCGAAGTCGAAGAAGTAACCGCGTATCGCTTGAGACCAGCCGGTTCGGGTATGAAGCGGCACTTTTGCACACACCTCCGGTGAACGATCGCAGCCGGCGAATTACGGCCGCATTTTCTTATATCGGGCGATGAAATGCTAAACGACCGGCATGAGGCTCGTTTGCTTCATTCTGATCGCGTTCATGCTCGTCCCACTTCTTCATGCCGAAGAGCGGCCCGGCACATCGGCGGTCGCCTCTGCCGACCAGGCGAACGGACTGCAGTCCTCCGCCCGGAATAACGCGGTTCTCGACGTGACCCCCGGCAGTCCGGTGCTGAAGAACCGCGACTTCTACGACCAGAGTGGGATTTTGCATCCGTTCGTCCGCATGCCGCGTTACGTGCTCGCCGACCAGCGGCGAATCTGGACCAGCCCCTTTCACACCAGCCGGAGCGACATCAAATGGTGGATTCTGATGGGCGGGGCTACGGGCGCGCTGATCGCCGCCGACAAGTCCATTGAGACGAATCCCCCAAGGGCGAACAACACCTTCGTCTCCGTCAGCACTGGCGCCTCGCGCGTTGGCGCGGCATATACGCTGATCCCGGTCAGCGCCGCCTTTTACTTTCTCGGCTCCGGCACCCACGACGAACCAATGCGGGAGACCGGACTGCTTTCCTTCGAAACCCTGATCGACACCGCGATCACCGGCGAAGTCCTGAAGATGGTCGCGGGCCGCGCCCGCCCATATCAGAACGACGGCAAGGGCCGTTTCGAGGACAACCCGTCCGGACGCTGGAGTTCCGGCTTTCCTTCGGGCCATGCGATGAGCACGTGGGCGCTCGCCTCGATTGTGGCGCATGAGTATCCGCGCCACAGGCTGGTTCCGCTCGCGGCCTACGGTCTGGCCCTCACCGTGTCTGTCGCGCGCGTTGGAGCCCGGCAGCATTTCCCGTCCGACGTTGTTGCCGGATCGGCCATTGGCTGGTTCATCGGCGATTTCGTCTACGCCAGGCGTCACAATCGGGAACTCGCCGGAAGAAGGAACGTGGCGGAGACGATTCTCGAGCACATCCGTATTGGGGGAGTGTAGACCGCGAAGGAAGGAACTGACCGGCCCCACCCTTCCGGAGGCGATCGCTCAGGCTGGTGTCGAGCGCGGTGGAATGAATGCTGGGTTACTTAGAGCGCCCCGCGTGAAATCGTGACCTTGGGCGCGGCGAGATAGCCTCTGAGCATGTTCTTGCCGACCTCATTCACTACCAGTTCATAAGGCTGCGAGCCCTTGCCGGGAACATAGAACTGCACCGGCTCGTTGATGTTCTTGTCGCGCTTTTCGACCCGCTGGTCCGCCGCCACAATCTCGACGGTGAAAGTATTCTTCCGCGCGTCCATCTTCTCGACGGTGACCTGAATATCGCCGACACGCTGCATGCCCGCGCCTTTGCTCAGCGAGAATTCGTAGATGTTGCGATCGCCCAGATCGCGGAGCATCTGGATCTCCTGCGCGGTCGTCGCCACAAGGCCGCCGATCATCCCAACGTCGCCACGCGTTTCCTGCAAGTGCGCCTGGGACTGCTGCTCGACCGACTTCACCGACTCGACTTCGTTTTTCACATTGCCGACGTCCCGCGAAATGAAGTTCAGTCGTGAAGACGTCTCGTCCGTCGACTGCCGGATGCGGTTCAGCTCCGCGCTCATCTGCTTTTCGTGCTCTTCCAACTGGCGGCGCTTCTTCTCGAGCTGGCTCACCAGAACGTCGGCGTGCCGGGTCGCTGCCGCCTGCGCCATCGCCAGATTCGCGCCGGTTTCATTGTGCGCGTTCTCCAGTTTGGCGTGCACCCCCGCCAGCTCTTTGTGGAACTCCGCGAGCCCCTGCTGCAGAGCGTGGTCGGATTTTGAGAGGCTCAGCCGCAGCATTGCGTTGTCGCGCCGCAGCAAATCCACCTCGTGACGCAGCGCCTCCGCCTGAGTGGTCTGGTAGAAAGCCACCGATCCGAGCAGGATCGCGCCCGAGAACAAAAAGTGCACCCAGTTGCCGCGAATACGGGAAGCGGTCGTACTGTATATCGACGTTGAAGGTTCGCTGATACGATTCACCACAGATTTCCTCGATCGGCGTTTCCATTTATTATAGAGCGTTTGGACGATTTAATCCCGCATTCGTGCGAGTTCTCACCAGATTAAATGTGCGTTTCGGAACGTTAGGCTCTAATGTAATTCCTGCACCGGCACATCGAACCTTGCTGTGTTCACTATGCCTTTGCGCTGAAACTGGACCCACACCCGATACACCCTCTCGCGCGGAAAATACATATTGAACTGAATTTGCGGCCCTGTCTTCTCCGGATTCACATCGGCAATAAAGGGGTGCGTATGGATCATGTCAATCAGATCGTCGCTTGCGGCCAACATATGCCCCCAAGCGCCGATATACTTCTCGATGCCGTCGGCGGGCTCGATGCGGAAAAACATCATCGTCTTCTGACCGGCAATTGGTTGCGGCGGATCGGTCTGCAGGGAGACCCGCATGTTCTCGGCGTCTTTCGTCGAGTAGTCGCGCGCGAGCATCGGCGTGGTTTGTGGCGCGCCGGGTACGATCACGGTCTTCGCGATTAACTGAGGTGTGGCCCCCTCCGGATAGAAATCGCTTAGCAGACGATACATCCCCGCTCGCGGAAACGCGATGTTGTAACGGAATTTCGCATCGTCTCCGAATTTCGGGTGATCGTGGACGAAATATTCCAGGTCCTGACTGACCACGAACAAGTGGAACAGCTTTTCATGTACCACCTCGAAGTGCTCTATCTGCCGGTTGTTCTGCGGGTCGCGTACGGTGAATTCGAGTTCCGTCTTCGCAGTTGGCCGCGGCGCGCGCGGCGTCACCTTCAAGTCCACGGGAAACTCCACCGGCTCCGGGATGCCCGACCGCAGCTTCATCCCGCAACGCGAACAGAAGCCTTCTTTGTTCGACCGGATGTCCGGGTCCATTGGGCACTGATACACGACGACGTCCTGGGCGCCCATGGTGAGCGCGAGAACGAATCCGGCAACGACCGCAATTCTCATGTGCTGCGATTCCATTATGCTTGAACGGGAGCCTTCTCTCCAATGAACTGGCGCACAAGGGACTCGCTACGTGCTTCCGGGAGACCAGGGGCTTCGCGGCCGGGCGAGCCATGTTCCGCGGCATGGGCGTTCATACCTGACCGCGCGCTTTTGCCTCCGGCTTTGTTGATGTGCGTCGCGATCTGCCTGCCGGCGCAATCCGTGATTTCGGCGCGCTCGGGCCTCGTCAACTTCCTCGAAGGCGTCGTTTTCCTGGATGGTCAGCCGCTCATGCGCAAATCCGGCGCCTTCCCTCGTATGCGCGACGGATCGACCCTGATGACCCAGGACGGCCGCGCCGAAGTCCTCCTGACGCCGGACACCTACATTCGCATCGGCGAACACGGCAGCATCCGCATGATCGCGAGCGATATCTCCGACACACGGGTCGAATTGCTGACCGGATCGGCGATCGTCGATTCCGCCAAAGCTGCCGCTGGCGACCTTGTGCGCGTGATGTTCCGTGACACCACTCTGCACTTTCTGAGACCGGGCCACTACCGCATCGACGCGGAGCCACCACAACTGCGTGTCTACGATGGCGAGGCCGAAGTCACGCGCGAAGGAAAGACATCGCATCTGGAAACCTCGCAGTTGCTGCCGCTGGACGGCGCGTCGGTCGTAAGGCGATTCACGAGGGGCTCCGACGGGTTGCTCGACCTTTGGTCCGAAGAACGCGGCGAGTTAATCGCCAGCCGGCTTTTGAGTGCGGGTGCGATCAGCGACCCTCTGCTCGATTCCGGCCCGGGCGTTCCGAGCGACTTCTCGTCTTACATCGGATATCTCCCACCGGGATCCCTGCCGGTTCCGGCGGCGGTTTTGTCAACCTCGCCGCTCGGCTGGCCGGGTGTGGGATTGGGCTACGGGCCGTTTTATCCGGGCGTGGGCGTCGGTTTCGCTGCGATCCTGCCACGTCCGGCAGCCGCGTTCTTGTACGTACCCCGCCGGCCGGCGCTCTCGCTGCCGGAGCGCTCAATCCCGGTGTTCGCGGGCCGACCCGCGCTTTCGGGATCGGCGGCCTCGCCGCCCCATACCGTCTTCGCGCCGCGCCCCACCACGGCACCGATTTCGCCCGGCGTCAGAGGTGGTGGCCGGCCCGTCGTCTGCTGTGCTCCTCCGGGGGTACACCCGAGCCGTCCCGCTATGGGCCACAGGTAATCGCCGGCCCCGGTCGGCGCCGAACCGTTCCCGAGTGCCCGTTCGGAAGCCGAACGCCGATATCATGAAGGCCTGATGACGAAGCAGGAAATCATACTGGCCAACGAACAATACCTGTTCCCCGGCGTCTTTCACTACTACCGCGACCCGCTCGTCGTCACCCGCGCCAAAGATCAGTTCGTCTGGGATGCCGAAGGCAACCAGTACCTCGATTTCTTCGGCGGTATCGTCACCATCAGCGTCGGCCACTGCAATGAGACGGTGAACAGCAAGGTCTCCGCCCAGATGGGCAAGCTGCAGCACGTTTCGACGGTCTTCGCCAACGAGCCGCAGGCCGCGCTCGCGAAGCGCATCGCCGGCATCACTCCGGAAGGCGCCCTCACAAAGAGCTTCTTCACGAACAGCGGCACTGAAGCCAACGAGACCGCCATCCTCGCCGCACGTTGTTACACCGGCTCTTATGAAGTCGTGGCGCTGCGGCACAGTTATCACGGACGCTCCGCTCTCGCCATGGCCGCTACCGGGCAGGCCTCGTGGAAACTCGGCGGCGCGCCTGCGCCAGGATTTGTGCACGCTCTGAATGCCTATTGCTACCGGTGTCCGCTCGGCCTTGAATATCCTTCCTGCGGCGTCCGGTGCGCGCGCGATATGGAGGACCTCATCCGCACCTCCACCTCCGGAAGCATCGCTGCCTTTATTGGCGAGCCCATCCAGGGGTTGGGTGGCTTCATCACGCCGCCCAAAGAATATTTCGCCATCGTCGCCGGCATTGTCCGTAAATTCGGCGGCCTCTTCATCAGCGACGAGGTCCAGACGGGATGGGGACGCACCGGCCGCAAGTGGTTTGGCATCGAGCACTACGGCGTCACGCCCGACATCATGACCAGCGCAAAAGGCATGGCCAATGGCGCTCCGGTCGGATTGACGGTGGCGCGTCCGGAAGTAGCCGGCGCTTTGAAAGGCGCGACGATCTCGACATTCGGCGGCAACCCGGTCACCGCGACCGCCGCAAAAGCGGTCATCGACTACATCGATGAACAGAAACTGATGATCAATGCCGCGGAAACGGGCGCTTACCTGCGCGACTGCCTCGAAGAGCTGCAGCGGCGCCATCCTGTGATCGGCGACGTCCGCGGCATAGGCCTCATGCAGGCCATCGAACTGGTCGAAGATCGTGTGTCGAAGACACCCGCGACCTCAGCGGCAGCGGCGCTGATGGAGGCGGCGCGCGAAAACCGGCTTCTCATCGGCAAGGGTGGGATGTATGGAAACGTGATCCGTATCTCGCCGCCGCTGAATATCTCCCGCGCGGATGTCGACGACTTCGCGTCTCGATTGGAGGCGAGCCTGACATTCCTGTCGCGGCCTGCCGCCTGACCGCCGGCATTTCACGTCGAGTGTTCCTCCTCGCGTTCAATGGTGTGCCGGCTCTGCAAGCGTCCCGCGACGACCCAGCACAACATCGCCCAGATCGCCCCTGCCATCCACCCGGCGAGCACATCCGTGGGCCAGTGCACTCCCAGGTAAATGCGAGTTATTCCGACGAGAAACGTTAGAAATGCGGCCAGGCACAGAAAATAAGCCTTCAGCCTCTTTCGTTCGTGCGACCGCGCGAGCAGCGCCCCAAGTGTCAGATACGTCACGGCGGACATCATCGAATGCCCACTGGGAAAACTGCTGCTCGACGCGTAGACCACGTGTGGCACGATATCCGGCCGCGGCCGCTGGAACACATCTTTGAGCAGCGATGACAGCACGGTTCCCCCTGCGACCGATCCCACCGCGAATATGGCCATGCGACCCTTGCCGTCGAGGACCAGGAAACCTGCGGCGATCGCAGTCACCATTCCGAGCACCACGACTCCGCCGAGCGCGGTCACGTCGCGTGCGGCCTCCTGAAAGGCACGGGAGCCACGGGGCGACAAATCTCCCGGATGCCGCATCGAAAGGAGTATCCGGCGATCGATGCGCGATGTTTCGCCGTGCTCCACCTCGCTGGCCAGAGTGATGAATGCGAGAACTCCGCCCGCGATTACACTGAGCAGTACGAGAAATCCCAGCTCATGGCTGCCCAGCCACGCCAAAGCTCGCGAAATCATACGTTTCCCGAAGCGTTTCGCGAAACCCATCGCGCTTCGGCAACGCCGAAGTCGAGTGTCGACGCTCTCGCATTGGAACTCAGACCGCGCCGGAAATCTGCCAGCATGAGTAGCATTTTCGTTCTCTCGCTGGGTTTCGTCTGCTGCATCTCGATGGCCGCCGCGCCGCCTGGAGCGAGCGTTATGCAGTCGGTGTCAGTAACGCCTGCAATGCAAACCGGTGCCTTCGCCGACAGCCAGTCCGTTTTCCTGCCGCCGGGATTCCGCATCTCGGTCTGGGCGCGCGTCCCACAGGCGCGTCTCATCACGGTCGCTCCCAACGCAGACGTTTTTGTCTCCCAGCCTGGGCTTGGGCAAATCACCATTTTGCGACAGGATCCGAATGGAGGCGACCCTGCCTCGTTCGTATACGCCTCCGGACTCTCCGGCCCGCAGGGAATGGCATTCGCCACGGTCAACGGTATCACCTGGCTCTACGTCGGCGAAGCGAATCAAATCGACCGATATATCTACAACACTGGCGACACTCAGGCCCCTTCAATGCGGCAGGTGTTTGGCATCAAACTCGACGGGAATGGCCACGCTTACAAAGATCTCGCAATCGGGCCCGACAACGCGGTCTATTTCGGATACGGGTCGAGTTGCAACGTTTGTGTGAACGATTCAGATGGGGGTGTCGAGCGGGCGTCCGTTTACCGGATGAACGCCGATGGCAGCGGTGTGGAGTTATTCGCGTCCGGTTTGCGCAATCCAGAAGGGCTTGCTTTTGTCCCAGGCACGAACACACTCTGGGCCGCCGTCAATAGTCGTGACGATATTCCGTATCCTTTCAACGACTCCACCGGCAACTACAACAAGGTCATCACATCATACGTGGATAACCATCCACCCGACCTCTTCACGGCTGTCCGCCAGGGCGGTAACTATGGATGGCCGTATTGCAATTCGGACCCCGATACCTCTGCCGGATATAACTTCGCGCCTTTCGATAACGATCAGGACACCAATAGCGATGGCCACGTCGATTGTGGCGCGATGGACCGCGTTTCAAAGGGACTGCAGGCTCACTCCGCGCCGCTCGGCCTCACGTTTTTGCAGAACACTTCGTTCGCCGGGCCGTACCGCAACGGGGCTGTGATTGCCTATCACGGGTCCTGGGATCGGTCCGTTCCCACTGGCTACAAAGTCGTTTACTTCCCGTGGGACACAACCGCGCAACTCCCCGGCGATCCAGTCGACCTGGTGACCGGCTTCTTTAACTTCGGCCGGCCGGTCGGTCTCGCAGTTAATGCCGACGGGACGCTGTTGATCACCGACGACGCCACCGGAACCGTGTACAAGCTCACCTGGTCTCCTTCCGCGGTGTCGGCCGCGAACGGCTATCCGATCGTGGCGCCCGATTCCTACGCGGCAATCTATGCAGCGCCGGGCCAGCAGTTCCCCACAGATTCCGGTGATTCGCTGACTCTCACGGACTCCGCGGGCCAGAATTTCACCGCGTCGCTTGTATACGCCTCGCCGTCGCAGATCAACTTCCTTGTGCCGCACGGCGCTGCCGCGGGCGCGGCAAAGCTCATGCTCAGCTCCATCGACCTCGGCTCACCCGAAATCCAGACGGCCGCCCCCGGGCTCTTCACGTTGAGCGGCGACGGCAATGGCATTGCGGCGGCGACTGCCCAGGACGCGCAAGGCAATCCGGTGCAAGTCTTTTCCTGCGGCGCTTCGGGCTGCACGGCAATCCCCATCGCTGTCGCCGGGAAGACAATTTACCTGTCGCTCTATGGCACAGGGTTCCGGAATGCCGCACCCGGTTCGGTGTACGCATTGATCAACGGTGTGTCTGTCCCTGTGCAATATGCCGGCGCGCAGCCCACTTACGCTGGACTCGATCAGGTGAACATTCCACTTCCGGCGTGGCTGGCCGGGGCGGGCGAAGTTCAAATCGAGTTGTGGATGAGCGCGGACACCATCTCAAATCCGGTGACCGTCAGGATCCAGTAGCCGGTGGGACCGGTCAGGCGCCGCTGAATCCTGCGTGGGCACGAGCGGCGTGATGAGTGCGTCGAGCGCGGTGCGTTTCTTCGGTGTCCGCGAGTAAGTCTGCGGCGCGATCTTCTGCAACTGGAACCACGGCTCGAGGCGGCGCATGGCGTTCTCCATGCTCGACCGGATGTGCTGGCGCATCGTTTCGGCTGCAATAGCCGGGTCGGCGGTGGCGAGCACCTTCAAAAGATTCTCATGATGCGACGGCGGATTCCCGGGCGAGGGCGCGCGTGTGGCGCAGAGCCACGTCGAGGCGAGGGCAGAGGTCCGGCTGATGGCGTCCGACAAGGCCTGGCAGCGGGCGCACTCGGCAATGCGCCGGTGAAGCTTTTCGTGGAGCCCGAGATAAATGAAGCGATTGCCTTCCTGCTGTACGGAGAGTGCATCGACGCGCATCGCGAGTTTGTGCAACTCAGATCGCTCATCGCGCGTGGCATGCATCGCGAAGAGCATGGCGGCTTGCGATTCGAGCGCTTCACGGACGACATAATGACCGAGCACATCGGGACGCGTTGGGACCCGCACGCGCGTGCCTGCGCGCGGACGGCTTTCCAATAACCCTTCATGCTCAAGACGCAACAACGCCTCGGAGACAGGCAGAAAACTCATACCCAGCTCGGCAGCGACCTTGCGCCGCGAAATGACCTGGCCGATGGCGAGCTCTCCGCGCAGAATGCGCTCTCGTACCGTTACGTATGCCTCGCCCGCCAAGCCGCTGTTTTCGGAGGACTTTCTCGTCCGATCGGCTCTTGCACCCATTACCTACCAGTGTAGACGGATTGCGGCGAACGGGAAGCGGCAAAATGGCGTCAAATTGGAATATCAGTTTCGTTGATGAAGATCATGGCGACCGAAGCGGAAAACAAGCGCGGCGCGCTTACATTTTGCCGATCAACTTCCAATACGGCACAGTCAGAACCATCGCGGCGACGACAATCACAGCATAGGCGCACGCCGCTTTAAAACGCTGCCCGCCGGTGTAGGCTTTGCCTCCGGTGAGGCCTTCTGACATGGCGATCCAGAAGTTCTGATACGAGAGGAAGAACGGGGCCGAAACCACGGTCGTGGGCGCGACGACGACCAGCGGATTGATACCCGCCTTCATCAGCACATCCACCAGGGGAAGGAACAGAACCGGGATCACGATAAATCCGGTCGGGTCGATGAAGCGAAGCACAATAACAGCGAGCGACAGGACCAGAATCAGCATGAACGGGTTGGAGGTCAACTGAAGCGCGATCGGGATGAAGTATCCGCCGAGCCAGTCGGTGATCTTCACGACCTGCACGACTGTCTGCAGGCTGAAGACACCGCCGATGAAGAGAAGCAGGGTCCAGGAAACGCCGGTCCCCATATCGCTGTCTTTGATGATGCCGGCGAGACCGAAGATGAAGAGTCCGCACATACCAACGACGAAGCTCGGCTGGTGAAGGAATTTCAGCTCGGGGTGAAATGCGCCGGGAATCGCCCACAGGACGATCGAGAGGGCCACGACGACCGCGGTAATTGCTTCACCTTGCGTCATCGCGCCCATCATTTGCAGTTGCTTCTTCGCGAAACCGCTGGCGATGTTGAGCGGAGTGTCGGGTTTGAGCACCCAAAGATTCGCGAGGATAATCAGCACGCAGATAATAAGCGTTGACGGCGCCATTACCTGCGCGTATTCGAAGTAACTCAGAGGCAGGTTTTTCGCCGCGAAGACGCTCTGGATCACGGGGCCGTTCAGCGAGCTCAACAATAAACCGACACCCGGCACCACCGCCATCTCGACGGTTGTAATGATGATCAGGGCCGAACCTTTACTGCCGGGGCGTATGTCCAGCGATTGAACGACCGCCCATGCAATCGGGACCATGATGGCCGTGCGAACTGTCATGGAAGGGATTCCGAGCGCGAGAATCAGACCGATCACGAAGAATGCGAAAAGGATTCCGGCGTAGGTTGCCGGAAAGAGCGAAAGGATGTAATAGGAGATCCGCTGGGCAAGTCCGGTATTTTTCATCGCGCAGCCGTAGAACAGGACGGCCGCGAGAATCCACCATGACCCCTGCGAGAATCCGCTGAGCGCGTCGGGCGGCTTGATGCCGGCGGCGATCATCAGGGCCATCATGAATACGGCGGCGATGCCGTTGTTGACAACCTGAAATACCCAGAGCGCGACCGTGAAGCCGGTGATCGCAAGCACGCGCTGCCCCGCGGGTGTGAGCCCGCCGGGAGTCGGCATGTAGAGGATCACGAGTCCGACAACGACGGCGATTGCGAGCAGGAGGAACTTCTTTCCGTAGTTCACAGGCGGGGCGGACGCGGCGGTAGGAGTGCTCATTTTTCCTTTCGGTTGCTTTTGATGAAACCGAAGTTTATCGCATCCGCGTGCACAGCCGGGGAATTGTGCCCGTGGCTGGGGATTGTGGCAGACGACGCAAAACGATCGTCCGGCAGCGGCATCAGGCGGGGGGCCGCCAGAGCTGGATTCGCGGCCTCCATGCGCTCACGCGGGCCGCGACTTCGGGGATTCCGCCGTGTATGAGAGCGTCCTGCAGTTTCTTTGCAAGGCCGCGGCGCGCTGCTATTGCCGGGTCGTCCGACTGGCTGGCCGTATTTTCCAGGGTCTTCTTCAGCAGCAGTTCGACATTGGAATCGGGCTGCAGCACTTCGTCGAGGAAGGCAATCTCGGCTTCGCGTTCGGCTTCGAACCGCTCAAAGACGCCAAGCGTGTCGGGTCCATGGAACTCGCCGTTCTCGAACGCCGCGCAGTCGATGGAGGCGTTAATGCGCAGGACGGTACGAAGGTTCCTGAGATTCATGGGTCCGCGCTGATCGACCGTGGACTCGCGGCGCAGAACAAGGTCGGTATAGCGCGGCTCAGCGCAGATGAAGCGCATGGCCCCCGGTTTGATGTCACCCTTTTCGGGATTGCGCAGCGTATCGGCATAGTGCACGACGGAGTAGGTTTTCACCTGGCGCGACACCATGTCGAAACGGATGCCGAGCAGAGCGAGAGGACGCACGTGGCTGTTGCGGACAATGATGGAGTAGGGAATGGCCGGGGTAATGACTTCATCCGGCGGACGACCGAGCAGTCCCGTGAGGGCTTCGGTGAAGCCGTCAGAGCGCGGCCCGAGAATGTCGATACCAGTAACGCCGCTGGGCTCGATCTGCATTGCTGAATTTTGAGAAGCCTTATGATTGTAGACGAATGATCGCCGATCCCGTCATCGTTGCGCTTGATTTCGAGTCATCGGGCGAGGCCGACAGGCTTGTGAGCGCGCTCGGCGAGTCCGCCGGCTTCTACAAAATCGGGATGGAGCTCTATGCGGCGGCCGGGATGGATTACGTCCGCCGGCTGATCGACAGGGGCAAACGCGTCTTTCTCGACTTGAAGTATTACGACATCGGCGAGACGGTGCGGCGCGCGGTCGCAGTTGCGGCGCGGTCGGGCGCGGAGTTTCTGACGATCCACAGTGTCGGTCAGGTGATGCGAGCGGCTATTGCGGGCCGCGGCGATTCGCCGATGAAGCTGCTGGCGGTGACGGTGCTGACGAGCTTCGATCAAAACGATCTTCGGGAACTCGGATACGAGTGTGCGGTGGGTGAGCTGGTGAGCGGCCGGGTACGGCTGGCCATGGCGAGCGGAATGGATGGCATCGTGGGATCGGCCGTCGAGGCGCGCACGATCCGCGAACTCGCGGGTGAGTCGGCGCTTCTCGTGACGCCGGGAGTGCGGTCGCGCGGCGCGTCGGCAGGGGACCAGAAACGAGTGGCCACTCCGGCGGAAGCGCTGCGTGACGGCGCAAGCTATGTTGTTGTCGGCCGCCAGGTGACGAGGGCGGCGGACCCGGCATTGGCGCTGGCTGCAATTCACGAAGAATTGCAAGTCCACGTCTGAGCCAACGTGGAGCATCTCGAACTCTTCATCGCGAATTACGGATACTTTGCGATCTTCGTGCTGCTGATGCTGGGCATTGTGGGTCCGCTGATTCCGGATGAGACGATTCTGGTGCTTGCGGGGATCGGGGTGCATCGGGGTGAGTTCGCAATGGAGAAGACGATTGCCGTCGCGTTTGCGGGCAGCCTTTGCGGGATCACGGTCAGCTATCTGCTCGGACGCACCGGAGCGATCTATGTTCTTGAGAAGTTTGGCCCCATGCATCGGTGGATCGGGCGCCATATGGCGCAGGCCGAGGAATGGTTCCAGCGTTATGGAAAGTGGACGCTGTTCTTCGGATACTTCATCGCGGGCGTGCGGCACTTCACCGCCCTGGCCGCGGGGATGAGCAAGGTCAAGGTCCGGACATTTGCAGCTTATGCTTATCCCGGCGGCCTGGCGTGGGTGGTGTGCTTTATCTACATTGGGTATTACCTCGGGGCCGAGTGGGAGAACCTCGCGAAGCGGTTTAATCGCGGGGCCCTGATTGTCGCGGGGCTGGTTGCGGCAATCGCGGTCGCGGGATGGTTGCTAAGGAAGAAAAACCCGATCGGTTGAATAAACAGAACGCGGACCGCATGAAGCGAGGGTCCGCCCCACAATTCAATCGAGTTTCTTGTGGGGGTTGAAGCCTTCGATCTGCACGAAACGCGGGGCTTCGTGTTCGTCGTCGTCTTCGTCGGCTTCTTCGAAGTCGGGCGCGAGGATGGCGTAGATCATGTCGAGCTTGTCCTGCAAGGCGCTGTTCTGTTCTTCCAATTGGCGGATTCGCTCGAGCAGTTCCTTTTCGGTCGGCATCAGACCTATTGTGCACGTTGGTTGTGCGACCTCGTTGCGATCAAGCGCCCGGCGCGCAGGTTTAACCGAGGGTATTGGGCTGTTAATGCCAGTTCTGTCAGAGTACGCCTGGCAGCCCGGGTGGTGTACTGGTTGGCGATGGGGTTCGCGTTATGGATTGACTCCGATGCCGGGCTCGCATGGGCGCAGGGCACGCATGAATACCGGCCGATGGGCACGGCCGTCGTCGCGGCGTCGGACCAGTTCCGGCGGCGTGATTTCACGCAGATGCGACGGCGTCCTGCGCAACTCGATGAGGCGTTCGCCGGATTCTTTGGATCGCTCGAGGATTTGAACGCCCGATTGCGCGAGCGGCCGCGGTGGAAGCTGCGCTGGACGCCGGGGCATTTGCGTTAGTTTAAAGCTCGAACAGGTGTGCCGGTTGGAATTCTTCGGGTTTCCAGAGCGTCATCGGTGAAAATTCAACCTCGATACGCCAGCCGAATTCGTGCTGTTCCACTTTGATGGCGCGCCCGGCGAAGAACGCTTTATCGCAGCGAATCTCAATCCGCGATCCCTCTTCGATCGGTTGTTCCGACTCCAGCACAGCTCCGGATTGCCAGATTTCCTCCAGATTGACAACGGAATCAAGCGGAAGCGTGCCGGACCCCGTCTTCAGCGAGACGAGCTGTGAACAGAGATATCGCGGCAGGCTCATAGGAAATATACGGACTTATCCCGCCGCGCAGCCTGGCGTGCTGTCTCGTGGCGAGAACTCCCGTTTCCGATATAGTAGGCGAAATCACAACGTGCGTGATTGAAAAACTTTCCGATGTAAAGGCATAATGACTCTTTGACCCCAGCCAGTACCCTGCGTGTGCCCGGATCGAGCGCGAATCTAGGGCCCGGTTTCGATTCGCTCGCAATCGCCCTGAAAGTATACCTGGAATGCCGTTTTTCGGTGAGCAACCGGCTTTCAATCCGGGTGACTGGCCGCGATGCGCATCTGATTCCGGCCACCGACGAGAATCTCATCTGGAAAACCGCTTTGGCAGTGGCCGCGCGGGCGCACTTGCCGCTTCCGCCCATTCAGCTCACCATCAACAATGACATTCCGATCGGCAAGGGCCTCGGGTCGAGCGCGGCGGCGCTGACGGCGGGCGTCATCATCGCCGAACGGCTGCTGGAATTGCGTTGGAAGCCCGCCCGGATTCTCGATGAAGCAGCTCGCCTCGAAGGGCACCCCGATAACGTCGCGGCATGTGTAATGGGCTCCATCGTCGCCAGCGGCGTCGAGCCGGGCGGGCTGACGCGGGCGATTCGCCTCGAGATGCCGGAACAGTTCGACATTGCCGTAATCGTGCCGAACTTCGCGATTCCGACCAAGGAGTCGCGCGCGGTTTTGCCGGATTGCTACTCGCAGGCGGATACGATCTTTAACGTGCAGCGCACGGCCCTGCTGATCGCCGCGCTTTCAACCGGGGATGCGTCCGTATTCCCGATGGCGCTCGATGACCGCCTGCACCAGCCATTCCGGTCACAACTGGTGCCGGGGCTCACGGAGATCCTGCGCCTCCGTAAACCCGGGCTGCTGGGATGCGCGCTGAGCGGCGCGGGTCCTTCGGTCATGGTGTTTTTCGAGCGCGGGGCGGATTCGGTGTGCGAGTTGGTCCGAAACGTGTTCGCGATGAATGGGTGCACGACCGAAGTCATCTCAAGCGGAGTTTCGCGCAAAGGCTACGAGTTCGTCTGACGCCGCGTATGCTGCGTCACATCCTGCCGTGCGGCGCAATCTTGCTGGCGGCGTGCAGTAAGCCCCCCGTACCGGCGCCCAAAATCACTCAATTCAAGGCCAACCCCTCATTTCTCGCGACCGGGCTGTCAGGGAAGCTCTGTTATGGAGTCGAGAACGCGACCCGCCTGGAACTGACGCCGAAGGTGGAGCCGATTCTGCCCGCCTCGGAAGATTGCATCGACATCGCACCGAAGCAGACGACCGTTTACACACTCACAGCGTTTAGCGCCGATCCGGCCGCGAGTCATGACACGAAGCAGGTTGAGGTTAAAGTGGGGCCTCCGCCGCCACGCATTTCCGATCTCAAGGCGAACTCGACACAGGTACGCAGGGGCGCGCTGGTAAGGATCTGCTTTAAAGTGCAGAAT
>Ga0134125_10001489_pt1 | contig 28778 bp, 30 predicted proteins | sample KB31751_FD_96464 | JGI IMG/M metagenome (GOLD analysis project Ga0134125, IMG submission 96464) | Terrestrial soil microbial communities with excess Nitrogen fertilizer from Kellogg Biological Station, Michigan, USA - KB3-175-1 | ecosystem: Environmental > Terrestrial > Soil > Unclassified ... | reverse complement strand
GTACTCACTGGGCGATGGGACCATCGGCACCATCGGCAGTTGCCGATGGCTCCTCCTTCCCACCACCCAAGTACGAAAGCTATCGCGCGAAAGGGTAGCCGGTGGACGATGGTTGAGCACGAAGAGTAAATTATAACGTCTATCAGCTACAACAAGCACACGAGAAACATTTGCAGTCATGATTATTTGAAGCACGTAGTGACTGCCATAAGACTCTACCATCCTTTGTTATTCCATTACACCACTCTCTACATATACCATCATACCAGCATTCACACTTATCCTTTCTTTCAGTATTAATAATTAGATATGAATCAAAAGGGTGTGTACGCATGCTCATAAGAAAATTATGGTATGGTTGTTTGATTGGACTAGGAGCATGATCTTTTCGACCAGAGAGATTAAAATCACGAAGGTTATGGCGCTCTCGTTGTTGTGACATTGTTAGAGGAAGGAAGTAAATCTCTGTTTTGATTTTTGGATAATGCGTCAATCATCTCTTGAGTACCAATCTGTTCTCTCAACCATTCAGGAACATGATAGTCAGGAGGGCAGTTAGGCATACCAGCAAAGAACCACCAATCACAATGTTTGTTTAAAAAAATTTGTACGGCCCATTGACTACTAAATAAATAACAAGGCATGCCTATAGCTAGAAACCATTTGTCATTGGATGTTCCTACTGCTATTGGTTGACTTTGTTCGCATGAATACACTTCATGCAATCGACCAGAGTTTAGCCGGGCAGTAGCTTTTACACCTTTCTTGAAATGGCATTGCCCGGATATCATATGCATTCGTGGTACACACGGTATAATATATGGGTCTCCATCTTTTAACACTCGATTGAATTGCTCTCTCCAATACTCTTTACTTCCTACTAGAGTGTCTAAGACTTGAGATTCAAGTCCTTTATGTTCGAAAGGGTTCATGATGGTGAGAATGAAATGAAATATGAAATATGAAAAATGGTTTTATATTAAGAGCATGAACAAAAACCAGGCGTATCAATACAACCAATATGTACCAATGTACAACAACATATTGAAGGAAAGTGTTTATTCATGAGCCATATATAACCATCACATTCACCTATATAATACGAAAGATAAATGCACCAGTGAGCGTTATGTTATATTCATTGAAATTAAGCTTTGATAAAATATTCCATATCTTCCATCTATCATTATGATGTAATGTAAATCTAAAGTCACGATAAGGATTACCTATAATTCTCAGAACAGTATACGTAAGTTTAGCCAGAATGTATAGGAAGTAATTCTATGTCCTATGCTGCCGTATAATATAAAATGCGTACAAGTGTAATGAGGGTGCGAGTGAGAACACATTGTACCTACATCACAAGGAAACGAAAGTCTTCACCTTTAAAATGATAATAATGCCACCAGTTTGTGTACTAGTCTCGATGTGATATAACAAATCTCGTCGTAATATATTAAGTGGTGATTGTGTATTAATGTATAATACCTACCACACACAGAAATCATGAGAATAATCAACTTTAATAATTGCGTTTAAACGTTTCCAATCAGGAGCATAAATGACAAACATAGTAAGTAATATGGTCGTACCTGGATGATAGTGAGACCAGCACCATGGCCATTTGGATCGAAAGGTAGGAGAGGGCTTAATATAAGATGTACAGCCTCCTTGACAAGGGGGTTGACCATAGTACTTAGAGCAGTTGCACTGAAGGTAATCAAACACTTGTTTACGAATCACATCAAACTGCTCCAAGTTCTTTAAATGATACTGTTTCCAATATTCTTTGATGATCTTAGCACAGGGGTGAACGAGTTCATGGCCGAGGATGACACTTTCCACAACTTCCATCTCTACGTCGTTGTATAGAGCAGTGTCTAGGAGGGGAGAAGACTTGAGTGAGGTCATACAGAGATTTAGTGAAGAAGCAAGTGCCAATGACTAACCAGATGATTGCAAGAGTTTGTTCAGTAGATGATGAGGGCATGATGAGAAATGAGCTAGTATCTATGTACACGCTGATAAGAGCGATGGTGACGTTTGTATGGATTGATGCGCCCACCGTGTTCCTCATCTAGTTGCGAAGAGTCTGTTCCTAGAGCTTTCGCGGCTTTAGCAGCTTCCAAAGCATCAGTGACTAAATGCGCAGGAATAAGCTGACCTGCAACTCCTGGTGCGACGTTAATGATGTCTCCTAATGGGCCAAGGTCGTCCCATGAGTGAACTCCATGGTTAGTGACTTTCTCAATCTCGTCAGTTACAAGACTGAGTCCAGGGATGACTTGCCCAAAGATATGAGCGACATCTCCTAAAGCAGGAACAACTGCAGATTGCAAGACATCCTTTGCTTTTTCATACCATGGCTTTTCACTATTTCTTTTTGTCTCTTCACGTCCAGTCTTAATATTTTCCAGTTGCTCTACACTGAGAGACTCTAGATCTTGACCTGGCATACTCGTGCCTTGAGAATGAAAGATATCAGCAAATACTGTTTTCTTTCCATACTGCCCATTATGAGTGATCTCTTTAATAAGCTCGTCTTTCTTTTGTCTTTCTTCTACTTCTCCTAAACGAGTAAGGAGGTTGATGAGTTGTTGTTGATTATATTCATCAGGGTTCTTCTCATACTCTTTTAATAGTTCAGGAATGTGAGACTTTAAGACTGCACTGCTCGTCTCCTTATCTCCATTGTAAGTTGTAGCCCTCACTTGTCCATTTTGTGTTGGTATTTGGGATGGTCCTTTAGCCACATAACGAGCAGTAGCTTTAGCAGCACCTCCTCTCTTCCTCTTTTTTCCTGTGATAGAGGCATCGATCTCTCTCATACGTCGTTCATGAGCTGCTCGTTCTCTAGCTAGTCGACGGAGAGTTCGCATGGCTTCTCTCCCTTGTTGAGCTTCAAATACATCGCGATGAGGGAGTGGAGGAGGCAAATTCTCATTGACCTTTCCTCCTTTGTATTTAGGCATTTCAAAATTATAGCAGAGGAGAGAGTAAAGACAACAAATGAGAAGTGATCACAACATTTTCCATGCATCTATCTTTCTAGTCAAACGAATAACTTCAGCACAAACCTCTACAATATTATTCCATCCTTTCCCTGTAGGCAAAGTATACCCTAATCCAATGATTTGACGATACATATAACTGTCTAGTGTACGAGGGTCAGCATTGGGATGATTCAAAATAGTTTGACAATATACGTTAGGTATATTAAAGTGGAAGCTTAATCTAAAGAGTGTTCCAGGCCAATTTAGACATATATAATGATTGGAAGCTGTGTAGCTTATGAAATAACGTTGTTTTGTTTGATGATAATTTAGCATATTGAGCACCTGATTGAAAGCAATAGTACGAAAAGGAAGAGGATCTGTACATGTTACATGGCTTACTTCTAACGACTTCACTGAAGGCAACACATTGTTAGCGCTTAGATCATTAGAACCGCGGAGATTGAAGTCTTGAAGTAGCTTGAGTTCACGTCGAAGAGAAGTCATAGGAAGAGGAGAGAGTGGTGGACAAGGAGGAACACAAGGACAGTGAAGTCGAATGATGTGAGACATATGAGAAGTGAGAACAGACAATCATCTATGACAATGACAGACAAATAACAAGTTGCACAATTTCTTAAACTGAACGTTCTGCGCGATTCAACGATTTTTCTTTCGCACAAACAAACATGTTCTTACGCATTTCGTTCAACTCTTTCTCAATAAAACATAACAACAGAGGTGGAGTAGTATGACAATAACCATTATTAAAGCTATGCCTTAACTTAATCATAGTATGGATAGGAACATTGTCTTTCATATATAGATCTAAATTAATGAGTAAGTCTCGGAAACTATTTGTGATGCGATGCATAAGGATTGGGCCAGGGTGTCTAGCTAATAACATATTATTACGAACATAGCTCATTGCTTTGCATACAGAAGGTACGCAACAGAGTTTATTCTGTGCATAGATGAGATGTTGATCCTGAAAAGGCACTAATTGAGAGTCGTAAGGGATAAGAGCTAGTAGTAAGTTGTAGTGAGTGAGTTGAGAGAAGATGTCACTAAGTTCATGCACTACACTGTCATAAAGGTAGACTTCAGCAGGAGTCTTGGATGGATAGCTCTTGCACAGGGGATCAGTATTACAACGAGACAAGAGAGGAGGATCACCTAATATCAATGGAGAGAAATTGCTGATCAATTCACCTTGCCCCATTTGTAATCTCATCATAGTAGTGGTAGGAGCTGTAAATTCAGTATGCAACCAATGTAGAGGCAGGATGGCACGAGAGCATGGTTCAGGTGTAGGTGGACGAGTAACAGGAGAGGGAAGGTCAATATTGGTTCCGTAACATAAAAGATTATCGGAGAGGAAGGGAGGATTCATGATGGAGAAGGCAGTTTGAGTTATGTGTGCTTGTCATTCTTCACTTCAGTCGACTACACATATTCTTTCTATTTTCAAATATTCCTTCATGTCGAAGCGCAAACTAGAAATTTCTCGGCTAGGACATTGGTATGAGCAGACAGTGAATAAGAGGAGGAAAGAGAATGCAGAAGACAAGATTACAAAGATCATCGCGCCTCGCAACAGTGTCACAGGTTCTCAAAAGCGTGATGAAATCATGAACAGAGTGACCAAGAAGTTGGCGAAGAATAAGCTGGGTGGTGCGTACATTAAAGAAGGTGGAGATATTGGTCGTTTGCCAAAGGATAAGGTGCACAATAAGAAACATCCTGGTTTTAAAAAAGTTGCGCAGAAGATTGCTCGCAAAGAGCATATTCCTATTGAGCGCGCGAATGCTATTCTTGCAGCATCGACTCGTCGCCATTTAGAAGGAGGAGGATCAATGATCAATAAATTGCCTCAGATGGATTTTATTCCAAGGTCTCGCGCTAGTGGGCAGACGAGAGAGGTGCCCGATCTTAAGTTGGACAGACAGTTAGCGAAAGCAGGGCAGATGATGTCAGGCGGAGCGCCATTAGATAAGGACAATGAGAAGGCAGAAGTAAGTGATAAAAAAGCTAGGCAAGAGCAAGTGATGCGAGACTTTGTTCCTCGATTGAAGAATAAGAAAAGACTCACTGCATTACGACGCCCTCATGATTTTGGCAGGCACAAGAAAGAGGGAGGCAGGACATTCACGTCGATGAAGAATATCTATGTGACCCCGGCTGCTGCCCCGTAATCATTCTTCATCCTTCTCTTGTATTGTATTTGTTTCTATAAAAAGATTTCATCATGCCAGTTCCACTCCCTATCTTATATATCCCTCCTTCCGTAGGAGAAGCGTCTTCTTCTCCTCAAGACTTCCATGTGGGTCGTGATTGCTATGTGACTCGTAATCTATTTGTTGGTGGTATTATCAATGGGGGAGGAGGCGGAGGTGGATCGATAGTTACTACAACAACTTTAAACAACGGAACGTTACCAGCTGAGTTTACATCTTTAACTGTAACTGGAACATCCAACTTGATTGGCAATACTACTGTTACTGATATTTCTTATTTCAATGGAGGAGCTCAGATATCAGGTAATCCAAATATAATCACTCAACCTTTTGCAGTTCTTATTGGAGGAACGGGAACACAAGCTGCGTTCCTACAAGGTTTAGATGGCTCAGAAAACCCTAATACACTTACATTGAATCCTAGTGGTGGCTCAGTATCCTTTCCATCGAATACTATTTTAAATAGTTCTGGTAATGTCATTAATTTACCGGGTGCTGCAGGAACTCTTACATTAAATCCAGCATCTGGTAGTTATGTGACCACCATTACATTAAACAATAATACGTTACCTGCAACATTCACTAGTTTATCTGTAACATCAGCATCCTTTTTCAGTGGAGGGGCAGTGAATGCTTCAAATTTAATGTTTGTGAGAGGCACACTTCCAGGTACAAGTACAGCTTTTAATAGTATTTGTATTGGAGGTGACTCAACAAATCCATCTTTTTTGCAGGCGTTCAACGCAAGTGGATTACCAGGAACGATGTTATTAAATCCAGGTGGAGGAAGTGTATTTACTGGCTCAACATTAAACGTGAATGGTTCTGTGTTGACAGGTGGTAATAGTGTAGCTTTACAATTACCCACTGCCTCAGGAACAATTGCTCTCAATCCAGCATCCGGAAGTTATGTGACTACAGTCACAATTAATAATGCTACATTACCAGCTTCATTTACTACAGTAGCGTCATCAGGAACTGCGACTCTTGCTGGTCTCCAAGTAAATAATAATATCATAACTTTAAATGATAGTGGCACTGGAAGTAATTTTGGTGGTGGTTATAATATTACCGCGTCAAATATTACAGCGGGAAGTTTTTTGGTTGGTACTTTTATGCAAACAACTTCAACTGCAGTTGGTAATGTAGGTCAAGTGTTTTATTTTTATAATGCATCAGCTGATTTGACTAATAACTTCTTAGGTTTAACTGCTAATAGTTTAACCACAAATGTTGTGAAAGTGTTTCCTAATGGTAATGTAACCATGCCTGGAAATACTTCAGTAGCTGGCACAATAACAGTGAATACTACAGTTTTAACAGGAGGAAACGCTGTTGCTCTACAATTACCTAATTCAGCAGGTAGACTAGCTTTACAATCTGGAACAATAGTTACATCGTTAACAACTGGTACTTCTCCTGTTCCAATGACATTAGTTGCTGCATCATCAGGGTTTACTATATCGGGTGGTAATAGTATAGTATTACCTGTAGGTACTTTTGATGCATGGGTTAGTATTACAGGACAAGTAACAGCGTCAGCCACAGCCACGATACAATTTCAAGGAGGGGCAGGGTTTACATTTAATGGACCATTTGAAGGATTCGCTCAAAACAATTTGGGTTCATTACAGACCATGACGTTTGGGTTTTATACTAACTTTACTAATAGTGTTGCATCGAATGCTATTCAACTAGCTACTACTAACTTAGTTGGATCAGGAAGTGGAACAGTGCGTATTGCAGTGACTCTCACTTAATCTCATTATTCATCCTTCATTTTCATACAATTACCTTTTGTTTTATGTCTACGATTTCTCAATTACGATATCCTCGTGCATACAAGGTAACTATCCTCCCTGTTCGCATCACTCCCATTCCAGCATCAGTTCAAAGGTGGATCGAGATGAGCGAAAATACGCCCGAGATGAAATCACAATTCAATTCCCGCCCAGCTTCCCCGAATGTCAAAAGCACCGAGTCGACGGGAGACAAGTCCAGTCCTATACTTGCCATTTCACCCTCTCCCCTGAATATAAGCAGCGAGGTTACTTCAACCGTAAGTACTGTGAATGCCAATTCAGGAGTTGTCGCAGCTACGTCGAGCGTTACTACAACGACCTTGCCTACGACCTCTTCCCTCGCTACTGTGCTAGGCCTCACTGCAAATCAGATTGACTTAATTGTGAAGAATATAGGTGAGATCTTCCACGGAACAACAGAGTCCACCATACTAACGAAATTGCCAAGTGCGGTGCTGACGACTTATCAGGCAGTAGCCAAGTTCAGTCAAGCTGACGTAAAAACTCAGCAACAGATAGTATTGAATCTATTGGTGCAAGGGATCGAACAAGTAGGGTTGTCTGAACCAGAAATTGCTATACTCGAACCTGTGATTCAAATGCTTGTTCCTGCTTTGATCACTGAGTTGCCCAAGATCGAGTCGGGCTTATACCAGTTAGTTCAAGAAGTAGAAGTAGAAGCACAGTCATGCTGGGGAAAGTTCTGCGCTATTCTTTAAAGAATTGTCGCAAGACATTGTCATTGTGCGCAGGATCATTCAGATTGAAGAGGGAAATCATGGATGCCATGCCTTTAGGCTTGTCTAACATATGAGCAGCGAGGATACAGTAGTAACCACAGCTCTCAGAGTTGATAGGCTGTAACATAAAATCATTGATGACTCCCTTTTTCCCTGTAGCTCTCATTAGCTTTTGTACGATCCTAGGTGGATTTGCTCCTTCACTATCAAAGTACTGCACTTCTTTAGGGCGTCGATCATCTACAAATGTCCAATGCGATCCCGGTCCATCGTTTTGATCTTGCATGTTCAACACATAGCACTTTCCATCCAATTTCTTCGGCAACTTATCTTTGGAATAACATCCTCCATAGTGCGGAAGATCATTCATCGCATTGTCAATGTCAAAGTTGCTCAGTGCTTTGAATGGCTTAGGTTTAGACATTTTGAAGAGGCTCGAATAAAGGTAGGAGGAATGGGATGAGGAATGACTCTCACAATTCATGCGATCAGCCCCGTCCCTCTCACCTTTTCCGCATTTATCCTTTTCCGCAAATGACAAAGCCATTGCTTATGCACGAATATCTTCATCAACCTGCTGACTATCTTGAGCGCAAGACTGAATGTGGTCTCTCTTATCTAGCACAGGATGCTCGCTTAATCTTGGCATTATTCCGTAAGGCGCATTCTTTAGGTGGAGTGATTGACACAGTCATGCTACAAGAGAAGATGCGAAACAATAGGCGGATGTATGATGTGATCAGTATACTAGGCGGCCTTAACATTATCAGGAGATTGTATGGTCCGGAGATTAAGCAGTACAACAGGGCAGAGGATCTGAATAAGAAAAGACAAGGACGAGGTGAGTATTATGCCGGTGGTTTATATCAATGGATGGGGTATGATTGGATCAATCAGTTCATGACGGGTGAAATTGAGATGGAAGAGCAATTGCGGTCTTACAATACGATGATCCCTAAGCTAGAGAACGAGTACGGCATCATTGTGTTTCCTCGAGTGCGCATTGAGAACATTCTTGAGACAGATCAAACACAGCTTCCTGCAGAGACACATCAACCATGTCAATGCCACGATTGTGTGTTTGGATCACACTCCATATTACCTACTCAATCCTCTTCTCCTCTCCTCTCCTTATCTTCTGACTTTCTCACTCATGACGAAGACCAATATGAAACGCAAGCAGACCGATATGAGTATCCCTCCCCCTCCTCCCTTGCTACGACAGAAGAGGCAACGGATCATCAGGTTAGTGATCCAGGACTTGAGAGCTACTCCCCCTGCTACTGCCACAAAGACATCCTCATCTGTCCTACCCACGCTCCCTACCCTAAAAGAAGACGAGTTGTTCTTTCCAGAAGAGATGTGTGATTGTCCTCGTTGTATGGAAGCTAGGTGTCCTCGTTCTCCTATGTTGTTGTTGAGTGACGAGGACTGGGAAGGTATTAATGGAGATAGTCCACTCATTCCTCATATCGACTGATCTTTTCGTTTCCCTGTCATAATAAAAATACTGTTTCCTTCAGCATGACGAGCATTGGGACTCGTATTGATGACAAGAGTGCATTGAATGAGAGGGTCATTACTCTTCCTCCTCAGACGATTCAATTCCCTCCCTACGTGTTTGGAGGAACACAGAACAGGTTTCCCAACACCCTCCGTATCCCCTTTAATAATGCTCAGAAGTTTACGAGAGCAGAGATCACACTCCATTCTCTACAGATTCCATATAGTTGGTTCAATATATCAGCTCAACAAGGTAATAATGTCTTTCAATTCGAGATGCCTACAGGGGCTACTTATGCTCTCTTTAATGTCACCATCCCTGATGGGTTTTATTCGATTGATGACCTCAACTCCTTCTTTCAATTGTTCATGTTGCAGAATCAATGTTATACTTTCTTAACAGCAGACACAACAGAGACTCCTATTTTTTATATCTCGTTTGTCTCGAATGCATTGTACTATCGAACCACTATATTTGCGAACCCTGTCCCTGCTGCTGGAGGTTTATACTCTTACCCTCCCAACTATGCAGGCACAGGAATCCCTCCTACTCAGAGTGTAGACCCTGTGATGATTATAGGGACAGTAGGAACAAATAGTAATAGTAGTATTTATCCTGCAGGTTCAGTAACCCCAGGGTTGTACTCATTCAGTAAAACACTTGGTTTCTCTCCTGGCACATACCCTGCGTTGAATACTACTACTGCATTTAGCATGAATGGTCAATTCCCTCCTATGATTGAGACGACTAACATTGTCAATGTAGAGATTGATTGTATTAGCAATAGCAGTATCTCTCCTAACCCTCGAGTGATCGCTCAAGTGTCTCCTAACGTTGACTTTGGTGGGTTGATTACCTATCAACCGTTTCAACCGTTGTGGCTACCCGTAACAGATAACACCTACCAAGAGTTTAATATTCGGTTTGTAGACGAGTTCATGAACCCATTGAATAATCAGGATGGAAACATCACTGGCGCATTAAAAGTGAGGGGAGCCTAAAGTTCATTTTTCATTTGTCGTTTTGTACGTTATCCCTCCTTATAGATTTTCTCATCTCTCCATGTCTGCCCTTACTGGAAAATTAGAAGAAGACAAATACCTTACTTGTCATGTGGCGTGTAAGTATGATGGGCATAGAGTGATCATCCCAGTTCCTAAAGGATATGACTCATGGGCTGATGTTCCTAACATTGATGGGTGGTCATTATCCATACCTATCATCCTTTCATTACCCTCTTTTCCTGAGCCTGTCGAAGTTATATTCAAAGGAGATTTATTAGGGCCTCGTTTGATTAAGCGGTTGGAAGATGAGCAGCGAAAACGACAATCAGAAGATGGAGGAAGTGGACGAGGTCAAACAGGAAATGCCAGCAATTTCCTCGATCGAAGAATTGAACGAGTGGATGAAGAAAAGAGTGACACCGGAGGAGATGAGGGTGACTCATCCGATTTCACAGATCATCATTAATGCTTTACCTGCAGAAGAGTGGGAAAAGAAGAATTTCACTCAGGAGGAAGTAGAATGGTCCAAGAAGTGGAAGACTGAAGTAACGGTTACTCCTCTCAACCCTGCAGATTACCTCAACGTCCCAGATGTAGATGAAACCATTCCTCATCAGCCTATGTGATTTCATCTATCCTCCAATAAAATTTTTTCCTTTTAATTATGCCGCCTCCTGGGCGTTTACAGCAGGTTCATCATGCCGCTGGGCTCATGCATCAGATGCGCCTTGGAGGACGCGTATCGCTTTTTAATTACAACCCTTCGATTGCTGGTGGAGCTCTTGGTCGTCGTTTTAGTAAAGGTCCTCTCGCGCCTCATCGAAGAAGACGAGCAGGAACTGGAGTTCGAGGCAGCTGGGGCGACCGTCAGTTGGCATCGTGGACAGGAGCACAGGGACAGGGTGTCCACAGAGGTGGAAGTGTCGCTTCCGCCCCAACTATCGCACGAGGATCTAAAGAGGGGAGGAAGCGCCTCCTTGAGGAGATGAGCGCACAATTCAACAAGCGTCATCGAGCATAACCTCTTCTTTATTTTTCATCATGCCTAGTGACGAGTGGGTCTATGTGGAGGATAACTCTATACCAGAAGGGATGTATATGGTGACTATACCATTAAAAATAGAATTTTTAAATGCTTGTAATGATTATATTATTCCACCAGTCGTCAAACCAAAGCGTAAGAAGGTACAAGGGACAAAGAAGTGGGTGAAACGGAGGAAATGATTCATTTCATTCATCACTCTACCTAGCCGTTACAATCTGCTGTATTTTCTTTTTATATAACGGATACTTTTCCCTCTTCTTTTTACATTTAAACTTTTTATTCTCCCTCTCCTCCTCGACCTCAGCGAAAATGGATGTCGAACAGATCAATGATATTATGACCAATGCGAACAAGGAGCAAGTCTCGTTCTCCGACGCACAGTGGTTATATTTACAGGATCAGAATCAAGGAAACTACACTACTTCTATCAACTTTGTCTCTACCGTCCTCAAACAACAGTTCATCGATTACTTTAACTCCTTCTGGACTATTCCAGTAGCTGTGGAGATTGTGAATCAGTTGCCGGACTCTACCAGTGAGTTCGTTTATGTGAACAATCACAAAGTTCCCATGGTGGCTTTCCGTCAATCTGTGTACTCTATGTTTGGTCAGATCGTGTGTTCTACGGATCAGGGTCAACAAATGATCAATGATCAGAATACATGGTGGATCAACAACAAGAGATTTGAGATCGAACATGATCAGACATGGATGAGATCAGAAGGAGAGCTCATTGATTACTCTTATGACCGTTGGCAAAAGACTGCACCTATGCAACAGTCTGCCATAGGTAATATTGGTCCTAACAATCCTACTGGGTCCGCAGCGGTTCAAAGTACTCCTAACTTCCTCGCCCCTCAAGGTATTGAACCAGGAGCAGGAGTAGGAAACCCTCCTCTCTGTAATGATGCGAATATGTTTGGAAATAATCAATTAGGTTCCGCATCAATTACATATGGTGCGTCTAACGCACTTACTGCAACTAATTTCTTAACTGCTGCTGGGGGTGTCACTATACCAGCAGCTACTGCTGGAACATATACCATACCTTGGGCTTTTCCAGATGGAAGAACTGGGTTTTTGCAAATTACCACTAATGCAACGGCTATTACAAATATTGGGGGAGTTACTCTTAGTCCTGTTCCGGTTGTTGCTGCGCCAGGAGTTTATACTTTTCAAGCAATAGGAACTACCAATGTGCTCAATCAACCTCAAGTAGGTGAATTGTTTACAGTTCCTATTGTATTGACTTATATTTCAACAGTAGCTGCTACTTTAACCAGTATTGGTGGTGTTCCATTTGTTGCCTCAGGGTCTGGTCATGCTACTGCTTACGGACAAGTTTCTGGATTCAACCCCAATTGTAATCAGGGTTTCTTGGATCGTGTCACCATCTTCCAAAACACTGCTACTTATTTATACACTCCTGGTGGAGCTGGTGCTGTTACACCTAATGGTCAAGCTTGTGTAAATGGAGCTCACACGTTTTACTACCGAGCAGTTGTTCCTGCCAAGTTCTTGCATGATATGTTTATGCAAATGAAGTCTCCTATCATTAACTTGGGTTTGGCGCTGACCCTCTACTTAAACCAACAGAATGGGCCTGCAGGTCAAACTGGTATTATCTCTGCTCTACAAACTTCTGCGAATTTAGTCAATGGAGTTCCTCTTATTGCAGGAGGACAGGACAATACTGCAACTCCTTCTATCTTTTACGGAAAGACATTTGGAGGATCCGAGTCTTGCCGCTGGTATTACAGAACAGTGAAGTTCTCTCCTACAGACAACGCAAGGATGGCCGAAATGTTGACCACTGGGTTCACCAAGTCTTTTAAATTTATCTCCACTGATTATCAACAAGCATCGACTATTGTAGGAACTGGAAATCAGCCTTTACAGTATCAGTTCGCCACCTCCTCTGTTCACCCTCTGCGTTGCCATGCTGTGTTTGTTCCTCAATACAATAACGGTACAGCGACTCAAGATGCTTGGGCTTCTTTCTGGTACTCTCCTGGTGTGGAGCCTGCTCTGTTTACTCAGACGAATGTGCAAGTGAATAATATTCCGTATTACAGACAAAACTTCCAAAATCAACAGGATCAGTGGGAGATTGTTCGCGAGCAATTCGACCCTGATGGAGGAGCTATGCTTATGTACACGGATTTCCTGGCTTACAAGCGTTATAACATGTTTGATATCACAAGACTAGCAGACAGGTTGCCTTCTCCTACTGAGCCTATTAATCTTATGTTTATGGGTAACAGAGTCGACAACCTTCCTTATACCCTCCGCCCTTACTTCTTTACTGAGAAACTCAATCAAATTACAATCAGGTTTAGCTCCGCTGACCTTGCGATTGTGGTGGGTAACTTGGATTAAAGGAAGTGCTCTTTTATACTCTCTACTTGCGTTGCACTTAGTTTCCCTGCTGACTTCAGAATAGGGAGGAGTTTGCGTAGTTGAGTCTTCATCTTAGGGTCATCGTTCCCTGCGTCGATCTCCCCCATGATGAGTTGTAATTGTTTGTGTGGGGTGACGTTTGCCATGCCATTTGTATCGACATCTGCTTTGGATTTCTTTAATAAAGTTTGTAGTTTTAACTTGTCTGCAGCATTTAACCTACGCTTATTAATCGATGACCCTGTAAGTACAGCGTGAATAGCATCCCTTAACCCATTGCTAACGGTTTCGTTCTTGAGCCCTTTCACCTTGTTACCTGAAGGGTGCATGACACTTAGCATATTCTCATGCATTAACTTATGATGATCAATCAAATACCCACCAAACGTCACTTTACGAGGAGCTGGGTTCACTCCTAATTTTTTAACTGTCTTGGGTTTACGAGGAGCATACTGAGAGATAGGTATAATATCAGGCCTCACATCATCCACACTATTAGGATGTTTGACCCAATCTAGTAAAGGAGACTCGTAAAGTTGATGGGTATTCGATACTTGCAGCTGAGCACTAATAGGCACAGCATTGACACCTGTACTCCTCATAAGTTCGCCTGAGACTACACCTCCTCGTGGGTCTAAACTCGAAGTTTGAGGAATCCACCTTTCATTCTCTCCTAAGGCAGGTAAACGAGTTCCTGGCACTGGCAAGTAAGACCGATTAGTAGGCTTGAATACTTGCTTTTTTAAGGTGCGTCTACGTTTTAGTGTACCACCTTCTGATTCTTCCATTTGATTTCCTCGATTGCGTTTCTTAGGTTCTGGTTCGTCTTCATGCCCTTCAGCTGTTGATTTTCTACCTTGTAATAGACGAACGAATTCTTTCATAATTCTGACCTCTCCTTCAGACAAGGGTTCAGCTCGTTCATACTTTTTAGTCAGACGTTGTAAATCCTCAATGGTAACATGAGAACTTAGTGAAGAAGTAAAAAGCAAACGATTCGCCTCACGTTCCATAGCTCTGTCTGTAGTGTGCACATAAGTATTAATCAGGTTCACTTCAGGTATACTAATTGTTGGGCCACTAAACAACATCTCAGGATGCCTCTCCTGATATTGTAATTTCATATCCGCATCTTCCAAAACCTGTACACGATTTTCAGTCCCAGTAGAATGATGAGCCCGCCTACCAATCTCATCAGGGTCAATAGGCGCTGTAGCTACTGGTACGTATCCAGATTCTCGTTGGCGTTGGCGTTTAGCTACTTCTTCTCTCAATTCACTTTTTAATGGTGCATTTTCTGCTAGCTGTCTAATTTGTTCTTTTCTTTGTTTTTCTGTCAGTGGACCCCCGGTTTGGCGTAGCCGTGAAATACCTTCCATAAGTACAGGGTTCGTATCTTCCTTTTCTTCGCGTTCCTTTGTTTCAACATGCCTTAATCTCACCCCCGTACGAATTTCATCTTTCAATACATCCATGGGGACAGCAACTTGGGCTTGCTGCACTCCTTGAGGTCCAAGAATATCACTAATAGGCGGAGCTTGAGGTACAATCGGTTGACTCACTTGCTCTTCTATGGACATGGGAGCGCCTCGTACGTCATTGCTGAACTCAGGCCATACTCCTAGATTATAGAATGGGTCTCTTGGTTCTTGTCGTAAATCCACAGCTGCAGAATCTCCTGCCTCGTGTTTACGTTCTTCTTCTTCCTTTTCATCTGCAGCCTGTTTTTCTTCTGGAGACCCGTAAGGTCCATAAGGATTATTAATTGAATTGGCTAATACGTCTTTCTTTAATTTAGCTTCTGATTTCTTCTTCTTACCTGCAGAGTATAATGGGCGTCCTTCACCTTCTAGTATACTACGATGCTTGAGTATCTCACGTTTCTCCTCCTTTGTCTTGCCCTTCCATGCTTCCCAATGATAAGTAAATAAATCAATGACTTGACGCCTATGTTCAGGAGTAGATTTCACAAATCCCAATACACTATTTCCATCGAAATTGAGGGTGGACTTGAGTTCAGACACTTGTTGAGGATCAATATTTAGATGCAATGCAATAGTATTAATAAAGCTCTCATCTGCATGTCTAAATGCCCTCAGTCTTTCCTCGTAGTTGCCTTTCGACTCGCCAGGTAAAGGCGCTCCCAATTGTTTTGCTTGCTCACTCAAATGTATTTTAGTGTTAGGATTAGCTTCACTCGTTCGGACTAAAGGAGTGATCGTGCGATTCGAGATTTCTTCTGCAGTGAGCTGACGACCTAGTACATGTTCAGCAGAACGGTAATTACCTCGTTTTAGAGCATTATTAGCACTAAGCAGCTGAGTCATCTCCACATCAGCCTTTGTTAGTTGAGCTAAATGAGTCATGCCTTCCGCAAGTCCTGGTTGAACATAAATGGGAGGAGCAACAGGTAGTTGAGGCTTTGGGTCAATCGTATCCTTATCCAATGTTTTAGGTACTGTTAGTGGAGATTCTAAAGTGCTCCATAGGTCAATATCCGTTGCGCGTTTGGGTTGGATCAAAGGGAGTTGAGTGGCTGCAGCTTGGTTGAGTAGCCCTTGAGCCAGATTGTGTGTCTGGTTACGGGAGGGGAAGGTGAAAGAAGGCTGCAACCCAGGCTCCATGATGAAAAAGGAGTATAAAAAATAGGAAGAAAATCAATAATTCAAACTTTACAAAAGTTTTTATTCTGTAAGGAATAAAACAAAACTAAGTTTGAGTGTGTGTCGTCTCCTACCCTGCCCTTACTCACCTCTTAAGCATACCAACCCACACTGGCTATGGCATACATTGCAGATCAAGCGACCCCGTCACTCGTCCTCATCCTCATCTACCTCCTCTGCTTCATCATCGACTAAATTATCACCCTCCTCTTCTACTGCATCAGGGTCGACAATCGCTTCCATTGCACTCACTACTGCACTTGCACGTTTAGGAGGTTGAACCCATTTCATCACTCCTCCCGTTGTCTTCTTCGACTCTTTCCTAGGGAGGAAGGAATGAACACGACCATGCACCACCACCATATCACCCTTGGCAGGGATCACAGGGTTGTATTGAGGAGCAATACTAGCCACTAGCATATTCTTATCCCAAAAGTCGCTATGAGCAAAGGGGAACCTCTCCAAACTCAAGTCCTTATCAAACTCTAATGCTGCCTCCACCTGATCATCAATTGTCTTTTGATCGATAAAGAAAGAGAGACGGCCAAACTGATCCTGTTGATTAAATACAGCAGACACTTCAAAGTCATAACCAGGGCGCTCCAGGTTGGCTTGAACTGCCTTAAGAGAAGCCAATTCATCCTTTGATACCTCCTTAGCCTCTAACTCATCCGTTTCTGCACTGAGCCTGATCTTCTGAGCCTTCTTCTTCTTGGGAGCAGGAGGGGGAGAAGTCTTAGCTTTCTTTGATGAAGGAGGAGGTGTTGATGGTGCTTCTTCGACTTTCTTTGAACTTGCTCTCTTGACACCAGACTTGGACGGCATGATGAAGGCAGAAGTGGATGAAATAGTCGATGACAATGACAGTGAAGAAGGCCGTAGTAAAAAGGATAAGGATAAGGATACCAGCAAGTATAGCGGAGACCAGGAATTGTATGTATGGTACCCACTCAATTGGTATGACAAATTGCATGTGACGGTGAGGTGAAGTGAAATGAGGGAGCGGAGAGGATGAGTTATGACTCATATGGCATGATAGTGACACACACTACTCATCCACTGCACAGCTTCATTTTCTACGCATTCTCAAAAATGGTTCGCGCACCCAAACGATCTCGCGCCGAAGAATCTTCGCATAGCGCAGAAGATGACGATAATGAGATTCCAAACTACTATAAAACGCTCCCTAAAAAATTTCAGCACAAGGAGCGCACTTATCCGAGTCATAACAAGGTTCAAATAGACATCCCGTTTCGCATGGTGGTGACAGGAACAACAGGTAGTGGGAAGACAAACGCTGTCTTAGCGATTATCAAACGTATCAACGCCTTCAGTAAGATCATGATCTTTAGTAAGCTGTTAGAAGAGCCACTCTATGCAGACTTTATTGAGAGCATTCAAGATGTTGAAAAGAAGACAGGGCAGACGATCTTGACTACTAGCAATACATTAGCTGATCTGCCACCTACTGAGTCTTTGCCTGACAACCCTGACTTCAACACTCTGCTACTGATCGATGATATGATCAAAGAAGAGCCCAAGATGTTAGATAAGGTCACTAAGTATTGGATCTTTGGTCGTAAGAAAGAAGTGAGTAGTATTTTTATCACACAGTCTTTCTTCTCTACTCCTCTGCAGATAAGACAAAACACTCAGTATTGGATCTTTACTAAACTGGAGAACGACCAGGACTTTAAACGTATCATCAAAGAATTTGGTGGTCTTAGAGGTGTGACTGCTGAGCAGCTCGTTCAAATGTTTGAATTGGCTACTGCGAAAGGTTTCCCTAACTTTTTCATGATTGATAGAGACCATCCGGGGACACCCCTTCAATTCCGTCACAACTTTAAACCCATTGCCATCCCTGAGAGGAAAGCACTTGTCCCGTCTGGTATTGGTCGTCCGCCTGTTGGTGCCATAGGAGAAGCACAGAAGAAAGAGAAGCTCAACGAACAAGAGAAGTCAGCCTTGCAACACTATGGTGAACTGTTCAAAGAGAAGGAAAAGAAAGAACTAGAAGTGGCTGAACCTCACATCACTTCAGAGACAAAGATCACAAACAAGGGTAAGTTGAAGAAATATGTAGACTCTCGTATGGAAATCGATGACAGTGGTGAGCCTATGTCACTGTCTGACTGGAGATGGGAGTTGGGAGTGGATGAAGATAACAAGATGCAAGAGGGCGACGGAGTGAAGAAGCGCAAGAGACGCAAGACATCTACAAAGACAAGTCGCAAGACAACAAAGAAACGTGTTCCTAAGAAAGCCTCTTCACCTAAAATTCAAAAAAGTGCGGGAAAATTATTGAGTGATGCGCAGTTGTTATCGCTTATTCGTAAGCCCGTAACGCCTTAGATTAAGGTCGATAGATAGTCATTATCCAAACCTTTCTTTGCTAGTTGTTCCTTCCTTTGCTACCTTTATGTACTTCCGTTACTGTCATCGTTGTGAAATCCCCACTCCTACTTATCTGCATCTATTCACTGTACTTCAACTAGTTGCCGTTTGTTGTCATTGGTGTCAGTACCGTCATCAATTGCTCTGTTTTGATAACAATGCCACGTCATCCGAGGGATTCCAGTGGACAAGACGACCGCGTCGAAAAGTATCAAAACGTGTTCGGGATCTTAGAACGCAACGTGGATTGGGATCTCGTACCAGTAATACAGTTCAATGAAAGGACTCAACGCGCTCGCGGTGGCACTTATTCCTCTCATATCTTTTATGGGGATCAAAACGATGTAGACTTACAGTTGATCCTCCTCTCTTTTTATAATGAACTGTTACTCTCTCTGACTAATGCATTCAATGACCCTGTCAACGGAGGAGCTATTCGTGTCAACTTGCGAGCTCTAGCTTACTTTATGCCTGTTGCTGGGGTTGCTGCAGACTCTGTATCATTGTGGTTAAACTCTGGTGCGTATCGTATTAGTACAAGGGATCAACTCAACGATATCACTCAGGCGTTAATTGGGAATATAGTTGAACAGCAGATCAACCCTGCGATTGCTGGAAGTGGATGGACGTATGAATCTTTTGATCACTTTGAACTGAATATTTCTCATGCTCCTCTCTCTCGTTATCTGAGAGGAAGTGGCAGCCATATTCGCCCTCTCTTAGGTCGTTCTTACTTTAAACTATGGGAATGGCTTAATCGTAAGCGGTGTTTGATGAACATCAAAAATAAGGACAACAGCTGCTTTAAGTATGCTATGGAATTGGCATTGGAAGTAAAGCAAACTGGTATTCAACCTCGTAACTATGAACGTTCAATTAGGTATAAGGAGCGAAATAATTTTGAATATGATGACATTACCTTTCCTGTTGTATTGAAAGACTTACGCAAATTTGAGAATCTGAATCGAGAGCGACATAACTTAGCTTTATATGCATATACCGGTAATAAGGAACCTTATAGCACATCTATTATTTATGTTTCCACTAACACAAATCCTGACGCTTGGGAGGTATACTTACTCCATGTAGAGTCAGAGGATAAACGGAATCAACATTGGGTATTTGTCTATAACTATCATCGTCTACTTGCCAACACTATTCGTCAATCTGGTCATACACGCAAATTCTGTGGTCGCTGTGGATGGGATTTCTTTACTATCGAGGCGTGTGAAGGACACAAGAAGAGGTGTCAAGAAAATGATATCCAACGTCAAGTATCTATCCCTCGTATGCCTGCAGCTTATCAAAAGTGGAGGTACTTTGCTCAATTTTACAAGCAAATACCTAAGCCTTTCCTTACGGTAGCAGACTTTGAGGCTTTTAATTACCCTATTCCATACAATGAGAACTCAACGACTCAGCAAAGGACAAAGCATATACCTGCCAGCTTTCGTTTCTTTACCTTTTGTAGGACTAACCCTGAGTTTAATCGAACGGTATCGTATACTTATGATTTACCTGGACCTTTCTTAGATGAGGATTTAGTAGCTCGCAAGTTTATTCAAGAGATGGATAAGGAAGCGGCTAGGTGTAAGCTTATTTTTGATTCGGAGTTCAATCATCCTCTTGAGTATGATGAAGCCAATCTTCCCTTTCCTCATCATGATGAAACCACTATATGTGGTATATGCAAGTTGAATTTGCACACTGGGTATATACCTCATTGGAAATACTTGAATGGTAAACGCAGAAGTGAATTCGAATCATTAGGTGCATGTTTTAATCGTAAGCGACAAATGTTCCTTAAGCCTTTGCCTGAATGGTTAGCTAACAAGCTATTGGAAGAGAATCGTGAACCTGTACTATATCATGATGCTTCTTGTGAGATCAATAATGTACTAGGTTGGGCTCATCGTGCATGTACGAAAGGTAGACCTGGATATGAAGACTACAAGTATAAACATACGGTAATGTTTCATAACTTGCAAGGGTATGATGAGCATTTTATTATCAAGGCTCTACACCCACACGACTATCCTAAAGCAGGTATGTTCTCAGGTATCCCTCAGAGCAGCGATCGATTTATGACCTTTCAGTACAATGGGATTAGTTATATTGATACGAATAAACTTATACCTGGGTCTCTCGATGGTCATGTTCAAGGTTTGTTGAAATCCGGAATGCAACACTTTAAGTATACTAGTCAATCAGATATATTGAAGTTATTAAGTGCAGATCAACATGCTTTAGCTATACAAAAAGGAGAATTTCCTTATGAATGGTTTGACCATCCTAATAAACTGGCTTATCCTGGGCTACCTCCTCGTGAATTATGGAGAAATACATTACGAGATGAGGATTTAACGGATGCAGATTGGGCGAAGGTCAATCGAGTATGGACAGAGTTCCATTGTCAAACATTCAAAGACTATCATGATTTATACTTAGCCATGGATGTATACTTACTTGCAGATATATGTGAGGCATTCCGCACTTCTTGTCTTCAGGCTGATGGGTTGGAGCCCTTTCACTATATTACCCTACCTTCCTATTCCTTTGACTGTTGTTTCTTATCTTCTACTCAACGGAAACAACATTTCCAGAGAGATGATTTTGATCGTCAATTATTTTCTATTGAATTGTTTACGGAAGAGCAATTTGATATGTATGAATTTTTTCGTGAAGCTGTTCGTGGTGGAATTAGTATGTGTCCTGGTCGTTATGCAGAAGCTAACACTCCCTTTATCCCTGAAACATATGATCCATTATTACCTCCTTGCACCATTCATTATTATGATGCTTCTGCTTTGTACGGAGCTTCTATGCGTGGGTATCTTCCTACTGGTAAATTTGAATGGATACCTTTGGACGAAGAGCTAGAAATCCGTTTTATGGATTATATTGCAAACATTAGCCCAGAAGACCCCATCGGTTATTATTATGAAGTGGATGGTTATTTTCCTGTCTGTGAAGCTCCTACCATTCACGCAAGCACTTGTTGTTGCTTGCATGATTATTTAAGCGATTATCCTCCAGCTCCTCATCAAGAGTATGTGACTGAAGAACAGATCTCTCCTTTACAAGTTAAAATCAATGAACAATTAGGTAATAAGCATGATGATAAAACTAAACGTTTAATGTGCACACTTGGTCCTCGTAAGAACTACAGGGTATATGGGTTACTATTAAAATTATATTGTGAACTTGGGTTCAACATCACTAAGATTCATCGTATACTTAAGTTTGAACAAAGCCCTTGGTTACGTGAATATGTAGAGGGTAATGCCACAGCTCGTGCAAAAGCCACAAATAAGCTAGCCAAAGACAATGAGAAACTCAAGACCAATGGCTGTTATGGCAAAATGATTCAAGATAACTACAAATTTCAGAAGTGTGAAGTGATACCTTTCTTTGATGAGAATAACAAACAAACTTACCCAGTAGGTTTAGCTAACTTTAGATATATCAATGAGCAATTTGTAATTGGAGACTTTTATAATGGAAATGTTAGACTAGACTCACCTGTGGCTGTAGGCGCGGTTATTTTGGATCATAGTAAGTATATTATGTATGAGTTTTATTATAAAGCATTGAAACCTGAATTTGGAAAAGACATGAGTTTATTATTTACAGATACAGATTCTCTGTGTATAGCCTTTAAGCATATCAATCCAACCTTACGTATGCAACAAAAGGGAATTTTACCCAAGTGGATGGACTGCTCTTCTTGGCCTAAGGATAATACTTACTATGGCAATAACTTTCATTCTGATACAAATAAGGACATCATCGGCAAAATGAAAGATGAGATGGTGGGTAAGTATATTAAGGAAGTGATAGCTTTACGCTCTAAGATGTATAGTATTGAGTATATTGAGAACGGAGTATCGAATGAGTATATGAAAGCCAAAGGAGTCAACAAAACAACTCAGAAGCGAATTACTCACAAGCAGTATAAGGATACCTTGGAGCATTTAGATGGGTTTGTAGTACAGAAAGAACCCATGTGGACTATTCGATCCGATGGGCAGAATCGTATCCACTTGCATAGGCAACTAAAGAGTCTCCTCTCTCCCTGTGATAGCAAGAGGTATTTGATTGATAACTACTATACTTTGCCATATGGTCATGCTCGCATTCCTCATTTAGCTTCTGCAATATAATTTCCTTTTCATTATTTCATTTACCTAATTCATTATGGTTCGTAGCGCTTATAATCAATTCGTGTCAGAGCATATGCCTCACGCCCCAGGTAAAACTGCAGCTGAGAAAATGAAGCATATTGCTGCCAAGTGGAGAAAGATGAAGCATGGGACAAAGAGCAAAGGAGGATTAGTCTATGCTCCAGGGTCTCATGGTCGTTCCATTAAACTTCACAAGAGAAAGGGAAAAGGAGGAGACTACACCGATTGGGGAGATAAACCAGATATCGATGGAGAAGGGATCTGGAGTGACATCATTAAACCTTTGGGTAAAAAAGCTCTTCAGAAAGGAGTCGATCTCCTCATTGAAAAGGGTGGTCCTAAATTAGCGGAATGGGCCTCTAGTAAGTCTCCTCTCGTTGGTAAAATAATTAACACTGCATTGGAGCATGGTGGAAAGAAACTCGCAGACTTGGCTAAGTCCAAGATAGAAGGGTTAGGAGTCAGACATGCGAATAAGTGGTTGAAAGAGCATATGGCTGCTAATCCTAAGAAACAGAGAGGTAGAAAGGGAGGAGCACTTAGTGGATTGGTAGGACCAAGACAAAAAGCAGCACTGGATAATTATATTAAACATGGAGGTCATCTTCTTCATCGCTAGAACTCTCCTCCTCTTGTACTTTGGTTTCTTCTTTCTTTTCTTCTAAATTGCCCATCTCAAATCGTAGTGCGTTCTGAGTGTATTCTATATTCTCCCCCTCTTTCACCATAGAAGGTAGTGCAATGAGTCTATCAAACTCCTTCTTGTTGTTATTCCTTCTTGCCCTCCATAAAGCTTGAGTCTTTCCAATTAATTGAGCAGGATGATACTTCCCCTTCATTTCCCTACAGAACTCGACATATGGTGTAGCCTTGTATTCTTTCTTTTTTCGCTTTATCTTATTCGAATCCTTTACATAGTATACTCCAATGTTACGCTTCAGCATGTAGTGCTCCGCTTCCAGAATAGATAATAACTTTTGTGCAAAGGCCTTACGAATGTTTTTATTCCCTTCACTGTCGACATACAAACTATTCACATAATCAACTACACGCTCTTTCAAAGTGTCAGCACACAAAACTTTATTCAATACCTTCACTTTGACTTGAATAAAAGATTCAGCAGACATTACTGCTCTTGCTTAACAGACTGAGAGGAGGAAGAAGAGGGTTCGAGAGTGGCGTTAGAGGTTTGAATTATGAGTTGACTCTGTTGCCCCTCATTCTCCTCACTATCATCATCATCAGAAGGTGCAACAGGTAGGAGATTAATCACATAAGTACGCACTTGCTTAATATTCCGATCAAAAGAGACTTGTCTTCTCTTTCTCTGTGGTGCTTTCACTACCTCAGTCTTGACTACCTTCTCTAATCTTTTCTTCTCTGCTGTCTCCCGCCTTTTCTGAGCAGTTTGAAACTTTTTCAATTCATTTACCATCTTCTCATACGCTTCATCCCTTTGCTCCCCTTCTGAGTCCGTTGGAGGAGCAGCCTTCCTCTTCCTCGCCACCTTATGAGGTTGAACCATCCCATCTGTGGGAGTTTCGCGCTTTCTACGGACACGCGGCTTCTGAACGGGCTCCGAGTCTGAGAACATGGAAAGGTCGAAATCTCCGGCATAACCAGCAGGCATGATGAAAGATAAATAAGGAAATAGGAAGTGAATGAGAGTAGCAATATGAAAAATGAATCACAACTCATATTGCTCAACTGACCATCTTCCTCTTTTTGACAAAATGGATATCAATCGTGGACAAGCTTCTATTCCTGGTCATCCTCAATTTGCAATCCCACCTTCTCAATTTGAAACTCCCCTCACCCCTCTTGCTTTTAAGGATATTCCTCGAGTCAAATCAGACGACCCTATCTATCACTTAAAGAGCTTGACTATGCGCATTGAGAACCCTCGTACCAAAGCAAGTGAGATTGTAAATTATAACTCAGATCATGGATTCTCTTGTATGTGCACTGCGTGGGTATACCGCAGAGAAGGCTGGGATTGTTCTCACATCATCTATGCTAAAAACTTTGTCAATGGAAATTAATATGGACTTCGTCTCTTACGAATAGACTTACCAGTTCTCTTTTTGGAATCTGCAGCTGCTGCTTTCATAATTTGCGCAGCAACTTTCTTGTCTTCTTCATTCTGTCTGTTCCTTTCCATTGCCTTTTGTAATTCTTCTTCCCATCCACCACCAAATAAAAATGGTCCAGTTGATTTCTTCTTCTTGCGCACTTCTCTGTAACTTGGTCCACTAAATGTAAATCCTTGTCGATTGTGCCAGTCTTGTGTAATGTCTGGCAACACATGCTTATACTTATCATGATGTTCACCACTGTGCTTATAAGCATTAACAATAGAAGCCACATCCTTTCCTAATGCGTCTTCTACCGGTCCTCCTCCTAGTAATCCTTTCTTAGGACGAGAAGGAGCCTTAGGGATAGTAACCGAATCTCTCCATATCTTTGGTACTGAACTTGGAGATACTGGTGTCATACCAGCTATACTGTTCTTATACCATTGCCCATCTCGATATTTATATCCACCATCCTTAATATCTTGTGTCTGCTTCAATATGTCATCAAAATATCCGTTACCAAATAGAACTTTATCTTTTTTAGGGGCAGACAATTGTTTCCTTAACTTTTCTTCTGCTTCAGGTGTCCATGGATTCTTTGCTTTGTAACTATCTGTAAATTTATTATGATATTCCTTTTGTCTTTGTATTTCTTTTTCTACCTTCTCTGGAGTCATATCCCAGAAGCCCTTACCTTTGCGAGGTAACATCCCACATGACCCACAACGCTTACGACGAGGAGCTTTAGGCATTTTAAAATAATGAAACGAGAAATGTTTATTAGAAGTGAATGAATAATACTCAACGTACTCTTCTCCTCTTTCTCATTCCATCTCCTAACTCTGCAAACTGGTCATGAGCAGTCTTCCTTGGCTTCTCGTGACCTTCCCTTATAGCTTGACCCTGATGTATAGGATTATGATGAGACCCTTTAGGTGGTCCATGCTCCAATACTGGCCCACTATACTTGGGCACATGACTATCTAACTTCTTAAATAACCACTCTGCTATCTTCTTCCATATATCTCCAAAGAACCCCTTGCCTTCCATTTGCTTTACTGGTTTAATCAGTTGGCTATATAAATGAGACTTCAGTCCACTTCCTTCAATTGCATGATCCAATGCCTGACGAAAGTCTAATACTGACTTAGTGAAGTTAGGGAGAGTATTAGTGATCTGTGTAATATCCTGCTGAGTGAAGTCTTCAGCTTCTTTCACTCCTTCCTTTGGAATCTCATTGGTTCCTTCATTCCCTTTAATAAGATCATCCACAAAGTATTGACAATTATTATTCGAAGCATCATACTCCCAGAACGTCTTGCCCCTCTTGACCTTTGGTGCGGTGATGTTATAATAATGTTGACCATTAGCTAAAAATAAATTAAGAGGTACGGGCTCTTTCAATGGGATGGCTCGGTGCTCTGCTTTTTGCTGTTCTTTCTCATAAGGCTTCATTTCTACACTGCTATTCTTCTCTATCCTGTACTCCTTCCCATCCTCTAATCTCACAACTAAAAATGTGTGATATATATCATTATAACCTAATCTCTTACGAGTTGCCTCATACTCTCCTCTCGATAACCAATTAAGAAACTTCTGCAATGGCTTATCTAGTGGCACTCTCCCTACTCTAATATCAGTAATCTTCTGATCTCCATGCTCTTTAAGGAACTCTCTTACCTTGGGAGGGGCATGGGGACGTGCTCCTGCTCTAAAGTTAGTGACTGCAGTCTTAACCTTCCCTACTACCTTCTTGACTGTATCCTTCACTCCCTTACCATCCTTACGAGGCATAGTCCCACACTCTCTACATCGCTTACGACGTGCAACCATGATAAATATAATAAAAAGGAGTTGTATAAAACAATATAATGAAATGTGACATCATACACCTTGAATCATCTCACAGAAGTCTGCCTGTGAAGGAGTCATCTCCCTACACACTCTCTCATCTCTTACTATCAACATCTGAAGAGCCATCTTACTCAATGTAATCTGCTTGTCTAACCTCAATCTCTCTCTCGCAGCCTCTATTCTATTCTGTTTGATCTGTTCCTTTCTTAATTGAATCATCTCTCCTAACAACTTCTCACTACGATCTGCCCAATGATTAAAAGAGAGAACAATGAACAAGAGCATCAATACAATTGCGAACAGGAAGATGTCGTTGAATTCCATGATGATAGAAGTGAGTTAGTTGAATGATGTGTTTTATGATGAGTTGTGTCGAACTGAAGATAACATCATCTGAGGTGCGTAAGTAACATGCACAACGTGTAAGAATGTGCCTGAACGTCCCTGTCGTGCAACCACTTGAATTCCATCACAACGTGTAAAGCTTGCGCGGGGACACTCCGGGATGTCCTGTCTGGCGACTCCTCCACTTCCTAAAAAGTAACACGTTGTGGTTCAAGTTGTTTTATGATCTGGTCCTCTAACAAACTCAGTATTCTCACTCATTTCACTTTTCATCTCATTTCCTCTTCCTCTCCTCTTCTCTCTCTACCATGACACTACACTTCCCTCCTAGTGATACTACTCTTTCCTTGCTTATTTGCACATTTCCTGAGCCGCCTAATGTTACTCCTCTTTCCATACTTATTGACACACTTCCTCAGCTAGCTGACGTCTGGAAGACTATCATCCCTGCCTATCTCTACTTTCCTTGTAACCATTGTCAAAAGATATCTCCTTCAGGATTCGCTTACTGTTGTGATCATTGTAACACATGGCGTCATGTGCATCGTGAGAACGGATGTGATCTATGTACGTATGATCATACAGAAGGATGGCGGAGTAAGAAAAGAAAGCTCTTCACATCTCACAAAGGAAAGGTATTGATTGATGTTAGTGATGACGATGGTGAAGAGAGTATAAAACGAACAAAAACTTGTGATGGTGAGAAGTGCAATAGATGTTAACTCTCTCACAACTCAAATGCCCTCATCCTCTTTTCCTAAACCTCCTCGCAAGTGCTGGGTGAAAGCTCTCGGTCACTGGGTCTATACTATTGATTGTCCTCATTGCAACGGTACTCCTCCTCCTCGACCTCCTATTAGACTTATACTGAAATAATGACCTGGTATTGGAAACTAGTAATTGGAGTAGGAGAGTTCAGTCCCTACTTTGAATGTAAAGCAGAGACTAAACAAATGGCTTTAGACATATTAGCTGTGATAGAAGAGAGAATAAAAGAAGGAGCGGATCGTGCAACCTATCCAAATAACGATTATACTATTACTATAAAGAAAGTATACTATGAACCAGAACAATGTGACCCATAACGAATGATTGAGCTTGTTCCTGTACGATAGATATTTTTCAATCATACATAAAACACTATCTCATCATGAGAGGTTGTATTTCGTAATACGACTTCTCTTTGATGAGACACAGATGATATAGTGCAGTGGAAGCACACGGGACATTGCGTCTGGGGCCTACGTTCGAGTCGTAGTATCATCAAAAGGTTGGTTGTCGTTAAATTTGATTTAAAATTTAACGAACAGCCGACTTTGCTTTTTATACATCAGCCTTCACTTATTTCAAACTATACTTGAGTCTCTTCAAACCGTACCTGTTCACGCCTGTACCCGAAATCCAGTTTCAAGTTCGTGCTCAACCATCGTCCACCGGCTACCCTTTCGCGCGATAGCTTTCGTACTTGGGTGGTGGGAAGGAGGAGCCATCGGCAACTGCCGATGGTGCCGATGGTCCCATCGCCCAGTGAGTAC
>Ga0134125_10001488_pt1 | contig 28778 bp, 24 predicted proteins | sample KB31751_FD_96464 | JGI IMG/M metagenome (GOLD analysis project Ga0134125, IMG submission 96464) | Terrestrial soil microbial communities with excess Nitrogen fertilizer from Kellogg Biological Station, Michigan, USA - KB3-175-1 | ecosystem: Environmental > Terrestrial > Soil > Unclassified ... | reverse complement strand
TGAGCATTACAGTCTGTTGTCATTGGGCTGTTCTCCTTTTGCGGTACAAGTGCTGCCGACACAACACTTATACCACCGGAGACAGCCCTTTCCCATACCTATGGTGAGAAATTCGGGCTAGCTTAATTTTTGGCATAAACGCGGCGGAAGGCATGCCGTCGCCAGCAGGTTCATCCTATTGCTATCCCCTCAAGGCCGACCTCGTCCTCTCAGTCTCATCCGGAGCGTTCGGCCTCTCAGGGTGGAGGCGTAGAGAAGGAAGCCGACGCCAAGGCTCCGGCTGGAGGCTCGCAAGCGATCCCCGAAATGTAAGCAACAAGGAGCAAGCCGATGAGATACAGCAATCCAGCGATTAGTGGGATTTCTTTAGTCAACTAAACTTTCGCCGTAAACGCGGCGGAAGACAGGCCGCTGCCAGCGGTCCATGTATTGCTCTTCTCAAGGCCGATCTCGTGCCGAAGCAACAGAGGAGCAGGCCGATGATATGAAGCAATCCAGCGATTATTACGATTCGTTTAGTTAACTAATGTCCTGCCATACGCCTCCGGGACTCTCCGCCTAAGGACGAACTCTCCCTGGGAAGGCAAAGCTAAAACTTGCCACGTGGCAAGTTCGAATCCATACGCGCCGGAAGGCATACCGTCGCCAGTGGGTTCGTCGTATGGCTCCTTTCAAGGACCTCAAGATTACGGGAAGCCATACAAGCGCCACTAGTGAGCGCCAAGAATCCAAAAAATAATTGTTGACATTACCGACCCTGATTATTTAGGATTGCATCGCTGCTTCACCGCTCCGGAGGATCGAATATGTCCAGTGATCCACAACTGATCAGGCGTCCCGAAGTTCTACGAATTACCGGCCTCAAGAAATCCACGCTCTACACTCTTATGGGACTGGACGATGATCCGTTCCCGCCCAATTACCCTATCTCCGAGCGGGGCCGTGCCTGGATCAAGTCAGAGGTTTTAGACTGGTGCGAGAGGCGGAGGAAAGCCACGCGGAAGTTGACCTCAATCGAAAGAGCGGCTCAACTCAAATTGGCAGATCGTGACTCCATGGTGAATCGCAAAACTGGCTAGCCTTGAGACTATCTCGACGCCAATCACCAATAGCAAAGCCGCGTCACGGAGTCCCTAGACAAAATGCCCCGCCCCGGCCGCCTGATCTCTCTGCTTCCCATTCTTGCTATTGTCCCGCGGCTCGGTCTTGTTGTCATTGCGGCCGACCGTCAAATGGTCGCACCGGATAGCCGGGCCGGCCTTCTCTGGATCAGTTCCACCGCCTTGGCCGCCTTGGTCGGGCTCGCCGAGGTCTATGTCGGTATGGCCGTCGTGTCCCGGCGGCATGCCGGCCTTGCGCTTCTCTGGGTGGCCATCACCATCGTCCTGAATGCACTGATCGTCCCTCTCTCGGTCTCCGGTCTGGAGGCCCTTCCCCTCTGGCAGATCCTTTCCTCCCGCGCCTTACGTGTCGCATGGGGAGCTGGACTCGGCCTGCTTTCCACTTTATGCGTCTGTGGTTGTCTGTGGGCCGACGTGGTGCGGGAGGGCTCAGGTCTGCCCGCCTCCTACGAGGCCCACCTGCTCGGCCGTCTCGCCGAGGAGGAAGCTCGCCGGAGCGCGCTCGAAGCGCAGCTCAACGCGCTGCCAGCGCAAGGTGAGCGCGCTGGTAGCGCCGCTCTGAAAGCTCCCGCTCCGCTGCCAACGCACGCTCCCTGCGGCCTCTGCGGCTTCTGGGACGTGGACCAGCGCAGAGTCGCCGGGCACATCACGCAGTGCCGGCGCCGCGCAGCACGCTTGTCAGCGCCTCAGCGGCCCGCTTAGTACCTTCCCAAGGACATCCCCCTACGCGGACGACTTTGTTGTTATCACCAGCCCAACTACGTTGATCTAGCGCGCCAACGCCTCAGAAGCTCACCGGCGACGGACGCCCATAACTTTTGACAGTTGAGGTTAGTGAAAGCGATGAGCGGCACAACCCTAGCGCTGCACCGGACGCCTACCGCACTACCGTGCGCACGTGGCACGCGGCTTATTTCGCACCTACCACTTTTGTCGAGAATGTACGGGAAGGTACCACCACGACTTTTTCGCCCGTCTTGAACCCACCAAAATTGAAAAGCTCTAACTCGAATGTCTTACTATAGATGAGGACATCCACGGTCAGGACCACATAAACGTGCCCCTCCATGTGCTGGATGTGGTAGGTGAAGCTCGGACTCACGACGACCTCATTGCTACTGGGCCTAATGAAGTCTTTCATCTTCAGACCCACTTTGTCATCAGCGAGAACGAGCACGCCCTTAATCCCTGCGCTCAACACAAGGGCATCTAACGCAGCTGTCAGATGAAGGTCGGCATAAGCTTGGCTTTCGAGGTTGAGACCGAGCATCCCGTTCTTAGCATCAAGGTTACAGATACCGGGTGGCTTGTCGAAAAGCGCATCGTTCTTTTCAAACCCCATTCTGAATGCGCCACCTCCGGTTATTTTTAGATTGACAATTTCGGCGAGCGGGATAGTCACTGGCGGCATATCGTAGTTGCCCGAGAAACCTTTCGGCGGTAGCTCTGGCTCGAATAGTAGTGGGCCTGACACTTTCGTGCTGCTTGATAGTTGCCCCTCCGAATACTCAGAATAAGAACTGGCATCCAGCAAGTCGAACCATTTGCCGAAAAGCTTGAAGGAGAAATGCTGCTGTCCGGAGTTATTCAGAAATAGATTGCCGCCCATCTGATCGCCCGTAAAGGTCATCTCAGAGCACACGCCGACAAAAAACCAAGTGTTGGCACTGGTCGATGTGACGCAGTTACCGATGGCAGTCCATTTGGCGTGCAGTTCACTATTTTTATCATAAAGGCATGGCGGGTCGGTAGACGTTTTGTCCCCGCAGGAATCGCCCTGTGTGGTAGTAGTTGCGGATACCGGCGCAGGCGCTTGCGTTGAGTTACCCCCAACTGGATTAAGCGCTACGCCACAATCAAGAATCCGTCCGCCATCGATCTGGCTGACTTGCACACCATCCTTACAGCCGGGACCCTCCCACGAGCAAGGGCATCCACCAGCCGTTGTTGACGAACATGGCATCTTAGCATCCATTGTTCTCAGCAGTGGGCCGGCTTCCAGACTGGGAAGGGGCAGGCGTTTCGTGCGCATATTCCTCAGGGCAAGGGTATTCACCCTCGGAACTCGATACTGAGCAGCACCCGGCCGAGCGTTGCTGCGAATTCTCGGGATACTGGTTATGACGCCCCCACGCTCAATACGGACGTTCGGATTGATAACTGCTGCATAAGGGTCTTCAACGGTACGCACATCGAAAAACGGCGGCTTGGTGCGCTTGTCAACGTCTACGTCGGGTTTCTCGAAGGGTCTCGGGACATCCAACTTGGTAGGCTCTCGCAGTTTCAGGATAGGGCCGAAATTATCTCGCATGCCAGGGATGGCTATCGTCCCCGGTTGACCCGGTTGTCGCGGGAGGGCTAAAGCTCTATCTCGTAACGTGTACCCGAGCGTATTCAAATAATGTTCCCACAAGTTTAGCTCGGCAACATACTTAGCCAACTCGACGAGTTTATTGTTCTTGACAGTTATATGAGGGACGCCGTTAACCATCTTGACATGTTGGGCAATCAGCGGCTGTATCTCTTTCACGGTGAAAGGCACGGTCGCAATGCCTTTTCTAGTAGGATTCATAGGCACGACCTCGTCGCGCTTGAGTGTAATTTCACCGGGAAGCTTGATTATGTCCGATCCTTCGGAGTCCTCGAAAATCGGCGCCTCGTCGCGGATCACGACAGCAGCTTCCCGAAGACCAGCTCCGAAGGCGGGCACGGGCGGGACCACGCCCACGACTACAAGGCATAACATCAGACGATTGAATGTCATGACTTCTCTCCTATTACATATACCCGTGCTGGATCGCACGTGGCATGGCTCTGACGGCTCTGACGCTTTTCGACCGCATAACCTCAAGATCAACTGTGTCCGTCTGCTTCTTCTCAAGGACAGTCCGGTACAGAAACAGCAGTGCGCACAGGGCCTGCGTCTGGGTCGAGGCGCTGACCTTCCCCTCCACTGCCAAGTGGGTGAGGAAGGCTACCATCCTCCGCCTCGTTTACGCCATCATGCCACAATAGATTGCAGAAAGGCAAGCTGGGGTCGCGGTCGGACTCGACCTGTCCTGAGGGCTGCGCGCTTGGCCCTTTGACCGTGATCCGAAGGCCCCACGCTCGGTGCCAACAGGTACCAACGGCTCCGGCCGTATTCGAAGACGGGGGACAGAACCTTCTTGACTTGCCGCACCGTCCGCGAAGGATCGTAGCGAAGGACTTCGCCGCATGCTTGTAGCCCGCGCTCGGGAAGGAACCTTCGCCGGGGCCGGAGCGCGGCGACCGTGAGCGCGCTCGGAGCGGATGCCGAGCGCGCTGCCAACGCGCTCGAAGCGCTACGCCGCCCGCTGGCGAGCCTCACTCTCCAGGCGAGTCAACTTCTCGTGCCAGAGCCCAAGCGCCCGCTTACGCTCGGGCCAGTAGTTGTACAGGTTGTAGGTCCCCTCAATCTCGCCCTTGACATGATTGAGCAGCGCTTCCGCGACGCTCTCGGGAACCCCCAGCGCCGGAATGTGCGTTCGACCGGTACGCCGGAAATCGTGGGGCCGGATGTTCTCCAGGCCCGACAGGTGCCGAAACTCCACATTGGCCAAGCGCAGCGGCTGCGGGTAGGTGGAGCGGCTATCCCGCGCCCAGAACAGGGGACCCCGCCCACCCACCTCCTGACAACGCCGATTGAGAATCTCCCCGATCGGGCCGAGCAGCGGCACGAGGAACTCATGGCCGTTCTTGCCGTAGATCCTCCACACCCGCTCCCCGTTGGACATCAGGAGGTCCTCAGCGCAAACGTAGGCCGCCTCTCCCGGCCGGCACATGCTGTAGAGGATCAGACGGTAGACATCGGCCGCCTTGCGGTCGGAAAGCTCATCGCAGGCCCAGAGTGCCGTCGTCAGCTCGCCGTCGCTGAGCCAGCGGTCGCGCTTGGCTTTCTTCACCATCACCCGCAGTCCCCGGGCCGGGTTGCCCGACAGGTGCCAATGGCTCCGGGCGAATTCGAAGATGGCCGAGAGCACCTTTTTGACCTCCCGCACCATCTGTGGTGCGCGCTTCTCTACGGCCGTCATCACCGCCCGCACCTCAAGATCGGAGATCTCGCTCGGCACCCGAGGACCGAGAACCGAGGCGAACGACTTGGCCACGTGCTTGTAGTTGCCCACGGTGCGCGCCTTGAGGTTGACCGCCGCGTGATGGCGGAAGTAGTCCACCAGGAGCGCGGCAAAGGTTCCTTCGCGGTAGCCCTCCGGGTACAGGTGCCGGACGAGGTCGGGGATCGTCTCAGGACCGACCCAACGTCCCGCCTGCGGTACGGTGGCGCCAGCGTTGAGGGGATCGATCCCCTTGCCCAGCTCGGCCCGGAAAGCGTAGTAGGCGCTCTCGAACTGTTCGAGGCTCATCGGGGCGAGATCCCGTCCGGCGGTTGGGCGCTCGGGGCAACGGCCGGAGAGGTGATACCCCAGGTAGGCGCGCCGCTGCTTGGCTTGGCCGTGAGCGTCGCGTACGACCGGGGAGCGGTAGATGTAGAACCAGATCTTCGCGCCCAGGGTGGACACCCGCAACCCGGCCGAGGGCGTCTTCTCGTGTAGGATGTCGATGGGGGTTCCCGACGCTGCGAGCCCCCTGATCTTCTTCTCCGTCAGCCTGGTTCGCATGAGTTCGCCTCCCGTTGCCTAAGGTTTGATTGACTCGACACCAGTTAAGCTACGGGTAACGGGAGGCGTTGTCAAAGTCGGGACCCGGCCGGACAAAGCCGGCCACTGATGGACTCTAAGCCATTACAAAGAAGAGAGTTAGCGGACTATCTTGATCCGCTTTGGACACCCCCGGCCCTCCCTCCACGCCCCCGGTCGGGGGGAGGGGCGATGGGAGAAGCACCGGTCCCACCCTCTTGATCTGGGATACGCAGGACCGCTTTCTCGACCCCGAGATGGCGCGGTCCAGCATCGCGCTCTGCGATCAGGGCCGGCTGGAGCTGATTCCCGAGGCCACGCACTGGGTGCAGCTCGAAGAGCCGGAGCGGGTGAACCGGCTGCTGGTGGAGTTCCTTACCTGAGCCCGGTGCTATCTTGTCCTCCGCCCCGGTTGGCGCGAGGGCACAAAGGAGCTCTGCATGGCATCCGGTCTTTCCGGTCGTCTTTCCGCGATCGAGCACATCGTCGTCCTGATGATGGAGAACCGCTCCTTCGACAACCTCCTCGGCTGGCAGTTCGGCCTCGATCCCGACCTCAACAATCGTACCGACAGCGGCGAGCACATCTACGTCTGGGGCAACGAGGGCACCGACTACGGCACCATGAACCTGCCCGAGCCGGCCGGCGAGCGCTTCACCGACATCAACTACCAGCTCTTCGAGACCTACTTTCCCGATACCGCCCTCGGCGACGAGATCACCATGGGTGGTTTCGTCCGGAGCTACGTCAATCAGACCGTGGCCACGACCCAGGAGTATGACCCGCGGGCGATCATGCACTGCTTCCATCCGCACGAGGTGCCGTCCACCAGCGCGCTCGCCGCCCACTTCGGCGTGGCGGACCCGTGGTTCGCCTCGGCGCCGTGCCAGACCTGGCCCAACCGCCTCTTCGTCCACTGCGCCACGGCGAACGGCTACGTTAACAACCTGCCCATCCCGTCCTGGAAGGTCGTCGAGCGCTTCCCTTTCGACATGCCGACGATCTTCGACCAGATCCGCGAGCGCTTCCCGGCACCCGGGCAGGGCTGGCGCATCTACTTCCACGACTTCCCTCACTCCCTGCTGCTGTCGAACCTCTGGCCGCACCTGGACCACTTCCACGGCTACAGCAGTTTCCGCCAGGACGTCGCCGCGGGCGAGCTGCCGCCGTACTCCTTCATCGAGCCGCGCTACTTCCCCAACCTCAAGCGCGAGCTGATGCCCAACGACCAGCATCCGCCTCACGACGTCTCGCTGGGCGAGCAGCTCATCGCCGAGGTCTACAACACCCTGCGCGGCAGCAACTTGTGGGAGAAGACCCTGCTGGTCGTAGTGTGGGACGATCACGGCGGCTGCTACGACCATGTACCGCCGCCGCAAGCGCAGGAGCCGGACGACGGCCGCTCCCCGAGGCCGGGCCAGGAGGGTTTCACTTTCGACCGTTATGGCGTGCGTGTGCCGGCCCTGCTGATCTCGCCCTTCATCCCGCCGGGGATCGTGCGCCCGCCAGGCGACGTCCCATTCGACCACACCACCCTCATCAAGACCGTCCGTGAGGGGCTCGGCCTGCCGAACGTCCCCCTGACCCGGCGCGACGAAGCCGCCCCCAGCCTCGCCCACGCCCTGACTCTGGACCCAGGCAATCTCAACCTTGGGCCGGAGAGCCTGCCCATGCCGCTCTACACGCCCCCCGGCGAAGTCGTGGAAACCGCCGCCTGGGAACCTCTGACCGGCTATCAGAAGTCCCTCCTCTACGCCGCCGCCGCCCTGCCGCCGAGGGACAAAGTGCTGGCCCCCCTTCCCCAGGAGACCCCCGCCGAGGCGCTGCCCTTCATTCAGGAGAAGCTGTGGGCGTTTCTGGGGCGGAAGGTGGAGGAGTAGTAACTCTTTCCCCGCCCGCCTCGTAGTACCAACCGAAGAGCCCGGCCCATCCTTCCTCGCCGGGCGGAAAGAGAAAACCATCATGCGGCGTATCTTCGCCCTGTTGCTCGTACTGCTTCCCCTCCCGGGGGCAGCCCTTGAAGTCCGCGTCCATCCAGCAGACGTCGTCTATGCCTACGAGGTCGATCCGGCCCGCGGCCTCTATACCGTCGTCCTCCAGAACGTGGCGGTCGTCCAGAAGGACGGAGGGCCGGTCACTGTCGATTCCCTGGAGATCCAGGCGGTCTCCGGCGGCCAGATCCTGCAGACCGTCGTCATCCCCGCGACGGATCTCGACAAGGGCGCCCAGCGCCTCGCCGCCATGGAAGGGCAGGGAATCCTCAAGCTCTATGACTTCCACTTCCAGACCAGCCGGTATCTGGCCGGCCTCCACATCTCCGGCAGCCGTTCGCTCGCTCCGGGGACGGCTCTCGTCGTCTTCGGCAAACCGCTCCTCCTGCTGGGGCTGCCCTCCGATGGGTTGACTCTCATTGCTCATGCGAAGGACGCCGCCGGCAAGACCCTCGAAGCCCGGGGCCACCTCAAGGTCGAGGACCGCCGCTCGCCCAACGAGTACATCTTCCCGCTCGCCGGCACCTGGTACGTGGCCGCCGCCCCGACTCTCCACAGCCACCACCGCTGGGCCGCCAACCAGGAGTTCGCCTTCGACCTCGTCGCACTCGGTCCGGACGGGCACACCCACAAGGGGGACGGCAGCCGGCTCGACGATTACTACGACTTCGGCCGGGATGTCCTCGCCGTGGCCGACGGCACCGTCGTGGAGATGGCGTCCGACGGCACCGAAGCCAACGACCGCCTGCGCCGGCCCGGCGAGAGCTCCGAGGATTTCCAGAAGCGAACCGTCCAGGCCCAGAACGAGTTGCTGATGAAAAGCCCCAAGGCGGTGATCGGCAACTACGTGGTCATCCGCCACGCGGGAGGCGAATTTTCCCAGTACGCCCACATGAAGCAGGGAAGTGTGCGGGTAAAGGTCGGAGACACCGTAACCCGCGGCCAGGTGATCGGCCAGCTCGGCCACACCGGCAATACCACAGAGCCCCACCTCCACTTCCAGCTCACCGACGGGCAGGACCCCATGTACTCGCGAGGCCTCCCCATCGTCTTCAAGAACACCTCCGTGGAGGGAGATGGCTTCGAAGGCCGGCCGCTACAGACGGGGTGGATTGTGACGACGGGGAAGTGAGGGTGATCCGGCCGCCGTGGCCGTCCGGCCCAAAGGGTCGGGAGATCCCAGCCCAGGGTTGAGGCCGAAGGCCGATGCCCTGGGTGGACTGGCACCCCATCCTTGCGGCCTGAAGGGCCGCGAGACCGTTTGCCCGGCGGCGTTTCTGAGGCGAAGGATGGAGGAAGCGCAACGTTGCGGTATCCTTCAAGGTCAGAGGTGAACCATGAGCGAACCCTCCTCCGTCATCCATTCGAATCCCAACATTCTCGGGGGAACCCCGGTTTTCGTCGGCACGCGGGTCCCGGTACAGACTCTGCTCGACTACCTCGAGGGAGGCGAGTCTCTCGACACCTTCCTCGACCACTTTCCAACCGTCGATCGGGATCAGGCTGTGGCGGTTCTCGAACTCGCCAAACAGATGTTGATCGATCATGCGCGTGCTGCTTGACGAGTCCTCGGTTGCGTCAGGCAAAATCCCCGATGGGCGGGGCCTCCTTACCGCGCCACACCCCGCCGGGGCGGGCAGAACCGGTCGCGCAGCTTCCACACGGCTTGCATGTCCAGCCGCTCGCCCTCGAAGACGATCTGGCGGCTGGTCTTGTCCTTCCGGTTCTTGAGATAGCGCGTCACGTTCATCCAGCGGATCGTTTCCTCGCCTCGCCGCTCGTCCGTCTGGCGGATGACGAGATAGACGTCCACGGGCTGGTTGATCCAATAATCCAGATGGCGTGGATTCTTCACGTCGAAGACCTCGCGGCCGTCACGCTGGCGCGTCCGCAGGTAGGAGTTGCCACTCTTGAGTTGGACGTAGATCCTCTGGCCGCTGGCCCGGCCGTCGTCGGCCTTGAATTCCACCTCGCCATCAATGCCGTAGTCGAACTTGGTCAATTCGCGGAAGATCTGGTTGGCCTCGCCGCAGACGGCCATCATGTGGCCGATCAGGATTTGCTCCAGGGCCTGCGTGTCCAGCTCCCGCGTGGCCGTCTCTTCCATGACCAGGATTTTGCGGGCGACCGGATCGCTCTTAAGCCTCTGCTCGATGAAGTCGATCAGCTCGACTTCCGTCCGGCACTTCTGGCAAATAACGGTCGCCTGCCCTTCATCCAGTAGCTCGCGAATGAGCTCCAGATCCTTGAAAGGGCGTCCGCATCCACCGCACACGTATCGTCGATTGCGCGTCACATCACTCGCATACTTCGCCAGATGCCGGTGGACGTACTCGATGAAGATCACTTTGAGCTCATCCGGCGTCTTCACGTCGAAGAACAGGCTAATCGTCGCTCGGCCTTCGCCCTGCCGGTTGTCGATCTTCAGACCCAGCAGATGCCCCCGGCTGGATTGGAGCTCCGCCGCATTGCGCCACAGTTCCTTGTGCTCGAACTCCTGGCTGTACCACAGGCGCACCACCAGGGTAGTCCAGACCGTCTGCCACTCGCCGCTGAAGGTGTATGAGACGAAGACACCAGGTTCCCACGGAATGTCCTTCTCCCGCCGGTATTGGGAGGGAAACACCAAGTGCAGCCCCTGCGGCGTGTCTTCGGCGATGCAGAGTGAGTGGTCGAGAAAAGTTTGGACCAGTGCCCGAAGGAGAAGCTCTTCGTCTGGACGGCTCAGCCGATCGACACCGGTGAAGTCGAAGTCCGGCTTGTAAATAGATGCCTCGGAGACGCTGCCGATCTCATCCTGGTGGGCACGGGCTGCGCGGATGATCGCCCCGGCGTAGCCGTTCAGCAGATCGGGCCGCAGCAGCACCAGGTCGCCGAACTTCAAGGGCCGGGCTAGGCCGTGATTGGCCAGCAGGGTGACCGCCGTGCGTACGTCGGATTCACCGAATCGCTCACCCGGCAAGGCCTGCTCCAGCCGCTGCGCCAATTCGGGGAAGCGCAACAGGCGGATGTCCGTTTCGTCGCGGATCGTCATCACGGCGTTCTTCAACTCGGCGAGAAGGCGCGGCGTGGCCGTCCACGGCAGAGAAGACCACGGGATGTGGTCCGCGATCATTTGTTTCAGCTTCGATGGCCCTCCGCCGCTCCCCGTGTCTGAACACTGCTCGCCCGTCTTGGCGCTGGTAGCTAGCCAGCCTGCGAAGCCGTGCTGCTCACGAAATCTTTCTATCTTGGCATTGCCGATCTTCATTCCGCCCACGTCGATCTGGGAGAAGACCAGCAGCCGGGGCACGCGGCGTTCCGGTGCGTGATCGCTCGCGGCAGTCTCCAGGGACTTGAGCCAGTCGCCCGCCTCGGCGAACGGATCATCTTTCTGAGGATTGATCAGCAGCAGCGCCAACGCGGTTTCTTCGAGAAACAGCCGGTGGATCAGCCGGTAGTCCTCCTGCCCGGCCAAGTCCCAAAGCAGGGCCTCGCGCTGTAATGTTGCGTCGGACGGGAGCGGCAACTCCAGCGGCCACACGTTCATTCCGTGCGTGCGGTCACGGACGACGTAGCGGTCTTCAATCAACCGATGCGCCAGCGACGTCTTGCCTACCGTCCCCTCGCCGATCAACACGACCTTGGCGTTCACGTAGCGGCGCGTCGCTTCGACAGGCAGAGCAGCACGGACACCGGTGAGGCGGTAGACGAAGATCGCGCCGCCGGTAGTGCCCACCACGAGGCGCGAACCATCAGGACTGAAAGCGACGGAAATCGGCAATGAATTATCGGCGTGCCGGATCACCTGCAAGCACGTCCCCGATTTCCAATACCAGAGCCGGACCGAGCGGTCCTGAAACCCCGTGGAGGCGATCAAGTCGCCAGCGGGAGAGATGGCAACGGAATGCACTTTACTGTTATGACCTTCCAGTGTCCCGACGCAAGTCTCCTCTTCCAGATCCCAGATCTTGACGGTCTTGTCCTCCGAGCCGGAAGCGGCAAACCGCCCGTCGTAGGTAACCTGGACAGACTTCACACTCTCCGAATGGCCCTTCAGCGTCACCAGGCACTGGCCCGTTTCTAGATCCCACAGCCTAGCTCGTCCATCGCGATGGCCCGATAGCGCCCGCGCCCCCGCCGGATCGACGGCGATGCTGAAGACGTCGTCGGCATCATCCGGCCCGCACTCAATGGTCTTCAGACACTTGCCCGTAGCAAGATCCCACAGCCTGAGAGTTTTGTCCCATCCCCCGGAAAGCGCGCGGGCGTTGTCCCGCAATGCAACTACCGACCAAACCTTATTCGCGTGGCCATCCAGTTTCGCCAAGCCCGAGTTTGCGTCCCAAACGCGAACAGACGTGTCGTTCGACGCCGACAGAATCGTCTTCCCATCAGGTGTAATCGCGACGGACTTCACGTCATCCTTATGCCCCTTCAGCGTCGCCAGGCAAGTACCGATCTCCAGGTCCCAAATCTTGACCGTCCTGTCATCCGAGCCGGAAGCCGCCCATGTGCCATCCGGGCTGACGGCTACGCTGTAGACCCAATTCTCGTGCCCCACAAGACCACGCTCCAACACGGCCAGCGGCACTCGCCTCTTCGCGAGTTTGACTTTCGGCGCGGGCGGGGCCGATTCCGTCTCTGACCGGCAGGCGGCCAGCAGCTCTTCGAACGCCGCTTCCGTTTCCCTCCGGTAATCCACGTACTTGTAGCGCCGCAATGCGTCCGGGAGCTCGCAGTCGGCCAGCAACAACGGGATGAAGAGCCGGCCAGCGTTGGACGGATCGCGAAACAGCACAGTGCTGCGTTCGAGCGCAACCCACTCCGACCCCAGCGCCGCCGACGACAGGCACAACACCTGGGTTCGCGCCGCCTCGAGTCCGCGCTCGATGGCCAAGTAGATGTCGTCGCCGGGCTTGATGACCCACTCGTCCAACCACACCCGCAACCCCGCGGCGCGCAGCTCCTCCGCCAGGGCTCGCACTCGCGGCTTGTCGTGCGAGTTGTGGCTCAGGAAGACATCGTAGGTAAAGCGATTGGGCATGGCTCAGTTCCGGTCTCGACAGCCACTATTCGATAAAACCCTGGAGGCTATTCTGTCAGAGAAGATACTCCGAGTGCCCGGGCTGCCTCAAAACCCCACCCGAAACTCCGCTCCCCCGCCCTCCCCTGCCCCCAGGCTGAATTCGAAGCCATGAGCGCTAAGGATCTCCTGCACCAAGGTCAGCCCCAAGCCGCGACCGTTCCTCTTGGTGGAGAAGAAGGGCGTGAAGAGGAGGACGCGGACGTCTTCCGGGATGCCCGGACCGCTATCCTCGATCGATAGGAACGGCCTCTCCCCGTTTCCGAGCCGCAGGGTAATCGCCCCGTCCTCCCCGATCGACTCCTGGGCGTTCTTGAAGACGTTCACCAGCACCTGCTCGATCTGGTTGCGGTCCAGCTCGACCGGGGGGATCGCCTCCGATGCCTCCCAGCGGACGGCGATCCGCCGGCGGTCCAGCTCCGGGCGCAGCAGGATGAGGATCTCATCCACGAGTTGCTTCACGTCCGTCGGCCGCCGGTCGGGCGGCGGCAGGCGCACCACTTCGGCGAAGCCGTTCATGAAGGCCCGCAGGTTTTCGAGACGCGTCACCGAGACGGTGATGGCCTGGAGGAAATCGTTCCGGTCCTCTTCGCCCAGATCCGGCGCGTAGCCGCGGAAGGAGTCGAGGAGCGATCCCACCGCTCCCACCGAGTTGTTTATCTCGTGCGACATCATGCGGATCAGCTTGCCGTAAGCCGCCTTCTCCGAGGCCCGCAGCTCCTCCGTCAGCTCCTCCAGCAGCAGGAAGCTGCGGGGAAAGCCGCGATCGAAGAACTCCGCCCGCGACGCCTTGAGCCGCCGGCCTCCCTGGAGCGACAGCACCTCGGACCCTCCCACGGGGATTGCCGCCAGGGCCGGCGCCAGCTCCGCGAGGCTCTTTCCGGTCGCCTCGTCCGGCAGGATTCCGAGGAGCTTCCCGGCCACCGGGTTGAGCGAGGTTACCCGGCCGTCGAAGTCCAGGGTCACGATTCCGGCGGGCGAGGCGGCGAGGAGACGGTCCAGGAGGTAGTGCTGCTCCTGGAGCTTGAGCCGCTCCTCCCGCAGCCGGCCGATCATCTGGTTGTAGACGCGGATCAGGGCGTCCATCTCCGGCTGCCCCACCTCGCGGAACTGGGAGGTGAAGTCCCGCTCGCCGATCAGCTCCGCCCCCGTCCGGATCAGATCCAGGGGGACGAAGAACGCCCGCACCAATAGCCCGCCCAGCACGATCGAGAGGACGAACAGCCCTTCCACGGCCAGGAGCCACAGCCGGTTCTCCCGCAGGACGACGAACGAGATCGCCGCCAGAATGGCGTGGATCAGGACGAGATAGAGGAGGATCTTGGCCCGTAAGCTCATTCAGGAAAAGCTCAGCCCATACTTCTCGAAGCGCCGGTACAGCGCGGCGCGGGACAATCCCAAGGCTTCAGCAACGCGCGTGATGTTCCCCTCGTAGTGGCGCATGCATTTGACGATCATGGCCTTCTCCATCTCGTCGAGCGTCATCGTTCCGGGACTGGGGAGCGCCGACGTGCCGCGCGCCTCACGATCGGCGAGGCCGGAGAGGGCCACCAGGTCCCCTACCTCCAGGCGGTCGCCGTCGAGCACCAGCACCGCCCGCTCCAGGGTCTGCTTGAGCTGGCGGATGTTACCCGGCCACGGCTGGTCGCTCAACCAGTCCAGAGCCTTGCCGGTGATCTCGATCGGTCCCCGCCGGTAGGTCCGCGCGCTGGCGTCGAGGAAGTGGCGGGCCAGCAGCGGCACGTCTCCCCGGCGCTCGCGCAGAGCGGGGAGGCGCACGGCGATCAGGTTGAGCCGGTAGAGAAGGTCCTCGCGGAACTGCCCCTTCTCCACGAGCTCTCCCAGGTCACGGTTGGTGGCCGAAACCACCCGCACGTCCACGGTGCGCGTGACGCTCGACCCCAGTACCTCGTAGGAACGGTCCTGGAGCACCCGCAGCAGCTTCACCTGCGCCGACGGATCGACCTCGCCGATCTCGTCGAGGAAGATGGTGCCGCCGTCCGCCATCTCGAAACGCCCCTTGCGGTCCGCCCGCGCGTCGGTGAAGGCGCCTTTGACGTGGCCAAACATCTCGCTCTCGAAGAGGGTCGAGGAAATCCCTCCCAGGTTGACCTTGACGAATGGGCCGCCCGTTCGCCGGCTGTTGCGGTGGATGGCCTCGGCGATCAGCTCTTTGCCCGTGCCGCTCTCGCCCGTGACGAGCACCGAGGCGTCGGTCGGGGCGACCCGGCCGACGAGCTCGAGGATCTTCAGAAACCGCGGATCGGCGCCGGTCAGCCCGCGGAAGTCGAAGCGGCGGTCGAGCTCCTCCCGAGAGACGGCGGCACCCCGGCCGTCCCCCGGATGGGCGGCGAGCGACAAGGCCGTCTCCACCGCTTGGAGGAGCTGGGCGTTGTTCCAGGGCTTCGTGACGAAGTCCGAAGCGCCGGCCTTCATCCCCTCGACCGCCAGGCCGATCGACCCCCAGGCGGTAATGAGGATCACCGGCAGCCGCGGCCGCAGACGCCGGATCTCAGCCAGAAGCTCCAATCCCTCCTCGCCCCCGGTGCCGCGGGAGAAGTTCATGTCCTGAATCACCAGATCGAGATCCTGCTCACGCAGGAGGCGAAGAGCCTCCTCCGGCGACCGGGCCCCGCGAGCCGGGTGGCCGTGACGCTTGAGGAGGAGGCCCAGAGAGGCGACCACCGACGGGTCGTCGTCGATGAGGAGGATCATGGGGGAATCATTCGTAGCGCAATGCCTCAGCCGGCTGCACCCGGGCCGCCAGCGTGCTCGGGTAGAGAGTGCAGACGAAAGAAATCAGATACATCGTCACCATGGCGAACACCAAACCGCTCGCGAAGACCCGGTTGGAGAGGACTCCGATCAGGTCGAGAACCGGAATCTGGACCACCAGGAGAGCCCCGAGGAGAACGCCCAGGCTGGTCACCACCAACTGTTCCAGCAGGACCAGGCGATGCACGGCCGTGCGTGAAGCCCCAGCCGCCCGCCGCAGACCGATCTCGCGGGTGCGCTGGAGGAGATTCTGCCACAGCACTCCGATCAGGCCGAGCCCAACCATCAGCAGCAGGAAGGAGCTCACCGTTCCGGCCACGATGAGCGGCGTGAGGAAGAAGTGGTACGACGTCGCCCGCACCTGGCTCAGCGGCCGCACCTCGAAGGACCATTCGGGAGCCACCGCCTGCATGCGCTTCACGAGTGTCTCCTCGAACTCGGCAGGCGTGCCCGGACGGACCCGGACCAGGAGGTTGCGCAAGGGCCGGGCCTCGGGTCCATCCATCCCCTTGAGCACGAACATGAAGTTGCCATTCGGCATCAGCTCGCCGGTCTTCCGGAAATCGCTCACCACTCCGATCACGCGGCGCTGGCGCTCCTTGGCCTCCGCCTTGCCGAACGGCTTGCCGACGGCGTCCCCGGACCCGTAGACCTCGCGGGCCAGATCGCGGTCGATGACGATAGGGTCCCAGGAAAGCGCTGAATCCGCTTCCTGGAACCAGCGGCCGGCAACCATTTTGAGACCCATCGCCTCCGCGAATCCCGGTGTGACCTCGGCGAAGTCCACCTGTACGTCCTTGCCATCGATCGTCCAGGAGCCGGTCATCCCCCCCTGATCGAAGGGGATCACTGCCGTGCCGGCAGCGGCCTCCACGGCTCCGAATGACCGGATCTCCTTGAGCAGCCGCGCGAAGATCGCCGCCTGCTCGGGCGCCCCCCCGCCGAGATTGGCACCGGATTGGCCAATGTCGACGCGGACACTCCACACGTTCTTCCATTCGAATCCGAGCGGTTGCTGGTAGTTGTCGAGGAAGAACAGGCCCAGCGTCGCCACTCCGAAGACGACCAGGAACGAGACGCAGATCTCGAGGATCATCAGAGCGTTGGAGCGCTTGCGATTCCAGACCAGCTTGAAGAGATGACGGGTCATATCGACCTCCCACGGAGAGCGCGGACGGGGTGAAGCTTCGACATCCGCCAGGCCGGATAAACGCCCGAGAAGATACCGAAGAAGGCGGCAATCGCCAGACCGTAGAGGAAGATCCGGAAATTGAGCTGCAAGCTCGCGTGCTCGATGAGGCCGCTAGCGTTGAAGGCATGTAACACAAAGGCCGTGAGAACGAGGCCGATGGCGGCACCGATCAACGTCAGCACCAGGTTCTCGACCAGAAATTGGCCCACCAGGGTGCGGGAGGAGGCGCCGAACGCCCTGCGCACGCCGATCTCCGAGGCACGGTCGAGGATCCGGCTCAGGTTGATGTTGACCAGGTTGATCGTGGGCAGCAGCATGAAACCGATCATCAGCGCCAGCAGCACGGCGCGCAGCCGGCCTCCCGGATTCACCACCGCCTCGCCGGGCAGAAACATCCGCGCGGCCCCTTCGAACAGCGTATCGGCGCCGGCGACCAGAAACTTGAAGGTTTTGGGGTCGGGAAGCTGCTTTTCGGCGCCGCGCAGAATGGACTGAAACTCCGCCTTGATCTGCGGCAGGTCGGCGTGGCTGCGGGCGAGGATCAGGGCCGTGAAATGGCCCAGCCATTCCTGCTTGTAGGCGCTCGACTTGGCAGTCGTGATCGGTACCCAGAGGTCGGCCGAGGAGGAGTAGCGGAGGATAGGGACGTCCCGCACCACACCCGCCACGCGGAAGCGCTGGCCGTCCACTTCGATCGTCTTTCCTACCGCCGGCCGGCCGTCGAAAAAACGCTCCCGGGTCGTCTCGCTGATCACGGCGACCATCCTTCCATTCTCATTGTCCGCGACGGTGAACGGTCCCCCTTCCACGAAGTCGAAGGAGAGCACCCGCCAGAGATCCCCGTCCGCGCGCCGCATCAAGGACTGGATCTTGCGGCCGTTCAGAAAGGAAACGACGTCCTGCGCCTCGGTCACGAGCGCGATCCGCTCGACGCTCGGCAGCTTGGTCATCGGCCGCACGAAACGATCGAGAAAGGCGTAGCCGGGCTGGGAGTTCTGGATGTTCTCCGGCCCCTTCATCGTCAGTCGATAGATGCCGAGCATGCGGTTGGCATGGATCTCGGGCGTCTGTGCCGCGAAAACATGATCCAGCAGGGCGGTCGCCAGCAGGAGCACCAGCAGGGTGACGCTGATGCCGAACAGACTGATGAACGTAAAGAACTTCCGCCGGCCCAGGACCTTGAGCGCGACCTTCAAATAGTTTCTGATCATCGCGTCCTCCTATTGTACCTGCCGACCGTCGAACAGACGGACGATGCGGTGGGTCTTTTCGGCCATGCGGGGATCGTGCGTCACCATCACGATCGTCGTCTTCTCGTTGGCGTTGAGATCCTCGAGGATACCCATGATCTCGTCGCCCATCTGGCTGTCGAGGTTCCCTGTAGGCTCGTCGGCGAGCAGGATTCCCGGCCGCCCCACGATGGCCCGCGCGATCGCCACGCGCTGCTGCTGGCCGCCCGAAAGCTGTGTCGGGAAGTGGTGGGTGCGGCTCGACAGCCCCACGCGGTCGAGCGCCGCCAGCGCCGCCTTGCGCCGCTCCTTGTTCGACATCTTGCGGTAGAGCAGCGGGATCTCGACGTTGTCCGCCACCGACAGGTCGGACACGAGGTGGAACTGCTGGAAAATGAAGCCCAGCCGCTCGTTGCGCACCTGCGCCAGTGCGCGGTCGCCATAGCGGTCGATCGACTTTCCGTCCAGCGCCACCTTGCCCCGGCTCGGTTCGTCGAGCAGCCCGATCAGGTTGAGCAGCGTGCTTTTGCCGCAACCTGACGGACCCATCACCGAAATGAACTCCCCTTTCCCGATCTCCAGGTTGATGTTGTCCAGCGCCGTCGTTTCGACGCGGTCCGTGCGATACAGCTTGCTGACCTGCTGCAGGTTGATCATGGGAATTGTCTCTCCGATCTATTTGAGTTTCACCCGTTCCAGGTGCTGGTAATCCTTCATGTCCGAGAGGACGACCTCGTCTCCCGGTGACAGTCCTTCGAGAACCTCGTACGAGTCATAGCCCGCGATCCCGAAGCGCACCCTGCGGCGCACGGCGTGATCGCCCTGGACGACGAACACCGGTACCGCGGCTCCCCCTTGAGCGAACGGCCCCTTGGGCACGCGCACGGCATGGAGCCGGGAATCGGTCACCGCCAGCACGTCCACCCGCAGGCTGTTGCGCAGCTTGGGATTCCTGGCGTCGTCGAGGTCCACCTTGAACTTGACGGCACCGTTGTCGATCGTCGGATCGATCTGAGCCAGACGGCCGGTCAGAGGCTTGTCGTCCAGCATGATGCGGACGAGTTGGCCCGGATGGAGGCTGGAGGAGTGAATGTCCGAAACGGTAGCCTCGACGCGGAACGAATCGAGATCGGCGATCTTGGCGATGACGTCGCCGCGGCGCACCGTCGCCCCCTCCTGAGGCACCACCCAGGTTAGGACGCCCGAGCGGTCGGACCTCGTGGTAGCGAGCTCCAAGAGACGCCGGGCGTCGTCGCGCTCCTTGCGCAGAGTCGCGAGATCGAGCTCCACGCCCTGGAGTTGGGCATCGGTCGACCGGTGGGCGCTGGCGACGGAGGCCTCAAGCTGCTCCAGCTCGATCCTGGCCTTCTTGGCGTCGGCCTCCGACGCCCGCGCCGTCTGCTCGGAAACGAGGCCGTCCACCCGCAGCTTCCGGTTCTGCTCCGCGCGATAGGTGGCGCCCTCGGAGTCGAGCTTCTGCCGCTCGATCTGCCCCTTGAGATCGATGAGGCTCTTCTCCAGGTTGATGCGGAGCTGCTGCTGCTCGTTGGCCTTCCTGGCGAGCTGATCCTCCAGCTTTTCGAGCTCCAGCTTGGAAGCCGAGGTATCGAGCACGAGGATCGCCTCTCCCGCCTTCACCACCTCGCCCGGCCGCTTGAGCACCTTCTGAACCCGAGCTTCCACCGGGCTGGAGATTACCGACTCGAACGCCGGGATGACCGTCCCCGAAGCCTCGACGATCCCCTCGACCGGCCCGCGATCCACCTTCCCCGTCCGGATCTCGCTCCGAGCCACCGAAGGCCGGAGCCATCCCGGTAGGAGCAGAAGAACGGCCACGGCAAGTGCGACCGTCCCCCCAACCCAAGCCGCCCGGCGTCCAAGGCGGAGATATTTCGTCCCTGCATCCAGCTCACGGTCCATGTTCGCTCTCCTCGGTCAGGGACCGGAGAGAGCAAGCTGCGCGCCAGAAGCTAAGTCTTTGATTTTTCTAGGTTTGTTTTGCTCAGGAGGGAGGTGGGGCCGTTCGGTGCTGAACGGAACTGTTCGGAAACGAACGGTAGCTAAATCAGACCCGGAACGACTTCCTGCTCCGTGTCCCAAGGTGCCTTGTCGAAGCCGAGACGCCGGGCCAGCTCGGCCTTGAGGGCAGGGATGCCCTCTCCTGTCACCGCCGACACCCAGAGGGCCTGGCCGTTGCGCGACTCATCCGCCGGTACGAGGTCGGTCTTGTTGTAGACGTTCACCACCCGCTCGCGGTCGACGCCCAGCTCGTCCATCACCTGCTCGGCCACGGCCGCCTGCTCTTCCCAGCGCGGGTGGCTGCGGTCGATGACGTGGAGCACGAGGTCCGCCGCCGTGACCTCCCCCAGGGTGCTGCGGAAGGAGGAGACGAGGTGGTGGGGCAGCTTGCGGATGAAACCGACCGTATCGGCGAAGACCGCCGTCCTGGCTCCTTCGACCGAGCCCCGGCGCAGCTTGGCGTCCAGGGTGGCGAAGAGACGGTTCTCCGCCAGCGTGCCGGCCGCCGTGAGGCGGTTGAACAGAGTCGATTTGCCGGCGTTGGTGTAGCCGGTCAGCGCCACGGTGGGCGTGCCCGAGCGGCCATGGCGCTGCACCTTGCGGGTGCGCTCGATCTTTTCGAGATCCTCTTCCAGATGGCGGATGCGGGAGCGCAGCACCCGGCGGTCCTGCTCGAGCTGGCTCTCGCCCTCGCCACCGCGCAGGCCCACGCCGCCGCCCTGGCGCGAGAGATGGCTCCACTTCCGGGTCAGCCGGGGGAGCGAGTACTTGAGGCGCGCGAGCTGCACCTGGGTACGGGCCTCGCGGCTGCGCGCCCGCTGGTCGAAGATGTCCAGGATCAGGGAGCTGCGGTCCATGACGGAGAGCTTGGTCAGCTCTTCGAGGTTCTTCACCTGGCTGCCGGAGAGATCGTCGTCGAAGATCAGCAGGTCGGCGCCGAGCTCGCGAGCGGCGGCGCTGATCTCCTCCGCCTTGCCATGGCCGACGAAGGTCGCGGCGTCCGGTGCCTTGCGGGCCTGCATGGCGCGGCCGGTGACCTTCGCGCCGGCGGTGTCGGCGAGCTGCGCCAGCTCGTCGAGATGCTCCTCGACGACATAGACGGGCTGGCCCGGCAGGATGAGGCCTACCAGGAAAGCCTGTCGGGGACCGGTGGGCCGGCGTTCTTCGGAGCTTTGCAAGGTTGTCGGGTCCGTGCGCTATTCTAAGGCAGCGAGAAGTTGGGCCTGTGGCTTGGCGCTGACTTTTCAACCTGGGAGCGACCTTATGAATTCCCCTTCGGATCTCAGCGTACCCGCGCCGGCCGAACCCACGACGGCCCCCGAGACAGTCCCCGCGAGCTCAGGGCTCGGCATGCCCGCCAAGCTGGGGCTCGCGGCCCTGGCCGTCTGCGCCCTGGCGGCGCTCTTCTGGCCCCGTGGCGAGTCCACCTTCAAGGAGCCGGGCGGCTTCCTCTACGACTCCACCGGCAAGGCGTCCACCATCGGCCCGCGCCTCGCTCCGGTCACCCTCGTCCATTTCTGGGCCACCTGGTGTCCGCCCTGCATTCAGGAGATCCCGGCCCTGCAGCGCCTGTCCCGGGACTTCGCCGGACACGAGGACTTCTCGGTCCTGATGGTCGCCGTGTCCGACTCCAACAGCAAGGTTCGGTCCTTCCTCGGTAGCGGCGCCGACATGGTGCTCTTCGATCCCAACTGGGAAGTGGCCAACCGCTACGGCACCGACAAGCTCCCCGAGACCTACCTCGTCGTCAAAGGACAAGTGGTGAAGAAGTTCGTCGGCACGACGAACTGGGACTCTGTCCCTCTGCGGCAGGAGATCGAGGCGAAGCTCAAGGGCGCGCGCCCATCGACGGCCGCCCTTCGAGCGCCGGGCAACTGACTCGAAGGACGGGCCGCTCCAGGACGGCCCTGCCGTGCCTCAGAAGTGGAGGGCGAAGCCCACGTGCCCCATGGCGAAGAACTGCTCGTCCCGGAAGTGGATGTAGTGTCCGGAGACCTCGGCGAGAAAGCTGAGATGACGAGTGATCGGCAGCTCGCCGGTCGCTCCCAGGGCCAGTCCAACGGAGGTTTCATTCTTGTCGCGGCCTGTGGTGTTCTCGGTGCCGTTCAGCCGGTAGCCGCCCAGCGCCAGATAGAGGCCTGACTCCCATACGGACTGGCGGGCCCGGTACTCGCCGCCGATGGTCACATACTCCAGGTCGGCGTCGCGCAGCGAGCCAAAGAGGCTGTCCTGATCCAGCGACAGCTTTCCAGCCCGTAGGATCAGGTGGGTGTGGGGCTCGGTGACCATTCCCAGGTTGAGTTGGAAGCTCTTGTTGGTGAAGCTGCCCCCGGGATCGGCGTCGAGAGAACCGCCGACGCCGCCGAGAACGCCCACGGTATAGGTATAAAGCTCCTGGGCTCCCGCGGCGGCGGGAAGCAGAAGAAGGCCTCCAATCAGCAGGAGCCTGCCCAGCAGGCGGTGGTGTCGCGTCAAGATCCCCTCCTTTGCGGCGATTGCCGTCTCGATGGCTGCGGCCCGGAGCCCGGCTCTCCCCTGGACCACCCGGTTGCTGAGAGTATAGCTTCTCGTTTCGCTCTCCCCGGAGGGACGTAGCAATCCCATGACTCACTCTGTATACGCACCAGAGCCCTCCGGCGTTGCGCCGCCGCCCATGAGCTCGCTCGACCGTCTGCTTCACGCCTTGTTGCCCGCCGCTTGCCTGGGCTGCGGGCAGCCGCTTCCCGCCAGGGGCACCGGTCTCGGGCTCTGCGTCGCCTGCCGGGGTCTGCTCTCGCGGCTGCCCGTTCAGGCCTGCGCGGTCTGCGCACTACCGCTCGGCGAAGCGTATGCCCTCCCCGCCGGATACCGCTGCGGGAGCTGCCGCCAGACGCCTCCGGCCTACGACCGGATGCTGGCCCTATGGTGCTATGGCCCGCCTTTGGACGCGGTGGTGCAGGCGCTCAAGTTCCGCCGGCTGGACTACCTCGGCCGGCACCTGGCCGTAGCCCTGGCGACGGAGCTCGGACCGAGATTCGAAGGGCTCGCGCCAATCGACCGCGTGGTGCCCGTTCCCCTGCACTGGCGCCGGCGCCTGACCCGCGGCTACAACCAGGCGGAAAGGATCGCCCGGCCCCTCGCCGGCCTTCTCGGCCTGCCCTTCGACCCCAACCTTTCCCGTAGCCGCGCCACTCCGGCCCAGAGCCGCCTCGGCCGGATGCAGCGGCTGGCCAATCTGCGGCGGGCTTTCCGGGTGCCGCGGCCGCGAGCCATCCAGGGGCTCCATCTCCTGCTGGTCGACGACGTCGCCACCACCGGCGCGACGCTAGACGCCGCGGCCGAGACCCTCAAACGGGCCGGAGCGTCCGCCGTCACCGCCCTGGTGGCGGCACGAACGCCGCTCCATCCCGCCGGCCCTAAGGCGTGAAGCGCCGTCCTTGGATCCCGCCGAGCGAGCCGTCCTGCCAGACCACGACAAAGTTCCCTTTGGTGCCGAGGTGAGCGACGGCCGGATTGGCCGGAGCCACGGCGTTCGGTGCGTCCGACGCCACCTCGACCTCAGGACCGGTGGGAACGCCTTTCACGGTATAGCGGCGGACGAAAACCCCGACCCTCGATCCCAGATCGGATTGCCAGGCCACCACAAAGTTTCCCGATGGATCGTGGGAGATCGCGGGGTTCCTCTGAAAGCCTGTCGTGGTGGAGTTGACCACGAACTTCGCTCCCGCCGGACGGCCCTGTTTGCTGAAGCGCAGACCGAGAATGTCCGAGTTGGCCACCGCCGGCGCCACGTCGCTGTGCCAGACCACGACGAAGGTGCTGCCGTTGCCGCAGGAGACGGCCGGACGGACCGATTGCGCCACCGGCGGGGCCACCACCGTCTCGGTGGTGCCCAGGGGCGCCCCCTTGGCGGACAGCAGCCGCAGAGAAACCCCGCTGAGGTTGGACTGGAAGGGCCGGAACGCATCCACGGTCGTCCAGACGATGACCGGCCGTCCGGAGGTGTCCACACACACCCCGGGACGATCGCCCTTGACCAGGCCCAGGCTCACCTTGACCTGAGCCCCCGCCGGAGCTCCCGCGGCGGTGAAGCGGCGCGCCAGTACCTGGGGCGTCGTGCCCTGGGTGCTGACGCCGTCCGGCACCACGCTCGCCCACGTCACGATGAACCCGCCGTCGGCCATCGGCGCCACGGCCGGGTTGTAGTCCACCGGCACCGCGGGCGCCGCGGGATCGTCGACGTTCACCCGGAAAGCCGCACCCAGCGGCGTGCCGTTGGACTGGAACCTCTCCGCCATGATTTCGCTGTTGCCGTCCGCGACGGACGACCAGACGACGATGAAGTTTCCTTTCTTGTCGCGGGTCACCGCTCCGTCGTACTTGTCCGGGCTCACCTCCTGGGCCATCGAGAAGTCGTCCCCCAGCGGGGCGCCCGTCGCATTGAAGAACCTGCCGTTGATACTCTGCGTGCCGGCAGCGTTCGGTCCCTCCCACACGGTAAGAAAACCGCCTGTCGCGAGACCGGCCACCGCCGGCACCGTCTGGCGGCAATCCGGGCACGAGCTGATCCGAAACGGCGGGACCTGCGGCACGGGCCCCGCCCAGGCCGCGGAACCGGCCAGAAAGAGCCCCACAAAAGCTCCCCTCTTGAAGCTTGCTGCTTTCACCATTGCTGCGTCCTTTCCCCAACCTGGGGACTTAGCACTGCGTCTGCTCTGTTGTACGCGCCAACCCACCCGAGCGTTGGAGCCTCGACGGTTTTCTTTGTCAATCCTGAAGTGTCCAAGAGAGACGAGGAGGACCTTCGCGATGAAAAACCCCCGAGCCTGGCTGCAGGACCCCCGTCTCTATCAGATCCTCGTCCTCACCTGTCTGCTGGTTTACGGCGTCGCCCGGCTGGACTTCGAGATCGGCGCCGGGCGGGCAATGCTTCTGCTGGGAACGGCTCTCCTCACCCAGCTTGCCTGCACCCGGCTGTGGCACCTCCCGGCTTTCGATCCGAAGAGCGCCCTGATCTCCGGCCTCTCCCTCTGCCTGCTGCTGCGTACGAGCTCCGCTCTGCTCGCCGTCCTGACCGCCGCGGTCACCATCGGCAGCAAATTCATCCTGCGCATTCACGGCAAGCACGTCTTCAATCCTACCAACTTCGGCATCGTGGCACTAATGCTCGTCACCGGCCGGGTGTGGGTCTCCCCCGGCCAGTGGGGAAACGCTGCGTTCCTCGGCTTTCTCGTCGCCTGCCTGGGAGGGCTGGTCGTCAACCGCGCCGCCCGCAGCGACGTCACCTATGCCTTCCTCGCCTTCTATCTCGCGATCCTTTTCGGGCGCGCCCTGTGGCTCGGCCAGCCCATGGCCATACCCCTCCACCAGCTCGCGAGCGGCGCCTTCCTGATCTTCACCTTCTTCATGATTTCGGACCCGAAGACGACGCCCGATACCCGGGCCGGCCGCATCCTCTTCGCCCTGCTGGTGGCCCTCGGCGCGGGCTTCGTCCATTTCGTGCTCTTCCGGCCCAACGGCCTGATCCTGTCCCTGGCCTTCCTTTCCCCCCTGACGCCGCTGCTCGACCGGCTGCTGCCCGGAGCGCGGTACGCCTGGAGGGGAGCCCCCGCCGTGGCCACGGCCCCTGTCCAACCTCTCCTCGGAGAAAGGAGATTCGCATGAGACGCTTGCTCATCCCGTTTCTGACCGCGGCGGCCCTCGCCATCGCCGCCGGCACCTCCCTGGCTTTCTGTGGCTTCTACGTGGCGAAGGCCGACACCAAGCTCTTCAATCAGGCGTCCCAGGTGGTCCTGGTGCGGGATGCCGACCGTACGGTGCTCACCATGGCCAACGACTTCAAGGGCGATCCCAAGGAGTTCGCCATCGTCATACCCGTTCCCACGTTCCTCCAGCGCGAGCAGATCCACATCGCCGACCGGACGCTGCTCGATCATCTGGATGCTTACTCGGCCCCGCGCCTCGTCGAGTACTTCGACGAAAACCCCTGCCAGCGCTACCAGGAGCTCCAGGCGGTGCCGGCCCCGGCGATGAAAATGGAGGGGAATGCCAGAGCCGACCGCGCGCGCGACCGCAGCCTGGGCGTCACGGTGGAGGCTCGCTACACGGTCGGCGAGTACGACATCCTGATTCTCTCGGCCAAGGAGAGCAATGGGCTGGAGACCTGGCTGACCGAGAACGGCTACCGGGTTCCCGCTGGGGCCTCCCGCGTCCTCGGCGGCTATCTCAAGCAGGGAATGCGGTTCTTCGTCGCCAAGGTGAACCTCAAGGAGCAGTCGAAGCTCGGCTTCACCTACCTGCGGCCCATCCAGGTGGCCTACGAGAGCCCCAAGTTCATGCTCCCCATCCGCCTCGGAATGGTCAACGCCAACGGCCCCCAGGAGCTCTTCGTGTACGCCCTCACCCGCAAGGGCCGGGTGGAGACCACCAACTACCGCACCGTCCGCCTTCCCTCGAACGCCGAGGTTCCACTGTTCGTCAAGAACGAGTTCCCCGGCTTCTACAAGGCTCTTTTCAGCCAGCAGGTGAAGCGGCAGGAAATGCGTACCGTCTTCCTCGAGTACGCCTGGGACATGGGTTGGTGCGACCCCTGCTCCGCCGACCCGCTGTCGGCGGACGAGTTGCGCCAGCTTGGAGTCTTCTGGCTCGAGAAGGGAGGAGACAACCCGTCCGGAGCTCGGAACGTCTTCCTCACCCGGCTTCACCTGCGCTACGACGCGGCGCATTTCCCCGAGGATCTCTCGTTCCAGGAGACGGCCGACCGCGAAAACTTCCAGGGCCGCTTCATCCTGCGCCACCCCTGGACGGGCGGCGATCGTTGCGAGGCGGCGCAGTCCTACCGCCGGGAGCTGCCGAAGCGCTACGAGCAAGAAGCCCAGACTCTCGCCTCGTTGACCGCTTGGGACGTGAACAAGATCCGGCGCAAGATGAATCTCCCGGCCAGCTCCGTCGTCCCAGCGGAGGGAGATCCCTGGTGGAAGAAGATCTGGAACTGAACGCTTGCCGGTTCTAGCGAATGTACCCCAGAGACCGCAGCTCGTTGAGGAGATCGGCGTCCGCCGGCGAGGTGCGGGCGGCGCCACCCTTGGGTCGCATTCCCCAGGACGGGATCGTCCGGAGCGGATGGGTGCGGCGGAATTCAGCATTGAACAGTTGCGTCCGCGGCTGGCCGGCGAAGTCCTCCGCCACCGGCAGCCCGAGGCCGTAGAGAATCGTCGGCGTCAGGTCGTGAACGCGGATTTCCGAGAGGTCGGCCTTGGGATCGATATCCGGGCCGGCGGCGAGAAGGATGCCATGGGTGGAGGGGGTATGCGTGCCGGAGATCCGGGTGAGGCTGAGGAGCGCGGGCGGGAACGGTTGGCCACTGACTCGCAGTACCGGGGTCAGGCTCGCCAGATGAACGACCGCCACCAGATCCCCTTCGTCTCCACGGCGGGGATGAGCGTCTCGAACCGTGAAGACCGGCTCCCCCCGGTCGTTGGTGACCGTGGCGAGGTCGACCTCAAACTTTTCACGGATCCGGTCCCGTTCCTCGGGGCGGATCCGGCCTCCTGGCTCCCGGCCGGCGAGGGCGAACCGTAGATCCTTCGTTCGCTGAAAGTCCGGCGTCGCGTAGGTGTACAAAACTGTCCGGGAAAAGTCGACCGCCCCACCCTTGTGGCTCAAATAACCCAGCCGCTCGAGGATGGCGTCCATGTTCACTTGCGCCTTGATGTCCTCGCGCGGGGCGGCGTGGAAACCGTGGTCCGAGACCACGAGGACGTTGGCCATCGGTGGCGCGGCCGCGAGGATGCGGCCGATCTCCTGGTCCACCGCCTCGTAGATTCTCGGCACCTCGCCGCGTTTCGCCACCAGCTCTCGCGGATCGACGTCCTCGAACTTCTCGGGCTCGAAGAACTTCCAGTTGAAATGACTGACGATGTCGGTGCTGCGGAAGTAGAGAAGGATGAGATCGTACCCCTCGCCCGCTCGATGCGCCGCAGCCCGCGCCATCACCCGGTCGCGTCGCTCCTCGCCGTCACCAAACAGACCGGGGTCGGCGTCGGCTTGTTGGAGCTCGGTGAGAAAACCGGGCAGCGCGGAAGGTGGCGAGACGCGGGAGGGGAGATCCAGCAGGGCCCGGTCGCTATACACCACGCCGTTGACATCCTCCGCCGGCCAGGAGCCCCACCAGCCCAACACCGCCACCCGCCGTCCCGTTCGGGTCAGCATGTTCCAGAGCGCCGGAACCTTGCGGACCTCCGACGAGATGGGGACATCGCCCTTCGGTGTCGCCACCACGAAATCGGTAATACCGTGAACCTCTGGAACGACGCCGGTGGCGATCGTCGTCCAGATGACGGGAGACGAGTTGTACGCGGTATGCAGACTGGCGGTAACTCCCCGGCTGGCCAGGGACTTGAGGTTTGGAAGCTTCCCCTCGCTCCAGAGCTGGTGGATGACTCTCCATTCGCCGCCGTCGATGCCGATGACCAGGAGCGGCGCGCGATGTCCGCCGGCGGTGGGTGGCCGCGAGACGGCCAGCCCCAGAGTCAGGGCGCCGACGGCGAGGAGAGCGCTGAAAAGGAAGGGTTTAAGCTTCATGTACAAAAACTGACGGCCCATGATTTCTCAATCATGGGCCGTTTTCTGAAAATAATTCCCGGCGACGACCTACTCTCCCACACACTTGCGCGCGCAGTACCATTGGCGCTGGGGGGCTTAACTGCCGTGTTCGGAATGGGAACGGGTGTTTCCCCCCCGCTACAGTCAC
>Ga0134125_10001486_pt1 | contig 28795 bp, 26 predicted proteins | sample KB31751_FD_96464 | JGI IMG/M metagenome (GOLD analysis project Ga0134125, IMG submission 96464) | Terrestrial soil microbial communities with excess Nitrogen fertilizer from Kellogg Biological Station, Michigan, USA - KB3-175-1 | ecosystem: Environmental > Terrestrial > Soil > Unclassified ... | reverse complement strand
CGCGTCATAGCAGGCGCCGAAGGTGCGGCAACCGAAATCAACCGTTGCGCGCTGCCTCCTGTAATTGGGCCAGCTCGGCCTCGGCGCGCAGCGCGCGGTCGCGCCAGTCCTCGATACTCAACCCGTCGAGGCGGCTTACCGCCGGTGCGTTGGGCGCGGCGGGTTCGGCGGTCGTGCCCATGACGCGGGCATGCAGCGCCCGCAGATAGGCTTCGTCCTCTGGATCGAGCTTGCCGGCGCGCCAGTCGTTGAGCATGCGGTTGAGCTCGAGCGTGGTGTCGTCGTTGATGTCGCCACGGGCGAGGAGTTCGGCAACGAGCTCGTCGATCTGCACGGGCAGGGTGTCCTTTCGCAGGTATTGGAGGCCGGACCATAGCGAAGCCGGCTCCCGGCGCAATCCCTCAGGTTTTCGGGAGCGGCTTGCTGAGGAAGCGCGAGCCGGCGACGCCGAACCGCCAAGGGACATCCACCGCCTTGGTGATACCGATCCGCTTGCCGATGGCGACGGCTGCCGGGGACGGAGCGAGGGCCAGCTCGAACGGTGGCCCGGTCAGCAGCTTGCCGTCCAGCGCCCCGGTGACGCCCAGTGCGGCACAGAGCTTGCCGGGACCGGAACAAAGCGCGCGAAGGTCCTCGAGGCCGCGCCGCTTCCGCATCTTCGCGATGCCGTCGGTGGGCTCGATGGCGCGGATCAGGATGGCACTGGCGCTCGCGGTGACGAAATTGATGCACCAGTGAATGCCGTAGGAGCGGTAGACATAGACCCGCGGCGGCCCGGCAAACATCGCACCGTTGCGCGGCGTCCGGCCGCGGAATGAATGCGAGGCCGGATCGGTCGGATGGTACGCCTCGACCTCGACGATCAGGCCGCCGACGCCGTTGATAAGGAACTTCGCACCCAGCAGCTCGGGCGCCACCACGGCCGCCTCACGGTCGAGGAAATCGATCAGACTCATGCCGCCTTATAGCAGGCCGCGGCGGACGATCTCGGCGACCGTGTGGGCCCGGTTGCGCGTGCCGAGCTTGGCCGCGACATTGTCGACGTGCTGGTTGGCGGTGCGGGTGGACATGCCCAGCTGGGTGCCGATCTCGGCGGACGTATAGCCCTCGGCCGAAAGCTGCATCACCTCGCGTTCGCGCGGCGTGAGCTGGACGCCGATGTCCGGCGCCCGTTCCCGAGCTTCGCGCAGGTGCGCAAAGGCACTGTAGCCGATCATCTGCAGCGCCATTTCGGCCTCGCGATCGAGCCTGGGAGCGCCGCAGAAGCCGGCAACGCCGACCAGTTCGCCCCCGTGGGCAATCGGTACGACGGTGACGTCCACGACGTCATGCGCCTCGCAGGTGGCGCGAAGGCGTTCCGACCCCGGTCCGAAGCGGGATGCATCGTACCGTTGCATCTCCCGGCCTTCGAGGCTGGCGGCCACATCGCGCGGACGGGGGCGGAGATCCCCGGCGAAATAGCTGGCCCACCAGTCCCGGCGGGCTGGATCGGTGTCGAGCACCCGCTGCAGGGCGGAAAGCTTGCCGGCGTATTCGATCAGATAGGCGCTGCGGTAGCCGAAGCGCGCAGCGGCGTCGCTCAGGACGCGGACAATGTCCCTGTCCGAGCGGGCGGAACTCAAAGCCTGAAGTGACGATTCGACTGCCGCAAGCATTCAAACTCGCCGCCCCAAAAGCGTTGGCGGCCTTGTAATCTGCCCGCAAGCTTACGCCCCGCGATCCGGGCTGTCAGCGGGGCATAGAGAAAAATCACAAGGGCAGTTTTGCCAAGCGCAGAAGTCTCGATGCAATGCTTGGCATTGCGAGTTTTATCGTTGGAAATGCTGACGATTTTTTCTTGGGCACGATTCCGCCATATTCGAATCCGGTCCTCGAGAGCATTCCCAGGCGATCTTCTCCCAGCCTTCGGGGACCCCCATTTCCCTCACCGTGAAACCCGAGAACAGCTCACGGCCATGCGAGTCGCCTTGGCGCTCGGCCTTCGCGCTTGCGGCCATGCCGCTTTGGTGACAATCAGGCGTCCCCTTAAGCGGAGGCGCCCGTGCCCAACAGTCTCAAATTCGGAACGAGCGGACTGCGCGGCCTGAGTGTCGACCTGGTCGGCGCGGAGAGCCGGCGCTACGCGGCGGCCTTCGTCAATTCGCTGAAGGGTCGGACGGGTATCGCCGAAGTGCTGATCGGACGCGACCTGCGCGAGAGCAGCCCGGAAATTGCCGCCTCGGTGATCTCGGGCATCGCTTCGGCGGGCGGCCGCCCAGTCGATTGCGGGGCCCTGCCGACGCCCGCGCTGGCGCTCGAGGCGCTGCGCCGTGCCGCACCCGCCATCATGGTCACCGGCAGTCACATTCCGGCCGACCGCAACGGGCTCAAGTTCTATACGGCCCAGGGCGAGATCGGCAAAGCCGACGAGGCGGGGATCGTGGCCGCCCTGGCGGAGGTGCCCGCGCAAGCGGCGACGGCCGTGCCGGAGCCGGCTGCGCTGCGTCGCTATCGCGAGCGGTATGCGAAGATGCTGCCCCCGAGCGCGCTGGCCGGCTGGCGCATCGGTCTATGGGAGCATTCCTCGGTGGCGCGCGACCTGCTGGTGGAGGTGCTCGATGGTTACGGCGCCGAAGTCGTTGCGCTCAACCGCTCGGATGTCTTCATCCCGGTCGATACCGAAGCGGTGAGTCTCGATACCGGTGCGGAGCTCGCCGGCTGGGTGCATTCGCATCAGCTCGACGCGCTGGTGTCGACCGATGGCGATGCCGACCGGCCGCTCATGGTCGACGACACCGGGGCGCTGGTGCGCGGGGACATCATCGGCATCCTAACCGCACGCTTTTTGGGTGCCGCCACCGTGGTCACGCCGGTGACCTCCAATTCCTCCATCGAAAGCACCGGCTATTTCGAGTCGGTCGTGCGAACCAAAGTCGGTTCCCCCTACGTCATCGCCGGCATGGCCGAAGCTGACGGCATGGTGGTCGGCTTCGAAGCCAATGGCGGGGTGCTGCTTGGCAGTGACGTCACCGTCAACGGCGTGACGCTGACGGCACTTCCCACGCGCGATGCGCTGCTGCCGCTGCTCAGCGTCCTCGGTGCGGCGCGGGCAGCAGGTCAAACCGTGTCGCAACTGGTCGCGACGCTGCCGGCGCGGTTTGCGCGCAGCGACCGGCTCGAGCACGTCCCGCAAGACAGGAGCGCCAACCTGATCGAACGCCTCGGGGCCGACGCTGCGACCTTTCTGTCGCCACAGGGGGCGATCAGGTCGACCTCGACGATCGACGGCATGCGCTTCGAGCTGAGCTCGGGCGATGTCATCCACTATCGCCCCTCAGGCAACGCCCCCGAGCTGCGCTGCTACACCGAAGCAGCCACCGCAGAGCGGGCGGAGGAGTTGCTTGCGTGGGGCCTCAAGGCCGCCGAAACGGTGGTTCGTCCGTCGTAGTGACCTGCACCGAGCGGGAGCGGCCAATTATCCCCGCGCCACGACGAACGCCGCCGCGCCGGCCATGATGGCTCCGGCGGTCTTGTTCATGCGGCGGATCGCCTTGGCGCTGGTGAAGAGCTCGCGGGCGAGGGCGGCCAGCGCCGCGTAGCCGGACCCGATGGCGAGCAGCACGACGACTACGATAGTGGTCAGCTCGGTCGCGCCGAGCGCCGTTATCGGGCGGTCGAGCGGCACCACCGTCGGCAGCAGTGCCAGGTAGAACACGATGGTTTTGGGGTTGCCCATCGTCAGCGCGAAGCCGGAGGCAAACGTGCGCAGCTTTGACTCACCGCGCTTGGGACCGAGCTGTTCGGCGCCGGGCTTCGCCGTCCAGAATTTCCAGGCGATGTAGAGCAGATACAGCGCGCCGGCCCAGCGGATGACCACGAAAACCGGCCCGAAATAGGTCGCGATGGCGGCCAGCCCGAACAATGCGAAGGCGAGGTAGACCAGGTCGCCGAGGAGGATGCCGACGACCATTGGAACCGCGCTCCAAAAACCGCCGCCGAGCGCTCTCGCGACGATGGCCGCAACGCCGGGTCCCGGCACCAGCACGGCGACGACGTAGGCGATGGTAAAGGCAAGAAGTGTAATCAGGTCCATCACTGCACCGCTGACGACGCCGCTGTGGCCGAGGCGCTTGATCCATCCGCGGGCGCGCTGGACGTATCAGTCGGAGCGCTAGAGGCGGGTTCCATGCTCGAGGCGCTGGAGCTGTTGTCGGCCGGGGCGGGCGCCGGCGTCGCGCAACGAGCCAGCACCAGCGGGTAGCCGCGATCGTGGACCATCACCAGGATGTCGGGCGACGGGCGATAGATGTTGACCATCCCGTTGGCGATGCTGAGGAGCAGTGCGCGCTGCTGGTCGGCGGTGTCCCCGGTTTTTTCCGGGCCGAGTCCCAATGTCTTGAAATAGGCAGCAGGGTCGGTGAACTCGCCGAACGTCGAACCGACCACTTCGGAATATTGCTGTGTGAAGTTGTTGGGGCCGCTGAGGTTGGTCGTGAGGTTGAGCGTGTACTGGTTTGGTGTGGCGAGCGTCACCATGCCGGTCCCGCCGCACAGCTTGGCGTAGTCGGCGCCGTAGGTCTCGGCGCCGCTCTTGTTGTCCGGTCCCCCGAGGCGCACCCAGTTGCCGCCGATGTCCTTGAGCAGGTTCGCTCCATAGCTGCCGGTGACGTAAGCCTGCTGCGACAGGCCGCCGGCGAACAGCCGGTAGGCTTCGGACGCCTGATCGGGGATGGACGGGGCGGCCATGGCAGGCGAAGCGACGGCAAGAACGAGCAGGCTCAGGGCAAGGCGCATCGGAGACTCCGGTTTGGGCGCGCGACACTATGCGAGCGGCGGGCGCGGCTCAACGTGCTCTTTGGCTGGCGGCTGTGCTAGGAGGGCGGCATGAATACCTCTGCCTCCGATCTGGACCGCGCCTGGGCGCTCGTTGGCCAGCAGCGATTCCCGGAGGCAGTGGCGCTGTCGGCAGCCATTTTGGCTCGGTATCCCGGCAATGTCTCGGCGCTCGCCTGCCATGCGATGGCGAACTGGAAGAACGGCGGGGATATCGCACTTTCGATCGAGGAAATGCGCCGGGCGGTCACGGCGGCGCCGGCGGTGGCATCGATCCGCCACAACCTGGCCACCCTCTACGCATCGGCCGGCGACCAGGCTGGCGCGGCCGTCGAGTTTGGCGAGGCGCTGCGGATCAAACCGGACGATACGATGGCCTTTTACGGCCTGACGCAGAATTCGAAATTCTCGGAAGAAACCGACCTTGTCCGCGCCATGGTCGCGCTCGACCGCGACGGCGGTCTCGATCCGGGCCGGCGCGAGTTCCTCAACTATGGCCTCGCCAAGGTCTATGACGACCTGAACCAGCCCGATCGCGCCTTTCCCTATGCCATGGAGGCCAACCGGCTCGGCGCGCGGCCGTTCGAGATTGCGCGGGAAGCCTCGGCGCTCGAGGAGCTCAGCGAACTCGCGCGCCTCGATGCGTTCCGCCGGGCTCGCGACAGCGGCCATCCATCGACCGCCCCGCTTTTCATCGTCGGCATGCCCCGGTCGGGCACGACGCTGGTGGAGTCGATCCTCGCGCGTCATCCGGACGTCGTGGCGCTCGGGGAGTCCTCCGCCATGCTCGATCTCGAGGCGACGGCCTATGGCCGGCTCAATCCCTCGCGCAGGAGCATCAGCCGGCACGAACTGATGCTGGAGCTCGATCGCGACTGGCTCAAGGCGCGGGCCGAGGAGTGGGGCAGGCACGTCGCTTCGCAAGCGCGGCGGCCGTTCACCATCGTCACCGACAAGCTGCCCGAGAACGCCGTTCGCCTCGGATTGATCAAACGGCTGCTGCCGAAGGCACGGGTGATCCACGTCCGGCGTCATCCACTCGACACCGGTGTTTCCAATTTCTTTCAGCGCTTCGCCGCGGGACAGGGATTTTCGACCCGGCTCGACTGGATCGGGGTTCGCACCCGGCAGGTCGCCGACAGCATGGCGGTGTGGAAGACGGCGCTCGACCTCCCCATCCTCGATGTCGGCTACGAGGCGCTGGTCGGCGATCCCGAAGCAGGGGCCCGGCGCATCCTCGATTTCGCCGGCTTGAGCTGGACCCCTGATGTGCTCGAGCCGCAAAAGGCGAAGCGCAGCGTGCTCACGGCGAGCCAGTGGCAGGTGCGCCAGCCGATCTACCGCGGCTCGGTGGCGCGCTGGAAACGCTACGAGGCGTGGCTCGCCCCGATGATCGAGGCCATGGGCGGCACGGCATGGGTCGAGAAGGAAACGGCCGAGATTTACGGCTAGGCCAGTGTTGCCAGCCGCTCGAACAGCAGCTCGTAGAACCCGTCGGCGTCGCCCGAGCGCAGATAGTTGACGTTCTTGGCGCGGCCCGTAACGCCCCAGTAATCGACGACGGTCATGCCGCGCGTCAGCTCGCTGCCGGTTTCGATTGCGACATTGACGTGCCTGCCTTTGAACAGCTCGGGCTTGAGCAGGTAGGCGATGACACACGGGTCGTGCAGCGGACCACCGTCCCAGCCATATTTGCCTTCATCGAAGCGCTCGAAGAATTCCATCATCTCGGCGGTGGCAACACCGGTCCGGTTGCCGAGCCCGCGGAACCGCTCATTACGCGCCTTGGTGCTGAGCATGAAATGCGTGACGTCGAGCGGTACCTGGGTGATCGGGACGCCGGAGTGGAAGACGATATCAGCCGCCTCGGGGTCGACATAGATATTGAACTCGGCCGCCGGGGTGACGTTGCCGCCCTCGAAGAGCCCGCCGCCCATCAGCACGATCTCCTGCACCCGCTGCTTGATGTCGGGTGCCTTGACGAAGGCCATCCCGAGGTTGGTGAGCGGCCCGAGCGCGCACAGCGTCACCGTCTTGGGCGGCTCCCGGCGCAAGGTGTCGATGATGTAGTCGACGCCATGCTGCTCGCGCAGCTTGATCTTGGGTTCCGGGAGGGTCGGACCGTCCAGCCCGGTCGAGCCGTGCACGTACTCGGCGGTGACCAGCTTGCGCCGCATCGGACCTTCGCATCCGGCATACACCGGCGTCTCGGTCTTGCCGGAAAGCTCCACCACCTTGAGGGCATTCCTCGCGTTCTGTTTGAGACCGACATTGCCGGCCACTGCGACGATGCCGAGCACCTCGATCTGGTCCGGGGAGCCCAGCGCCAGCAGGATAGCCACCGCATCGTCCTGTCCGGGGTCGGTGTCGATAATGATCTTGCGACGCATGTCCTTGGCCCTGCGGGTGATTCCGGCGCGCGGATGATAGGGCGCGGCCGAAAGGAACGAAACACCCGGTTCGGCGATTGTTTCGCCCGGAGGTATCAATTGGCCAGCAGAGTGCTTGACCGCCAGCGTGCGGTCCCGAAGTCGATGTCCGGTATCCAGTTCGACCGGGTCACGACGTTATCGTCGCGGTTCGCGCTGATCGTTTTGGGTATCCTTGCCGTCATCGTGGCGTTGTCGCTCGGCAGGGTGATCCTCGCCCCGATTACGCTCGCCATCGTGGTCGGTTTGATGTTCGGTCCGGTCGCCGACCTGCTGGAGCGGCGTGGCATTCCCTCCGCGCTTTCGGCGGGGCTTGTCGTCATCCTGTTGATCGGCGTGCTGCTGATCGGCGGCGCGCTGTTTGCGGCGCCCTTGTCGCAATGGATCGAGCGCGGACCGGCGCTGTGGAACAAGCTCCGGGAGCAGTTGCTCGCCCTGAAGGGCCCCATCGACTCCCTGGGTTCGATCCAGGACCAGTTGCGGACGGTGATGGGCTCGGATGCGACGCTCACCGTCAAAGTGCAGGACGGCGGGCCGGTGCAGGACGTGGCCCTGATGGCGCCGAGCGTCCTTGCCGACATTCTGCTGTTTCTCGCCGGCCTCTACTTCTTCCTTGCGACCCGTCATCACATTCGGATTTCCGTCCTGTCGCTGTGCTTTTCGCGCCGCATGCGCTGGCGGACGGCACACGTCTTCCGCGACGTCGAGCTCAAGGTCAGCCGGTTCCTGATCTCGGCGGCGGCGATCAACTGCAGCGTCGGCGTTGCGACCGCCCTCGCCATGTGGGCCCTCGGCTTGCCTTCGCCGCTGCTGTGGGGTGCGCTCGCCGCGGTGATGAACTTCATCCCGTATGTCGGGCAGGCCGTCATGTTCGCCGTGCTGTTCGCGGTGGGGCTCGGCACGCAGTCGAACTTGGCCCAGATCCTGTTGCCGGTGGTTGCCTATGCAGCGATCAATCTCACCGCCGACCAGATCGTTTTTCCCCACCTCGTGGGCAAGGCGCTCACGCTCAATCCATTCATCATCTTCGTTTCGATCGCCTTCTGGCTTTGGGTCTGGGGACCGATGGGCGGCTTCATCGCCGTGCCATCGCTGCTCGTGCTGCAGTCGCTGGTCATGCACATCTTCCCGACGACGCAGCGGCTGCCCATGATCGTGCAGCGCCGGCTCGAGGCCAACCCCGCCGCCGCCGATGCCGCCGCGACGGCTGCGGAGAAGACCGTCGAACCCGCCCCGCCGGCGGCCTCGCCGCCCGACAAGCCAAAGGGCCGCGCCCGGAAGGTAGCTACCGCTCCTGCACCTTGACCTCTATGGGGCGGCACCGCATGTCTTAGCTCCTCACAAGGGGCGGCCATGGCGGGCGACGCTATTACCCACGGAACGGACGTCGTCTCGGCGGCGGCAAGCAGCATCGATCTCCTGCAGGTCGTGGCACTCCTGGCTGCCGGGGTCATCGCCGTGCCGCTGTTCAAGCGGGCGGGCCTGGGCTCGGTACTCGGCTATCTCGCGGCAGGCCTCGCCATCGGGCCGTTCGGCCTGCGGCTGATCGCCGATCCGCACGCGATCCTCAGCGTCTCCGAGCTCGGTGTGGTGCTGTTCCTGTTCATCGTCGGGCTCGAGATGGAGCCGAGCCGGCTGTGGAGCCTGCGCAGGCAGATTTTCGGGCTCGGTGTCATTCAGGTCGCCTTCTGCGGTGCGTTGCTGACCGGCGCTGGCATTCTGCTCGGTTTCCCGCCGGCGGTGGCGTTCGTGGCCGGCATGGGGTTCGTGATGACCTCCACTGCCGTCGTCATGCAGCTTCTGACCGAGCGCGGCGACCTGGCGACGCCGGCGGGGCAGAAGATCGTCTCGATTTTGTTGCTCGAAGACCTCGCAATCGTGCCGCTGCTCGCCGTCGTGGCGCTGATCTCGCCGCAGCCCGCCAGCGCCGGCCCATCCACGCCGATCTGGCTTGCGATCCTCATCGCCCTCGGTTGCGTCGCGGCGCTCAACCTCATCGGGCGCTGGGTGCTGAATCCGTTCTTCCGCATCCTCGCCAACGCTCAGGCCCGCGAGGTGATGACGGCAGCCGCGCTGCTCGTCGTGCTCGGTGCGGCGCTGCTGTTCCAATTCGGCGGCCTCAGCATGGCGATGGGCGCGTTCCTCGCGGGCGTGCTGCTCTCCACGTCAACCTTCAAGCATCAACTCGAGGCCGACATCGAGCCGTTCCGTGGCATCCTGCTCGGGCTCTTCTTCCTCGCTGTCGGCATGTCGCTCGACATCACCGTCGTGGCCGCGAACTGGCGCATTCTCATCATCACCGTCGTCGCCTACATGGCCATCAAAGGCGGGGCCATCTTCGTTCTCGCGCGACTGTTCAGGACCGGTTTCGGCGATGCGCTGGAGCGCTCGCTGTTGATGGCGCAGGGCGGCGAATTCGCCTTTGTTCTCTACACCACGGCGGCCGCGTCGGGGCTCATCAGCGGCGAGCAGCAGGCGATCTTTTCGGCCACGGTGATCATCTCGATGGTGCTGACGCCGCTCACCATCCAGGCGCTGCGCCTGTTGCCCAAGCCGCTGCAATCGTTCGAGGGCGTCGAGACGCCGGACGGCCTCACGGGAGACATCCTGATCATCGGCTTCGGCCGCTTCGGGCAGATCTCCGCTCAGGCGCTGATCGCCAAGGGCCACAAGATTTCGCTGATCGACACCGATACCGACATGATTCGCGCCGCCGCGCAGTTCGGCGCCAAGGTCTATTACGGCGACGGCACCCGGCTCGATATCTTGCGCGCCGCCGGCATCGAGAAAGTCGATGTCGTCATCATTGCCGTCGACAAGAAGGACGAGGCGACGCGGATCGCGGAACTGATCCACACCGAGTTTCCGCTGGTGAAGGTGATGTCGCGCGCCTTCGACCGCGGCCATGCGCTGGAGTTGGTGAAGGCCGGTGTCGACTACCAGATCCGCGAGACGTTCGAGTCCGCGCTGCTGCTCAGCGGGGAAACGCTCAAGCTCCTCGGCTCGACCGACGATGAAGTCGCCGAATTGATCGAGGGCGTGCGCGAGCGCGATCGGCAGCGTTTTGCCGCGCAGCTGGTGGGCGGGCTGCGCGCCGGCCGCGACCTGCTGCTCACCAATGCCGAAGATCAGGCGCGTGAAAGCGGCGCCGTCGCCGGCCCGCCGTCGGAGCCCGTCATGCTCGACCGGACGCCGGCCGAAGGCACCGAAAAGAGCCCCAGCTAGGCCGATTCAGCCAGTGTTTCTCGGGGCTTCCCACTGCACAAGTTTGATGCAATGGTGGTCCGACTAGAGGGGAATACATCGTCATGCTGACCGGATTGCGACATGCCGCAAAGCCCTATCGTATTGGACGCCCCTACGCCGCAGAAGCGAGCCAGAACGGCTGAGGCGCTTCAAGACGAAATCCTTGAAAAGCTTACCTATTCCGTCGGCAAGGACCCGATCGTCGCGCGCCCGCATGATTGGCTGCGCGCCACCATCCTCGCCATCCGCGACAGCATCATCGACCTCTGGTTCGAATCCAGCCGCGCGACGTGGCGCACGTCGGAGAAGCGCGTCTACTACCTGAGCCTCGAATTCCTCATTGGGCGGCTGATGCGCGACGCGATGACCAATGTGGGCATCATGGAGCCGGTGCAGCAGGCGCTCAAGAACCTCAACGTTGATCTGGGCGATCTCATCAATCTGGAGCCCGACGCGGCGCTCGGCAATGGCGGCCTCGGACGCCTCGCCGCCTGCTTCATGGATTCGATGGCTACCCTGGGCATTCCGGCTTACGGCTACGGCATCCGCTACGCCAACGGCATGTTTCGGCAGGAGATGAGCGAGGGTTGGCAGGTTGAGCTGCCGGAAGACTGGCTGGCGCATGGCGATCCGTGGGAGTTCGAGCGCCGCGAGTCGACTTACGAGATCGGCTTCGGCGGGCAGGTGGTGCCGGTGCAGGAGCCGGACGGCTCGACGCGGCTGGAATGGCGCCCCGCCGAGCACTTTCTTGCGGTCGCCTTCGACACACCGATTGTCGGATGGCGCGGCGCGCGCGTGAACACGCTGCGCCTGTGGAGTGCGCAACCTGTCGATCCGATCCTGCTCGACAAGTTCAATTCCGGCGACCACATCGGCGCCCTCGAAGAGAGTGCCCGGGCCGAGGCAATCACCCGCGTGCTCTATCCCGCCGATTCGACGGCGTCGGGGCAGGAGCTGCGGCTACGCCAGGAGTTCTTCTTTTCTTCCGCGTCGCTGCAGGACATCGTCCGCCGCCACCTGCAGCAGTATGGGGAACTTGCGTCGCTGCCGGACAAGGTTGCGATCCAGCTCAACGACACGCATCCGGCGATCTCGATCGCCGAACTCATGCGCATCCTCATCGACATCCATGGCATGAAGTGGGCGCAGGCCTGGCCGCTGGTCAAAGGCACGTTCGGCTATACCAACCATACGCTGTTGCCCGAGGCGCTCGAGACCTGGCCGGTAGCGTTGATGGAGCGGCTGCTGCCGCGGCAGATGCAGATCATCTACGCCATCAACGCCGAGGTGCTGGCGGAAGCGCGCACCGGCGCGCAGTTCAACGACCAGCAGATCGCCAATGTCTCGCTGATCGACGAAAGCGGCGTGCGGCGCGTGCGAATGGGCCAACTCGCCTTCGTCGGCAGCCATTCCATCAACGGCGTGTCGGCGCTTCACACCGAGCTGATGAAGAAGACGGTGTTCGCCGACCTTCACAAGCTCTACCCGGATCGCATCAACAACAAGACCAACGGCGTTACGCCGCGGCGCTGGCTGCTCGAATGCAACCCCGGGCTGAGCAAGCTCATTGCCGACCGCATCGGTCCGGACTTCCAGGACAATATCGACCTGTTGGCCCAGCTCGACAAGCACGCCGACGATCCTGGGTTCCAGCAGCAGTTTGCCACGGTCAAGCGCGCCAACAAGCTGCGCCTCGCTGAGCTGATCAAGGACCGGCTCGACGTCGCCGTGTCACCCGACGCGCTGTTCGATGTGCAAGTGAAGCGCATCCACGAATACAAGCGCCAGTTGCTCAACATCATCGAGGCCGTGGCGCAGTATCAGGCGATCAAGTCGCATCCGGAGGTGGACTGGGTGCCGCGCGTGAAGGTCTTCGCCGGCAAGGCGGCGCCGAGCTACTGGAACGCCAAGCTGATCATCAAGCTGATCAACGACGTCGCCAAGGTCGTGAACAACGACCCGTCCGTCCGCGAGTTGCTCAAGGTCGTTTTCCTGCCCAACTACAACGTGTCGCTCGCCGAGATCATCATGCCGGCCGCCGACCTGTCGGAACAAATCTCCACCGCCGGGCTTGAGGCGTCGGGAACCGGCAACATGAAGTTTGGCCTCAACGGCGCCATCACCATCGGCACACTCGACGGCGCCAACATCGAAATGCTCGATGCGATGGGCAAGGAGAATATGGTCATCTTCGGGCTGACGGCCGAAGAGGTGACGGCCAAGCGCGCCCGCACCGAGGTGCCGCGCGCGGCCATCGACAATTCCCCGCCGCTGCGCGAAGCGCTGGAGATGATCGCCTCCGGCGTGTTCTCGCCGGACGATCCGAACCGTTACCGCGACCTGGTTGGGGGCCTCTACGATCACGACTGGTTCATGGTGGCCCGCGATTTCGACGCCTATGCCGAGGCGCAGCGCGAGGTCGACGCCATCTGGCGGCAGAGCCGGAAATGGCATGCGATGGCGATCCGCAACACCGCCCATATGGGTTGGTTCTCCTCCGACCGGACGATCCGGCAATATGCCGGCGACATCTGGAACGTGCCGGTGGAAGCATAGGGGCGGCGCATGGAGAAGTGGCAGGCGCATCCCGACGAGGTGGCACAGATCGTCAAGGGGCAGTATGCCAACCCCTTCGCGATCCTCGGGCTGCAGAAGCCGCACGGTATCTGGGTCGCCCGCACGTTCATTCCACATGCTGAAACGGTGCTCGCCTTCAGTCGAGACGGCAAGCCGCTCGGCCAGCTGGAGCGTCGCGATCCCGAAGGCTTCTTCGAAGGCAAGGTCGACATCGCCGATCGTCAGCCGATCCGCTACCGCGCGGCCAATGCGGGCGGGGAGTGGGACGTGTTCGATCCCTACAGCTTCGGGCCGGTGCTCGGGCCGATGGACGACTACTACATCAACGAAGGCACGCACCTGCGGCTGTTCGACAAGCTCGGCGCGCACGCGATGGAGTTCGAGGGCGTTTCCGGCGTCCATTTCGCGGTCTGGGCGCCCAATGCGCGGCGCGTCTCGGTGGTCGGGTCGTTCAACGACTGGGACGGCCGCCGCCATCCAATGCGCAACCGCATCGACACCGGCATCTGGGAAGTGTTCATCCCCTCGATCGGGCCGGGCACGATCTACAAATACGAGATTGTGGGCAAGGACGGCACGCTGCAGCCGCTGAAGGCCGACCCCTTCGCTCGCCAGTCGGAGCTCAGGCCGCGCACCGCCTCCGTCGTCGCCGACCCGACGCCGTTCGACTGGAGCGACGCGAAGTATCTCGAGCAGCGCGGCAAGAAGGACTGGCGACGGACGCCGATCTCGATCTACGAGGTGCATCTGGGCTCGTGGCGCAAGCGCGCCGACGGGCACTTCATGAGCTATGACCAGCTCGCCGAGCAGCTCATCCCTTACGCCAAGGACATGGGCTTCACCCATCTCGAGCTGCTGCCGGTGTCCGAACACCCGTTCGATCCCAGCTGGGGCTACCAGCCGACAGGTCTTTATTCGCCGACCTCGCGCTTTGGCGATCCAGTAGGCTTCAAGCGCTTCATCGATGCGGCCCACAAGGCCGGGCTTGGCGTCATTCTCGATTGGGTGCCGGCGCATTTCCCGACCGACGAGCACGGCCTTGCCCGCTTCGACGGTACGGCGCTCTACGAGCACGAAGATCCGCGGCAGGGGTACCATCCGGACTGGAACACGGCGATCTACAATTTCGGGCGCAAGGAGGTTTCGGCCTACCTCGTCAACAACGCGCTCTACTGGTTCGAGGAATTTCACGTCGATGGACTGCGCGTCGATGCGGTGGCGTCGATGCTCTACCTCGACTACTCCCGCCAGCCGGGACAGTGGGTGCCCAACGAGTTCGGCGGCAACCACAACCTCGAAGCCGTCGAATTCCTGAAGCGCGTGAACTCCGAGGTCTATCGCCTGCATCCGGGCGCGTTGATGATCGCGGAGGAATCGACCGCCTGGAGCGGCGTTTCGGCGCCGGTGTTCACGGGCGGGCTCGGCTTCGGCTTCAAGTGGAACATGGGGTTCATGAACGACACGCTGCGCTACATGTCGCGCAACGCCATCCACCGCCGCTATCACCACAACGATATGACGTTTGCGGCGCTCTACGCATTCAGCGAGAACTATGTTCTGCCGCTCAGCCACGACGAGGTCGTCCACGGCAAAGGGTCGCTGCTCGCCAAGATGCCCGGCGATGACTGGCAGCAGTTCGCATCGCTGCGCGCGTATTACGGCTTCATGTGGGGCTGGCCCGGCAAGAAGCTCCTGTTCATGGGTCAGGAATTCGCGCAGCGCGAGGAATGGAACGAGTCCAAAGGGCTCGACTGGTGGCTGCTCGATGCCGGCATGCACGAGGGCGTCCGCCGGTTGATCATGGATCTGAATTCAGCCTACCGCGAACTCGCAGCGCTGCATGGCCGCGACAACGAGCCGGACGGCTTCGAATGGCTGATCGGCAACGATCACGCCAACTCGGTGTTTGCGTGGACGCGCAAGGCCAACGGCTCGAGCCCGGCGGTGGTCATTTCGAACATGACGCCGGTGCCACGCGACAATTATCGCGTCCCGATGCCGCGCGCCGGACACTGGAGCGAGCGGGTGAACACCGACGCCGGCTGGTACGGCGGCGGCAATACGGGCAACCAGGGCAAGGTGGTTGCATTGAGCTCCGAGGGGAAGAGCTGGATGCCGGCATACGCCGATCTCTACTTGCCGCCGCTGGCGACATTGATCTTGAAATACGACCCGGATTGATCCGGGCAGAGGAGGGAACCAATGGCAGACTACCGGACCCCATCGCCGCTCGCGCGCGAGGCGATGGCTTACGTGCTCGCGGGGGGACGCGGCACGCGGCTGTATGACCTCACCGACCGTCGCGCCAAGCCGGCCGTCTATTTCGGCGGCAAGTCGCGCATCATCGACTTCGCGCTGTCCAATGCGCTCAACTCCGGTATCCGCCGCATCTCGGTGGCGACGCAATATCAGGCGCATTCGCTGATCCGGCACCTGCAGCGCGGCTGGAACTTCCTCAGGACCGAGCGCAACGAAAGCTTCGACGTGCTGCCGGCGAGCCAACGCGTCAGCGAGACGCAATGGTACGAGGGCACCGCCGACGCCGTGTACCAGAACATGGACATCATCGAGGACTATGGCCCGCGCTACATCGTGCTGCTGGCGGGCGACCACATCTACAAGATGGACTACGAAATCATGCTGCGCCAGCACGTCGACACCGGTGCCGACGTCACCATCGGCTGCCTCGAAGTGCCGCGCATGGAAGCCACCGGCTTCGGTGTGATGCATGTCGACGGACGCGACCGCATCGTCGATTTCGTCGAAAAGCCGAAAGACCCGCCGGGCATTCCCGACAACCCCGATTTCGCGCTCGCCTCGATGGGTATCTATGTGTTCGAGACGCGGTTCCTGATGGAACAGCTTCGCCGCGATGCCGCGACCGAGGGCAGCCAGCGGGATTTCGGCAAGGACATCATCCCCTACATCGTCAAGAACGGCTCGGCCTGGGCGCATCGCTTTCCGCGCTCCTGCGTCCGCTCGCCGAACGAAGAGGTCGCCTACTGGCGCGATGTGGGAACGATCGATGCCTATTGGAAGGCCAATATCGATCTGACCGATGTCAATCCGCAGCTCGACCTCTACGACCGCGACTGGCCGATCTGGACGTTTGCCGAGATCACCCCGCCAGCCAAGTTCGTACATGACTTCGACGGCCGCCGCGGCGAAGCGGTCAATTCGCTGGTCTCGGGCGACTGCATCATCTCGGGCGGCCGGCTCGAGCGAACGCTGCTCTCGACCGGTTCGCGCGTACATTCCTACTCGCTGCTGCACGAGGCCGTGGTGCTGCCCTACTGTACCATCAACCGTGGCGCGCGGCTCAGCAAGGTGGTGCTCGACCGCGGCGTGGTGGTTCCCGAGGGGCTGGTCGTCGGCGAGGACCCGGAGTTCGACAAGCGCTGGTTCCGCCGCACCGACGACGGCGTGACGTTGGTCACGCAGCCGATGATCGACAACTACCTGGCCAATAAATGATCGAGGTCGTCTCCGTCGCGTCGGAGGCCTATCCGCTGATCAAGACGGGGGGGCTCGCCGACGTCACCGGCGCTTTGCCGGCGGCGCTGCAGAGCCACGGCGTGAGGATGCGCACATTGCTGCCGGGCTACCCGGCAGTACTCGCGGCGCTTGACGACCCGCAGATCCTTGCAACCTATCCGGCGTTCTTCGGCGGGTTCGGCGAACTCGTGGCCGGGAAGGCCAGGGGGCTCGATATCATCGCGCTCCGGGCCGACCACCTCTACGATCGTCCTGGCAATCCCTATCTCGGGCCCGACCGCAAAGACTGGCCGGACAACTGGCGGCGCTTTGCGGCACTGAGCTATGCCGGCTTCGAACTCGGCCGTGGCACGGTGGATGGGATCAATCCTGACATCCTCCATTGCCATGACTGGCAGGCTGCGCTGGTGCCGGTCTACGCCCGCTTCAACGGCGGCGTGCGGGCCAAGACCATCCAGACCGTGCATAACATCGCGTTCCAGGGCCTGTTCGGGTGGGAAATCTTCAACGAGCTGAAGCTCGATTTCCGCGCCGCGCGCGAGAGCGCCATCGAATATTATGGTCTGATCAGCTACCTCAAGGGCGGGCTGCAGGTTGCCGACGCCCTGACGACGGTCAGTCCGACCTACGCCCTCGAGATCAAGACGCACGACTTCGGCATGGGACTCGAGGGCATCCTGCAGGCGCGGGCCGACGTTCTCACCGGTATCACCAACGGCATCGACGATCGTGCCTGGGACCCGCAGACCGATCCCGCGCTGCACACGCATTTCGGCCACAACACCACTGAGCTGCGCCACGGCAATCGCCGGGCGCTGGAACTGCGTTTCGATCTCGACGACTCGCCGGGCCCGATGTTTTCGGTGGTCAGCCGCCTGACCCGGCAGAAGGGGCTCGACATGCTGGTCGAGTTGGTCGACGCGCTGGTCGCCGCCGGCGGCAAGCTGGTGGTGCTCGGCTCGGGCGATGCCGATCTCGAGGACGGATTTGCCGGCGCCGCGATGCGGCACCCCGGCAAAGTCGGTTTCATTCGCGCGTACGACGAGGGGCTGAGCCACCTGATCCAGGGCGGGGCCGACGTGATGGTCGTTCCGTCTCGGTTCGAGCCCTGCGGGCTGACGCAGCTCTATGGCCTGCGCTACGGCTGCGTGCCCCTGGTGAGCCGCGTCGGCGGCCTCGCCGATACGGTGATCGATGCCAATGAAGCTGCAGTGGAAGCGGGGGTGGCGACCGGAATCGTCTTTGCCCCGGCCACCAGCGGCGCACTGATGGACGCGATCAATCGGGCGATTGCGCTTTATGGGCGCGAGAAGGTCTGGCGTAAGATGCAGCGCCGGGGCATGAAGTCGGACGTCAGCTGGGATGCCAGCGCCGAAAAGTATGCAAAGCTCTACAAGAAGCTGCTGGGGGTGAACGACAATGGCGACGCAGACCGTTAGCACCACGCCATTTGGGGATCAGAAACCGGGGACGTCGGGGCTGCGCAAGCGGGTGCCGGTGTTCATGCAGCCGAACTACGTCGAAAACTTCGTGCAGTCCGTGGTCGACAGCCTCGAGGGCTTCAAAGGCAAGACGCTGGTGATCGGCGGCGATGGCCGCTACTACAACGATGTCGCGATCCAGACGATCATCCGTATCGCCGCGGCCAACGGCTTCGGCAAGGCGATGGTCGGCCAGAACGGCATTCTGTCGACTCCGGCCACGTCGCACATCATCCGCCACTACAAGGCATTCGGCGGCTTCATCCTGTCGGCCAGCCACAATCCGGGCGGCCCGCAGGGCGATTTCGGCATCAAGTACAATATCGGCAATGGCGGCCCGGCGCCTGAGAAGATCACCGATGCGGTCTTCGCCCGTTCCAAAGTCATCGACCGCTACCTGATCAACGATGCGCCGGATATCGATCTGTCGACCATCGGGACGCAGAAGTCCGGCGACATGACGGTCGAGGTGATCGACCCGGTCACCGATTACGCGGCGTTGATGCAGTCGCTGTTCGACTTCCCGGCGATCCAGGCGATGTTCGCCAATGGTTTTACCATGCGGTTCGACGCGCTGCATGCGGTGACCGGCCCCTACGCACACCGTATCTTCGAGGAGATCCTCGGCGCGCAGAAGGGCACGGTCCTCAACGGCACGCCGCTGCCCGATTTCGGGGGCGGTCATCCCGACCCGAACCTCGTCTATTGCAAGGACCTCTACGACCTGATGATGACCGATGCGGCGCCGGATTTTGCGGCCGCTTCCGACGGCGACGGCGACCGCAATCTCATCATCGGCAAGAAACGCTTCGTCACCCCCTCGGATTCTCTGGCGCTGCTGGCGGCCAACGCGCCGCTGGCGCCGGGCTACGCCAACGGCGTCGCCGGGATCGCGCGCTCGATGCCGACCAGCGCCGCGGCCGACCGCGTGGCCGAAAAGCTCGGTATCGAGATGCACGAGACGCCGACGGGCTGGAAGTTCTTCGGCAACCTGCTCGATGCCGGCCGCGTCACCATCTGCGGCGAGGAGAGCTCAGGCACCGGCTCCAACCACGTGCGGGAGAAGGATGGCATCTGGGCGGTGCTGCTCTGGCTCAATATCCTCGCGCAGCGGCAGCAGGGCGTCGACGAGATCGTGCGCGACCACTGGGCCATCTACGGACGCAACTACTACACGCGGCACGACTACGAAGAGGTCGATGCTGCGGTTGCCAACAAGCTGATGGACGATCTCCGGGCCAGGCTGCCGGAAATCGCCAATGCAACCTATGACAGTCTCAGGGTTTCCTATGCCGACGACTTCACCTACCATGATCCCGTCGATGGTTCGGTGAGCGGCAAGCAGGGCATCCGCATCGGTTTTGCCGACGGCAGCCGCATCATCCTGCGCCTGAGTGGAACGGGCACGGTAGGGGCGACGTTACGGCTGTATCTAGAACGGTACGAACCGGCCCATGGACAGCACGATCTCGACACTCAATCCGCGCTCTCGTTCCTCATTTCTCTCGCCGATCGAATCGCCGGTATCCGCGAGCGCACCGGTCGAGACGCCCCCAGCGTCATCACTTGAGCCGGGGATTATCGGAGTGGTCAAACCGCAGCTCGTCCCACATGGCGGCAGCGCTGAAAAGCTTGGCGCCACAGTTACCGCCGAAGGCATCAATTTTGCCGTTTACTCGGAGTCCGCCTCAGCGCTCTACGTCTCGCTCTACGATGAGGCGGACCGGGAAGTCGGTCGCTTCGAGCTCGACGGGCACGACGACAACATCCACCATGGCCTGATTGCCGGCATCGGGCCGGGGACCAAATACGGCCTGCGTGCCGATGGGCCCTACGATCCGGACCAGGGCTTCAACTTCGACCCCAACAAGCTTCTGGTCGATCCCTATGCCCGTCGCATCGACCGGACCTTTGTGCGCTCGCCGCGCCTGCGCTTGCCGCGCGAGGATGCGGTCGATACCGCGCCGCTGATCCCCAAGGCCGTTGTGATGTCGCCGCAGCTCAACAAGCATGCGGTGCCGCGGCGCAAGGCGCCCAGCCTCATGTACGAGCTCAATGTGCGGGGCTACACGATGCGTAACCCGAGCGTTCAAGGACCGCTGCGCGGCACGGTATCGGGGCTGACGACGCGGCGTGTCATCGATCATCTCAAATACCTGGGGATCGATTGCGTCGAGCTGATGCCGATCGCGGCGTTCATCGACGATGGTCACCTGCCGTCGCTCGGGCTCACCAACGCCTGGGGCTACAATCCGGTCACCTATTTCGCGGTCGATCCGCGCCTCGCGCCGCGCGGGCCGCAGGCCCTGCGCTACCTCACCGATCTCTATCGCAAGAACGGCATCGCAGTCATTCTCGATGTCGTCTACAACCACACCGGGGAGGGCGATTATTCCGGTCCGGTGCTGAGCCTCAAGGGGCTCGACCCCAAGACCTACTACCGGCACGTCGAAGTCGACGGCAAGCAGGTGCTGGTCAACGATTCGGGGACGGGCAATACGCTGCGCTGCGACCATCCGGCGGTACAGCGGCTGGTCATCGAAAGCCTGCGCTACTGGGTCGAAGAGATGGGCGTCTCCGGCTTCCGGTTCGATCTCGCAACGGTGCTCGGGCGCGAGCCGGGTTTCAACCCCGACGCCAAAATGCTGCAGCTCATCAAGTCCGATCCGCTGCTCAGCAAGTGCCAGCTCGTCGCCGAGCCGTGGGACCCGGGTCCGGGCGGCTACGGCGTCGGCAAGTTCGGCAAGGAGTTCCGCGAGTGGAACGACACCTACCGCGACGAGATTCGCGAGTTCTGGCGCGGCGAGCCGGGTAAGATCGGCGCGCTCGCCGGCAAGGTCGCGGGCTCGGCCGAAATCTACAACTTCGCCGGTCGCAAGCCCAGCAACGGCGTAAACTTCCTCGCCGTGCACGACGGCTTCACGCTCGCCGATTTGGTCTCCTATCAGAACAAGCATAATGAGGCGAATGGCGAAGAGAACCGCGACGGCAACAACAACAATGCCTCGTGGAACTGCGGCGCCGAGGGGCCCACCGACGACGAAGCCATCAACAATGCCAGGCGCCGCGACGTCCGGGCGCTGCTGTCGACCCTGCTAGTGTCACGCGGCATGCCGCTGATCCAGCAAGGCGACGAGATGGGCCGCACGCAGCGCGGCAACAACAACGCCTACGCTCAGGACAATGAAATCACCTGGGTCGACTGGGAAGCTGCCGACGGAAATCTCGTCGATTTCGTCGCCGCGGCGCACAAGTTCCGCAAGACGCACGCGACGCTGACCGACGACCACTTCCTGGACGGCCACGGCAAGCACGGCATCCGCGACGTGATCTGGTGGCATCAGGACGGCCGCGAGATGAACGACGGCGACTGGAACAATCCGGGACAGTCGGTGCTGGGCATGCAGCTGCGCACCGCCAATGACGAGCTCCTCGTCTGGTTCAACCGCCACGCGGAAGATACGCCGGCCCGCCTGCCCGAGGGGCACTGGGCCATCGGCCTCGTCTCGGACGACAAGGCCACGGTCGCCTTCACGCATGGTGGCGTGGTGTTGCCGGCGCGTTCGGTGCTGGCGCTGGTGCGCGCCCAGGTCCCACCCGACAAGCAACCGGCCGAGGTACCACCGGACAACGAGCCGTCGCAGCCGGCGAAGGAAGAACCGGACGGCGTGCCGCCGTCTGGCCCGCCGGAACAAGCGCCGCCGCCGACCGAGATACCGCCGCCGAACGCACCGACGGAAGTGCCGCCGGCGAAGACGGAATAGTTACTCGGCCGCCTGAGCGGACTGCAACCCGCCCAGCTTCTCGATGAAGGAGATCACCTCGTCCAGTCCTTGCCGGCGCAGCATGTCGGTGAAGACATAGGGACGACCGTCCCGCACCTTGAGCGTGTCCTGCTCCATGACCTCGAGGCTCGCATTCACATAGGGCGCAAGGTCGGCCTTGTTGATGATCAGTAGGTCCGACCTGGTGATTGCGGGGCCGCCCTTGCGCGGGATCTTTTCACCTTCGGCCACCGAAATCACGTAGAGCGTAATGTCGGCGAGATCGGGCGAGAACGTTGCACTGAGGTTGTCGCCACCGCTTTCGATGAGCACGACATCGAGGTCGGGAAAACGCCGGGTGAGATCGGCGATGGCAGCGAGGTTCAGCGACACATCCTCGCGGATCGCGGTGTGCGGGCAGCCACCGGTCTCGACGCCGACGATCCGGTCCTCGCTGATCGCCTGCACGCGGTTGAGGATCAGCGCATCCTCGCGCGTGTAGATGTCGTTGGTCACGACGGCCATCGAGTAGCGGTCACGCATCGCCTTGAGCAACATCTCGCAGAGCGTCGTCTTGCCGGAGCCGACCGGGCCGCCGATACCGACACGCAGGGGGCCGTTGCTGATCATGTCAACCTCATGACCACGAGAATCAGGAATCCCGCTCCAATCCACAGGCAGAGCGGCGAGTAGTTCCGGCGATCGAGCGTGGCGAACGGCTCGACCGGATAGCGCGCGCGCCAGCCGGGGGTGTAGCCCAGCACGCCGCGTGCGATGAAGCCGATGGCGAGCAGCGCACCCAGCACCGTACGGATCTTGCCGCCATCGTCATGGCCGGAGAGGCCCATGGCGACGATCGCCGCTGCTGTGAGCAGGATCGCGATCACGAGCGTCAGCAGCTTGTTGGGCATGCGCGTCATGCCGGGGCGGCCCACCACCGTTTGCGCCAGCAACGCCTCGCTCTGGATCGGCCAGGTCGTGCCCAGGGCCCACAACAGATGGGCCAGCGCCGCCACCATGAGCGGCAGGAAGGTCAGCGTGCTGACGATGGCGGCGATCATGAGCGGAACACCCGTACGGCGATGGTCTCGTGGCGCATTTGCGCGATGTCGGCTGCGTAGGCGATGCCGCCGATATCGTCGAGGCCCGCTGTTGCCGCAGCGGCAGCCAACGCGGCGACTTCGGACTCAAGCGCAGCGATAACCTGCAACCCGGCCGTCTGGCCGAGCGGCACCAGCCGCACGGCCACCGAAACCTGCGCCTGTACCGCCGCCGTGAGATAGCCGATCAGCACGTCGTTCAGCCCCAGTCCCTGCGCGCCGGCGATGGCGCCGACGGCGACGGGATAGGGGCAGGGCGAGGGCAGGCGCGCGAACACATCCGATGGCCACGCCTTGGCCGCGGTCGCGAAGGCCTCGCCGGTAAGCCTCGTTTCCATGTGCCGCTCGCTCGCGGCGGTCAAGGCGAGGGTGAGTTCGGCGATCTCCTGCAGCACGCCGGCCTCGCCATTGGCACGATGCGCCGCGGCGAGGACGATCGCGTCGGTGCGCAATCCGCCATGGGCGAGTGAGCCGCCGGTCCACTCCTCGAGGGTGGTCGCATCCGCGATGCGGCGGTCGCCGATGGCGGTCTCCAGCCCCTGCGACCAGGCGAAGCCGCCGACCGGGAACGCCGGCGACAGCCAGGTGAGGAGGCGCTGCAGCGCTACCGTCTCACTCATTTCAGTGCGGCGCGTGGTAGGCGCCCTGCATCGGCAGGAACGGCTCGGTCACGTCGCGCACGTCGGCCCCTAGGCCCGCGAGCATCGTTCTCGCCACATGGTCGCGCGGCACGAGAATGCGCTTCTTTTCGATCTGCGCCGCCATGTGGCGGTTGCCGATATGCCAGGCGAGCTGCGCGAGGTGCTCGGTGCCGCGCGGCGTTACTTCGAGCAGCGGCTCGGGCGCCGCGACGATCTCGACCAGCCGGCCGTCCTCGAGGGCCAGCGCGCCGAAATGCTCGAGCGTTACCGGCTCGGCAAAATCGACGAGAATCTCCTCGCCCTTCACCGTCAGCACCTTGCGCCGCAGCCGGCGCTGGTCGGAGGTCAGCGTGAGTTGGGCGAAGGGCTTGCCTTTGCCGTGGTTGGGGGGCAGGGCGGTGGTGGCGCGGATCATGGCGTGTCGTTCTCCTCCACGCAGGTCAGCACCGGCGCGGCGTCCAGCCCCTCCGTCACATCGCTCAGCGTTGCCTGGCTGCCCTTGCTCCACCAGGTGTACTTGCCGGCCTGGTACTTGGCGCCCGAGGCGGAAAGGGTGTTGGCGAAGATCACGGTCTGCCCGTCGATCGGCACCAGCGCGAGGAAGTTGAGCGCTGCGTCGAGATATTGCACGACGATCGGGTCATGCCCCTCGCAATCGTATTTCGTGACCTTGATCTGAGCCTCGCCCGGCACCGTCAGTCCGACGCCGAGCGTGACGTCGGCCAGCGCCGGGGTTGCTGCGAAGGCAAAGAGGCTGAGTGCACAGGCGATGCGTTTCATGATGGGACCATAGCGGGTTCGCCTCTCAACACCAACCGGTGGTCGCATCCAGCCGCCGAACCAGCCGCTCGCTCCTAGAACAGGAAATACCGTTGCGCCATCGGCAGCACGCTGGCCGGCTCGCAGGTCAACAGTTCGCCGTCGGCGCGGACCTCGTAGGTTTCGGGGTCGACCTCGATCTTGGGCGTCGCGCTGTTGTGGATCATCGCCGCCTTGCCGATGCCGCCGCGGGTGTTCTCCACCGGCAGCAGCGTCTTTTGCAGCGAATACTTCTCGCCGATCCCGGCGTCCAGCGCCGCCTGCGAGGTGAAGGTCACGCTGGTCGCCCGCTTGGTGACGCCATAGGCGCCGAACATCGGCCGGTAGTGCATCGGCTGCGGCGTGGGGATCGAGGCGTTGGGGTCGCCCATCGGCGCCGCGGCGATGACGCCGCCCAGCAGGATCATCTCCGGCTTGACGCCGAAGAACGCCGGATTCCACAGCACCAGGTCGGCGCGCTTGCCGACCTCGACCGAGCCGATGTGGCGGCTCATGCCGTGCGCGATCGCCGGGTTGATGGTATATTTGGCGATGTAGCGCTTGACCCGGAAGTTGTCGTTGTCGCCGTCCTCGTCCTTCAGCCGGCCGCGCTGCTTCTTCATCTTGTCGGCCGTTTGCCAGCACCGGATGATCACCTCGCCGACGCGGCCCATCGCCTGGCTGTCCGACGAGATCACCGAGAAGGCCCCCATGTCGTGCAGGATGTCTTCGGCGGCAATGGTCTCCTTGCGGATACGGCTTTCGGCGAAGGCGACGTCCTCGCTGATCTGCGGGCTGAGGTGGTGGCAGACCATCAGCATGTCGAGATGCTCGGCTAGCGTATTGACCGTGTAGGGCCGGGTTGGATTGGTCGACGACGGGATGACATTGGGCAGGCCGGCGACGCGGATGATGTCGGGCGCATGGCCGCCGCCGGCGCCTTCGGTGTGGTAGGCGTGAATGGTGCGGCCTTTGATGGCCGCGATCGTATCCTCGACGAAGCCGCTTTCGTTGAGCGTATCGGTGTGGATCATCACCTGTACGTCGTAGTCGTCGGCAACGGCCAGGCAGGTGTCGATCGCGGCCGGTGTCGTGCCCCAGTCCTCGTGCAGTTTGAGAGCCGCCGCGCCTGCCTTCACCATTTCCTCGAGCGGCGCGGGCTTGCTGGCGTTGCCCTTGCCGGCGAGCGCCAGGTTCATCGGGAAATCCTCGAAGGCGCCCATCATGGTCATGATGTGCCAGGCTCCGGTGCAGGTCGTCGCCAGCGTGCCGTGCGCCGGGCCGGTGCCGCCGCCGAGCATCGTGGTGATGCCGCTCATCAGCGCTTCCTCGATCTGCTGCGGCGCGATGAAATGAATGTGCGCGTCCATGCCGCCGGCCGTGAGAATCTTGCCCTCGCCGGCGATCGCTTCGGTCGATGGCCCGATGACGATGGTGACGCCAGGCTGAGTGTCCGGGTTGCCGGCCTTGCCGATGCCCGCGATGCGTCCATCCTTGAGGCCCACATCGGCCTTGTAGATACCGGTGTGGTCGACGATCAGCGCATTGGTGATGACAGTATCGACTGCCCCCTCGGCTCGTGTCGCCTGGGATTGGCCCATGCCGTCGCGGATCACCTTGCCGCCGCCGAACTTCACCTCCTCACCGTAGCTGGTGAAATCGCGTTCGACCTCGATGATGAGGTCGGTGTCGGCCAGCCGCACCTTGTCGCCCGTCGTCGGGCCGTACATATCGGCGTAAGTGGCGCGGGAGATGCGGGCTGGCATGGCGGTCCTCGGAGGGTTGACGCTCGGGCCCGCTGCTTATCGCACGCGGCCCGTGGGTATGAATTGCAGTCCGGCTTTGCGGGCGTTACGCGCACATTCTTCGATGTAGCGGTCGAGTGTTTCGATACCCTGTTGCAGGTCGGGCGCGGTCTGACGGCGGGCGATCAGCGAGATCGCCAGCACCTCGAACACGCGCACGGTCCGCGCGTCGCCCCGCTTCTGGTGCTCGTGTGCCTGGTATTCGAACAGCCTGAGCAGGGAATCGTAGGTCGCACCGTCGGCGCGCGCCTTGAGGTCGGCCCAGTCCCGCGCGCCCCCGTCGCGTGCGAGTTTGTCGGCGTGCAGCCCGATGAGGCGGCGCAATTCGCGCTCGCGGCCGGCGCCGCTATAGAGGTCGCCCACCAGCGAGATCAATTGTTCGCGGAAGATCGCATCGCGATCGATCATACTCAACTACAGCTTCCCCATGATCTTCTGCTGGAATCCGAACACCGTTCTGCTGCCACCGAACGGCACCAGGCGGACCTCGCGCGTCTGGCCCGGCTCGAAGCGGACGGCGGTGCCGGCGGCAATATCGAGCCGCATGCCGCGGGCTTTCGCACGCTCGAACTGCAAGGCGTTGTTGGTCTCAAAAAAATGGTAGTGCGAGCCGACCTGGATCGGCCGGTCCCCGGTGTTGGCCACTTCGAGCGTGAGCTGCGGTGCACCGGCATTGAGCTCGATGTCGCCCGGTCTAGTGATGATTTCGCCTGGGATCATGTCCTCACCGGATCGGCTGGTGCACGGTCACGAGCTTCGTGCCGTCGGGAAAGGTGGCTTCGACCTGGACGTCCGGGATCATCTCGGGAATGCCGTCCATTACCTGGCCGCGCGTCACCACATGCGCGCCGGCTTCCATCAGGTCTGCGACCGAGCGGCCATCGCGTGCGCCCTCCACGACGAAGTCAGTGATCAGTGCGATGGCCTCGGGGTGGTTGAGCTTGACGCCGCGCTCGAGCCGCTTGCGCGCCACCATGGCGGCCATCGCGATCAGCAGCTTGTCCTTTTCGCGCGGTGTGAGGTTCATTCACAGGCTCCAAAGCCGCGGCACGCTGCCGGCGGCGGACAACAGAGCGATAATCGGTGACAGCGAGCGGCGCAAGGCGAGGCCGGACTCCGCCAATAGCCGTACCGTCAGCCGCTCGCCGATGACGCTCGCGGCCCCGGTGCCGCGCAGCAGCGCGCGGACCGGATCGAGTTTGCGTTCGGCATCGGGCGCCACGTGCAGCACCGTCGCGAAGGCGAGGGCGCCCGCCAGCAGCGCGCTGCCCGAGCGCTCGCGCGGGTCGCCCGAGAGCAGCGTCGCCTCGGCGTGGATCAGGCGGCCGTTGCGGCGGATGCGCCATGTGTCGCGCAGCCGTGCATTCGTCGCGGTTTCCCCCATCGCCTGCCGGCCAAGCAGCACCGCCTCGACCGCCGTCAGCGTCGCAGTCTCGGCGAGATCGACGTCGAGCAGGCGGTTCAGCTGCGCATCCTCGAACAGGATCGTCTCCTGCGGCAGCCAGTCGAGATGCGCGCCCGCTGCGGCCGCCAGCCGGTTTTCGAGCACGGCGGCGCCGCCGATCGAGCGGTAGATGCGCTCGCAGGCCGGTGTCGTCAGCACCAATTTCGTTCCCGCGCCGGCGGCGGCCGACCAGACGACGTGGTCGCCGCCAGTCAGGCCCCCGGCGGTGTTCATCAGCACGCCCTGCAGCGCGTCGGAATGCGTGTGCGGCAGCCGGATTTTTGCGCAGCCCTCCTGGTAGAGGCTGGCGAGCTCTGTCCGACCATCGCGAAAGATCGTCGCCACGCGGCCGTGCCCGCGGGCGCGCTGCAGGGTGGGTGCATCCGGCCGATCGAGGGTGGCGGAGATCATTGAGCAATGTGGCCGTGAAATCGTCCCGCGAGTCCAGATGCAGGCGCCGCAGGGGAGCTCCGCGGTCGCTGCAACGCTCGTTCTCATGCTCTGCGCTGGTGGGGCTTTTGTGTTTGAAATTGCCGCAACTTTTCTTCCGCTCGCTGAGTTAAGGGCTCGAACGGCGTGGTGAAGATCGAACCCAGTCAGGAACCGGCGCGACGGCGCCGACGGTTCGGCAGACGGCTGTAAGGGCTGACGCTCCCTTGTGGTCGAAACCGAAGGGGCGCGGGACTTCGGTCCCGCGCTTTCCTTTTTTCAGCGCCCATCAGTAGTTTTCCGCCCGACGCATTGCGTAACCCTTACGCGAATCCCATTAACCCGCTGTAATCGTTTGATTTTGCACGTTATTCGATTGTGGTGGAGTTTGACTTGTTGTTAGCGTGAGGCGGTCTCTCTGGGTTTCGCAGGCGCACTATTGGCGCTCGAAAAAAGGGAGACTTCAGTCATGAAAATCACATCTGGCCTGATTGCGGCCGGTCTTGTCGCCATCTCGCTCGCTGCCGCACCCGCCACAGCTGCATCGCTGCTCGGGGGGCTCATCACCACCGGGGCCGACAGTCACAATGGCAGCGGCCTCATCTCCAACAACAGCAACGGCTCGGTCGGCGTCGGCGGCAGCAACGGCGCCGCGGTCAACCTGGGCGGCCTGACCGGCGGCTCGGGCTCGGGCGGCCTGCTCGGCGGCAGCGGCTCCGGCAGCACGGGGGTTCCCGGCGTGGCCGAGGTCTCGACCGGAACCGGCGGCACCGG
>Ga0134125_10001485_pt1 | contig 28821 bp, 25 predicted proteins | sample KB31751_FD_96464 | JGI IMG/M metagenome (GOLD analysis project Ga0134125, IMG submission 96464) | Terrestrial soil microbial communities with excess Nitrogen fertilizer from Kellogg Biological Station, Michigan, USA - KB3-175-1 | ecosystem: Environmental > Terrestrial > Soil > Unclassified ... | reverse complement strand
TTTTCTTTCGATCTGCTTATGAATATTACCGGTGATAATGGGTGTGTAATAATAGCCATATTTTACTACCTGCTGCAAGGCATTCAATAATTCTTCTGAGCCGATACTTTTCAGCAAATATCCCTTGACGCCATATTGTAACATTTGCACGACACTGTTATCATCTTCCTCCATTGTAAGCGCCAGCACTTTAATGTCTCTTTTATTTTCATAGATCCATTTGGCCACTTCTATTCCCGTTGTGCCAGGCATGATGATATCCAGTAAAACAATATCAGGAACACTTTCTTTTTGTGCCAACAATTGAATAGCCTTCGCTCCATCATTTGCACACCAGCTCACGGTGAATCCCTCAAAATCATTGATCAGGCTCGAAAGCGAATCGCAGAAGATCGCATGGTCATCTATTAACGAAACAGTGGTCATCGTTCAAAGATAAGTCATTTGCGAAGCGGTATTTTCATGAAAAATTTAAGGGATTTTCATGAAAAGAATCCGGAGATTATTCTTATCAGATTTCGCGCTGAATCGATAATTTTGAGCAAGTGTAAATTGCAGGCAATTTTAAAAAGACATAACTATGAGACAAATTATCATATGCCTGATGCTCCTGGTTCTTTCAGGCATTTCACTGGGTCAGCCAACAACGCCTGCTGCCTTAAGCTGCAAACAGTATTATCTTCAAAAAAGTGATCAGCAAAGAAAAACGGCATCGATTCTGGTGGGAGGAGGTCTTGTTTTGGAAGTAGCTGGCATTATCGCCTACAAATACGGGAATGCTTCTTTATTTTTGTTAGGCGCTGGCCTGCTTTCGCAAATAGTCAGTATCCCTTTTTTTGTTTCTTCTGCTATTAATAAGGGAAAATCAAAGAAAGCCTCTTTGTCTTTTAATTTTGGAAAAACGCGAGATATTCATATGGCCATAAATTCTGGCGCTCAGCCGAAAATATCGCTAAAAATAAATCTATAGAGTGATTTCTTATCTTATTTGTCTTCCTGAAAGAGACCTTTGCGGCCAACGTAAAGTATCATGCATTCACTCCTGCACACCCGGTTTTTGAAACCGATCGATAAAAAGCTGCTGCTTCTAAAGGAGCGGTTCTTAATTTGACCGGAACATTTCCTCTTAATTTCGGCAGTCTATAAGCATGAAAAAATTGATGTGCAAAAACTCCTTTGTTTCGAAATAGGTAAAAAAATAGTCAGCCTTTAAGAAAATCAGTCAACTTTGTACTCACATAATAAATGAGCATCATGATTGAATTTATTAGACAGCCGTGGCCGTGGTATGTAGCAGGCCCTTTGATTGGGCTGACAGTTCCTTTGTTGTTGATAATCGGAAATAAAAGGCTCGGAGTGTCTTCCTCTCTTCGGCATATATGTGCAGCATGCGCGCCTGTAAAAATCCCATTCTTTCAATACGAGTGGAAGAAAGAAGCGTGGAATTTATTTTTTGTGGGAGGCATATTCGCCGGCGGTTTTATAGCGGCCACATTTCTCATGAACGGTCAGCCCATGAAAGTAAACCCAAATATCGTTTCTCAGTTTTCAGCTTATGGCATCCATGATCTGCATTCATCGGTTCCATCCGAGCTTTTTAACTGGCATCAGTTATTGACCGCAAGAGGGCTTATCATGATGGTGGGCGGCGGCTTTATGGTTGGCTTCGGCACGAGATATGCCGGCGGTTGTACATCCGGCCATTCTATCATGGGCATATCTAATTTGCAAATGCCATCACTCATTGCAACGATCTGTTTTATGGCTGGCGGCTTTTTGATGTCTAATCTTCTTTTACCTTTTATTTTAAAACTTTAGAAATGAATCATACACCTGCTGAAATGGAAACAGAAATAGAAACAAACACCGACTTTGAAGTGAGCTCGCTGGATGAAATATGCATCAACGATTCTGTATTGCATCATCCGTGGTGGTTCAATTTAAAATATTTATTTGCAGGAATTCTTTTTGGGATCATATTGGTAAAGTCAGAAGTCATTTCATGGTTCCGGATCCAGGAAATGTTTCATCTGGCCAGCTTCCACATGTACGGGGTTATCGGATCGGCGATCGTAACGGGAATGATTTCTGTTTTCCTCATTAAAAAATTCAACATCAAAACCATCTATGGCGAAAAGATAGAATTTCATCCAAAAAAATTGAATAAAGGACAAATTTACGGTGGCCTTATTTTCGGATTCGGATGGGCATTGACAGGCGCATGTCCCGGGCCATTATTCGCACAGATAGGAACAGGCGCTTTCGTAGTGATCGTTACTTTATTAAGCGCGGTTTTAGGGACATGGGTGTTTGGTTTGCTGAGGGAAAAATTGCCGCGGTGATTTGTAGGTTAATGGTGAATGGTGAAAGGATCGCAGATCATCTTCTTTTGAAAGTTCGCAACCCTGCTTTTCATCTCATAAATTACTAAGGAAAGCCAGACGTAATCTACTTTCAAAAAATACAAAAAGGAGATATTTCTTCGTTTACTTGCAAGTGATTGCCGACCGCGATTTTGTTGTACTATTGCAACTGATTCCAACACAAAACCATCAAACCTTATTTGCTTATGAAGAAGACTTTTATCTTATTAATTATTGCCATCCCACTCCTCAGTTTTATTTTATCACCCGTTATATTTATCAGGAGCGATATTAAAGTAGATTCTTTGCTGGTGTTGCCTCCTGTTGCTGAAATATCTTTAATCAGTAAGGGAAGCAGGCCGCAAATTGACGAAGATCTATCTAAAAAAACATTTGATATAACATACGATTACTTGCAAAATGGCTTTCCCAATTCTATAAAAACTAAATATCATTCCCCGGATTCGACATCCGCTGCAAAACTGAATAATTTTGTCGCTACAATAATCACCAAAATAAACAGTGAAAAGCAAGCACGAAAATATCATTTACCTGACTCTATTGTATCTTTATTTAACACTGCAAACGCTCGTTTTGTTTTCTGTACTTTAAACTGGGGTTTTAAGCGAACAAGGGATAATTTTATTAATACCTACCATCGCAGAGAAATCGTAAATTTCTTTATAATACCGATGGCACAACCACACGAATCATTGGTAACTGTTACTTGCATGATACTTGATCTGAAGCAAAAAAATATTGTCTATTATCGAAGAGACGTTTTAGAAAACAGGGATCCAACGGATATTAAAATAATTAAACTGCAACTGAGCAGAATAATTAATCACTTTTTTATTTAATTTCCTTTCTGAAAATTAGGGCTTTGTTTGATATGCATAATGTTGGGTACGTTATTTATGCTGATATCCGATTTAATTGATCCTCCGCAGACAACATCAATTATCTAATGCCATTGTTGTATAATAACACATACGTTTGAGTTATCTTTTAAAGCAAATTCTTTAGCACCCCAGGGGCGAAGTGTTATTGTCTTTAAATTAGGATGTAGAAATTGCGGATGTGTCTTTGAAACTTTAGCATAAACCTCCTCTATGTCGTGTGTATGAAGCCTGATCTCAGGTCTGTCTTTGTCTGCATACTCTTTGTTTTGAAATAGGAATATAGCCAGGGTATCTTTTTGAACTATGCAACAGGGGTTATCAGATTTAAGATCGTTATAACCAATGCTGAATTCCAGGCAGTCAACAAAAAGATCAAGTCCATCTTTTATATCCTCGAAAAAAATGTTTGGGACTAATTTAGTAAACGTCATATGTTTTTGTGTTTTAAAAAAGTCATGATGGAAGCGGTCAAAAAATGTCGTTTGGCACCAGCTATTTATAAATGTAGCAAATACCTTTTCACACTATGTAAATTTAAGGATGAAATTTTTCTCCCTTCTTTAGCATCTCAAGAATTGCTTTCATTCTTTTGTTTCTTGTTTCCGGTTTTTTGGCCGTTTGCAGGCGCCACACAATTGAGTAGATATTTGTTTTGTTAAGTGTTTTGAAAAACGCTTCTGCCTTTTTATCCTTAGCCAGTTCATTCAGAAAGTCCGCAGGCACGGTCATGTTGCCTGCCGATTCATACGCTTGCTCCCATCTTCCATCAGCTTTTGCTGCTTCTACTTCTTCGATACCTGCTGGCTGCATCAGTCCTGATTTGTGAAGCCGTTCAACATGCTCCCGGTTTCTTTGAGACCATATGCTTTTGCGTCTTCTTGGTGTGAATTTTTGAAGCCACGATTCTGTATCATAACTTTTTTTTTGCCCGTCAATCCAACCATAACATAATGCTACATCAAGTGCCTCCGCATAGGTGATTGTTGGTACTTTCGATTTTATTTTGAAGAGCCGGATCCAAATGCCCGATGATTCTTTATGATGTTTTGCCAGCCATGAAGTGAAATCTTCAGTAGAGCTGAATGTCAGAATTGGCAAATCCGGCTTTACCGCTTTGTTTTTGCGCTGAATCTCATTTTTCATTTTGAAGCTGGTTCAAGTTAATACTATTCTTTGTTGCCAGTGCAATAGTTGAGATTATGATGTGTCATACGAATCCAGGTTAAAGCCGTGAAACTAAAGTTTCCAACTCTTCAGGTGAAAGATCCTGACCGATCAATATACCATTCTTGTCAATCAAAAAATTTGCCGGTATACCTAATAGATGGAACCTTTTCGCAAGGGAGTTTTGCTGGAAGTTGACAAACTCACAATACTGTGGCCATGGCAAACTATCGTGTTTTAAGGCTCCAACCCAGGCAGCCTTTTTCGCGTCCATCGACACGCCAATGATCTCTAGTCCTTTCGGGTGATATTTCAAATATACACGTTTCAAATATGGGAATTGTTTTCGGCAACTAACACACCAGGAACTCCAAAAATCAAGGAATAAAAGTTTGCCTCTAAATGAAGAAGTATTAACAGATACATTTAGCGTGTCGACCAGATTAATTGCCGGAAATAATTTACCTGTTTCTGCTGAGTAGATTTGATATTTTGTAAGATCGACGCTTGTCCAGAATCGATTTTTTTTAAGTGCCTCGTTAAGATGGATATAAAGGGAATCATACTGCCAGGTAAGCAAATTCTTTGCTGATGCAAGTAAGACAAGAGAATTCTCACTTAATGGATAAGTTTTAATAAAACTATTTAACAGGGCAAATATGGATGATTGCCTCTGTGCTAAAGTCTCATCGGACATGTTAATGGTTATCATTCTCGTTCTCATGGATAAATAGTCGTCAGAAAGTTTATAATCTGTGGTAGCAGCTTGCTTGCAGCTTTGCAAACTATATAAAATTGCTATAAGTAGAAGGTATCGCACTGGTTTATATAAGTTAAAAACGTTGGCTACGTAGCGGTATTCCTTGTCCCTTCTTCGAAGTCACTGATGATCAAAAATACAAAAGCTCCCTGATTATTCTGTTGCTCCGCTTTATTCATATGCAGAAACCGAAACTGAAAAGCGAATGTATTCGCGCTTTGCCATATTACAATGTAATCTGCTGTTCTTCTTCGTGTGCATCAAGCCTCGGCTATTATTTTTTATTTCGCTTTTCAGTTCCCCAACGAAAAGTCACAAATAGCATCGTTGTCAGAACGATAATTTGTACGACTATCAAAAATTCCGTTATGAATTTTGTAACAGGAGCTGTGGTCAAATCAGGAATCTTGCCGGGTCCCGATGCTGATAATGGTGGATATAAAGTCCAGCCGCCGGTAAAAAAGTTCGCAAATATTTTGATCAAATATGTCAATGCAATTATAAGCATTAAACCCGTTATTATTAGTATCCAGTTTGGCAAGCTGCGCCTGAACGAATTTTGAAGCTCTTTAATGAAATAGAGGATAAATGTTACAAGGAAGAACATTGGAAGCAAAATACGGAAAGGTGCGATGACAAAGTAAGTGTCGTGCAAATGAATGTCTATTGTGCCGTTTAGAAAGTTTTTACCAAATAGAAATAACGACAACAACAATGTCAACGCTACAGAAACCATTAACCAAATCACTTCAATAAAAACCTGTCTTGATACTTTTTGCATAATTAGACTGTGTCGGATGCCTTGCCGCTAATTGTAGCATTTGTAAAGTCATGTAATTGAGTTATCCCGCTCAGTACAAATGCTTAATTGAAAAACTGCAGTTGAAGATAAATACAAATGTTGAATAGCGTAATGTCTGCTGATAACAAAAGCTGATAAAAATTACTACTGCTGACATCGGGCCTGATCAACCATGCTTTATAAATACAACTTATTATGAGCCGTTAGTTTTTTTAGTTATAGGGAATATAGTTTTCCCATCGCCACGGCATATAAATATCGCCAATCGCATATTCAAGTAATTCTTTAAAAATACTTTCGCCGTTATCATTATTGGTCATGATGATTATCGCGATTTTTTTATCCGGAAAGGCGACAACTTGTAAACCCCCCGTTCCGGTTGTTTATATTCAAATTTCCAATCAAATTGCCATTTGTTCTTTTTAGTTATTCCTTTCAGGTCAACAAGGGTTACGATAGAAATATCTCTTGCAAAACTGTCGCCGGTTACCACATTTTCGATTGAATTAGTGAGCTTGTCAACCTGAAAATCAAGCCCTATTTCTTTTTGTTTCTTCACCCTACGAATTTACGAAATATGTATGTGCCTGGCAAGTTAGATCGTTGATTGTAGAATGTAATCTGGTAAACGAACAAATAATATTAGTTCTTCTTTTCTCTATAGAACCTACCATTTGAACAAAGGCGTTAACACGTCTTTAAAAGCAATCACACCTCCAAAACCATAAGGTATCAGCATTGTAACTTCAGAGTTTCGCAAAGTCGGCATCTCATCAACTAAGACAATTTCCAATCGCCACAATTTCATAAACTCTTTCCCCTCTTTCTCAGAAAAATCTTTTACATTTATTCACTAATAAATCTTTTGGATTTATTCACTGAATTGCTTTTCCTTTTTTTATTCATCGAAAAAATAAATCATGGCGATCCAAAAACCATCCCGCAGAAATTTTATCAAACAACTGGCAGGAACGGCTGCAGCAATTGCCGCATCACCACTTGCTTCCCTGGCCGATAAGCAAAACGTTGAAGAACGGATTCTTCAGTACGAAAGAAAATTTACTGCAAATGATCAAATAAATATAGCGGTGATCGGCCTGGGAATTATGGGAAACAACGACCTGCAAACATCTTTGAAAGTCCCGGGGGTCAACTTGGTTGGCGCCTGCGACCTGTATTCCGGCAGGCTGGAAAGAGCAAAAGAAGTTTATGGCAAAGATCTTTTTATTACCAACGATTACCGCAAAATCCTTGATAGAAAAGATGTGGATGCCGTAATCATTGCTACCTGCGATCAATGGCATTCCCGCATCAGCAAAGACGCGTTGACCAAAGGCAAGCACGTGTATTGTGAGAAGCCGATGGTGCATTACATCAGCGAAGGACAGGGTGTGATCAACGCACAAAAAGCCAGTAAAAAAACGATGCAGATCGGAAGTCAGCGTGTAAGCAGTATTCTCTATGCAAAAGCGAATGAACTCTACAAATCCGGCGAAATTGGAAAGTTAAATATGGTAAACGCCGTGTATGATCGCCAAAGCGCAAATGGAGCATGGGAATACACCATGCCGCTGGACGCTTCACCTCAAACCGTCGATTGGGACCGCTACATTGAAGGAATGCAGAAGATTCCTTATGATCCGAAAAAGTTTTTTTGGTGGCGCAATTATAAAGAATTCGGAACAGGTGTGGCCGGCGATCTGTTTGTACATCTTATCTCCGGCACCCATGTGATAACCGGCTCCAAAGGTCCTGACAAAATTTACGCATCAGGGCAATTGGCTCATTGGAAAGACGGACGAAATGTGCCGGATGTGATGACCGGGATAATGAGTTATCCCGAAACGAATGGGCATCCTGCCTTCCAGCTCACTTTGCAGGTAAATTTTGTAAGCGGCACCGGTGGCGGAGAATCTGTTCAATTTATCGGCGATGAAGGAGTAATGCATGTCACAGGAAACGGGCTTTCCATTCATCACAGCATCATGCCCAAAGCGCCGGGAATTGGTGGCTGGGATGCACTTGGTACCTATCCGGAAGCGATGCAGAAAAAATTGCTGGAGGAATACAATCAGAAATACAGCGCAGAAGATCAGAAGCCGCCGGTAAAACCTGATATTGTGTATAAGACGCCTGCGGGATATAATGAAGACCTGGAGCACCACCTTAATTTTTACAACGGTATTCGCACGGTCAAACCGGTAGTAGAAGATGCTGTTTTTGGTTTCCGGGCTGCCGCTCCGTGCCTGGCTTGCAATGAAAGTTATTTTAAGAAAAAGATCATTTTTTGGGATCCTGAAAATATGAAACTGAAAGAAAGCAACGCCTGACAATAATTTTTCACATTCACAAAACCAATTTATTATGACCGTAAACAGGAGAAAATTTATCAAAAGCAGCGCAGTGGCGCTTGCAGGAACTTTATTATTGCCCGATGACATTTTTGCAAACAAAAAGAAAATGAATACGATCACTGGTTTACAACTTTATTCAGTGCGTGCAGACATGCAGAAAGCACCGATGGACACCCTGAAACAACTGGCTGACATGGGATATCGCTATGTGGAACACGCTAATTATGTAAACAGAAAATTTTATGGCTATTCACCGACAGAATTTAAAAAGGTGTTGGACGATCTCAACTTAAAAATGCCCAGCGGCCATACGGTTCTATCCGGAAAGGAATGGGATGAATCAAAGAAAGATTTTTCCGACAAATGGAAACAAACCATTGAGGATGCAGCGATAGTAGGGCAAAAATATGTGATAAGCCCGTGGATGGATGAAAGCCTGCGCCAGGATTATGACGGCTTATTGCGCTTTTTGGATGTATTCAATAAATGCGGCGAACTGTGTAAGCAATCCGGTTTGAAGTTTGGCTATCACAACCATGATTTTGAATTTAAATATTCTTTGAACGGCCAGAAAGTTTATGATATCATTCTTGAAAAAACCGACCCTTCATTGGTGTTGCAGCAAATAGACATTGGAAATATGTATGGTGCTGGTGGCCGTGCGCTGGATATTTTGAAAAAACATCCCGGGCGTTTTGAAAGCATGCATGTAAAAGATGAGATCGTATCAAAGACCGGGGGAGAGATGAATGATAATTATGAAAGTACCGTTTTGGGTAAAGGCGTATTGCCGGTAAAAGAGATTGTTGATCTTTTCAGGAAAAAAGGCGGTACTACTGAATTTATCATCGAACAGGAATCTTACCAGGATCTCACTCCGCTGGAAAGCGCGAAACAGGATCTGGCAATGATGAAGAAATGGGGATATTGATGATGAAACTATTTTATTAAGGAGAAAGGCGCTTTTCTGTTTCGGAAAAGCGCCTTTTGTTTTAGACTTGAAGTATGCTTTAGCGGGTAGAACCGATCTGTAGTGGGGTTGCATTTATATCAATGATGCTTTATTAAACCAAGTTTACTACGCTCACTATCTGTTAATTGCGGAAACAAATCGTCTTTCGTATTTGGTATTCCGTCCTGCCCGGATGAAAAAAGTAAATATTTGTCGCCAATTTTTTGATAATTGTAATATGAATCACCTTTTGTGTTCATTCCTTGCACTGCATCGTTAATTGGCGCTAATTTATCGTCCTCTAAAAGTTGCTCTAAACTATCAGGATATTGTCCGTGTGTCATTTTATAGAACTCGATATTTTTCACCAAACTATTGAGCTGCATTTGAGATATCTCTTCAAAACCTTTCTTGAAAACTGCAGCATGGGTGCCTGCATAAAAAAGTGTTGAATAAACAATAATTGTCCAAAAAATGCCTGCTGCCCCGATTATTGAAAGCCATTTGTCTTTATACTTTAAAAGACCATAGAGTAGAAGTCCCAAACCAACAAATGCGCCAACCAACGGCATTAAACAAAGTAGGCCTAATAAATAAGGAGGCTTAGATTTTGGCAGGGGTTGTGTTGTTTCCATTCGCGGTTATTATGATAGATGTTCGTGAACAATTATGGGCGACACTTTAATTTGATACAATTAAAAAAATCAACTTACAATTGCCACTTTCACAAGTCGCTTCGTCTTATTTGTACAATTCAATTTTAAAAAGATTAAAATTCGCAGTTACTTTTCTCAATCGCTTTTGATAAATTAAAAGATGCTTCAAATATATCATCTTCTTTTAGAAAATACAAAAGCTAGATATTTCTTCTTTTATTGTAGTTGTTTTGATTTGTTTGTGAAACTGCGGCAGTAAATCTTTCGTGCAGCACAAAAGCTGTTAAATATTGAAAGGAAAAAAAAGAGGAGAAACTGAATTATCATGATTATTCATGTCAGGAATAAGGGTTTTTCATTTGTAGAATTAATTGTTGAAAGATTATTTTTGAAGGTTTAAAAGACTTTTCATCTAAAAGAGAAATTGATTTAAAACCGAACCGGCAAGCCCGAAAATACCTAAGAAATACCACAAGCACACCTATTCGTAAGTGGCAAGCGTAGGAAAGAAGAATAACAACCGGAAACTTTGTGTAGCAGGGAAAAAGCTCCTTCAAAATCCAATCTTCAGTAATTAGTTTTATGTTATACACAGGAATATTATAAAAACGAATACCTCCTGTGTCTTTTTCTTCAGAATTAAAAATAAAAATCTGTTTATGAAAAAAATCTCATGGTGGGCTAAAAATCACAAGCTCTCCGCACGTATTCTTATCGTTGTATCGTTTATTTGTTTAAACGCGCTTGCGTTTGTTACGGGACAATTCCTAAATCAGCTCGGAATATTATTTTCACAGGTATTTTTATTTGCCTGTTTTTTTATTTTTCTCATTGCTTTTACAGCATATCCTTTGAAGAAACAGAAAGAAAGAAACCCGAAGCCGTCGTGGTATTATCCATTACAAAAAAGCTGTGATTTTATTCTTGCTGCTTCTACATTTTGTATGATTGTTTGCCTTAGTAATCAGCCGGAAAAGTTATTTCAATTTTATCCCAAAATCAAAGCATTTGCAATTACTTTTCCTGTGAAAGACAGTACAGTAAAACATTACAAGCCCATCGGTGAATTCAACTCATCATTAAAAGATGGAAAAGGCAATCAGCTGAAATGGAAAGAAAGAAAAAAACTATTAAAAGTACAGGTAAGAGAAATTAAAAAGGACAATGATCTTTCGAAAGGGGGGAAAATAGCGCTTATTATTTTTTCAGTGTTTGCAGCATTGGGATTGCTTTACGTGGTAGCAGCTTTATCCTGTAGTTTATCCTGCAGTGGCTCTGATGCAGCGGCAGCGATTGTTGGTGTTGGAGGCACTGTTTTGGTCATTTTCCTGTTGGTGTGGGGAATAAGGGCTATAACCGGGAAAAAAAGAAAAAGGAAATTGACTAGTGAAAATACAGGAACGGATCAATGACTTTAAATTTATTTTAAACTATCATACTGAAACAATCGGCCGGCAATAAGCAATCTGGACTGCGGTCGAAACGTCCGACGGCTACTAAAAATAATACGCAAAGTTTAATTCCCAATATCCGCTTAAAGAATGTGTTGATACGGGAATATAAAGACTGGCGGCCGGCCGCATGCTGAATGAGCCATGTTCAACAGTAGATTCAAGGTTTAGCTCCACGTTATTTACAGAAACAGGTTGAGAAACATTTTGAGAAGTGGTAGTAGTGGTGGTGGTATTTGAGTTTCCTCTTCCTCTTCCCTTGTTACCGGCATGTGTATTCTTTACAATATTTTTATAATTATTGCTGTGTGTAATGTATTTCGAAAGTTTCAGAAATGAAAAGTATTCGTCGGTACCTGCATTCACAAGAATAGAAGGGGTGACATTAAAAGTAAAATCATTTCCTTCCTGCCAATCAAAATAATGGCATACTCCTCCCGACAGTTCTACATCATAAGCAAATTTGGAAGGAGATACATCATTATTCGTTCCGAAACCAACTCCAGATAAAATTTTTGGCGACAGCCAGAGCTTTTTATAAGTTCCTCCCACGACCAGTTCATTAGTTATGGGTGTAGAAGGAATACTGGTGTTTCCTGTAAAAAAGAAATGATTATAATCGACTACAAGCTGATAATTCTTTTTATTATATTGCTCAATGCCGATTGTAACCATATGCATAAAAATACCAGGGTTAGAGCCTCCGGCAGTAAAATATGGTGAGTAAACGATTCCAAAACCACCAGGACTTCTGAAACTAAAAGACGGAGCAATGGACAGTGATTTTTGAGTAGTGGTGTCAGTTCCGGAAAAATGGAGCGTAGGGCTACTTGATAAATTTACTTCGACCGATGCTTGCCATGCTTTCGAATCTTGTTGTCCGATACCAGAGTAAAAAGTCATTAAAAAGAACAGGGCTATTGAAACGATTTTCATTTGATTTTAAAATTTATCTATCAACGTTGTGTTTTAGATAAAAGTTGTAAAAAAAGTAACTTTTTCTTTAGTCTCCTTTTTACATTTTGCTGCAACTTTACTACCCTTATAAAGATGCTAATTTTGTGAAGCAATAGGTGGCGGCCGGAGATGTGCTTAAACTTAAAGGATTAGCATGTTCTTTTAAAATGGCCTTTTTTTTTATTTTCATCATTAATTTCACCAATCATTTTCCATTTGGCAATATTCTTTTAAAGCATTTAAAAATCTTAGCCATGCAAAAAAAACTTTTCTTTCTTTTAACCCTCTTTTTTGTTTTACAATCAAACGCACAAATTCGTTTGCCACATGTTTTGTCAGATGGAATGGTCTTACAACAAAATTCCAAAGTAAACTTATGGGGATGGGCAAACCCCGCTGAAAAGATTTCCATTCAACCGTCATGGACAAAAGATACTTTCAAAACGGTTTCAGATGGCAATGGGAAATGGTTTGTAAAAGTAAATACTCCGAAAGGCGGCGGGCCATACCAAATAAAATTTTTAGGGAATGATACCATCACTTTAAACGATGTTTGGTTGGGTGAAGTGTGGGTTTGCTCCGGTCAATCGAATATGGAATTTAATTACAACTGGCGAAAGACAAAAGACGTAGCAGCAGAATTTCCCACCTGCAATCAATACCAGCTTCATTTTTTTCAAATTCCAAAAACTACAGCGTTTACGCCGCAGGAAAATTGCGATGGCAATTGGAAAAGTTGCGATTCAACCACAGTTAAAAATTTCAGCGCTGTCGCTTATTTTTTTGGAAAAATGTTGAATCAGAATTTACATGTTCCTGTCGGTCTTATTTCATCGAATTGGGGTGGTACTCCGGCAGAAACGTGGACTCCTGACAGCATTGTAAAAAATAATGCTGCATTGGAAGCGGCGCAGGAAAAACTTAAAGTTAGTCCATGGTGGCCTGTAGCAGCCGGACTGACTTACAATGCAATGATAGCGCCTCTTACCAACTTTAATATCTCCGGCACGATCTGGTACCAGGGCGAATCAAATGTGGATACTTACAGCACCTATGCTGAGTTATTTAAAGACATGATCAGCTCCTGGAGAAAAGCCTGGCAGGAAGAATTCCCTTTTTATTTCGTGCAGATTGCGCCATTCAAATATGGCAATAACGAAAATGGTGCTTATCTGCGGCAGGCACAAGCGGATGCCCTGACTTTACCTGAAACCGGCATGGTAGTTACGTCTGATTTGGTCTCAGATACAACTGATATTCATCCGCACGACAAACATGATGTTGGCTACAGGCTTGCAGAAATTGCTTTGAACGAAACCTATGGTCTGAAACAGTTTGATAAATTTTCGCCGATGTATGTTTCATCACATTTGCAGGGCAAAAAAGTGGTAATAGAATTGAGCAATGCCAGCAAAGGATTGTATGCGAAAGGTGGAAAAATAAAAGATTTATACATCGCCGGAAAAGACAATGTTTATTATCCGGCCGATGTCACTTTAGCGCCCAACATAATTACCGTTTACAACAACAAAGTTTCTGAACCGGCGTTTGTAAAATACGGTTTCAACAATACGCAAATGGGAAATTTATTCAATAAAGAAAATATGCCAGTAGCGCCTTTCAAAATAGAAGTAAAATAAATTGTTTAAACTCTTGTAAAAAAACGACATCTAATCCGGAAAATCATTTAATGAAAATAAGAATCACGGTTATTTCTTTTTTTGCTGCATGTATATTTTTTATTTCCTGTAAGAAAAATCCACAAACGAATAATCCGATATCCAAAACAGATAGTTTTAGCGTAACCGTAAACAATGGATACGGAAGCGGGAAATATAAAACAGGTGACACTGTCCATATCTTTTGCGAGAATTATTCTGCCAATCAGATCTTTAATAAATGGAGTGGAGATATTTCGCTTTTAAATGCACCTGATGAATGGCATACGTGGTTTATTATGGCAGATAAAAACGTAAGTTTTACAGCAAGCCTGCAAAATACGACGCCTTTCACTTTAAAGTATGAACAGATAAAGGGCCGTGACCGGTTGAAGCCCGTTTATTATTATTTTCCTGCAGGCCATAAGGGAATCGTTTATTTGCTTCACGGAACCGGCGGCAAAGCAGCTAACCTGGCTAACGATTATGAATGGCAACAATTGATAAAAGATTTGGTGAATAATAATTTTGGTATCATCATAACCGAGGCTGAGGAAGCCACCACCGGGATCGACGCAAATGGAGATGGAAAAATAAGATGGTATTTGTTGCCGGCAGATACGATAGCAAACGTGGATTATGCAAACATCCGGATCATAACCGATACATTTTACAACAGGGAAATCGCTGATCGTTCCAAACCGAAATATTCGGTTGGAATGAGCGATGGGGGCTTTTTCTCTGCTGCTCTTTCTTATATTTATAATTTCCAGGCAAGCGTTCAATATTGTGCGCAAGGCAGTCCCAACCTGATGCCAGTAACCAGAATTCCAACGCAATTTTGTATGGCCAGGTTTGATAATAATGATGCTGTGGGACAGCAAGGCAATGCAGAGGCTTTGTCTTTTTCAACAAGCATGAACACGAGAGGTGTTTGCAGCAAATATTTGATAAATGAAAGAGCGCCGTTATACCCGGAAAGATTTGCGAGAAGTGGCGCTATTTCTATGTCGCAATCGCAAGCGATCTTTAATGAATTAAAATCAAAAGGATACATTGATAACCGTGATTATTACATTGGTTATTCTGATGCTTTGGTAAATGATTTTAAAAGCAACGCTGCAAATTTTCCAATATTAAATACACTTTCGCTGATGCAATTTGCTTTTGTAACCGAACAAATAGACATATCGGTTTCAGACCATCACATTTACAGCGACTTTGACAGGGCATCTGTAAAGTTTTTAAACGTTCAATGCCAATAGAAAATTGAATCGGAATCATGCGTCAAAATGGTCATTGGCGGTGAAATGAAGCATCATACAATTCAGATATTCATTTTTCAGTAAAGCTTTCCTGAAACTATTGATTTCCAATTTACACAACCGTTTGCGTTGAGATCCTTCTTATCATTTTAATTATATTTATCTGCTTTTGGGCAATTTTCCAGAAAAATAAAAAAGTGATAAAAGGATTATTTTTTCTGAAAAAGTGAATCCGTCTTATTCAATTAATTAATTTTTGATGAATCAGTTTCAAAAAAGAAATAGCCCTGGTTTTTTTAAATGGATAAAAGCCTTAGTGGTAGTATGTTTTATATCGCAGAACGTATTCGCGCAAGTTACATTGCCTGTTTATCCGGATAGTTTGTTTTCTACGTACTACCAGCAAAAAACATCATTTGCAGGAAGTTTGCCGGTTTCGAAAGATGATATTGTTTTTATTGGAAACAGCATTACTGATGGCGCCATATGGAGCGAATTATTTAATGATGTTCATGTAAAATCAAGAGGATTTAGCGGAGATATTAGTGCCGGACTGATCCATCGTTTTGCAGATATTGTTCGCAGAAAACCCATGAAGATCTTTATGATGATTGGAACAAATGATCTTGCGCATGGAATTGCTGCGGATAGCATTGTAAAGAATATTTTGATAATGGCAGATTACCTGCACCAGGAGTCGCCTGCCACTGCATTATACGTTCAGAGTATCCTACCCGTAAACGACGTATTTCATAAGTTCCCTACACATACTAAAAACGGAGAAAAGATCAATGAGGTGAATAAACAGATTGAAGCAGAATCTTCGTCTCACGATTACCGTTATATAAACCTTCATGATCACTTTACCGATGAGAATGGCAAAATGAACACTTTGTATTCCAACGACGGCCTGCATTTGCTGGGAACGGGTTATGCACTTTGGAAACACTTAATTTACCCTTACGTTTATGATCGGAATGAAAAACCGTCGCTCATTCCATTGCCACAATCTGTAAAATGGAATGAAGGAAATTTCCCTTTGTTTGCTTGTAAAAGCATCCTGGTAAAAGATAAATCTTTGCAAAAGGAAGCCGAATTGTTACAACAAAATATTAAAGCTAAAGGATGGAATGTAAACATTGTAAACCGGATTACCGACAATGCTCCATATATCGAATTGAAATTTGAAAAAGTAAATGCGCCGCAGTTAAATGATGAAGCATATACTTTAAATGTAAGCAAAAACATAGTATCTCTCGGTGCAAATACTCCTCAGGGAATTTTTTATGCAATACAAACTTTTGAACAATTGATGCGCGATGGCGAAATGATTGATAACTGTGAAATTAAAGACTGGCCTGCATTTTCATGGCGCGGATATATGATTGACGTAGGAAGGAATTACGAACCAATGCAAATGTTGAAACAGCAAATTGATAAGATCGCTTTTTATAAACTCAATATTTTTCATTTTCATTTTACCGAAGATATTGCCTGGAGGTTGCAAAGTAAATTGTATCCTCAGTTGACTGCTCCTGAGAATATGTTGCGTGATAAAGGCCAATACTATACCGAAAAGAATATGAAAGAACTGATTGAGTACTGTAAAGAAAGGTACGTTACTCTAGTACCAGAAATAGACATGCCGGGCCATAGCGATGCATTTAAAAGAGCGATGCACACTGATATGCAGAGCGATTCCGGCATCGCTATTCTAAAGAATATTTTGAAAGAGTTTTGCGAAACGTATGATCTTCCTTATTTCCATATTGGTGGCGATGAAGTAAAAATTCATAACAAGAATTTCATACCGGAAATAACCAAATACCTTCAAAGCTTTGGCAAAAAAACAATCGGCTGGGAGCCCGGTGGTAATTTTTTGGCTGCTACCATACGCCAACTTTGGACGGATGATAATGGAAAATCGGCTTCACAATCTGATATAAAATTTATTGATTCGCGGCATCTCTATCTCAATCATATGGATCCGTTGGAAGCGCCGGTAACAATTTTTTTCCGGCAAATTGGGGATGTGGAAAAGGAAAACAAAAATATGAAAGGCGCTACGCTTTGTGTCTGGCCGGATAGGAGAGTAGCCGATAAAAATAAAATTTTTAGTGAGAACGCTGTTTATCCAGGGATGATTTCTTTTGCCGAAAGAACGTGGCGTGGTGGCGGAAAGCCGGGATGGATTAGCAATGTAAAGGAAGGAAAAGAGGTACAGGAATATGCAGACTTTGAACAAAGATTATTGGATCACAAAGAAGAATATTTTCAAAACATTCCGTTTCCATATCATAAACAAATGATGATGCACTGGGATTTGTTTGGACCTTATAAAAATGGTGGTGATCTTTCCAAATCTTTTGCACCTGAAAATAAGAATTTTTCTGATTCGCCGACTATAAAAGCCACTGGTGGCACTATTGTATTAAGGCATTGGTGGTATCCTTTGATCAACGGTGTCATTGACAAACCTTCAGAAAATACCACGTGGTATGCTGCATCAAAACTGTGGAGCGATGAAGATAAAATTGCTGATTTCTGGATCGGCTTCAATGATCTTTCCCGTTCACCTGCAACAGATACTCCGGCAGAAGGAACATGGAATGATTTGCAAAGTAAAGTTTGGGTAAATGGAAATATAATACCGCCACCTGATTGGCAATATGCGCGGCAGAAAGGCAACTCAGAAATTCCATTAACTGATGAAGGATATTCTTACCGCCAGCCAACAAAAATCCTTTTACATAAAGGGTGGAATGATGTTTTAATAAAGGCGCCGGTTGGGAGTTTTAAAGGAAAAGACTGGCAAAATCCGGTGAAGTGGGAGTTTACTTTTTTACCTTTAACAAAGCCGTGAAAGTTGCTGAACAGGCAACCAGTAAACGAACAAATAAAGAAGATTCGTTTTCAAATCGCCTTTCTAATTGTGCGGCTTGTGACGCGGTTTTATTTTTATTTTTTAAGCAGCATCTAAATTTAATTGTGGACGCTTCCTTTTAAGAATATTGATAAATAAACTTTTAAAATTAAATTTGAAAAAAAACATAAATAAAAACTACATGAAAAATCTTCTTTTCTTCCTTACACTGGGTGCTTTTGCATTTACTTCTTCAACTGCACAAAAAGTAACCATTACCGGAACAATGCACTTTTCAGAACCGGTACAAATGGTTTATTTATCTTTCAGAGCGGGCGATGAAAGAGTGACCGATAGTACTAAATTGAAGAATGGGCAATTCCATTTCACCGAAAAAATTGCAGAACCAACACTTGCCACTTTGATGGCGCGTTTTGTACCAGTTGCTGATGAGCAAAGGCCGCATGTAGAAAGAATGCAGATGTTCATGGAACCCGGAACGATGAATATTGCGATAAAAGATTCAATGGATTTGGCTAAAGTAACGGGTTCCAAATCACAGAAAGCATTGGAATCATTAAACAAATTAGAAAAGCCTTATAATGAAAAAGAAGAAGCATTAAGCAAGCAATACAGGCAATATTATTTGGCAAAAGATACTGCAGCTATGAAAAATCTTGAGGAAGAATTTGATAATCTTTCAAAGGAAGCAAATGAAAAAGTATATCATCATTATTTGTTGCAAAATCCAAATTCCCCGATTGCATTATATGTTCTGGAACAGTATGCCGGTTATGATATTGATGCACAAAAAGTAGAGCCGCTATTTCAGAAATTACCTTCTGCTACCCGCAATCTTCCTTCAGGGATCGCTTTTAAAAAGCGCATTGAAACTGCAAAGAAAACCGGCATTGGCGCTTATGCAATGAATTTCACTCAGAACGATACGTTGGCAAAACCGGTATCTCTTTCAGATTTTAAGGGTAAATATGTATTGCTTGATTTTTGGGCAAGCTGGTGCGGCCCTTGTCGTGCAGAAAACCCAAATGTGGTAAAGGCATTCAACAATTATAAAGATAAAAATTTTACGGTGTTAAGTGTTTCTCTCGATCAGCCCGGAAAAAAACAATCCTGGTTAGATGCCATCCACAAAGATGGGTTAACCTGGACACATGTAAGCGATTTAAAATTTTGGGACAATGCTGTTGCCAAAGAATATGGCATTCGTGCAATTCCGCAAAACCTCTTACTTGACCCCACAGGAAAAATAATCGCAAAAAATGTGAGAGGCGAGGAATTGGAAAAAACTCTGGAAGAGGTGATTAAATAGACGGCTTTATTATCCGAAACATCATCAGGAAGCGAATGTCTTCTTTCTGTTTTAAATTTCTCTTATTGCTCCACCTTTTGTTTCAGCAAACAGGCAAAAAGCCCCAATATTCATTTATAATATCCAGCCATTTCCAATGAAAATAAAATAATAAAATATAGACTATGAAATCAGATTTTGAAAGCCGTTACGCGGTTAGTCCACAGGAAACAAAACGAATGACGACCGATGAATTGCGGAAGAATTTTTTAATAGAAAAAATTTTTGAAGCGGATAAAGTGAATCTTTGTTTATCTCACTATGATCGTTATATCGCCGGAGGAGCGATGCCGGTTTTAGAGAAAATTGAGCTACCCAATCCTGGTAATTTAAAGGCGGCTTATTTTCTGGAAAGAAGAGAAATGGGCATCATCAATGTGGGTGGCAAAGGAACAATCGAGGCAGATGAAGAAATTTATGAGCTTGATTTTAAAGAAGCGTTGTACATCAGTAAAGAAACAAAAAAGGTGATTTTCTCTTCTGCCGATAAAAATAATCCTGCCAAGTTTTACATTAATTCGGCACCGGCTCATCATAAATATCCAACAAAAAAAGTAACAAAAAGTGATGCAGAAATTGTAACTGTTGGTTCTTTGGAAAATTCGAATCATAGAAGGATCAACAAGCTTTTGGTGGCTTCTGTAATTCAAACCTGCCAGTTACAGATGGGAATGACTGAGTTAAAACCGGGAAGCGTATGGAATACGATGCCGGCCCATACACACGATCGCAGAATGGAGGTGTACTTCTATTTTGAAGTTGCCCAGGGACAATCAGTTTGTCATTTCATGGGAGAGCCACAGGAATCAAGACACATCTGGATGCAAAATGAACAGGCGGTAATTTCTCCGAACTGGAGTATTCATGCGGGAGCTGGCACTTCTAACTATACTTTTATCTGGGGCATGGCCGGAGAAAATCTAGACTATGGTGACATGGACATGTGGCAGATAAATGATTTGAAATAAGAATTTATTTTTTAGAAAGTTGCCGTTATTCCTTCAGCAATCACAAAACGACCGATGAAAAAACACTTCCTCATTGCTTTGGCATTTATATTTTTTATTTTTTTTGTAAATGACAAATCAATTGCTCAAAATAGTTTTCGCGCAGATTCTACTTTGAAGATCATGAAAAAAGTAGCCGACTGGCAATTGAAGACATGGGATAAAAATGGTATGAGATGGCCTAAATACGACTGGACTAATGGTGCTGCCTATGCCGGATATATGGCATTGATTAAAATTGGAAATGATCCAAAATACAGCAAGGCGATGTATGATATTGGTGAAGGCATCAATTGGAACACCGGCCCGCGTCGTACGATGGCGGATGATTATTGTGTGGCCCAAATGTTTTCGCAAATGTATTCTTTGTATAAAGAACCAAAAATGATCGCACATTGGCAACAGCAGGCGGATTCGATCATTGCGATGCCTCACACAGAATCACTCGAATGGAAGAATGGCATTGCCAATCGCGAGTGGGCGTGGTGCGATGCCTTGTTCATGGGGCCGCCATCGTTCGCATATCTTTATACTGCAACCGGCAAAAGAAAATATTTGGATATCGCTTCAAAGCTTTGGTGGAAAACCACAAATTATCTTTATGATTCGGTTGAACATTTGTACACGCGCGACAGCCGTTATTTCAATTCAAAAGAGGCAAACGGGAAAAAAATGTTCTGGTCTCGGGGAAATGGTTGGGTGCTTGCCGGTTTGGTGAGAATGTTACAAAATATGCCTTCCAATTATCCTGATCGTATGCGGTTCGAGGGGTTGTATAAAAATATGTCTGCTAAAATTGCGTCACTTCAAACCGCTGATGGTACGTGGCATGCAGCGCTCCTTGATCCTGGAAGTTATCCGGCAAAAGAAACCAGCGGAACCGGATTTTTTTGTTATGCACTCGCGTGGGGTGTAAATCATGGATTGCTTTCTTATGAAAAATACAACCCGGTTATTGAAAAAGCATGGGCTGCGTTAACCTCATCTGTTCATGCCGATGGAAAGTTAGGGAATGTGCAACAAATTGGAGAAAAGCCAGAACTTGTGGATGACAACAGCACTGAAGTTTATGGAGTAGGAGGGTTTCTTCTTGCCGGTTCTGAAATGATTGATCTGTTACGGAAACATTCGCAAAAATAATCCGATCATTTCTCTGTAATCAATCGATCACATAAGCTCCTTTACGATCTACCATTACAAGTGGAACTTCTTTAGTCGCTTCAAACTTATCAAAAGCTGCCTTTAATTGTAAACCAAATTTTTCAAGCGAAGGATTATTTCGTGTATAATTCTCAAAAAATTCAAGCGATTTTTTTCTATCGTAGCGCACAGGAAAAACGTGTACCGGAATAAAATCTTCGCCATTTGCCTTTGCAGAACTCGCCATCAGATAGATCTCTTCAATATCCTCGTCTGTAACTGGAATACAGCCAACAGACACACAACTGCCGTGAATATATATACTATTCCCAGGCCTCAGAGAATCACTCAAAATTTTGTCAGATGCGTTTGGATAATTTAAACCCAAAGCCAGGTGGTAATTGCTTCTCGGATTAAATTCATTGATATAATAAAAACCTTCAGGCACCTGGTAATCACCCTGCATTCTTTTCGGGCCCATTGCTCCACTTAACAAACAAACACGGTAAGTTTTAAAAAGTTTGTATTTTTCTTTGGCTGCATTTTTTACCCATACTTCCAGTTGCCCGTCGTATTTAAAACTGCGAATAAACATATATCTCACCGGCCATTCAAGTCCTTTGGCTTTAAATTCTTTTTGTAATGAATCCATCCTGATTGCGAGGGTAGTTTGCATTTTAAAAGAAACATCTCTTACAGGTAAATAAGAGTTTTGTGCGTTTGCAATCACCAATGCAAATGAAAAAATGAAAGAAAGAAAAAGATTTCTATAAACTCTGCCGGACATTTTCGTAACAGTTGTTTGACTCTGAAAACGTAAAATTAATTTTTTTATTGAATGAAAAAGCCGTTTAAAATTTCTTAACGTAATTTTTTATGCACTTTATTGTCACTTCTATATGCACTTTATTGTCACTTCTCAAAGGTTGCCTCTTTCAGCCTGCTCTCTTTCGATCGCTTCAAAAAGCGCTTTAAAATTTCCTTTGCCAAAGCTCTTAGCTCCTTTTCTCTGGATGATCTCAAAAAACAATGTGGGCCGGTCTTCTACAGGTTTTGAAAATATCTGTAACAAGTAACCTTCATCATCTCTGTCGATTAAAATTCCCAGATCGCTAAGCGGTTTCAAATCTTCATCTATGTGACCTACACGATCTAAAACGGTTGAATAATAGGAGGAAGGAATTTTTACAAATTCAACACCGCGGTTTTTTAATTCAGTTACCGTTTCAATAATGTTATGAGTCGCAAGCGCCACATGCTGTACGCCTTCACCATTATAAAACTCAAGATATTCTTCCACCTGGCTTTTCTTTTTTCCTTCTGCAGGCTCATTGATCGGGAATTTTACATAACCGTTGCCGTTACTCATTACTTTACTCATTAATGCGGAGTATTCTGTAGAAATATCGTTATCATCAAAGCTCAGAATATTTTTAAATCCCATCACATCTTCGTAAAATTTTACCCAGGGATTCATTTGATTCCAGCCGACATTTCCGACGCAATGATCTACATACAAAAGGCTAGTAGACGTTGGATTGTAAACACTTTCCCATTTTCTATACCCCGGCATAAAAACACCAGAGTAATTTTTTCTTTCGATAAATAAATGAACGGTGTCTCCATAAGTATGAATGCCGCTCATCACCACTTCGCCATTGTCGTCTTTTAAAACGGTTGGTTTCATGTAGCTTTTGCCACCACGTTTCGTTGTTTCTTCCCACGCGCTCGTCGCATCATCCACTTTCAATGCCAGCATTTTCACGCCATCACCATGTTTTGCAATATGAGTAGCGATTTCATTGTTATCCCTGATGGGAGTTGTAAGAACAAACGTGAGCTTATTCTGACGCAGTACATAACTGGCTCTGTCGCGCACACCAGTTTCGGGTCCCGCATATGCCAAAGATTGAAAACCAAAAGCCGTTTTATAATAATGTGCCGCCTGCTTTGCATTTCCGACATAAAACTCCACGTAATCTGTTCCCATCAAAGGCAGAAAATCGGTTGTTGTTTCTTCTTTTACTGACGGTGATAAAGTTTCTGTAGCCATCGTTTTTATTTTTATCAAAGTTAAGAAAATGCTGTTAAGCTGATTACTAATAAGTATTTGCTGTCGTGAGAAAATGAAATCGATGTATTTCTGTGGTTGTTGTATCAAAATTTGCGTAATTGATGCATTATTTATCTTGAAATTAAAAGGAAATCCATGAACAACATTGTGGATTTTCCATTTTCCGCAAGCCTGCTGTGTGGTAATTTTGAATTTGCCTTTTAAAAAAAACAGTGAAATAAAAAGCGTGGCTGAAATGAAAATTCACCCAACATCCAGGAAACAAATTTGTGACCCTTAAAATTTAAAAAAATGAAAAAAAGTATTCTTTCTGGGGCAATAGTCTCCATATTAATCTTTGCCGCCTGCAAAAAAAATAATGATAAGCCTTCTTCTCCTTCCCTGGTCGGCAAATGGTCACTGGTAAATGAAAACATCATTGATGTTGAAAATGGAATAGGTGTGGATACGATTAATTATACCGGAACCCCGGCAGATTACGTTGATTTCCGAAGTGATCATAAAGTGTATTCATCTGTAGCCGGCATCACAGATACTTCTGCTTACCAAATTTTAAACAACAATAAAGTTATGATCGATATTGATACTTTTGACATTCAATCGTTAACAGCCAATTCTGCCAGCTTGTACAGTAAAGTTTTTGACGATGACAGCACATACTCCAAAATCACTTTAAATTTAAAACGTTAAACATTCCGGCTAATATTAGAAAAAAATCGTAATACTCAGCACTTTTCCTGACCAATATCAGCATTCACTATTTTGGTAATCTCCTTTCATTTTCAGAATTTCGATTTTTTTTAAAAATTACGAATGAATATTTCTTTTGAAGATACCAAAACAGCCTTTGCTTATAAAACGACTAAAGAACTGAAACGCGCCAAATTCCTTTTTGAATCCATGGGAAAACCGTGGCTTGTGAAGCTGGGTTTATGGCTTACGCCTTTAGCGCTCAAACTGCAATTGCCGGTAAAAGGATTGATCAGGAAAACAATTTTCAGCCAGTTTGTGGGCGGTGAAACGTTACAGCAAACTTCTGCTGTTGCCGAAAAATTAGGACAGTTTAATGTACACGTGATTTTAGATTATGGAGTAGAAGGAAAATCTGGCGAAGAGAATTTTGATCATGCTACCGACGAATTTATCAAAGTGATTCGGTATGCCGCCACTCAAAATAATATTCCTTTTATGAGTGTGAAACTCACCGGGTTTTCGCGGTTTGGGTTGTTGGAAAAAATACACAGCAATTCCGTTTACTTTGATGTTATTCGTGGAATTGTTCCTTTGGAAACACTCGATGTTGATGAAAAAGCGGAGTGGGAGAGAGTTGTTGCCCGTTTAAATAAAATCTGTGCAATAGCGGCCGAAAGTAATATTGGTGTTTTAATAGATGCTGAAGAAAGTTGGATCCAGGAGCCGGTAGATGCGGTAACAATACAAATGATGCAGAAATATAACCAGGGAAAAGCAGTAGTATATAATACAGCCCAACTTTATAGAAATGACCGATTGAAATTCATAAAAGACAGTTGTGAATTCGCGAAGCAAAATAATTTCATCCTTGGGATGAAACTCGTGCGTGGTGCTTATATGGAAAAGGAAAGGGAACGTGCGGAGGAATTGAATTATCCTTCACCAATAAACAGAGACAAGCAGGCAACGGATCATGAATATAACGAAGCGCTTGAATACTGTATCGATCCTGCAAACAATATGTACATTATTATTGGTTCGCACAATGAATACAGTAACTTACTCGGAACAGAACTGATGAAAAAATATCATTTGCCTCTCAATGACGCATGCATTCATTTTTCACAACTGTATGGAATGAGTGACAACATTACTTTTAACCTGGCAAAAGCCGGCTGCAATGTGAGCAAATATTTGCCTTTTGGGCCAATAAAAGACGTTATACCGTATCTAATGAGGCGTGCACAGGAAAATTCATCCGTAAGCGGGCAAACCGGGAGAGAACTACTTTTGATTAATCAGGAACTAAAAAGAAGGTCAGAAATTGAATAATTGTTGATAATTGTCAATAAAATTGGTGGTTATTTTCTTATTTATCAAAAAAAATTATCTTTGTAGCACAACTAACTGTATGACTAAATTACTTTTTAGCGCTATATCCACGTTTATTATATCCTTCACTTCTTTTGCACAAACAAAATCTCTTCATGCAGTCAAAATAAATCAGTTTGTAAAAATCGATGGGAACGCGGATGATGAGATTTGGAACAATATTCCTTCTGTTTCAGAATTCATCACTTCTACTCCGATATTTGGAAAAAAACCATCTCAGAAAACGGTGGTAAAAATAGCGTACGACGATATTGCCGTTTATGTTCTGGCTTACATGTATGATGATCCCAAAAAAATAAAACGGCATTTAACTGAGCGGGATGATATAGATGGAAAAGATGTGGACGTATTTAGCATTGGAATTGACACATATAATGACAAGCAAAATGCTTTCACTTTTAAAGTTTCTGCAGCCGGTGTGCAGGAAGATGCTAAATTATCTTCAGTTGAAGATGGCAGCTGGAACGCGGTATGGGAAAGCAAAGTGAGTGTGAGAAAAGATGGCTGGATCGCTGAAATAAAAATTCCTTTCAGCGCCATTCGTTTTTCAAAAAAATCGTTGCAAACATGGGGCATTCAATTTACCAGGTTCAGAAGGGCGAATAATGAAATATCTACCTGGAGTCCTGACGATCCGAAAATTGGCGGAACGATGAACAAATGGGGGCAATGGGAAGGCCTGGAAAATATAACACCTCCGGTAAGATTATCTTTTCTTCCTTACATTTCAGGCGGAGTGAATGTTTCTCCAGTTGGAAACAAAAAAGTAACAGAATTTCTGAAGAGCGGCGGAATGGATGTGAAATATGGAATCAATGAAAGTTTTACGCTGGATATGACTTTGATTCCTGATTTTGCCCAGGTGCAATCAGATAATATCGTTTTGAATCTAAGCCCGTTTGATATAAAGTTTGAAGACTTCCGGCCTTTTTTTACCGAAGGAACAGAACTGTTCAACAAAGCCGGTATCTTTTATTCCAGAAGGATCGGCGATGCTCCAACTGGTTCTTACGACGTACTGACAATGGCCGCTTCTAATCCTGATTATGAAATCGTTAAAAACCCGGGAATTACAAGGCTCATCAATGGAACGAAATTTTCGGGCCGTACGAAAGGCAAACTCGGCATCGGAATATTTAACGCGCTCACTTCCCAAATGAATGCGGAAATTCGTGAAAAGTCGATTGATTCTTCGATTAATATACAAACCGAGCCACTTACCAATTATAACATCATCGTGCTCGACCAGGCTTTGAAAAACCGTTCTTCTGTTACATTTACAAATACAAACGTGTTGAGAAACGGCAACAGCCGGAATGCCAATGTAACTGCATTGGATCTTTCGTTATTTGATAAGAAAAATAAACACTATTTATTTCTGGATGGAATTTACAGCACCATTTGGGGAAAGAATGGAAATTATGACGGTTATAAAGCCGACGCTAAGTATCAGAAAGTGAGCGGTACGATTCAATATCTTTTCAATGTGGGAGCCATGTCAGATACATATGATCCCAATGACCTGGGGTTTTTGCAAAATAACAACCAGTTTACTTATACCGGAAACGTGAGTTATGTCATCTATAAACCGACAAATGTTTTTTTAAATCAGCGATATACTATTGGCGCTACCAATCAATATTTATACAAACCGTTTTTGTGGCAAAATTTCGTGATCAATTCCACGGCATTTCTATTGTTGAAAGATTTTTCAAACATTTTAGCGACGTTACAAATAGCGCCATTATGGTCAAATGATTATTTTGAATTGCGTACACCGGATGCGGTTTTAAAACGCCCGGCCCAATATTTCCTTAATATAACGGGTAGCACTGATTCGAGAAAAAAGTTCTTTCTCGATTATTCTGCTGAAAGCGGCATTACCTCTTTGCCTGATCCTGCTTATTATGGATTTACGCTTGGCGCTACATATAAATTTAACGAGCGGTTTCAGATGAATGCTGAAGGACATTTAGATAACGATGGTGCAAATTATGGCTATGCCTATCGCGACCCGCTGAGCCAGGCACCAATCCTTGGTCAAAGAACGGTGAAAACGGATTATTCCATTCTTGGAGCCGCTTATGGCATCAATCCTTTAATGAATTTTAATATTCGGTTGCGTCATTACTGGAGCAATGTGGTGTATCATCATTTTTATGATGTAAAAACCGATGGCTATTGGACGGAAAGAGCGTTTTCTGAAGGCCACGATTTTAATTTCAATACCTTCAATATCGATATGTTCTACACCTGGGATTTTTTGCCCGGAAGCCGTATTACGTTTTCCTGGAAAAACGCATTGGGGTCACAGGTTTACCTGGATGAAAATGAGTACCGGACTTATTTTAAAAATTTCTACAAGACATTTAACAGCCCTCATTCAAATGAGGTGAGCGTAAAAGTGGTTTACTATATTGATTATCTGACGCTAAAAAGCCATTGAGTTTAATTTCTTCTGTTTTTCTCCGAAAACGACGAATTCCCGTTATTTCTTCTTTTGCTGGCAATCGTGAGGTTGAATAAAGTTTATTGTTTAAAAAATGAAGAAATTTCCTTAACTGCAAATTATCACAACACACGGCGTTTTTGTTTATCTTCTATGGAACAAATAAATAAAGTTTTATAACACCGGTTGACGTCAGGATTAAGGGCAATAAAGGTTCGAACTACCGCTGGTACGAGGAAAACATAAACATTTATTTTATTTTATATGCTCGTCTGCTTGAACCGCTACATAAATATTTTTTAATTCTATTAACAAGTTGTTAACAAAAAATGACATTAAAATGTTGTCCAGTTAAAATGAAATGCTAATTCGCATTTTACAAAATAGTTTCCTGACACATTCCTTATTTTTTAACCAACAGGTTTTCCTGATTTAACCCTAAAAAAATATTAGTATGAGAAAGATTTTATTCCGGGTGCTGGTTTTATTACTTTTTCCGTTTGCTGCTTTTGCGCAATCCCGCACAATTACGGGAAAAGTAACTGATGAA
>Ga0134125_10001484_pt1 | contig 28845 bp, 29 predicted proteins | sample KB31751_FD_96464 | JGI IMG/M metagenome (GOLD analysis project Ga0134125, IMG submission 96464) | Terrestrial soil microbial communities with excess Nitrogen fertilizer from Kellogg Biological Station, Michigan, USA - KB3-175-1 | ecosystem: Environmental > Terrestrial > Soil > Unclassified ... | reverse complement strand
CTGGGCGGGCAAGCAGCCGGTTTTATCCCGATCAACGGTTCCGGCTCGACCTGGGGCTCCAATGCGCTGGATCACTGGCGGCGCGGTGTCGGCGACCTTGACGGTATAGCGGTGAACTTCTCCGCGGACGGCTCGACGCATGGCCGCAACGACTTCCGCGTCGGTCAGGTCGATTTCGCCGTCTCGGAACTCCCGTACGGCGGCAGCGATGGCGGAGTCCCGGACCCCCCACCGGCGCGGGCATTCGGATACCTGCCGATCGTCGGGGGTGGCACCGCGTCCATGTACAACCTCACGATCGGTGACAAGCGCGTCACCAACCTGCGGCTGTCCGGTGAGACCATCGCCAAGATCTTCACGCAGGAGATCACGAACTGGGCTGATCCGGCGATCAAGGCCGACAATCCCGGGCTCGCGCTGCCCACGCGCCACATCGTGCCGGTGGTCCGCGTGCCGGTTGGTGCGAAGGCCACCACGACGACCTTCATGGTCATCCCGAGCGGCCCGGTCATCCAAGGAACCCCGGTGATCCTCGTCGCGCAGGTGGCGCCCGCGAACGCCGCAGGCACCGTCCAGTTCAAGGACGGGGACTCCGCGCTGGGGCCACCACGGCCCGTGTTCGGTGGTTTCGCGCTGGCCGTCACATCGAAGCTGACCAAGGGCGCGCATTCACTGACCGCAGTATTCACCGCCACCAACCAGGACGCCTTCGGGTCGTCGGTGCCGACGCCGGTATCACTCTCTGTGATCGGGCTCTCCTAGTTCGCGATCGTTTCGGGCATGCGCTGCGTGCCCGATGCAACACAGCGTGTGGTTCACCGGAATGCCACACCGGCTGTTGGGACGAGGCGTCGTGTACGTATGCAAGAACAGATGCAATCGCATATCCTCGCGCTACCTCGGTTTGGGGCGTTTGACCGCTCTGGCGGCGCCCGCCAGCCGGAGCTCGTGGGAAGGTTCTGGAGATGCCGCAAGTCACGAACAGTGCGCCGTTGTGGGGTGTGACGTGGAGAAAGAGCAGCCGCAGTAATCCCAATGGCAACTGTGTGGAGTTGGCGGACATCGCACCCGGCATGATCGCCGTGCGGAATTCGCGAGACCCGTCCGGGCTCATCCAGATCTACCCGCGTGCCGCGATGGCCGCCTTCGTCGGAGCCGTGAAGGGCGATGGGTTCCACCCAGCCGCCGGGTGAGCCCCCGGTCTGGGATGGGGAAGCGACCGCCGGGGTTTCGGCTGGTCGTGCCGCAGTCTATGGTGAGACCATCCGTAGTGCTTCACCCGTAGGAGGAATGGTGAGGGCGGCTCGGTCGGGTAACGAACCGGCCATCGGTCACGCTCCGACGCGACCGCAGGGGCCAACAGCCCTGCGTATCGTGTTGGGTAATCAGCTACGTCAGCTCCGGGAAGCAAGCGGAATCACTGCCGGAGCGGCTGGCCACGCGATCCGGGCATCCCATGCCAAGATCAGCCGCATGGAGCTCGGACGGGTCGGCTTCAAGGAGCGTGACGTGGCGGATCTGCTCACCCTCTACGGCATTACCGATGAACAGGAGCGCACGGCATTTCTGGCGTTGGCCCGGCGGGCCAACGTGCCCGGTTGGTGGCATCACTACAGCGACATCCTGCCGAGCTGGTTCGAGATGTACCTCGGCTTGGAGCAGGCGGCCTCGGTCATCCGTACGTATGAGCCCCAGCTGGTGCCCGGCCTGTTGCAGACCGAGGACGGTGCTCGTGCCGTCTTCCAGCTCGGCCACCCAGACGCCAGCGGCGCTGATATCGACCGCCGGGTCGCACTGCGGATGAAACGCCAGCGGGTCCTCACCCAGCCCGAGGCGCCCAACCTGTGGGGAGTGATCGACGAGGCCGCGCTATGGCGCCTCGATGGGCGCGCCGCGATGCGAGACCAGATCCAGCATCTGATCGACATGGCCGAACTGCCCAACGTCACCCTGCAGGTGATGCCGTTCTACTCGGGCGCCCACGCGGCCGTCGGCGGTCCGTTCACGATCCTGCGGTTTTCCGAACACGACCTGCCTGATCTGGTCTACCTCGAACAATTGACCAGCGCCCTCTACCTGGACAAGACCGAGGACGTCCAGCACTACCTGGTGGTCATGGATCGCCTGTGTGTCCAGGCCAAATCTCCCGCCGAGACGATCAGGTTCCTGACCAGCACCCTCAAAGAGAGCTGACGCGCCAAGATCAATCGTGGCGAGCTGATCGTCGCACCGCACCATGATGTCGCATTCTCGCTAGCTCTGGCTGCGCCGGCGGGTGATGCTGGGCGCATGTACCAGGACGTGGAGCGGTGCGTGCGAGCGGTGCAGTCCAAGGACGCGCGGTTCGACGGCTGGTTTTTCGTCGCGGTGATCACCACTGGCATCTACTGCCGGCCGAGCTGCCCGGTGGTGCCGCCCAAGGCGCACAACATGCGCTTCTATCCCAGCGCGGCGGCGGCGCAGCTGGCGGGGTTCCGGGCCTGCAAGCGGTGCCGGCCCGACGCGAGCCCGGGATCTCCGCAGTGGAATGAACGCGCCGACCTGGTGGCTCGGGCGATGCGGTTGATCGCCGATGGGGTGGTCGACCGCGAGGGTGTGCCCGGCCTGGCCGCGCGGCTGGGCTACAGCATCCGGCAGATCCAGCGGCAGCTGCTCGCCGAGTTGGGCGCCGGCCCGCTGGCGCTGGCGCGCGCCCAGCGCGCGCAGACCGCGCGGCTGCTGATCGAGACGAGCTCGTTACCGATCAGCGACGTGGCTTTCGCGGCGGGCTTCGCCAGCGTGCGCGCGTTCAACGACACCGTGCGCGAGGTGTTCGCTCTCGCCCCCACCGAGCTGCGCGCCCGCGCCGCCCGCCGGAACCCGCCCGCCACGTCCGGATCCCTGGCGCTGCGCCTGCCGTTTCGCGCGCCGCTGTGCCCAGACAACCTGTTCGGGCATCTGAGTGCGACTGCGGTACCCGGGGTGGAGGAATGGCGCGACGGGGCCTACCGGCGCACCCTGCGGTTGCCGCACGGTTACGGTGTCGCGGCTCTGCGACCGCTACCTGATCACATCGACTGCCGGTTGGCGTTGACCGACCTGCGGGACCTGTCGACCGCCATCACCCGGTGCCGGTGGCTACTCGACCTCGACGCAGACCCGGTGGCCGTCGATGAGCTGCTGCGCAGTGACCCGGTGCTCACCGCGCTGGTGGACAAGAATCCAGGCCGCCGGGTGCCCCGCACCGTCGATGGGCCGGAATTCGCGGTGCGCGCGGTGCTTGGCCAGCAGGTGTCCACCCAGGCGGCCCGCACGCACGCCGGGCGGTTGGTGGCCGCCTACGGTGACCCGGTGAGCGATCCGGCAGGAGGTCTGACCCACCTGTTCCCCGATACAGCGGCGCTCGCCGCGCTCGATCCGGCCGCGCTCGCTCTCCCGCAGGCGCGTCGCACCACGCTGGCCACCCTGGTCGGCGCGCTGGCCAGCGGTGAGATCGACCTGAGTCTCGGTAGTGACTGGCAGCAGGCCCGGGTTCAGCTTGCTCGCCTGCCGGGTTTCGGCCCCTGGACCATCGAGATGATCGCGATGCGCGCACTCGGTGATCCGGACGCTTTCGTGGCGGCCGACCTGGGTGTCCGCCGCGCGGCCCGTGACATTGGCCTTCCGGTCAGTGCCCTAGCGCTGATCCGGCACGCCGCCGCCTGGCGGCCCTGGCGCGCCTACGCCGTGCAGTACCTCTGGGCGTCCGGTGACCACGCCATCAACCGGTTACCAGCTTAAGGAGACAGATTCCGTGACATGTCAAGTACATCGAGTACATACGCTGGTGGACAGCCCCGTCGGCACGCTCACCCTGGTAGCCCGTGACGGCGTCCTCAGTGGCCTTTACATGGACCTGCAGCGGCACCGGCCGCTGGACGAGACGTTCGGGGCGCCGGATCGCACGCCGTTCACCGAGGTGATCACACAGCTGGAGCAGTATTTCGCCGGGCAACGCACCGACTTCGACGTTGCCGTGTCGCTTGCCGGCACCCCGTTCCAGCGCACCGTGTGGGCGGCGCTGCGAGAGATTCCCTACGGCGAAACGGAGTCTTACGGCCAGCTCGCCGAGCGCATCGGAAGTCCCGGGGCGGCCCGAGCGGTCGGCCTCGCCAATGGCCGCAACCCGATCGGCATCATCGTGCCCTGCCACCGGGTCGTGGGCGCTACCGGCAACCTCACCGGCTACGGCGGAGGCCTGGAACGCAAGCAGTATCTCCTCGACTTCGAGCACCGCCGCGCGCTCGTGAGCGGCCAGCGGGGTGCTCAAGCATCCATAAGAGCCCGCGCAGGCCGGTAAAAAGGTGCTGAAGCATCCATGAGACCCCGGCGCTGGTGGGAGGTGAGCGTGGCTAGCGACGGGCTGCCCCAGCACGTCCTGCGGGCGCACGTCGCCGAGCTGGTCGAGACGCTGCTGGATCAGCTCGGCGACCGGGGGGCGCCGGCGGACCTGCACGAGGCGCTGTCGTTCCCGCTGCCGGTGCAGGTCATCTGCGAGCTGCTCGGCGTGCCCTACAGCGACCGCGCCCAGTTCCGGGTCTGGTCGGCCGGCGCGAGCAACCTGGGCGATCGCCAGGCCGCCACCGACTCGCTCCAGCAACTGGTGTCCTACATGCACCAGCTGATCACCCACAAACGCGCCCATCCCGGCCAGGACGTGATCTCCGATCTGGCCAGCACCCAGACCCAGTGGCGCTACGGCGACGAGGGCATCGCCGGATTGGCCGCCCCGCTGCTGTTCGCCGGCCACGAAACCACCACGTCGACCTCAGGTGCCATCGGTACCTCTCCTGCCAGCCTCATACCGACGTCACGGTTACCCCGGTCGCGGCGTTGGCCAGTGCCGTGAGATCGCGAGGGTCGCAGGTGAGCACAACGCCGTGCGGCTCCGCGACACCGATGACAATGGCGTCAACCGCTGAGCCCCGCCGAGCCTCGAACCTGAGGCGGGCGCAGCGCCTCACCAAAGCCTGCGGGAGCTCGGTGACGACATCACAAGACTTGAGCAGGCGGTTGGTCGCTGTATCCCGCCCGGCCGTACCCGTAAGGCACTCCACGAGTACCGGCGCGGGCACCAACACCGGCCAAAGCCCAGCCTCACGCATCTCCGCGATCACCGCCGCGGTGCGGGATGATCGCTTGGCGAGCCAGCTCACGCCGCCGGAGTCAAGGACAACCCTCATCCGACTTGGCGATGGACACCCTCGGTGAGGTCACGGACGAACCGCTTCGCATACTCGACGTCTGCGGCGCTCGGCTCGCCGACCTCGTCGATCAGCTCAGCGAGGTAGACGTCGGTGGCCGCATCGAGCTCTCGCCGGCGTATCTCTTCCCGCACGGCGTGCTGCAGCAGTTCCGAGGGAGAAACTCCGTGCTCTTTGAGCTGGCGGTGCAGCTCCTCGGGAAGGTATACCTGCAAGCGCGGCATGCGTGTAACTATACACACATCACGCTGCCGGTCCGCTCATGGGGCGGATCGTGACGGCCGTTCCGTATGCCGCGACCTCGCTCATGATGTTGCCGATCTCGTTGCAGTCGAAGCGCATCGCGAGCACGGCGTTCGCGCCGCGCGCAGCGGCCGCCTCCTGTAGCCGCGCGGTCGCTTGATCGCGGCTGTCCATGAGGAGCTTGGTGTAGCCTCTGGCCTCGCCGCCGACGATCGTCCGCAGCCCTGCTCCGAGGTTCGAGAACACGTTGCGCGCCCGGACGATCAGCCCGTACACCTCGCCGTGCACCTGCACAACCTCGTATCCGGGGACATCGTTCATCGTCGAGATCAGGACGCCATCACTCATGACCGGTTGATCCCTCCCTACACCATGTCCTCGAGTTGCTTACCCTTCGTCTCCTGCACGAATTTGAACACGAAGAGCAACGAGAGCAGCGCGAAGATCGTATAGAGGCCATAGGCCACTCCAAGACTGATATCAGCCAGCGTCGGGAACGTCGTCGAGACGATGAAGTTGCTGATCCATTGAGCGGCCGCGGCAAGGCCGAGCGCCGCGGCTCGGATCCGGTTGTTGAACATCTCGCCGAGCAACACCCAGACCGTCGGGCCCCAGGAGATGCCGAAGAACACGACGAAGGCATTGGCCGCGATCAGGGCGACCGTGCCGGCACTGGCGCCCAGCGACGGTTGCCCGTCGACGATGGGGGCGGTACCGAAGACGTAGGCCAGCATCGCCAGGCTGACGGACATGCCCGCCGAGCCGATCAGCAGCAGCCGGCGCCGGCCGATCTTGTCGATCACGGCGATCGCCACCAGCGTGACGACGATGTTGGTCACCGACGTCAGTACTGTGATGATCAGCGAGTCGGCCTCGGTGAACCCGACCTGCTGCCACAGCGTCGACGAGTAATAGAAGATCACGTTGATGCCGACGAACTGCTGGAAGACCGACAGCAGGATTCCTACCCAGACGATCGGTAGCAGGCCGAGAAATGGTCCCCGGAGGTCCTGGAAGGTCGATCGGGTGTCTTGGATGATCGTGCGGCTGATCTCGCGGATCCGGTTGTCGACCCCGCTTTTGAGCACCTGGGACAGCACGGCGCGGGCCTCGACGGTGCGGCCGCGGAATATCAGGTACCGCGGGGATTCGGGTATCTGCAGCGCGAGGATCCCGTAGGCCAGCGCGGGAACGGCCAGGGTGATGAACATCCACCGCCAGGCCGCCAACCCGAGCCATAGCGTGTTGGTCGCGCTTCCCGCGCTGGTGGCCAGGAAGTAGTCCGACAGCAACGCCACGAAGATCCCCGAGACGATGGCCAGCTGCTGCAGCGAGCCCAGCCGGCCGCGGATCGAGGCGGGCGCAATCTCTGCGATGTAGGCCGGTGCGATCACCGAGGCCGCACCCACACCCAGGCCGCCGATGATGCGCCACAACGTGAGGTCCCATGGCGAGAAGGCCAGCCCGGAACCGATCGCGCTGATCAGGAACAGTGCAGCAGCGAGCACCATGACCCGGATACGGCCGATCCGGTCCGCGAGCCTGCCGGCGAGCCAGGCGCCCACCGCGCAGCCCAGCAGCGCGGAGGCCACCACGAAGCCGGTCAGCCCGGCGCCGATCCGGAAGGTATCGCGGATGGCGAGCACCGCCCCGTTGATCACGGCGGTGTCGAAGCCGAACAGGAATCCGCCCAGCGCGGCCACCGCTGCCAGCAGCACAGCCCGCGCGATGTCATACCGCTCCGCCGCCGGCTCGATCGTCGTCATAGTTCCTCCCACCCGTCATGGAGACATATCGGGGTTTGCGGGGCGTTCATAACCCCGATATGTCTCCATGTCGGGAAAGGGGTGCGGCGGAGGGGTGCAGTTGCGGGCCGGTGATGCCGCAGTGGGAGCAGCGTTCTAGCGGGAGGCGTTCGGTCGGGACGGGAACCGGCGCCGGGCGAGCCTCGTGCAGTAGCACCGCGGCGAGCAACGAACCCAGTGCCAGTAGTGCCGCACTGATCAGCATCGCGGTGTGGAAGCCGGCTTCGAAGGACATCGGATCGGTGTAATCAGCGTTCGCCAGGCCGGCCACCGCCGGGATGACCGCGACGGCCAGCAGGCCGGCGGAGCGAGCGACCGCGTTGTTCACTCCCGATGCCGTCCCGGCATAGCGCGGATCAGCTGAGTTCAGCACCGTCGCGGTGAGCGGCGCCACGGTCAGCGACAGTCCCAGGCCCATCGCTACCACCGCCGGGAGCACGTCGCCCAGGTAGGACGCCCCCCGCCCGATCCGTAAGGTCAGCAGGAAACCCAGCGCCGCCAGCAAGGGCCCCAGCGACATGGGCAGCCGGGGACCGATCCGCTCGGCGAGCGCACCGGCCCGGGCGGACAGCAGCAGCATCAGCGCGGTCACCGGAAGCAACGCCGTCCCGGCGACCAGCGGGGAGAAGCCGGCCACGATCTGCAGGTGCAGGACCAGCAAGAAGAAGAAAACGCCGAGCCCGGCGTAGACCACGAAGGTGACCGCATTGGCCACGCTGAACCGGCGGTCGGCGAACAGCGCCAGCGGCACCAGGGGGTGCGGCGAGCGCCGTTCGACCAGCACGAAGGTCACCAACGCGACTACCCCGCCGGCTCCGGCGACGAATACCCCAGCGCGGCCGGGGCTGCCGCCGAGGCTGGTCAACGCGTACGTCAGCCCCGCCAATCCGGCGGCGGCGAGCACCGAGCCGGTCACGTCCAGACCCGGTGGGCTCTGCGCGTCCCGCGTCTCGGCCACGTGTCGTAGCGACACCAGCACGATGAAGACGGCGACCGGCAGGTTGATCAAAAACACCGCCCGCCAGTTCAGCAGCACCAGGTATCCACCCAGGAAGGGGCCGACCGCGGCAGCGACGCCACTGAGCCCGGACCACGCTCCCACGGCCCGCGCCCGGTCAGTGGCCACGAACGACGAGGAGATGATCGCCAGGCTGCCCGGGGTGAGCAAGGCGCCGCCGATGCCCTGCAGGGCGCGGGCGGCGACCAGGATCTCCGCGGTCGGCGCCAGCCCGCACAGCAGCGACGCCACGGCGAACCACACCACCCCGACGACGAACACCCGGCGCCGCCCGTACCGATCTCCGAGCGCCCCCGCCAGCAGGATCAGCGCGGCCAGCGTGAGCGTGTAGGCGTTGACGATCCACTGCAGGGTTCGAAATCCAGCACCGAAGTCGCGCCCGATCGAGGGCAACGCGATGTTCACCACGGTGGCGTCGAGCATCGCCATGCCTGAGCCGGAGATCGTCGCCAGCAGAACCCACCGTCCGGCGGGCGTGCCCATCCTCGCCCCCGCTGAGGGAGGAGTCGTCACCATCGCGCTCCAGTGTCGCGTACGTAGCCCGACTCGGGTAGGCAGGAGAAGTGGCCATCCCGCCGTCGTCTGAGCGCGTCCGGCTACTGCTTGGCCCCGTGCTGCGCCACGTTGGGCGCACGACGGCGACCGTGTGGGTGCAAACGTCCCGCCCGGCCGAGGTAGAGGTGCTCGGCTGCCGGGCGTCGACGTTCACCGTGTGTCGACAGCACTACGCACTGGTGGAGATCACCGGGCTGGCACCGGGTTCGGTCCGGACGTATCAGGTGCATCTCGATGGGGAGCTGGTCTGGCCGCGGCCCGGCTCATCCTGGCCCGGCAGTCAGATCCGGACCCGAGGCGCCAGGGCGGTGGTGCGGGTGGTCTTCGGTTCCTGCCGGCGTGCCAAACCTGATGACCCCGCAGCGGCAGCCGCCATCGGGACTGACGCGCTGGACGGGCTCGCTGCCCGGATGGCCACCATGGCGCCGCAGGATTGGCCGGACGCGCTGCTGCTGCTCGGCGATCAGGTCTACGCCGACGAGCCGACCCCGCAGACTCAACGCTGGATGGACTCCCGCCGCGACACCACAGCACCGCCCGGCCACGAGGTGACGGACTTCACCGAATATGCCCGGTTATACCTGGAAAGCTGGTCGGATCCGCCAATGCGGTGGCTGATGTCCACCGTACCCACCGCGATGATCTTCGATGACCACGATGTGCGCGACGACTGGAACACCTCGGCTGCCTGGCGAGAGCGGATCACCGCCCAGCCCTGGTGGCGCGGGCGGATCCGCGGTGCACTGGCCTCGTACTGGATCTACCAGCACATCGGCAACCTGTCTCCGCAGCATCGCCACGCCGACGCCACCTGGCGCGCCGTACAGGGCGTCGGCGCAGACGCCTGGCCCGTGTTGCGGAAGATGGCCGACGCCTCGGATTCGGATGCGGCGGCGGTTCGATGGAGCTTTCGCTGGGACATTGACGGTGTGCGGTTGGTCGTCGTCGACACTCGATGTGGGCGCGTGTTGACCGAGGGACGGCGCGCGATGCTCGACGACGCGGAGTTCTCCTGGGTGGAGGACGCGGTCAGCGCAGACGCCCACCAAGCCGATCACGTGCTGGTGGGTTGTTCGCTGCCGTGGTTGCTGGCGCCGGCGCTGCACGATCTGGAGGCGGCGAATGAGGCGGCCTGCGCTCGGGGCGGCGCGCTCGCAGAACGCATCCGGCAGGCCCTCGACCTGGAGCACTGGGCGGCGTTCCGCAACTCCTTCAACCGGCTCACCGCGCTGCTGCGCCGCGTCGCAGCTGGACCGGATGCGCCTGCGACGATCAGCGTGCTCTCCGGCGACGTGCACCACAGCTACGTAGCACGTGCCGACTTCAACGGCGCGGCGGGCGGCTCGCCCGTCTACCAGCTGGTGTCCTCAGCGGTGCATCATGGCCTGCCGTGGTACGCGCCGCCGTCGCTGCGGGCCGGTTGGAACCCGGTGCTGGCCGCGGTGGCTCGCAGCGTGGCGCGCCGCTTCGGGGTGCCCGATCCGGCGCTGTCCTGGCGCTTGCTCAGCCCCACCGTTTTCGACAACGCAGTCGCCGCGCTGGTGTTCTCGGCTCGCAACGCCACGCTCATCGTCGAGAGCAGCGCAGCAAGCGGCCAGCTGCACACTGAGTTCCAGATCGAGTTGACGCCGCGCGCAGAAGGCGACCAACAACAACTTCGCCAGCAGGGGAGTGATCGGCGATGAGGGTGTTCACGACGGCTGACGAGTTGCTGGCTGCGGCCGGCGAGCAGCTGGGCACGAGTGACTGGATGACCATCGACCAGCAACGCGTCAACGCGTTCGCGGACGCGACCGAGGATCACCAGTGGATCCATATCGACCCGCAGCGTGCGGCTGCCGGCCCTTTCGGTGCCACGATCGCGCACGGCTTCCTGACGCTGTCACTCTTGCCGTATCTGATCTTCCAGACCTACCGGGTCGACAGTGCCACGATGACCATCAATTACGGGCTGAACAAGGTGCGCTTTCCCGCTCCCGTGCCGGTCGGGTCCGCGGTGCGGGCCGGCGTCACGCTCGCCGAGGCCTCCGAGGTGGCCGGTGGCGTGCAACTCGTGCTGCGCGCCACGATGCAGATCGACGGTGGCGAAAAACCTGGCTGTGTAGCCGATTGGGTCACCCGGGTCTACTTCTGACCGCGCTGGCCAGGTCGGCCGGTCGCAACCGGAACACCTGCAGAAACATCCCGTGATACTTGTCGCTCTCGCCGACCCATTCCATGCCGATCCGCCGGGCGGTGGCCGCTGCGCGCGCATTATCCGGTTCGACCAGCGCGAACAGCTCGACCAGTGAATGTTCGAAGGCCCACCGCGCCAGCGCCCGGGCCGCCTCGGTGACGTAGCCGCGGCCCCAGTACTCCGGTGCCAGCTGGTACTCCATCTCGACGTCCGCCTCGGGTACCGGCATCGGCAGCAGGCTGATCCCGCCGACGAGCGCACCGCCATCGAGTGCGACCAACGCCCACCGCCCCGTTCCCGGCGACATCTCGCGTTGTTCGACGGCCCACCGCTGGAGCACTGCCTGCATGGCATCGGCGTTGGGGATGTCCTCAAGTTCGGGTAGCCAGAGCTTGAGGGCTTCGTGACGGTAAAGTTTCAGAGCTGCCTCGGCGTCTGCGCCGGACCAATCCCGCACCAGGAGCCGATCAGTGCGCAGCAGCTCCGCCATGAGCTGAATTTACTCCGACTCGGTGCGCCCCGGGCGGTTTGTCAGTCAGGGTTTCCTGGCGGTGCCGGTTTAATGTTCGCGTTCAGCGCGAACACGTTGTCCGGGTCGTAATGCGCCTTGATCCGAGCCAGTCGCTGGTACTTGGCCGGTCCGTAAGCGGCTTGCACGCGGTCCGGGTCGTCGTCGGCCATGAAGTTGAGATAGCCGCCGGTGTCGCCGGCATGTGGTACCAGCGCCTGCCACAACGAGCGGGTCCAGTCCCGGTCGGCCGCCAGCAGTTCGGCATTCGGAGCCACGGCGGCCATATTGACCACGAACCGGGTGGTTCGGGTGCAACCGAAGGCGGTGTCCTGGTCACCGACGGCAGCGAAGGCGCCGCCGAGCGTGAAGATCGGCACGAAGGACATCAGTGAATTCTTGCGGGGTATGTGTTCGGTGAGGACGGCGATCGCTGCATCGCTGAGTTCACGTAGACACAGGCTCTTTTCGTAGGCGTGGATGCCCCACGGTGTGGAGTCGTCGAGAATCTTCTGCAACTCGACGTACGGCAGTGGCGTCACGAATTCGAACAACGGTGGCAGAGCGTCCCGGATCGGCGTGATCAGCGCAGCGTGCTGCTGCGCCAACCCGAACCCGGCGAGCATTACCGCATACCCCGGCCTGCCGCGGAACCGTGCGGGCACGAACGGCGCCGCCGGCGCAGCCATACCGGCAGTCACCAGCAGCCCCGCATCGCGGGGCAGGGACGCCGCCACGTCCCTGGCGAGCCGGAGCGCTTCGCTGCCCTGCTCCAGCCCCCAGAAGAACAGGCCGAGATACACGAGTGGGCCCACCTCATGCAGCCGGAACTCGAAGCCGGTGACCACGCCGAAATTGCCGCCGCCACCTCGCAGCGCCCAGAACAGATCTGAATACTCATCGGCGGAAACGCCCAGCGTCCGCCCGTCGGCGGTGACCAGTTCGGCGGACAGCAAGTTGTCCACGGTCAGGCCGGCCTTGCGAACCAGCCAGCCGAACCCGCCGCCCAGAGTCAGGCCGCCGACCCCGGTGTGACTGATCGTTCCTCCGGTCACCGCCAGACCATGCCGCTGGGTGGCGGCATCCAGGTCGGCGATCGTGGCGCCGCCACTGCACCAGGCCCGGCGGCTGCCGGGGTCTACGGACACGCCCCGTAGTTCGCCGAGGTCGATGACCAAGCCACCGTGGGGTACCGCGGCTCCCCAGTAGCCGTGCCCGCCGCCGCGCACCGAAATCGCCAGCTCGCGCTTTCGACCGAAGGCAATCGCCGCTGCCACATCGGAGGGCCCGGTGCACTGCGCGATAACTGCGGGCTTGCGGGTTATTTCCGCATTCCATACCGCACATGCGGTGTCGTAATTCCGGTGCGACTTATCGATCACCCGGCCAGCGAGTTGAGCTCGCAGCGCGTCGATTCCCACCATGTGCGTCATCGCCGCACCTCCACGATAGGCTGAAGTGGTGAGCTCACAGCGAGGGAGTTTTAGGCACAGGACCACTTCGAAGGACATCACGCTAGGCCATCAGGGTAGCTATTGCGTCATTCCTTCGAGTGAAAGACCGGGAAGTCTCGGCACGATGAGCAGCGCAATGGTCGGGATGGTTCAGGCCGGTCCTGCGCTTCGCGGCACGCGGCACCCATCCGATAATCGCCTGTAGACTGGGAACCATGACCGAACAGCGCGACAAGACCCAGATGCCCGACAAGCCGCCGTCCGACGTCGTCGGAGACCACGACGAGTCGCTTCTGGGGGCGATGAGCGGCGGGTTCGGCGGCTGGAGTCGATGGAACGAAGAAGAGCACACCAAAACAGACATCAGAGAGTGCACCGATCAGCACTGCATGAATGTTGAGGTGAATTGCGGTTTTCAGGGATGGGTCCCCGATTCACCGCTGTCTCAGTCCGCAGCCGTCAGTGAGGATCTCCGTGCGGCATGGCGGGCGAAGCTCGCCAACGAAGGCAAGCCGACCTCGGGGACCAAGAGCGTCAGGGACATCGTCTTCGGTACCGCGTCCTGACACCTCAACAGCCCGGTTCCGTTGTTCCGCCAGCGTGACGCTGTACCAGCCGTTGCCTGGACGCAGGGGGTAGTGGGTGGTCGGGTAGCGCGGACCGCGTCGAGGGAAGCTCGCGTTCTCAGCGCTCCACGCGATCGGTGCTGTCCCGACCTGCCATGACGGTAGACAGCACCCGGTGGCAAGCGCCGCTCGGGTCCGCACGATCTTTCCCCTGGTGCACCCGGACCTGTGCTGCCTTGAGCGGGATTCCGCCTGTGTGCACAACTGGCTGCTCGATGACCCGGCCGTAGCGTCGATCCGCAACCAGGCCGGTCCCGGCAGTATGAACTCGACCTTCACCCGGCAGGGGATGCCGGAGCGGCCCTGATCGATTACGCATTGTTATTCGGCAGTCCCCAGCCGACCCGAACAGTGGCTAATCGCGCTCATGTGGGCGAATGTTCATGTGGTGTTCATGTTCTAAATAGGCGTCGTCCACTGTTGCACCCGCGCAGACTCTATAGGTTGCGCCAGCGGTCGTTGGGCGCTGGCAATGCGCATAGTCAATCTCGGCATGGGGAGGTTGGGTGAACCGTCAAGGGCATAGCGTCGCGGGAAGCTTGCTGGTGTGCGCCGCGCTGCTGCTCACCGCGTGCGGCACGGACACCGGAGGTGGCGCAGGACCGGCAACGAATCCGGGTGCGACTGCGGCGATCACATGTAGTGCCGGATCGCTGACTGCCGCCGGATCCACAGCTCAGCAGAATGCGATAGCGCAGTGGACCAAGGCATACATCAACAAATGTTCGGGTGCGAACATCAATTATTCTGGCGGGGGGTCGGGGCAAGGCGTCCAGCAGTTCACCGACGGGAAGATCGACTTCGCTGGTTCGGATTTTCCGCTGACTGAGGGCAAAGAGCAGCAAGCCGCAGACACGCGCTGTAAGAGTGGACCCGCGATCAACGTCCCGATGGTCGGTGGGCCGATCGCGGTCGGTTACAACGTGCCGGGCCTCGCGAAAAATCTGAATCTATCAGCCGGTACTTTGGCCAAGATTTTCAGCGGCAAGATCACCAATTGGAGTGATCCCGCAATCGCGAAGGATAATCCTGGCGCGCAGCTGCCATCGCTCGGTATCCAAAGTTTTCATCGTTCCGACGGCTCGGGGACGACCTATAATTTTACGAACTACCTGAGTAACGATGCCAAGGCTGACTGGGCATTCGGGACCGACAAGAACTGGACTGCGCCCGGTGGTCAAGGCGCCAAGGGTAGTCAAAGCGTTGCGCAGGGTGTGAAATCCACTCCCGGTGGTATCGGATATTTCGAACTATCATTCGCGACACAAAGCCAGATCCCCTACGCTGCAGTCGGTAACGCTGCGGGCGCGTTCGTGCGGCTTACCCTGGATAATGCGGTGAAATTCCTGTCGCAAGCCAAGGTGACCGGCGCCGGGGACGACCTGAAGCTGCAGGTCGATTACGCCACGACTGATGCCACCGCCTATCCGAACCTTCTCGTCACCTACGAGATCGTGTGTTCCAAGGGCAATGCTGCGGATAAGCTGCCGCTGCTCAAGAATTTCCTGGGATACGCTGCCAGCTCAGCCGGTCAGCAGGAGCTTCCGGGACAAGGATACATCTCCTTGCCCGGTAGCTTGCGCCAACGGGTACAACAGGTCATTGGTTCCTTGGCGTAGAGACCGCTTTACTGAGGTCCTTTGGATATTCGACACGAGGACATGGGATGGACGACACGGAAAGCGCGATGGTATCGATGGCGCGCTCCTCCTCGGCGGTTTCTGGTAACCGGGGAACTCGGGTCGGTTCGCCCTCCGGGCAGTCACCGATGAGGCGTGGTCCTCGTCCAGACGGCCCACGTCGCCGGCGTCATGGCGACGCGATCTTCCGGATGTTAGCCGGCGGATCCGGTGCCCTATTGTTGATCATCATGGCCGCTATAGCAGTGTTTCTCGTAATCCAGGCGGTCCCGGCGTTGAAAGCGGATACCACTAACTTCTTCTTCACGCTGAAGTGGGCGCCGGACAGTCCGCAGCCCTCGTTCGGAATTGCCGCCTTGGTCTTCGGTAGTGTCCTGACTTCACTGCTCGCGTTGTTGATGAGCGTACCGGTAGCGGTCGGCGTGGCGCTGGCGACCAGTCACTATGCGCCACGATGGCTGGCAGGCCCACTGGCCGGCGTCGTGGACTTGCTGGCGGCGGTACCCAGCGTCGTTTTCGGTCAATGGGGACTGATCTACCTCGTGCCCAACATCGATACGCCGTCGAGATTTCTCCATGACTACCTGGGCTTCATTCCCCTCTTCGCGTCCAACGGCACTTACGGTAAATCGATTTTTGCAGCATCGGTGGTGCTCGCCGTCATGGTAATTCCGATTGTGGCGGCCATCTCTCGGGAGGTATTTGTTCAGACGCCACGGGATCATATCGAGGCGGCCTGGGCGATCGGCGCGACCAAGTGGGAGATGGTCCGTATGGCGATCCTGCCCTATGGTCGTTCAGGGGTGGTCAGCGGCACTGTGCTCGGATTCGGTAGGGCGATAGGGGAGACGATCGCGGTCGCCTTGGTGTTGTCGTCCAATTATGTGATCTCGTTTCGCATCCTCGATCCGGGTGGGAACACTATCGCGGCCAACATCGCCAATCGTTATGGAGATGCCGGGGAGATGGGTCGCGGAGCATTGATCGCATCGGGTTTGGTGCTGTTCGTCATCACCCTGATCGTCAATTTCGGGGCGAGAGCGATCGTCCGGAGAAGCGGCCGGGGGGGTGCCTGAAGTGTCCTCGGTTGAGGCCGTGGTGAGTTCGGATCTGGTTCGCGCGCGGCTGCCCCGCTGGTCGCTGGGCGCCATCGCGGCCGGAGTGGTCGCCGTGACTGCGGTGTTATTCGTGGCTACTCCGCTGGCCGGGCGGGTTGGCTTCCTGCTCACCGCGGCTGGGCTTTACGTCCTGGTGCAGACCGCGGTCTCGCTTGTGGTCGAGGGCCGGCGCGCCGCACGGAACCGGCTGGTGACCAGTGCCGTGGTGGCATGCACGTGCGCCGCGGTGCTGCCGCTGGTCGCCGTCCTCGGATTCACCGTCGTGAAAGGCATGGCAGTACTCAACGGATCCTTTCTCACTCACACGATGCGTGGAGTCGCGGAGCAAGATGCAGCAGGTGGAATTTATCATGCCATGATCGGCACGCTCGAGCAGGTAGGTTTGGCCACCGTCATGGCGGTCCCGTTCGGCCTGCTCGTCGCGATTTATCTCGTGGAATACAGCGCCGGGCGATTGGGCCGAGTCGTGAGTTTTTTCGTCGACGTGATGACCGGCCTCCCGTCAATTGTTGCCGGACTGTTCATCTTCGCACTGTGGATCCTTGCGTTGGGACGCGGCTTTTCTGGTTTCGCTGGTTCTTTGGCGCTGGTGATTTTGATGTTGCCGACCGTAGTGCGGTCCGCGGAGGAGATGCTGAAGATCGTGCCCGATAGTCTCCGTGAAGGGAGCTATGCGCTTGGTGTGCCGAAATGGGTCACCGTGCTGCGAATTGTACTACCCACCGCCCTGGCGGGAATCGTGACAGGTGTGATGCTCGCTATTGCTCGGGTCACCGGAGAAACGGCTCCGCTGTTGCTCACCGTATTCGGCAACCCGGCGCTGAATTTCAATCCTTTTTCTGGCGCTCAGGCGTCGCTGCCACTGTTTGTGTTCAGTGAGGCGGGTCTGCCCGACGAGACGGCGGTCAATCGGGCCTGGGCGGCAGCATTGGTCCTGATTCTGATCGTCTTAACGCTCAATATTATCGCTCGCGTAATCGCACGCGTCGCGAGTGTCCGCAGCTAGCCGTCAACATTGGATCTATCATGGCCAAAAATGTACAAATGAAGAATGTTGAGATCTATTACGGTAAGTTCCACGCCGTGGAGGACGTGAGCCTGTCGGTGCCACCGCGGGCGGTCACCGCGTTTATCGGTCCGTCGGGCTGCGGGAAGTCCAGCGTGTTGCGCACCATCAATCGGATGCACGAGGTGATTCCCGGGGCGCGGATCGAGGGTCGGATAGAGCTCGACGGCGAAGACATCTACCAGCCAGGAGTCGACCCGGTCGAGGTGCGTCGCGCGGTGGGCATGGTGTTCCAGCGGCCGAATCCATTTCCTACGATGTCCATCCGGGACAACGTCGTGGCCGGCCTCAAACTGCAGGGGGTGAGAAACAGGTCACAGTTGGACGAGGTGACCGAGCGGTCGTTACGTGCCGCGAATCTGTGGAAAGAGGTCAGAGACCGGCTCGGCAGGCCCGGCGGCAGTCTGTCAGGCGGGCAGCAGCAACGGTTATGCATCGCGCGTGCCATCGCGGTGCAGCCAGACGTTCTCCTCATGGATGAGCCCTGCTCGGCGTTGGATCCGATCTCCACACTGGCGATCGAGGAGTTGATCGGGGACCTGAAAAAGGACTACACGATCATCATCGTGACGCACAACATGCAACAGGCCGCTCGGGTGTCGGACCAAACTGGATTCTTCAACCTGCCCGCCGCAGACCAGCCTGGCAGGCTCGTGGAGCTGGACGACACGGAGAAGATCTTCTCCAACCCGGCGAAAAAGGCTACTGAGGACTACATTTCGGGACGGTTTGGCTGATGTCATCAATCGAGAGCTGGGGGGCGACGAACACGCCGGAGGCAAGCCGTTACTTGCCGGTCGATCCTCAGACTCTCGGACGGTTGAGGATCTTGAAAGTAGGGGATGTCGAGCTCCAGCTCGACGGGCACCGGTTGCTTGTCCGCGGAGTACCCGTACACCTGCCGCACAAGGAGTTCGTGATCCTGCGCCAGCTGATGGACAACGCCGGCCGCGTGGTCTCGCGGCGCGAGTTGCTGGACAATGCGTGGGGGCCGGACCGGGCGGACGTCCGGAACTACCTGGAAGTGCACATTCGCCGGCTGCGCACGAAGATTGAAAGTGACGTGGACCGGCCTACCCGCATTCGGACCGTCCGCGGGGTCGGTTACATCTTCGACCTACCGCAAGAGAACCAGTGAGGCTTCGCCTCGGACCGCCGAGGTGGGCGGTGCCGTGAACTCGGCACTACCGATGTTGTGCGGCGGTGGGAGGTCGCTGGCGTCGAGTTCACGACACCGGTCTGAGAATGTGCCGAACCCCCCGCTCACGTGTCGAAGTTTCGGGGACCAAGGCGCCCTTAGCCGGCTGGTGGCTTGTCCCGTAGGTGGGGTTGGGAAGTCTCCGAAGAGGACGAAGAGGACGCAGAGGACGCAGACGACGCAGACGGTGACGCGGTAGGCGCATTCGGAGGCAGTTGTCCGGGCTCCTTGTCCCCGGACAGCGCGCGGGTCTCGGCCTTGAAGATCCGCATCGACTGACCTACCGACCGGGCCATCTGCGGCAGCTTGTTAGCCCCGAACAACAGCATGAAGACTGCCGCCACGATCAACAGATGCCACGGGCTGAACTCGCCCATCGCCGCCTCCCAGGTCAGCCCCACACTGCTCGCCGTACCTAAACATACTCGCCCGGGGGCCGCCGCGGTTGGTGCACATGACTCTGCCCGATGTCAGGCGGACTGGGAGATACTGCGCGGATGTGGCTTGCCCGCCGAAGGGAACCGTGATTATGGCGCAAGCATCCGTGCGCAGCGCGGCGTCCGAGGCCCGGCCGGGGTTCCGGCGCGACGTGGGCTTCGTGGCGTTGATGTTCGTCTCGCTGGGTTCGATCATCGGGTCGGGCTGGCTGCTGGGTGCGTTGACGGCGGCCACGTCGGCCGGTGGTGCGTCGATCGTGTCCTGGGTGCTCGCCGGCGTGATCATCGTGCTGCTGGCGTTGGTGCACTCGGAGCTGGGTGCGGCTTACCCGCTCGCCGGTGGTACGGGACGGTGGCCGCGCCTGGCGTTCGGTTCGCTGGGCGGGTTCACGGCGGGGTGGGTGGCCTGGCTGCAGGCGGTCACGATCGCGCCGATCGAGGTCGAGGCGGCGCTGAGCTACCTCGACCACAAGTGGCACGGATTGATCAATGAGGCCGGCGCGCTGACCCCCACCGGCCTGGCCGTATCCACCGGGTTGATGTTGCTCTTCACGGTGATCAACATTCTCGGGGTCCGGTGGCTCGCGGAGAGCAACCGGATCGCAGTGCTGTGGAAGGTGGCAGTACCGGTCCTGACGGTTGCCGTCCTGATCGTCGTGTCGTTCCAAGTCTCGAACTTCACCGCGGGCGGCGGCTTCGCCCCCTACGGTGCGCACGGGGTGCTTGCAGCTCTGCCGCTCGGCGTGGTGTTCGCCCTGCAAGGCTTCGAACAAGCGGCGCAGATAGCCGGCGAGGCGCGCGATCCGCAACGCAACGTGCCCCGCGCGGTGATCGGCTCGGTGGTGATCGGCACATTGCTGTACCTCGGGCTGGAGATCGCTTTCATCGGCGCGCTGAACCCGGGCAACCTCGCGCAGGGATGGGCCAACCCGGTCGGCAAAGGTGACTTCGGGCCGTACGCGACGCTGGCCACCGGCCTGGGCCTGGGCTGGTTGGCAGTCATCCTGTACATCGACGCGTTCATCTCACCGGCCGGTACCGGCTTGATCTACGTGGGCACCTCCGCGCGGTTGTCCTACGCTCTCGGCCACGCCGGGTACGTTCCCAAGGGCATCAGCCGGATCAGTAGCCGTGGCGTTCCCTACACCTCGATCATCCTGGCGTTCGTGATCGGCCTGATCTGTTTCCTGCCCTTCCCGAGCTGGCAGAGCCTGGTCGGGCTGGTCACCTCGGCAACGGTGATCATGTACGGTTTCGCGCCGATCACCTTGCTGGCGCTGCGCAAGGCTGACCCCGACCGCGCCCGCCCGTACCGGCTGCCTGCCGCCCCGATTCTGGCGCCGCTGGCCTTCGTCGCGGCAAACGAGATCATCTACTGGACGTCCTGGGCCACAGTGGAAAAACTGATGCTGGCCATCGTCGCCGGGTACCTGCTGTTCGCCCTCGCCTATGCGACCGGCCATCCGATGGAGCGGCCACCGCTGGACCCGCGGTCGCTGGTCTGGATCGTTCCGTGGTTCGCCGGTCTGGCCATGATCTCCTACCTCGGTCAATACGGCGGCACGCGGCTCATTCCCGAATGGGTCGACCTCGGCGTGGTGGCCGCGTTCAGTCTGGTGATCTGCTACGTCGCTGTTGCATTCAGCCTGTCCAGCCACCGAGTCGCCGCCACAGTTGCCATCGACGAGCACGAAGCAGCGGCTCAAGCTGAGCTCAAAACCGCGTGACGGGACCGCGCCACGGTTTTTCGTGCTGGCGGCGCGGGTAGCTCTACGGCATGTCATTGCCCGACTCAAGCCTGACCTTCATCGAGGGTGTGCGGACGGTGCGCCGCGGTGAGACTGTCGAGCTGGTGTCCCGGGGTCGTGCTGCGGGCGTTTTCCCCCGAGGCGTTGGGAAGGATTGAGCATGGCCGCCAACGAGAAGCAGGAAGCCGCCCGGGTGGTGGTGCTGGGTGCGACCGGCAATGTCGGCACCAGCGTGGTCGCCGCGCTGGCCGCCGACCCACGGGTGGCATCGATCCTCGGGGTGGCCCGCCGGCGGCCGCAGTGGTCGGCGCCCCGCACCGAGTGGGCCCAGGCCGACATCGAACGCGACGACCTGGTCGGGCTGTTCCGTGGCGCGGATGTGGTCATCCATCTGGCGTGGCTCATCCAGCCCACCCACAGTCCGCTGCTCACCTGGCGCACCAACGTCGTCGGTTCGCTACGGGTGTTCCAGGCCGCCGCCAAGGCCGGCGTGCCGGCGTTGGTGTACGCGTCCTCAGTCGGCGCGTACTCGCCGGTATCCCAGCCGAAGGCCAAGGGCGCGGCGGTTGCTGAGGACTGGCCGACCGATGGCTGGCCCACTGCCAGCTACACCAGGGAGAAGGCTTACGTCGAACGCAGCTTGGACGCCTTCGAGCGGGGCCACCCCGACATCCGGGTGGTGCGGCTTCGACCCGGCTTCATCTTCAAACGCGAGTCCGCCAGCGGGCAGCGCCGCCTGTTCATCGGGCCGTTCCTGCCCAACCAGCTGGTGCGGCCAGGCCTGGCGCCGATCGTGCCCGACCTGCCGGGTCTGCGCTTCCAAGCCGTGCACACCGCCGATATCGCCGAGGCTTACCGGTTGGCCGCGCTGAGCGAGGTGCGCGGCGCATTCAACATCGCCGCCGAACCCGTGGTCGACGCCCCCCTGCTGGCGAACATCTTCGATGCACGGGTCGTGTCGCTGCCGCTGTCGCCGGCTCGTGCCGCGGTGTGGCTGGCCTGGCAACTGCATCTGGTGCCCGCCTCCCCCTACCTGTTCGATGCGTTCCTACACTTGCCAATCATGGACACCACCCGGGCCCGAACCGAGCTGGGTTGGTCGCCTCGGCACAGCTCGCGAGAAACCCTTGAGGAGTTCCTGGGCGGCCTGCGCGATGGCGCCGGCATGTCCACGCCGCCCTTGGCGCCCAGGGTGCCCGGTGGCCGCGTGCACGAAGTGCGTACCGGCGTCGGCGTCCGGCCCTAGTAGCCCGGATCAGCCTGATCAGATGGCCGCGCGCAGTGTGGGAGTAGAGGAAGAACTGCTGCTGGTCGATCCGGACAGTGGCCAGGCGTTAGCACAGTCCGCCGCGGTGCTGCGGCGTGTTCCGGATAGTGACGGCGTGGCGCTCGCCTCTGAGCTGACGCGTCAGCAGATCGAGACCAACACCCGTCCCTGCGACTCGCTGGAGGGACTCGCCTCCGAGTTGCGCCGGGGGCGGCGCGCGGCGGCCGATGCCGCCGACAGCCGCGGAGCTGCGGTGGTCGCAGTGGCCACCTCGCCGTTGCCGGCGGATGCGTCGATCACTTCCTCGCCGCGTTACCAGCGGATGGTCGACCAGTTCGGGCTCACCGCCGAGGAGCAACTCACCTGTGGCTGCCACGTCCACGTGCGGATCGAGTCTGATGCGGAGGGCGTGGCGGTGCTGGACCGCATCCGCGGTTGGCTGCCCTGCCTGCTCGCGCTCAGCGCGAACTCGCCGTTCTGGCAGGGTCAGGACACCGGCTACGCCAGCTTCCGGTCGCAGGTCTGGGGCCGGTGGCCATCAGCAGGACCGACTGAGCTGTTCGGCAGTCCGGAGATCTACCACGCCACCACTCAAGCCATGGTGGAGTCGAAGACGCTGCTCGACTTGGGAATGGTGTACTTCGACGCACGCCTTTCGCGGGAGCACCCGACGGTAGAGGTACGCGTTGCCGACGTCTGCCTGCTTGCCGACGATGCGGTATTGCTGGCGGCGCTGAGCAGGGCACTGGTCGAGACAGCGGCACGGTCGTGGCAGGCCGACGAGCCTCCCGCACCGATCAGGACCGAACTGCTCCGGCTCGCGGGCTGGCGAGCCGCTCGATCCGGACTCGGCGGTGATCTCATCGCGGTGACCGGCAGGCCCGCGCCGGCCCCGCAGGTGCTCCGCGCGCTGCTCGAACACGTCCAGCCGGTGCTGGCCGAGTACGGCGATCTCGAGATCGTCGAAGATCTCGTCGCTGCCGTGCTCGACCGTGGCACTGGCGCCACCGCGCAACGCCGGATCTATTGCCGAAGTGGTCAGCTGACCGATGTCGTCGGGCATGCCGTGAAGGCCACCATGTCGTGACGGCCCGCTCGGTATTGGTGTTCGCGCCGACTCCGCTGCTGACCGTGACGATCGAGGATCGCGGCGGCGAACCCGACCTGCACATCCATGCGGGCGGGCAGGGCGTGTGGCAAGCGCGGATGATCTCCAGCTTGGGTGTGCCGGTGGTGCTCTGCGCGGCTCTGGGTGGCGAGACCGGACAGGTGCTGCGGCACTTGATCGATGCCGAGGGGGTGGAGCTCGATGCCGAGCAGGTCGGTACCCGCAATGGTGGTTACGTGCATGACCGGCGCGATGGGCACCGGCGCTCGGTTGTCGAGACACCGGGCGACGCATTGGGCCGTCACGAGCTGGATGGCCTGTACGAGCGCACCCTGATCAGGGGCTTGGATGCCGCCGTCACGATCTTGTCGGGTCCGCACGATGATCGGATCGTGCCGGCGTCGGTATACCGGCGGTTGACCAGGGACCTGTCGGCCAACGGATGCCGGGTGATCGGAGATCTGTGTGGGCGGCCGCTGGACGCGATGCTGGCGGCCGGCCCGTTTCTGATCAAGATGAGCCACGAGCAGCTGCTGCGCGACGGGCGCGCCGGCGGTGAGTCGTCCGCGGAGCTGGTGTGCGCGATGCGCCAGTTGCGCGCCGACGGCGCAGGCGCGGTGGTGGTCTCCCGTGCGGACCAGCCGGCGCTGGCGTTGGTGGATGGCGAGGTTGTCGAGATACACGTGCCGCCGCTGGAGCCGGCTGAGCCGCGCGGTGCCGGTGACTCCATGACCGCAGGTTTGGCTGCATCGCTGGCCCGGGGTGAATCGCTGCCGACCGCACTGCGGGTGGGCGCCGCGTGTGGTGCGCTTAACGTAGTCCGCAGCGGGCTGGGTACCGGCGGTCGTGCGGCTGTGGCGGCGCTGGCGAAGCGGATCGAGATACACGGCAGACGGGACGGGGACTGAGTTGGTACCGCGATGCACGACCCTGGTGACCAACGACGACGGCATCGACTCGCCAGGCCTGGTCGTATTGGCGGCCGCAGCCGTGCGGGCCGGTCTCGACGTCGTGGTCGCCGCGCCGGCGCGGCAGTCCAGCGGGACCAGCGCGGGAATCATCGCCACCACCCGTGCGGGCCGGCCGCTGATCGAGCGCCGCCAGCTACCCGATCTGCCTGAGATCGAGGCCTACGCGGTGCAGGCTCAACCGGGTTACATCGTGCGTGCGGCGGTCCGCGGTTGGCTGGACCCGGTACCCCAGCTGGTGGTGTCCGGGATCAATCACGGCGCGAACGTGGGGCGCGCGATCTTGCATTCCGGCACGGTGGGCGCAGCGCTGACGGCCGGGGTGAACGGAGTGCGCGGGCTGGCGGTCTCCCTCGACGTCGGCCTTTACCCGGCGCAGCCACCATGCTGGAATACCGCCGCGCACCTGCTGCCGGACGTCCTGGAGATCTTGATCAGTGCTCCCGCGGGTACAGTGCTGTCGCTCAACGTCCCCGATCGGCCGATCGGGGACCTGGGCGAGTTGCGCCCCGCCGCACTCGCGCAGTTCGGCACCGTGCAGACCAGGGTGGACCGGGTGGAGGACGGGCAGCTGCACCTCGCGCAGGTCGAGGTGGACGCCCCGCCGGAGCCCGGCACCGACAGCGCCCTGCTCGCTGCCGGGCACCCCACGCTGACTGCTCTGGAATCGGTGTGCGAGGCATCCAATCCGGTACTACCTCAGTCGCTGGCACCCGGGCGGCCGCTCGTGTAATGGAATAGCCGAGTGTGCGACTACCCGAAGATGATCACTCCGGTGAATCATGTCGAGCCGGTACCTCGCCGGATCCGCGCCTTGCTGGGTGGAGAAGCGGTCTTCAGTACCACCGCAGCCTGGTATGTGTGGGAGTGGCCCTTTTACCCGCAGTACTACATACCCATCGCTGATGTACGTCGTGACCTGCTCGTCGCCGAGGGCGCTCAGTCCAGCAGCCGCGGCCCGGTCGAGGTGTACGGGCTGCAGGTCAAGGATGTCCATCGGTCCCGGGCTGCGCGGCTGCTGACCGACTCGTCCGTGGACGGGCTCAGCGGGACGGTGCGCTTCGAGTGGGCCGCGCTCGATGCGTGGTTCGAGGAAGACGAGCGGGTCTTCGTCCATCCTCGCAACCCGTACACCCGGGTGGACGCGGTGCGCTCGACGCGCTCGGTGCGCATCGAGCTCGACGGGGCCGTGCTGGGCGAGTCGCGCTCGCCGGTGATGGTGTTCGAGACGGGCTTGCCCACCCGCTACTACTTGAACCGGACTGAGGTGAACCTCGCGCACCTGATCCCCAGCGACACCGTCACCGCATGCCCTTACAAGGGCACCACCAGCGCCTACTGGTCGGTGCGGGTTGGCGAGACGGTGTATCTGGACCTGGCGTGGTGCTACGACTTCCCCACCCGGGCGCTATCGCCGATTACAGGGCTGATCGCCTTCTACAACGAGAAGCTCGACATCGTCCTCGACGGCCAACGACTCACCCGCCCGACAACCCACTTCTCCTGAAGTTTCGTGGTCCACCGTGGCTATCGGAATCGCCGCCTTATGCCGCCGATGAGATCCGCGCTGCGTTGGCCTGGGGTGAACAGCGGCGGTGAGACCAGCATCGGCGCCAGCCACGTTGCGGAACACACCAGCACCGTCCGGCCTGGTAGAACATTGCGGTGGGGCCAGACGATGGCGTTGGTCAGCTCGTGACGAACACCCCACAACAGCGTGGGGGTATCGCCAATGCGTGCAATACCGCTGGGCGAGCGTTGACTAGGCGGCTTGTCCTCGGACGCCACCGACCATCGTGGGCGCTCGCTTTCCCCGCTGTAGCTGCCTGCCGATCAGGTAGACGACGATGACCACGTTGAGTACCAGCCCGCCCACCTTCAGCCAGGTGGGGTGCTTGTGCAGCTCCTGAATCTCGGGCACGAGCAACAATGCCGTCGAGATGATGGTCAAGTACTCGCCCCAACGCCGGCGACGGAACAGGCCGTAGCCCTCTATCGCCTCCAAGACCCCGTACCCGACGGCGATCTCCCCGGCCCGGTGCGCCTGCTGCGGCCCGAACCCCGCCAGCCGGGAGACCAGCCGTCCGGTCTCGCTGCGGCTGGGGTCCAATCCGATCTGCTCGGCGAAGCGTCGCGCGAGATCGGCCCAGTCGGTGTGCACGTGGGTCAGCAGGATCAGACCCACCCCGATCAGAACGATCGCGCGAAGCGCTCGCTCCACCGCCAGCACCGGCAGCAGTCGGTCCTGATCCTTGCTGCGATCGTGCTGCTCGGCCGCTGGTGCCATGATGACCCCACAGGAGACTCCAGGTAAGGAACCGCGACACTACCGTGCCGGCCGCCCCCGTGCTGAGCGCCTCGGGTGCAATGGCGACGGCGGCAGTTTACCCGTGCACGGGTGGGGTATCGACTGGTGTGCAATCGGGGTGGGGGACGTCCCGTCGGTGGGTGGTGCTGACCGCCGCGATGGGCGCTGGCCATGACCAGGTGGCTGCTGCGCTGGCGGATCGCATCCGCGGTCGTGGTGACCAGGTGCTGGTGGTGGACCTGCTGGAGGTGCTACCGGCAGGCGTGGGGCGAGGGATCCGCCGCGGGTATGCCGTGATGCTGCGGGGCGCTCCATGGTTGTATGAGTCGATTTTCTGGATGTTCTTTTGCGAGCATCGGTACGGTCGGCCTGGTGTTTTCCCGCTAGATGTGCTGGCGACGTGGCGGCTGCGCCGGATCCTCCAGTCGTATCGCGCTGATGTGGTGGTTTCTACGTTCCATCTGGCCGCCCAGGTCGCGGGCCGGATGCGTCAACGAGGCCAGCTCGCGGTGCCGAGCGTGGTGGTGATCACCGAGCCCGCCGCGCACGTGCTGTGGCTGCACCCGGGAACCGATCTGTTTGTCTGTCCTTACCCGTGGATCGCCGCGGCAGCGCAGGAGCGGACCGGGCGACCGGCGTGTGCACCCGGTCCGGTCGTGGCGCAGCACTTCCGGCGGCCGGGCGATCCGGCCCGCGGCAGGCGATCGATGGAGCTGAGTCCCGGTGAGGACGCGGTGTTGGTCTCGGCCGGCTCGTGGGGAGTGGGCGAGGCCGCGGTCACGGCAAGGCTGTTGACGGGGCTGGAGGGGGTCCGCCCGGTCGTGCTGTGCGGCCGTAACGAGCAGCTGCGGCGTCGGATTGCTTGCCTGCCAGTGTGCCGGGCGCTGGGCTGGCGTGATGACCTCCCGGACTTGTTTGCGGCCAGCGCTGTGCTGGTTGACCAGTCCGGCGGCAGCACGTGTGCTGAGGCGTTCGCCGCCGGACTGCCGGTGGTGACGCATCGCCCACTGCCGGGTCATGGCCGGCTGGGCGTGCAGGCATTGGCCCAGGCCGGGCTGGTGTCGGCGGCGCCAGACGATCCTACGCTGCTGGAGATGGTCGATGCGCTGCGCCGCCCGGGCGGGCTGCGTGCGGCGCAGCTGGCTCGCGCTGCCGCGGTGTTCGTGCAGGACCCCGCCGAAGTCTTGATGCGCTGGGTCGCCACCGAGCAGGCTCGCCGGTCGGGCAGCACTGGCAGCTCGCGTTCGCTGGTGGCTAAGGAGCCGGTGTCGTTCGGCGCGCGGATGGTGATGTGGGCGTCGTCGGCGCGTAAACGGTGATCAATGACGAGCGGGACAGCAGGAGGCTGCCAGCCAGGACCAGCAGGGCGCCGGCGGCGGTAGGGATGATCCACAAGCCGCCGCGGAGCTGCTCGCCGAACACCAGCACCCCGTAAATGATGCTGGATAGCGGGTCGCAGGTGGTGATCGTGGGTTGGGCGGCCACCAGCGGCCCCGCCTGCAGGGCGTTCTGGGTCAAGAACACGCTCGTGATGCCGGCCGCGATCATGGCGTAGAGCTGCCATGCGGTGAACAGCGCGCCGAGGCCATGGTTGATCTGGTGTAGTGCGCTGTTCATCAGCGCGGCGGTGAAGCCGAACCCCAGCCCTGCGGCTGCGCCGAACAGGGCTGCCCGCCGGCTCGCGGTGGCGTGCAGGCCCGCCCCCACCAGCGAGGCGCCGATCGCCACACTGAGCACGCTGGCGAGAAGCCAGCTCAGCGTGGTGGCCGCCTGCCCGGGCCGGGGCGCGGTGGCAATCAGCACTGTGGCCACGCCGGCGCTGATCGCCACGGTTCCCCAGATGGCTTCGCGGTCAACCCGGGAATGAAACACCAGCGCCCCGAGCAGCAGCGTGAGCGGCAGTTCACTGACCACGATCGGCTGGACCACGGTGAGCACGCTGAAGTGCAGCGCCGCTGCTTGGAACAAGAACCCGCCGATGAGGCCGCAGATGCCCAGCAGCCATACCGGCCGGCGCGCCAGATCCCACAGCAGTGCCAGGCGCATCGCCTCCTCAGCCGGGGCGAGCCGGGCTGCCTTGCGCTGGTAGACGGTGCCCACCGCATTGCTCGCTGCGGCGCACACCGCAAACAGCACGCCGAACACTGCTAGACCCGGGCGTACTGCCGTGGTGGTGGTTGTTGAGGTGCCAGCATCGGGGAACGAGTCAGCACCACGATCCCGGCGACCAGCGCGATCAGCCCGGTCGCTTCCAGGACCAGCCACACCGGCGCGGTCCGCACCCGTTCCCCGAAGACGCTGATCCCGTAAGCGATACCGACCACCGGTTCAGCAGCAGTGATCGCCGGCAGGGACGCCCGCAGCGGAGCTACCTCGAACG
>Ga0134125_10001483_pt1 | contig 28845 bp, 33 predicted proteins | sample KB31751_FD_96464 | JGI IMG/M metagenome (GOLD analysis project Ga0134125, IMG submission 96464) | Terrestrial soil microbial communities with excess Nitrogen fertilizer from Kellogg Biological Station, Michigan, USA - KB3-175-1 | ecosystem: Environmental > Terrestrial > Soil > Unclassified ... | reverse complement strand
TCGTCTTGGTCGACGAGATCAACCGGGCCTCCGCCAAGACCCAGTCGGGGTTGCTCGAGTGCATGCAGGAGCGGCGCGTCACCGTCGACGGCACGACCCACGAGCTCGCCCGCCCGTTCCTCGTCCTCGCGACCCAGAACCCGGTCGAGTTCGAGGGCACCTACGCGCTCCCGCAGGCGCAGCTCGACCGCTTCATGGTCAGGCTCTCGCTCGGCTACCCCTCCGCGGCGGACGAGGCCGCGATGCTCGCCGAGCACGTAGCGGGCGACCGCGTGCTCGAGCTGAAGCCCGTCAGCACGATCGCCGAGGTCGTCGCCGTTCAGGACGCGATCGCCAGGGTCCACGCGGGCGAGCCGCTGCGCCGCTACATCGTCGCGCTGCTCGAGCAGACCCGCCGCGACGCCCGCACCGAGCTGGGCGCGAGTCCCCGCGCCGGCCTGATGCTGCTCCGCGCCGCCGTCGTCGAGGCCTCGCTCCAGGGCCGCGACCACGTGCTCCCCGACGACGTCCAGGTGCTCGCCCGTTCGGTGCTCGCACACCGCCTGCTGCTCGCCCCCGGAGTGCCCGACGGCGCGCGCGGCGAGATCGTCGACGCGGCTCTGTCCGCGGTCTCGGCGCTGTGAGCCGGGCGTCGCGGGTCGCGGCGCTCGGCATCGGGCTGATCCTGCTCGCGGGCGGCTTCGCGGTCTCGCCGCTGTACGTGCCCGGCGTCGCGCTCCTCGCACTCGTGGCGGCCGCGCAGGCAAGCGTGCGGATCGCCGCGCGGAGCGCCTCGGTGTCGCTGGAGCTCGAGCGGGCGAGCGTCGAAGAGGGCCGCCGGGCGGCACTGACGGTGCGGGCGGCGGGCTGGCCCTACGCGCTCAGCCGGGGGGAGCTCCGGCCGCTGCCGGGGGCCGCCTGGCGAGCGGTCGGCGCGCGCGGCACGCTCGTCGAACTGGCCCTCACGCCGGCGCGGCGTGGCGAGCACACGGTCGGTCCCGCCACGGTCCGCTTCGGCGATCCCTTCGGGCTCTGCCGCCGCGAGCTGCGCTCCGCCCCGACCGGGTTGCTGGTGCTCCCCCGCGTCGAGCGCATCCGCCGCGAGCAGCTCGAGCGGGCGCTCGGCCTCGGCCGGGCCGGCGCCCTGCTCGACGACGGCCCCGACGTTGAGGGGCTGCGCCCCTACCGTCCCGGCGCCCCGGCGTCGCGGATCCACTGGCTGACGGTCGCGCGGGTGGGCGAGCTGGTCGAGCGGCGCGCCGAGCGCGACGCCGAGGACATGCCCTTCACGATCGTCCTCGACGCCGGCTCGCCGGACAGCGAGGAGGCGCTCGATCGAGCGGTGCGCGCGGCCGCCTCGCTGTGCGTCGCCGTCGCGGGGCTTGGCGGCTGCTCGCTGCTGCTGCCCGGCGCGGCGCAGGCGCAGGCGATCCGGCCCGACCTCCTCTCCTGGCCCTACCTGCACGCGCGCCTTGCGACCGTCGCGGCGGGCGAGCGGCCGGCGTGGGCGCTGGCCGAGCGGGCCCGTTCGGTGATCTGGGTCGGCGCCCGCCGGCCGGAGCCCGGACGCTCGGGACGCGCCTCCGTCTGCTGCACGGTCTCGCCGTCGCCCCTCGGCGCGCGACCGGTGCTCTTCGAGATCGCCGGCTGCGCTGTGCAGGGCGCCGGCCGCGCGGCGGCGAGCGCCGCATGAGCGCCGTCGCCGGCCGGCTCGGCGAGATCCCGGCGCGCGCGGGCTCGCGTCCCGCGGAGTACGGCTCGGAGGTGGCCGCCGTGCTGTCCTTCTTCGCGCTCGCCGCCTTCGCCTCGCTCGTCTACGGCGAACTGCTCGAGCATCCGCCCGCCCTGCGCTTGCTCGCGGCGGCGGCGCTCGCGAGCTGCGCCGCCGCGACTCTCGCGCTGCGCCGCCGCGACGGCCGCCCGCTGCTCGGGGTCGCGGCGCGTCTCGCGGTCCTCGCCGGCGCACTCGTGCTCGCGCTGCTCGCCGTCGGGATTCCCGCCCATCTGCTCGCTCCCGCGCGGTGGGGGCGGCTCGAGCACCGCGTCGGCGGGGGCGTCGATGCGCTCGGCGCGTGGCTGTGGCCGTACCGCGACGGCGACCGCTGGGCGCGCCTGGACGTGCTCGCCGTCGCGCCGCTCACGGTCCTCCTGGCGGGTGGCCTGCGCTTCTGGCCGGGCGCCGGAAGGGGCCGCCGCGCTGCCGCGCTCGCGCTGCTCGTCGGCCTCTTCCTGACGGGGGCGGCGAACACCCCGCAGAGCGAGCCGGGCCTCCGCGGCCTCGTGCTGCTCGCGCTGATCGCCTGCTGGCTGTGGGCCCCCACAGCCGATCTGGGCGGGGCCGCGCGCGCCGCCCGCTGGCTGGCGCTTCCCGCTTTGCTCGCGCTCGCGCTGCGTCCCGCGCTCAGCTCGACGAGCGCCTGGATCGACTTCCGCGAAGCGGCGGGAACGGACGCGGCGGCGGCCACGTTCCAGTGGGATCAGACCTACGGCCCGATCGTCTGGCCGCGCTCCGCGACGACGATGTTCACGCTCAGAGCGAGCCGCCCCGGCCTGCTCCGGGTCACCTCGCTCGACCGCTTCGACGGCCTGCGCTTCCTGCGCTCCTCGGCGCCGCCCGCAACGTCGCGCCTGGAGCTGCAGGGCGGGCTCGATCGTCGCTTCGTCACCCATTCGACGGTGAGGATCGCGGGCCTCAGATCCCGGCTGCTCGTCTCCGGCGACGGCCTCGCGCTGAGGCTGCGCTGGCTGGGCGGGCCCGAGCCCGCGGTCTCCGCGCAGGGCGACGGCACGCTCCTCGCCTCCTCGCTCGCGCAGGGCTCGGTCTACTCGGTCGTGGCCTACCGGCCGCACCCCTCGCCCGCACGGCTGCGCCGCGCGCCGCGGGCCTTTCCCCGCGCCTACCTTCCCTACGCTCGCTTGCAGCTGCCCGCGCCGGGCGCCTCGGCGCTCGAGGAACCGCGCTTCGCCGCCGAGGCGGACGCTCCCGCGCCCGCGTCGCTGACGGTCGGCCCGTCCGCGCCGGGAAGCAGCCCGGCGGCGGACCCGGCGACGGCGGCGCGGCTGGAATCCTCCCCCTACGGGCCGACGTTCCGGCTCGCCCGCGGGCTCGCCGCGGGCGCGGGGAGCAGCTACGACGTCGCGCTGCGGACAGAGCGCTACCTGCTCTCCAACTACACCTACGACGAACACCCCGCCCAGACCCGCTACCCGCTCGAGTCGTTCCTGTTCGAGCAGCGCCGCGGCTACTGCCAGCAGTTCTCCGCGGCGATGGCGCTGATGCTGCGCATGGACGGGATACCGGCACGCGTCGGCTCGGGCTTCAAACCCGACGCGTACGACAGGCAGGCGGGCACGTGGAACATACGGGCGCTCGACGCGCACTCGTGGGTCGAAGTGTTCTTCGCCGGGATCGGGTGGGTCGACTTCGACCCGACGCCCGCGGCCCCGGTCGAGGTGACGGGAGCCTCGGGCGCGGCCGTGAGCAAGGCCGCGATCGCCGGCGGCGGATCCACAGGCTCCGGCGGCGCGCGAGCGACGTCGCGCACCCCGGTGGCGGCCGCGAGTCACGGCGGGGGCGGCCCGGCGGGGGCGACGGTGGCAACCGTCGTGGCGGCGTTGCTCGCGGCAGCGATCGGCGTCCTCTGGCTGCGCGGGCATCTGCGCCTGCGGGCCGCGCTGTGCGAGGGCGCGGGCGAGGGCGCCGTCGAGGAGCTGCGCCGCGTGCTCGCCACGGGAGAGGCGAGCAACGGCGGCGTGACGCTCGACCGCCTCGAGCGGCGCATGCGCGAGCGGGGCGAGGAGGCCGCGGCGGGGTATCTGGGGGCGCTTCGCGACGCGCGCTACTCGCGCAGTCCTGCGGGTGTGCGCGCGCGGGGGCGCGCGGCGCTGCGCCGGGCGCTGATGCGCGAGCGCGACCGGTGGGGCGCGCTGGCGCTGCTCGCCGGGATGCCCCCGGGCGCGATGCGTCGAAGCGGGGACCGGAAGTCGCGCGGCGGGCGCGCCTAGACTCACGGCATGACCACCGGGAGGCTCGCGGCGTTCCTGCTCACCTCGGCCGTCGTGATCGCGATCCCGGGGCCGAGCGTGCTGTTCGCGGTCGGCCGGGCGCTCGCCGCGGGACGACGCGTCGCCGTGCTCAGCGTGATCGGGAACGCCCTCGGGGAGTACGTCCAGGTGATCGCGGTCGCGTTCGGCGCCGGCGCGCTGGCCGAGCAGTCGGTCGCGGTCTTCACGACGATGAAGCTGATCGCGGGCTGCTATTTGATCGCTCTCGGCGTGCGGACGTTTCGCCGCCGGCGCGAGATCGCCGCCGCCCTCGCGGCGCCGGTCGACCCGGCAGGCGACGCGAGGGCCTTCGCGCAGGGTCTCGTGGTCGGCGCGACGAACCCGAAGACGATCGTGTTCCTGGCCGCGATCCTGCCGCAGTTCGTGACCGGAACGGGCGCGGGGATCGCTCCCCAGATCATGTTCCTCGGGCTGCTGTTCGTGACGATCGCGGTCCTGTCCGACACCGTGTGGGTGCTCGCGGCGAGCCGCCTGCGCTCCTGGCTGTCGGGCTCGCCGCGGCGTCTGGAGGCGGTCGGCGGCGCCGGCGGCATCGCGATCGCGGCGCTCGGGACGGGTCTGCTCGTGACTGGACGAAAGAGCTGAATCGGCCCCCGTCGGCGGACGTTCTGTCACAAGATGGGCGGGTGTGCGAAGGAGTCGGTGTGGGCAGAGCTGAGGAGCGCGACGACGGAGCCCTGCTCGTAGCGGCCGCGGGCGGCGACAGCGCGGCCTTCGAGCGCTTCTACCGCCGCTGGCTGCCGGTCGTCACGCGCTACCACCTGCGCCGCGCGGGGTCGCGGGAGCTGGCCTTCGACCTGACCGCGGAGACGTTCGCGGCCGTCGTCGTGGCGCTCGGAGACTTCGACCCGACGCGGGGGTCGGGGCCGGGCTGGCTGTTCGCGATCGCCGAGCACAAGCTGCGCTCTAGCTACCGGCGCGGCCGCGTCGAGGCGCGCGCCCGTCGCGCGCTCGGGCACCGGCGCCTGCTGCTCGACGACGAGGACCTCGTGCGCGTCGAGGAGCTCGCCTCGCTCGGCGGCGAGGGCCGGGTGCAGGAGCTGCTCGCCGCGTTGCCCGCGGGGCAGGAGCAGGCCGTGCGCGCCCGCGTGCTCGACGAACGCTCCTACGCCGACATCGCGGCTGAGCTGCGCTGCTCGGAGGCCGTCGCGCGCCAGCGCGTCCATCGCGGCCTCGAGCGGTTGCGCAGCCGGCTGGCGGAGGCGTCGTCGTGAACGCTTTCGACGAGCTCGAGCGCCGGCTCTTCGACAGCGTCGCCGCCCGCGCCCGCTCGCGTCGATCGGTCGCGGCGGCCGGTCTCGGGCGCTGGTGGCGCGGGCGTCACGGCTCGGCAGCCGTCGCGCTGGCCGCTTGCGCGGCTTCGCTCGTGCTCCTCCTCGCCGCCCTGACGCCGTCCGACCGCGGACGGCCGGACGCGCGGCATACCGCGTTCGCCGCTCTGATCGCGCCGGGCGCGCAGGAAGCGGCGTGTCCGCCCTGCCGCTCGGTCGGGGGGCGGCTGCACGCGCCGCTCACGGGCGAAACGGGCCGGGCGGCGACGGTCGCCGTCAGGGAAGTGGTCGTCCGGCGCGGCCTCCCGGCCGTCGTGTGGGGTGTCGAACCGAGGAGGCTGAGATGAGCACCGTGAGAACCGTCGCGGGGACGGCGGCGGCGCTTGCCGCCGTGGGCGTCCTCGTCGCCTGCGGCTCGAGCGGCTCGGGTGGAGCCGCGGCGTCGCGCGGAACGGAAGCCGCGGCGCTCAGCTCGGGTGGCTACCAGAGCCCGCTGAGCGAGCCGCTCACCGGCGGCAAACGCGGCGGCACGCTGCGGGTGCTCGCCGAAACCGACTTCGAACACCTCGATCCGGGGATCGCCTACTACTCGATCGACTACGAGGTGATCTACGCCACCCAGCGCCCGCTCTACTCGTTCAAGCCCAACACCGAGACCGAACCGACCCCCGACGTCGCCTCGGGACCGCCGGAGATCTCCGCGGACAACCGAACCGTGACGGTGCACCTCAAGGAGGGGATCAGGTTCTCGCCTCCGGTCAACCGCGAAGTGACCGCCGAAGACGTGGCGTACGCGATCGAGCGCGGCGCGAACCCGAACGTCGCCAACCCCTATCTCCACACCTACTTCAACGCCGTCGAAGGGGTGCCGAACGCGGACGGCGGGCCGATCAAGGGGATCACGACTCCCGACCGGCACACGATCGTCTTCAAGCTCACCGAACCGAAGGCGCCGATCGTCGCCCACGCCCTGGTCCTGCCGCTGACGGCGCCGGTGCCGAAGTCCTACGCCGAGCGCTACGACCGCGACAAGCCGTCCAACTACGGCTCCTACGAGGTCGCGACCGGCCCCTACATGCTGAAGAACGACCGCTCGGGCAAGGTGCTCGGCGTCGGGTACCTCCCGGGCAAGAAGGCGACGCTCGTGCGCAACCCGAACTGGATCGCCTCGACGGACCTCCGCCCGGCGTACCTCGACGAAGTCCAGATCGAGATCGGCGGCACGAGCGCCGTGATCGGCAAGCAGGTGCTCGAAGGCGCCGACGTCGTCGAGAACGAACCGCCCGCCCAGAGCAACGTGCGGCTCGCGGCCGAATCGCACAAGAGTCAGCTGGAGATCTCACCCGGGGCGGGCAGTCACTACATCGCCCTCGACAACAAGGCCGGGCCGTTCAGGAACGCCGATCTGCGCAAGGCGCTGTGGGCCGCGCTCGACCGGAGCGCGATGGACCGGGCCCGCGGGGGCAAGCTCATCACCGACGTCGCGACGCACTTCCTCTATCCGGGCGTCCCCGGCTTCGAGCAGGCCGGCGGGCTCGCCGGCCCGAAGCTCGACTTCGACGAGCACCCCGAAGGTGACATGGCGGTCGCGGAGAAGTACGTGAAGCTCGCCGGCTACCCCTCCGGGAGGTACACGGGCGGCGAAGCGGTGACCGTCGTCGGGTCCAAGGGCAGCCCGGCCGAACAGGACGCCGAAATCGTCGATCAGGCGCTCAAGAACCTCGGCTTCACGACCAAGTTCACGCTCGTCGAACCGGCGACGATGTACGCGAAGTACTGCAGCGTGCCCAGAGAAGAGATCGACGTCTGCCCGTCGGTCGGCTGGATCGCGGACTTCGCCGACGGCCAGGCGGTGCTCAACATCACGTTCAACGGCAGGTTCATCAACGAGACGAGCAACGTCAACTGGAGTCAGACGGACGTGCCGGCGATCGACGCCGCCGCGACCGCGGCCGAATCGGTGGCCGGGGAGGCGGCCCGCGCGAGCGCCTGGGCCAAGGTCGACAGGATGGTCGTCGAAGACGCGGCCGCGGTTCCCTTCGACTGGGACAAGCAGGCGAACATCGAGGGCGCCGGCGTGAGCGGCGTCGGCGACCTGTGGGACCTGGGGCAGTGGGACTACAGCTGGACCTCGCTGAAGTGAGTCACGTGCGGCGCGGCGCGAGGACCGGCCGCGTCGGGAGGTCGTGCGTCGAGCGCGCGCACGCACCCGGCGGGAGCCCGGACGCCGCCCCTTGCGGGCGGCGTCCGGCTCTCCCTCACCGGGGGTGAGCTCTAAAGGTCCGGCGGGCGCTCACGCGCCGGGCAGGTCCGTCCCCGCTCCCGCGCAGTAGCCGGTGCCGGCGGCCGCTTCGTTGCTCCACAGCGACTGCACGGCGAACGTCGTGCCGGCGTTGCCCTTGATGTCGCCCATCGCCCCCGGGATCGGCAGAACCTGAGGGCCGCCGGGGATCGGGCCGGTCAGCGGCTCGCCGACCCACGCGCACTTGTCGCCGTTCTCGTTGGCGTCGAGCGCGTCGTACCAGCCGCCCAGCTTCTGCTGGCTTTCGCCGCCGCCGACGATGTCCTCGGCGCCGGGATCGGTGATCGTCTCCTCGATCTCGTGGCCGAGCACGATCGAGATCCCGTCGAGCTTGCCTTCGGGGCCGGCGTTGACGGCGTTTTCGCCGCAGTCGTTGGCGCCGCTTTCGCTGTCGATCTTCAGCACGTAGGGCATGTTCGTGTAGGCGATGCCCGGCGTGACGCCGTCGTAGAGGCCGTTCTCGACGCCCGGCTGGGTGTAGTCGTGGAAGGCGCAGTATCCGCTCGCGTAGGCGTTCGGGTCGCTGAAGTCCTGCGGCTGGGCGATCACGAAGTCGGCGTTCGCGAGGTCCTTGACGTGGAAGTGCTTGGCCGCACGGGCAGCCTCGGCGGCGAGGTCCGTGTAGGTGTTGTTGCCGCTGCCCGGTTCGCTTTCGGCGGAGGTGCCCGAGAGGTCGGCGGGGTTCGTGTTGTCGGCCCAGATCCCGCCCAGCACCTCGGCGGGGTTGGTGATGTGCTCTTCGGAGCCGCCGGCCCCGGTCTGGAAGAACTGGGTGCTGACGCCGGCCCATTCGGTGCCGCCCATCTGCTGGACCCAATCGGCCATCCGCTTGCCGGCGCCTTCCGGGTCGCACTTCAGGCTCGCTTTGAAGGAGCCCTCGACGAGCTTCTCGGCCTTGCACTTCGCCCCGGCCGGGAACGCGCCCGGCTCGCCCCAGCCGAAGTAGACGAGGTAGACCTTCGGCACGGTCTGGACGTGACCGCCCCAGTAGGCCATGTTCGTCGGGTAGGGGAGCGTCGTGGCCGGCGCCTCGGGCAGGCCGCAGTTCGAGAACGGTTCGGGAAGCATCCCGCTCTCGGGACAGGGCGGCGCGGGCGGGTTGATCGCGCGGTGGGCTGCGACGATCGCCTGCTGTTTCGCGATCGCGTTGCTCAGCGTCGGCATCGCGATCGGGTCGGCGGTCGAGGTGGACGCGGCGAGAAGCGCAGCCGTGAGGGCGAGCGCCAGCGTCACGGCGATTGAACGGCCGTTGGGCATCTGGTTTTCCTTCCGAGGTACGGATTGACGAGAGCCGCCCCACACCCCTGGAGGCGAACGGATGTTCCCTACCCGCCCGGCCGCGGCCGCAAACGGGTTGGCCGTTCGGAATAAAGCGGTGTCGAGACGGTGAGGTCCGATTCCCGCCAGAAATCGCCGCGGGGCCGTGCGATGCTGGCCCCGTGCTCGACTTCGATCATCGCTACAGGGCGATCGCCGCGAAGGACGCGCGCTTCGACGGCTGGTTCATCACGGCCGTGACCTCGACCGGCATCTACTGCCGCCCGAGCTGTCCCGCGCGGACCCCGAAAGCCGAGAACGTCCGCTTCTTCCCGACCGCCGCGGCGGCGCAGGCGGCGGGCTTCCGCGCCTGCAAGCGCTGCCGCCCCGACGCGGCTCCGGGGTCGCCCGAGTGGGATCGCCGCGACGATCTGGCGGCGCGCGCGATGCGCCTGATCGCAGACGGGGTGGTCGACCGGGAGGGCGTCGGCGGGCTCGCGTCCCGGCTCGGCTACTCGGAGCGCCACCTCGGCAGGCTCCTGCAGGAGGCGCTCGGAGCGGGGCCGCTCGCGCTCGCCCGCGCGCAGCGCGCGCAGACGGCGCGGGTGCTGCTCGAGACGACCGGCCTCGGGATCGGCGAGCTCGCTTTGACGGCCGGCTTCCAGAGCGTCAGGCAGTTCAACACGACGATCCGCGAGGTCTTCGACCGCACGCCGCGGGAGCTGCGGGCCGGCGGCGGCGTCGTCCGGGGCGCCGCGGCGCTCCTCGACGGCTTGACCGTGAGGCTCTCCTTCCGCGCCCCGTTCGACGCGGAGGGAACGATCGCGTTCCTCGCCTTGCGCGCGGTACCGGGAGTCGAGCAGGCCGTGGCCGGCGGGTACCGCCGTAGCCTCTCGCTGCCGCGCGGCGCCGGGGTCGTCGAGCTCTCGCCGCGCGAGGATCACGTCGCCGCGACGTTCTGGCTCGACGACCTCCGTGACCTGGGGGCCGCGATGAGTCGCTGCCGGCGGCTGCTCGATCTCGACTCCGACCCGTACAGCATCCTCGAGCGGCTCGGCCGCGACGACGCGATCGGCGCCCTCGTCCACGCCGCGCCGGGGCGGCGGGTGCCCGGCTCGGTCGAAGGGCCCGAGCTCGCGCTCAGGGCCGTGCTCGGCCAGCAGGTCTCGGTCGCCGGCGCGCGGACGCTCGCGGGACGCATCGTCGCGGCGCACGGCGAGCGGCTGGGCCGTCCGGTCGGCGCGGTCACGCACCTCTTCCCCCGCCCCGACGCGCTCGCCGCGATCGACCCGAACGGACTGCCTCTACCGCGGTCGCGCGCCGCGACGATCGTCGGCCTCTCGGCCGCGCTCGCGGGAGGCGAGGTCGAGCTGGGGGAGGGGGCCGACAGGGAGCGCAGCGTCGCCGCCCTGCTCACGCTGCCGGGAATCGGTCCCTGGACGGCCGGCTACGTCGCGATGCGCGCGCTGCGAGACCCCGATGCGTGGCCGGCGGGCGACCTCGGCGTCCGGCGCGCACTCGAATCGCTCGGCGTCGAGGACCCCGGGCGGGCCCTGGAGCGCGGGGGGGAGCCGTGGCGCCCGTACCGCGCCTACGCGACGTTGCACCTGTGGGGCGCGCTCGCGGAGGGGGTCAGACCGCCGGCGCGAGCCGGCCGCCGCCAGGCGCGCCGCCTGCTGGTCGCGGCATGACGAGCGCGGTGCTGTATGCGTGGCTCGAGAGCCCCGTCGGCCGGCTGCTTGCCGCTGGCGACGAGGAAGGCCTCCTCTCGCTGTCGATCGAGGGACAGCGCTGGACGAGCGGCGTCGGCGCCGGGTGGCGTCGCGCCGAGGCGCCCTTCACGGAGCTCCGCCGCCAGCTCGGGGAGTACTTCGCCGGGGAGCGCCGCGAGTTCGAGCTCTCATTGCGCTTCGGGGGGAGCGAGTTCCGCCGCCGCGTCTGGGAGACGCTGCGCGCGATCCCGTTCGGCGAGACCCGCTCCTACGGTCAGCTCGCGCGCAGCGTCGGGAGCCCCGGCGCCGCGCGCGCGGTCGGGCTCGCCAACGGCCGCAACCCGTTCGCGATCGTCGTCCCCTGCCACCGCGTGATCGGCGCCGACGGGACGCTCGTCGGCTATGGCGGAGGCCTCGAGCGCAAGCGCTGGCTGCTCGACCACGAGCGCCGTTTCACGGGCTCCTAGCGGAGCGCCGGCCCGCCGCGCACAGTCGGGTTATCCCCAGGGTCAAGACGTGCCGGCGGTGCTCACCTACTTGAAAGAAATGTGAACTTCGACACCTGTCCCTCGACGGGCGGTCGGTGCGGGTATAGGGTCGCGAGGAGAGCTTGACAACGCCTCGTGTCACCGAGAGGGGAGCAGATGAGCGACGAGCAGCCGGACACGATCGTCCTGATTCACGGGCTGTGGATGAGCCCGCTCAGCTGGGAGCACTGGGCCGCCCGCTTCGAAGGCCGCGGCTTCACGGTCCTCGCGCCTGCCTGGCCGGGGATGGAGGGCGACGTGGAGCAGCTGCGCGCCGACACGAGCGCGATCGACGAGCTGGGCATCGGCGAGATCCTCGACAGCTACGAGCAGAAGATCCGCGCGCTCGAGAAGCCGCCGATCATCAGGGGCCACTCCTTCGGGGGCGCCTTCACCGAGGTGCTGCTCGACCGCGGCCTCGGCGCGGCGGGCGTCGCGATCGACGCGGCCGGGGTACGGGGCATAACGAAGCTGCCGTTCTCGACGCTGAAGTCCGGGTTCCCGATCCTCAAGAGCCCGGCCAACAAACACCGCGCGGTGGCGCTGACGTTCGAGGAGTTCCACTACTCGTTCACCAACACGATGGACGACGCGGAAGCGAAGGCCGCCTACGAGCGGTACGCCGTACCGGGCCCCGGTCGGGTCCTGTGGGAAGGGGCGTTCGCGAACTTCAACCCGCGCACGCCGCTGCAGCTCGACTTCAAGAACCCCGACCGTGCTCCGCTGCTGATCATCGCCGGCGGCGCCGACCACGTCGTGCCGGCCGTCGTCGACCGTCAGGCGTCCAAGCGCTTCGAACGCTCGGACGCCGTCACCGATTTCAGGGAGTTCCCCGGACGCTCGCACTACACCGTCGGGCAGGACGGCTGGGAGGAGGTCGCCGACTACGCGCTCGACTGGGCGATCGAGCACGCCGCGGCAGCGACCGAGACGGCCGGGTAGTCGCGAACGGGTCGAACCGGTTGATCGACGGCGGGTCGTGAAGACGACGTGAGCCCCGTCCGGGGGCCTGTCGTCAGTTGCGTCGGCCGCCGCCGAAGAGCTGTAGGAAGAACAGGAAGACGTTGAAGACGTCGAGGAAGATCGACGCCGCGATCGGAACCGCCATCTCGTGGCTGGCGTGGCGCAGGCGGTTGAAGTCGATCACGCTGAAGCCGCCGAAGATGACCAGGCCGAGCACCGCGTAGATGATGTTCGCGTGGGGGATCGAGACGAAGATCGCGACGATCCCGAACACGATCAGCGCGAGCAGCGCGAAGAAGAACGCGCGGGCGTAGACGGACAGGTCGCGCCTGGTCGCGTAGCCGAGCGCGCCGAGCCCGCCGACGAAAGCGGCGGTCGACCCGGCCGCCTGCCAGAGCACGGCCGGCTCGGTTTCGGCGTACTGGCGAAGCACGGGTCCGACCGCGGCGCCGAGCAGCACGCCGAGCCCGAACAGGAACCCGATCGCGAGCTGTTCGCGCCCGCGCGCGTTTGCGAACTGGAGGCCGAAGATGCAGGCGAAGGCGAGGATGAACGAGACGATCCCGGCGCCGCCGGAGAGGTTGCGGCCGAGGTAGGCCCCGAGCGAGGCGCAACCGACGGTCAGTGCGACGAGGCCCATCACCTGGCCGAACAGCGCGCGGCTGCGGTCGCGTGCCGAGACTTCGCCGAAAGCCCCTGCGTATGTCTGCATGTCGCTCATTCGTGCATCTCCTGTGGTCGTTGTCCCCCGGCGCGCGGGACGCTCACACACAGTTATAGGCCCCGCCGCGGTCTCTGCCGCCGCTTGCCCTGCCGCGGCTAGGGCGCCGTTCGGTCCCCGTCGGCGTGGGCGTGCTCGCCGCCCGAGTAGGCGTGCATGCAGTGCTCGGAGCAGAAGTAGACCGTTCGCGCCCCGTCGCGGACGCTCAGCGCCTTCGCGCGGTCGACCTTCATCCCGCACACGGGGTCGGTGGCGCCGCGCGTGTGCGTGAGCCAGAACAGCGCCGCGAAGATCGCGAGGCCAAGCAGGTTGAGGGCCAGCTTGTAGTCGAGGGCGACGTGGCCGAAGACGTCCGCGCGGCTCGGGCGCGGGCCGCCGGGGATCAAGCCCGCGACGCCGAACAGCCCGTCGAGCGCGAGCGCCGCGAGCACCATCGTCGTGAACATCAGGGCGACGATCCGCGCGGCGTAGGCGGTGCCGTAGTACTTGCGGTAGATCGCGACGATCGGCAACACGATCAGGTCCGCGAACAGGAACGCGAGTACGCCCGCGAAGGAGATCCCGCCCGACCACAGCACGGCGGCCAGCGGCACGTTGCCGACCGAGCAGACGAAGCTCAGAACCGCGATCAACGGGCCGACGACGACGTTCTCGACGGTGCCCGCGAGCCCGCCGGTGCTGCGCAGGAAGAGCCCGTTGAAGAAGCCGTCGCCGAGCTGCGCGACGAAGCCGGCGAGCAGGAAGCCGGTGGCGATCTCCCGGTAGAGCATCTGCCAGTCGCCGCGGAAGTTGTGCGCGACGTCCGACCAGGCCGCCGTCGAGGTCAGCCGCTCGCGCCAGCCGGTATCGGTGCCGGCCGCGTGGTGCTGGTGGCCGGGGTCCGCGTGTTCGGCGTGCGCGCGGGCCTCGCGCTCGAGCCGCGGCGAGACGAACGCGCGCAGCAGCACCGTCATCAGGACGATCATCAGGATCCCGCCGAGGTACTCGGCGAGTGTGAACTGCCAGCCGATCAGGATCCACAGGACGAGGCCGAGCTCCCAGACCAGGTTGGTCGAGGCGAACTGGAAGGTGAGCGCGGCGGCCGCCGAGGCGCCCTTGGCGAAGAGCGACCGCCCGATCGCGATCGCCGCGTAGGAGCAGGAGGAGGACGCGGCCCCGAGCCCGGTCGCCAGCGCGACCGGGCGCGGCCCGGACCCGGACAGCGCGCGCTCGATCCGCTCGCGGGGAACCCAGGCCTGCACGACGGCCGAGATCGCGAAGCCGAGGACGAGCGCCCACCACACCTCCCAGGCCATCAGGAACGAGTCCTTCAGGCCGTGCCAGATCACATCCAGAAAAGCGGTCACGCCGTCAAGCTAGCATACCCCTGGGGGGTATCTGCTAGAGTTGGGGCATGAGCGCCGCAGCGACGCCCACGATCCGGGGCTACACCGCCACCAAGGACCAGCTCCAGGCGCGGCTCCGCCGCATCGGGGGGCAGGTGCGAGGCATCGAGCAGATGGTCGAGGACGACCGCTACTGCATCGACGTGCTGACCCAGATCGCCGCCGTCCGGGCCGCGCTGGACAAGGTCGCGCTCGGACTCCTCGACGGCCACGCCCGGACCTGCGTCGTGGGCGCCGAGAGCGACGTCCAAGAGGAGCGGACCGCCGAGCTGATGGCCGCCGTCGGGCGGCTGATGGGCCGCGGGTAGGCGCGCCGTGGGCGCTCGCGCCAAAGCCCTGAGCGCGACCGCGGAGAGCCAGATAACCGAGCTGATCGAGCGGCTCGAGGCCTGCGAGGAGTCCGTGCTGCGACGTCCGTGTCCCGGTCGCGAGAGGCTCGGTGACGGGACGGTCGGGGCGGTCTGCGCACACGTCGCCCAGAGCTACGGGCGGATCGCCGGCTTCCTAGCGGGCGAGCAGCCCTTGCCGGCCCGCGCGCCGGCGGGAGAGCAGCCCTCGCCGGCCCGCGAGCCGGCGGGCGCGCGCCGGCGGGCGCTCGCGTCGCTGCTCCGGCGCCGAGGCGGCCACGGGCCCTGGATGCACGGTCCCGCGGCGGAGGGCGAGGAGGCCGACCGCCCCACGCTGATCGCTCGGCTGACGCGCGCGCGAACGTCGCTCGGCGCCCTCGAGGGATTGACCGACGCGCAGCTCGACGCGGTGCCGCCCGCCGAGGAGGCGATGAGATTCTGCGACGGCGAGCGAACGCTCGAGCAGGTCGTGAGCGCCCTCCTCAGGCATCAGGGCCATCAGGTCGCCGCGCTAAAGGGCGCGTTCGCCTCGGGTTGAGCGTGCCCGCTATCGGGCGCCGGACGGCGGGCCGCCCGGCAGGATCCTTTCCAGCAGCGCGCGCGACCCCTCGACGCTGACGCCACGGCCGGACGCATCGTCGAGGCTCAGGTAGCCGGTGATGAGGCCGAGCATCGCGTGGGGGTCGCCGCTGAGACGTGCGTCGGGAGCATGCTCGCCGGCCAGCTCGACCGAGATACGGCCTCCCTCGACGGCGAGGCCGATCGCTTCCCCCTCCGCTTCCAGCTCGACGCGAGCCGGGCCCGCGCTCGGCTCGCGGTCGGCGAGGAACATCTCCGCCGGCCAGGACAGCCATCGGCCGCGGAAGCTGTCCTGCGGCGCGGGTCCCTCGACGAGGTAGCGGATGCCCCAGCCCATCAGGCCGCGCAGGACCGGCTCGAGCGCGCGTCCGTGCTCGGTGAGCTCGAAGACCGGCGTCGCGACCGGCGGTCGAGGCTCACGCCGCACGACCACCTCGGACTCCTCGAGCTCGCGGAGGCGGTCGGCGAGCAGGTTCGTCGAGATCCCGGGCAGTCCCTCCTGCAGATCGGAGTAGCGGCAGGCGCCCCGCAGCGCGAGCTCGCGCACGATCAGCAGCGTCCAGCGGTCGCCGACGACGTCGAGCGCCTTGGCGACGGCGCAGTACTCCCGGTAAGAGCGCATGCAGAAGATGATAGCTGGACTATCAATTTATTATTAGATACTTGAGTTTTAATAGTAATTGTTCTAGGGTAGGCCCATGACCGAGAAAAGCAAGCCCCTGATCCTCGTCTCGCTGCTGCTCGCGGCCTTCGCGATCAACCTCGACACGACGATCGTCAACGTCGCGCTTCCGTCGCTCGTCACCGAGCTGCACGCCTCTGAGCGTCAGCTGCAGTGGGTGGTCGACGCCTACAACCTCGTCTTCGCCGCCTTCATCCTCGCGGCCGGCAGCCTGTCCGACAAAGCGGGCCGCAAGGGCACGCTGCTCGCGGGCCTGGGGGTGTTCGGGGCGGCGAGCCTCGTCGGCGGCTTCGCGGCCAACCCCGGTGAGCTGATCGCGGCCCGGGCCGTGATGGGCCTCGGCGCCGCGCTCGTGTTCCCCGCGACCCTGTCGCTGATCTCGAACGTGTTCACCGCGCGCGCCGAGCGGGCCCGTGCGATCGGCCTGTGGGGCGCCACCGGCGGCATCGCGATCGCGCTCGGCCCGATCATCGGAGGCTGGCTGCTCTCGGGGTTCTCCTGGTCGAGCATCTTCTACGCGATGACGCCGGTAGCGCTGCTCGCCGCGGTCCTCGTCGGGCGCTTCGTGCCGTCCTCCCGCGATCCCGAGGCGGCTCCGCTCGACACGGCGGGCTTCGCTCTCTCGACCGCGGCCATGTCGGTCCTCGTCTTCACGCTGATCGAGGCGCCCGCCGAGGGCTGGGCGAGCGCTCGCACGCTCGGCGGCCTCGCTCTCGCCGCCGTGCTGCTCGTCGGGTTCGCGATCCGCGAGGCCCGTGCGCGGGCGCCGATGATCGATCTCGCGATCTTCGCGAACCTGCGTTTCACGGCCGCGAGCGTCTCGGTGACGATCTCGTTCTTCACCCTGCTCGGGTTCATCTTCCTGATGACGCAGTACTTCCAGTTCATCAAGCAGTACAGCGCGCTCTCGACCGGCGTCCACCTGCTGCCGGTCGCCGCATCGGTGGGGATCTCCTCGGTGCTCGGCACGAAGCTCGCCGTGCGGGCGGGGACGAAGCTGATCGTCGGCGTCGGGCTGCTGATGGTCGCCGCCTTCTACGGCTGGGTCTCGGCGAGCATCGGCCCGACGTTCCCCTACTCGACGATCGCGATCCAGATGGTGCTGTACGGAACCGGGATGGGCTTCACGAGCGCGCCCGCGACCGAGGCGATCATGGGCGCGGTGCCGACGGCGAAGGCCGGGGCGGGGTCCGCGATCAACGACGCCACGCGGCTGCTGGGCGGCACTCTCGGCGTGGCGGTGATCGGATCGGTCTTCGCCTCGACCTACGCCGCCCGCCTCGGCGGGACGCTGCCCGCGCACCTGCCTTCAGCGGTCGCGTCGGGGGCGCGCGCGTCGGTCGGGCAGGCGCTCGGCCTGGCCCGGCAGCTGGCGGCGGGCGGCCAGGCGCGGCTGGCGGAGGGCCTCCACGACAGCGCGATCCGCTCCTTCGACCACGGTCTCAGCGTCGGCTGCCTCGTCGCGGCATGCGTGGCGGCGGCCGGAGCGGCGCTCGCCTTCGCGCTGCTCCCCGCGCAACCGCTCACGCAGCCGGCGGAGATGGGCGTCGAGGACGTCGGGCCGGGCCCGTTCCTGGCGAGCGCCTCGCGCGTCGCCGCGGAGACGGGTGGATGAGCGCGCATATGCCTGGCGCCGCCGGTCACTACTCCACCGGTGAGGTTGCGCAGCGGATCCAGACCGCGCTGATCGCGGCGGGCAAGGATCCCGACCACCTCGATCCGACGGACCTCGCGCTGATGGAGGACTTCCACTCCTCGGGGCGCTTCGCGACCGTGGCGCTGCTCGAGCTCGCGTCGATCGGCGCGCAGGACCGGGTGCTGGACGCAGGCGCCGGGATCGGCGGGACGGCTCGCCTGCTCGCGAGCGAGCGGGGCTGCCGTGTGAGCGCGCTCGACATAACGCCCGAGTACTGCGAGGTCGCCCGCCGGCTGAACGACGCCTGCGGCCTCGGCGAGGCGATCGAGGTCCGGGAGGGGGACGTGCTCGCGCTGCCGTTCGAGGAGGCCTCCTTCGACGTGCTCATCAGTCAGCACGTGCAGATGAACGTCGCCGCGAAGGCGCCGATGTACGCCGAGGCGCGGAGGGTCCTACGGGCAGGCGGGCGACTCGCGATCTGGGACGTGCTCGCGGGTCCCGCCGGGGCTCCCGAGTTCCCCGTGCCGTGGGCGGACCGGCCCGAGCACAGCCACCTCCTCGGCGCCACGGAGCTGCGCGAGATCCTCGCCGCAGCCGGCTTCGAGGAGATCGTCTGGAACGACCTGACCGAGCCCTCGGCGAAGCTGATGCGCACGATCGTCTCGGCGCCGCCGCCGCCACTCGGACTGCACGTCTTCGTGCCCGGCTTCCAGGTCCGCGCCGAGAACCTCGTGAGGGGACTCGAGCAGGATCGGTTGCGGCTCCTCCAGGCGGTGCTCAGGGCGGTCTGAGCGCGGGCCGCGCGCAGCCCTGCCCCGGCGCGGGGCGGCGCCGCGTGGCTAGGCTCGACCCGTGACGCCTGAGGATCTGGAGAACCTCGCCCACCTGCGGCGTGCCCGCGACCTGATGGACCGGGAGTACGCGAGCGCGCTCGACGTCGCCGCGCTCGCCCGCGCGGCGCTGATGTCGAGCGCTCACTTCTCCAGGCAGTTCCGGGCCGCCTACGGGGAGACGCCCTACGCCTACCTGATGACGCGCCGGATCGAGCGCGCGAAGGCGCTGCTGCGCGGCGGCGAGATGTCGGTGTCGGAGGTATGCGTCGCGGTCGGGTGCTCGTCGCTCGGCTCGTTCAGCGCGCGCTTCACGGAGCTGGTCGGGGAGACGCCGACGGCCTACCGGGCGCGCGACCACAGCGCGCTCGCGAGCGTGCCGGGCTGCCTCGCCAAGGACCTCACCCGTCCGGTCCGCGAACCGAGCAGGATCGGAGAAACGGCGCCTGCTCCGCTCCCGTAGCGTTGGGCCCATGGAACTCACTCTCTCTACGTGCTTCGTGCTCGTCCACGACCCCGAGGTCGCGCTCGGCTTCTACCGCGACGTGCTCGGCCTCGAGCTACGCAACGACGTGGCCCGCGGCGACTTCCGCTGGATCACCGTCGGCGCCGGCTCCCAGCCGGGCGTCGCGATCGTCCTCACCAACTACCTCAACGGCAGTCCGGCCGACAGCGACGCGCTCGCCGGCCTCCTCGCGAAGGGAGCCTTGAACGGCGTCCACTTCCACGCCGACGACCTCGACGCCGCCTTCGCGCAGGTCCGCGACGCAGGCGCGGAGATCGTTCAGGAGCCGACCGATCAGCCGTGGGGCGCGCGCGACTTCGCCGTACGCGATCCGTCGGGGAACATGGTCCGCGTCGACCAGCCGCCCGCCGCCGGGTGACGGACGGGCGGGTCGTGATGAGAGACGGCGAGTGGGTGACCTAGGTTGGGCGCGGCGGCTCGAACCCGGATCGCGGAACCGAGCTGCCGCAAAGCCTCGCCGCTGCTGTAGCGTGATGCGGAATGGGTGAGATCGCACCTGGCCTCTACCGCGCGGGCTCGGGGGAGCCGCTGCTCCTGCTGCACGGCTTCACGGGCGCCTGGCACCACTGGCGTCCGCTGCTCGGAGAGCTCGCCGCCCGCTACGACGTGGTGGCGCCGACGCTCGCGGGTCACGACGGCGGCAAGCCGCTGCCCGCGGGGACGGCGATGAGCTTCGCGAGCTCGGCCGACCTGCTCGAGGAGCACATGGACGAGCTGGGCCTTGACACCGCGCACGTCGTCGGCAACTCGATGGGGGGAGGGCTTGCGCTCGAGCTCGCCAAGCGCGGTCGCGCCCGTTCGGTCGTCGCCCTGGCGCCAGCCGGCGGCTGGACTCCCGGCGACGGCGAGGCGCGCCGGCTCGGGCGGTTCTTCGCGCGCCAGCTCCGTCTCACGCGCGCCACGGCCCCGCGGATGGCGACGATCTTCCGCCGCCCGTCGGTGCGACGCCTGGCGATGCGCGACATCATGCGCCACGGCGAGCTCGTCTCGCCCGCGGAGGCGCTCGACCTCGCGCAGTCCTCGCTGCGCTGCAGCGTCGCCGAGCAGGCGATCCGCGCGCTCGCGGAGGATCGCGAGGATCTGGTCCTGCGCGATCTCGACCGGATCGCCTGTCCGGTCAGGCTGGCCTCGCCGCAGTTCGATCGGGTGCTGCCGGCCGAGCGCCACGCGCCGCGCTACCGGCGCGAGATCCCCGGCGTCGACGCGGTGACGCTGCCCGGCTGCGGTCACGTGCCGATGTGGGACGACGCCGCGCTCGTCACGAGGACGATCACCGAGTTCGTCGACCGGCACACCGGTCTCACCCCCGCCGTCGCCTCGGGCCAAGCCGCGGCGGGCTGAAGCTCCTCATGCCGGGCTTCTTCAGGCGGAAGCGCGGCGGCTCTTCGGACGTCTCCGCGACGGAGGAGGGCTCGCGCAGGAGCGGTGAGTCGCTCCGAATCGCGGCTGAGAACTCGGCTCGCGGCGAGGCCTCCGAGCAGGCCGCGCAGGATCAGGCTCGCGCGAACGAGGACCGCCGGCAGGCCTCCGACGCCGAGTCTCGCCGTCAGGCGGTCGAGAACGAGACGCGTCGCCAGGCCTCCGACGCCGAGGCTCGTCGTCAGGCCGAGGAGAACGAGGCCCGGTACCGCTCGCAGGACGGGCCCCGCGACGGAGGCGGCGCCGGCGAGAGCTGAGGTCGGTCAGTGCCGCGGTGGCGCCTGTGCGACGGCTTGGGCGGCGAGGGCTTGCGTCAGCTCGGGCCCCTCGCCGGAACCTCGATCGGTGAGCGCCTCGAGGTCGAACGAGCGGAACCCCATCACCTCCGACGCGGACGCCTCCGCGAGCGTCGCTCCGCAGATCGGGCACTGACCCTCCAGCAGAGCGATCGCGGGGGAGTCTGCGCGAACGCGCAGCCTGCATGCCGGACAGCTGAGGTGGCGCGGCGACGTCACTTCGATCTTGCGGTGACCATGGTCAACCGCCTCTCTACCCCTCTGCACGACATGCCGACCGGGTAGGGAGAAGAGCGAGAGCTACCTGGGCGGGGCTTTCGACTATACCGCGCTCGGGATCGCCGTCCTCGGGTCTGCGACGCCGGGCGGCGGCCGGCTCAGCGCGGCGGCTCGGGTGTGTCCGGCGCGCTCCGCTCCCGCTCCTCGGCTTCCGCGAAGCGCAGGCGTTCCTCGGCTTTCTCGCATGCCCGTTGCAGCTCGCGCATGCGCTCTTCGCTCGTCGGCCGCTCCCCGAAGCTCTTCGCCCTGTACAGCTCGTAGCGCTCCCGGGCGTAGCGGGCCTGGGTCCTCAGGTCATCGAGTCGATCGATCGGCATCGGCGCATGAGCTCTCGTCTGTCATCGCCACGGACAGTCTTGGGCTTCGGTCCAGCGTGACAGACGGGGGCAGCGGGAGGGCGTTTCGCGGGCTCTCACTCGCGCAGCCGCAGTCGCTCGAGGCCCTCGATGATCAGGTCGAGCCCCCACTCGAACTCGCCGAGGGTGTCGTAGCCGGAGTCGGGCAGCTTCTCGGCGATCTCGACCAGATAGGGGTACTCGTCGAGCAGGCCGGTCGTCTCGCTCCTGCGCCGCGCGGCGTCCCCGGCGCTGTCGGGGGTCTCGAATCCGAGGTCTCTCTCCTGCAGCGCGAAGCCGTAGATGTACGCGTCCTGAACCGAGTAGGCGTGGATCGCGGTCTCGAAGGAGAAGCCGGCCTTCCGCAGGCAACCCATCACGGCGTTGTGATTGCGCAGGTTGGCCGGGCCGGGGTGGCGACTCTCCATCAGCCCGATCGCCCAGCTGTGGCGTTTGAGCACCTCGCGCGTGGAGAGCGCCCGGCGGCGCATCGCCGAGCGCCAGTCGAGGTCCGCGGAGGCGAGCTCGATCTCGTCGAAGACGACGTCGATCATGCCGTCGAGCAGCTCGTCCTTGTTGGCGACGTGCTTGTAGAGGGCCATCGGCACGACGCCGAGCTCCTGCGCGAGGCCTCGCATGCTGAACGCCTCCAGGCCGATCTCGTCGGCGTGCGAGACGGCGGCTCCCAGCACGTCGGCTCTGCTCAGGCGTTTGCGCTTGGTGGCGGCTCGTCGCTCCATCGGGCTTGACAAGTGTACAGCGTACACCTATAGTCCGCGCAGAAGTGTACGCCGTACACCACATTGGGAGGCAGCCATGAGCACCGAGCAACCGTTTTCCTCCGAGCCCCCGGCCCGGCCGCCCGGCCCGGACGCGCCGTACCCCGTCCAGTACTCGGTCGACTACCCGGACCGGCCGCTGAACCGCCTCACGACGTTCTTCCGGCTGTTCGCGGCGATCCCGATCCTGGTCGTGATCGGTCTGCTCGAGGACAGCGGCTACGGCTACAGCGGGGGCAGGAGCTGGGCGGTCGGGGGCGCGGGCCTCGTGGTCCTGCCGCCGCTGCTGCTGATCCTGTTCAGGCAGAAGTACCCCCGCTGGTGGTTCGACTGGAACCTCGAGCTGATGCGGTTCTCCGCCCGGGTCGGCGTCTACCTGGCGCTGATGGACGACCGCTATCCCTCCACCGACGAGCATCAGGCCGTTCATCTCGACATCCCGTATCCCGACGCGCGCGCCGAGCTCAACCGCTGGCTGCCGCTGGTCAAGTGGCTGCTCGCGATCCCGCACTACGTGGTCCTGTTCTTCCTCTACCTCGTGGGCTTCTTCGTCGTGATCGCCGCGTGGTTCGCGATCCTCTTCACGGGGCGCTTCCCGCGTGGGATGTTCGACTACCTCGTCGGAGTCGCCCGCTGGACCAACCGCGTGATCGCATACGCCCACGTGCTCGCGACCGACCGCTACCCGCCGTTCCGTCTCGCTCCGTGAGGGCCGCCGGTCGGCCTCTCTCGGCGGCAGACGTGAGAGGCTGAGGGTCAACCCCGATGGAGTCGCCCGGTCGAAGATCCGAAGCAGCCGCGCCGTCGCTCGAGCGCCCGGCCTTCTACGCGCTTCGGCCGGGAGGGTGGCGCGATCTCGTCACGCTGCTTCACCTGCCCTACACCGCCTGGCATCTCGCCAACGTCGCGATCGGCGCCGCGCTCGCCCCGCATCTCTACCCGGGGCGGCTGGGCGCAGCGCTGGCGGCGTTCTTCCTGGCGGTGGGGGTGGGCGCGCACATGCTCGACGAGCTGAACGGCAGGCCGATGGGCACCCACCTCTCGCGCCGGACGCTCGTCCTGCTCGCGGCCGGGTCGCTGGGGGGTGCGGCGGCGATCGGGATCGTCGGGGCCGTCACGATCTCCCTCAGCCTGATCCCGTTCGTCCTCGTGGGCGTGTTCCTGGCGCTTGCCTACAACCTCGAGTGGTTCGGCGGGCGCTTCCACAACACGTTCTGGCTCGCCGCGTCGTGGGGCGTCTTCCCGGTCCTGACCGCCTACTGGGTCAACGCGCTGGAACTGCGCCCGTCGGCGCTGTTCGCTGCGGGCGGTTGCGCGATGCTGCTCGTCGTCCAGCGCACCCTCAGCACTCCGGTGCGCGAGCTGCGCCGGCGCACCGTCGCGCTGAGCGGAGAGCAGCGGCTCGCGGACGGGTCGGTCGTCCCGCTCGACGCGCTGAGGATCGCGGCGCCGATGGAGCGCGCGCTGCGGGCTTGCGCGATCGCGATGGTGCTGCTCGCCACGGGCCTCGTGCTCGCCCGTCTGTAGGCACGCGCGGGGCGCGGCCCGTCGCGGATACGCCGTGACGCCGCTCGCCTCGGAAGGTTCGCGAAGGCCTGCGGCGGGTAGTGAACACCTGAGCCCCCGTGAGGGGTAAACGGACAAGGAGAGGGGGTCCCATGGGCCTCGTAGAGCTGCTTTTGATCGTTTTGGTGATCGCTGCCATAGCCGGTGGAATCGGTGTTAGTCCGCTGCTTTGGCTTCTGCTGCTCGTCGCCCTCGTCGTGTTCTTCACGGGCGGCGGGTTCGGCTACCACGCACGCGGGAGGGGCTGAGTCCCCGGCCGCCGGCGCCGGGCGCCCGCATCGTCGGGCACCCGGCCCGTGGCGTGTCTCCGATCCGGGACGCGCCGAGCACTGAGGGCGTCGCGAAGCATCGGCGCCGAGCGTCGTGGCGGACCTTTGCGACTCGCGCAGGGTCTCGCCAAACCCGCCGCGATCTGACCAGCGGCGGCAGTCCAAGGACAACTTCGGGAGGAATCTGTGAGTACAGGAACGATCGTCGCAATCGTCGTCATCGCCATCGTGGTGCTCGTGCTGGTCGCGCTCGCCGCCCGCGCCGCGAGTCGCAGACGCTACGAGCGCAACCGCGAACAGGCGGGGGAGCTTCGCCAGCAGGCCAGAAGTCGCTCGGTCCAAGCCGAAAGCGCGCGCGCCTCGGCGGAGCAGCAGGCCGCCGAAGCGGAGCGGGCCGAGGCCGAAGCCGCCGAACGCGCCGCCGAGGCGCGGCAGGGACGCGCCGCCGCCGAGCAGCGGGCGATCGAGGCCGAGCACCTAACCGAAGCCGCTCGCGAGCAGCACGACGAGGCGCGCGCGATCGACCCCGACGCGATCGACACCGGCGAGGACGAGGCGCTCGCGATCAACGAGCGCGCTGGCCGCGACGGCGGTTGAGCCGCTCCGGCGCGCCCGCGGGCAGGAGCGCGGGGGAGGGGCACGAACACGTCTGACGTGGCGCAAATGCCCGACGGCATCACGCGCGAGCGCAACCGCGACCTGCGCGGGGGCTTCCGCTCGCCCTGGGTGCGCCGGGCGCTGCTCGGCGCGATCGGGGTTCTGCCGCTGCTCGCCCTGCTCGGCTTCTTCGGGCAGAAACCGTCGACCAGCGCGGCGACCGGCGCGGCGGCGAGCATGAGGGTGACCGCGCCGACGCGCCTGCGGGGCGGGCTGATCTTCCAGGTCCGCGTCACCGTCACGGCCCACCGCGAGATCAAGCAGCCGACGGTGCTCTTCGACCGCGGTTGGTGGGATTCGATGAGCATCAACTCGATCGCCCCCGAACCGAGCAGCGCGGCGGCGCGGGACGGGGGGGTCGCGCTCTCCTACGAAGATCTGCCGGCCGGCCGGACCCTGACCTTCTGGATCTACTTCCAGGCCAACCCGACCAACGTCGGCGAGCGCAGCGAGGACGTCTCGCTGCTCGACGGCGGGACCGAGCTGCTCCACGTCCACCGATCCCTGACGATCTTCCCCTGAGCCATGGACCTCGTGATTCGCGCCACGGTCGTCTTCTTCTTCGTCTTCCTGGTGACGCGCATCGTCGGCCGGCGTCAGCTCTCGGAGCTCGAGCCCTTCGACTTCATCCTGCTCGTCGTCGTCGGCGACCTCGTACAGCAGGGAGTCACGCAGAGCGACGAGTCGGTCACCGGCGCGCTGATCGTGATCTCGACGATCGCCCTGCTGTCGGTGCTCGTCAGCTGGATCTCCTTCCGCTGGCGCGGGCTGCGCGTCGTGACCGAGGGCGAGCCGCTCGTGCTGGTCGAAGACGGCCGCGCGATCGAGCGCAACATGCGCCGGGAGCGGATCACGATCGAGGACATCGAGGAGGAGGCGCGCAAGGCGCAGATCCTCTCCGTCGCGGATCTGCGCTGGGCGATCCTCGAGCGCGACGGGCAGATCAGCTGCATCCCCCGCTGAGCTCAGGCGGCGTCCTCGAGCAGCCCGAGCACCGCGCGCTCGACCCGCGCTCGGACCCTCGGCTTCGCGAGGTCCGCCGACAGCCGCCCGTCCAGTCGCGGGGCGATCGTCACGCCCGCCTTGAAGCGGTCGATCACGCGCGGGTCGATGTAGGAGGCCCGACACACCGCGGGGGTGTTGCCGAGGTAGGCCGCGACCGTCTTGACGGCCTTTTTCACCTCCCGCTCGCTGCCGGCTCCGCTGCTCGCGTCGACCCCCGCGAGCGCCACCGCCGCGAGGACTGTCGCGTTCCAGGTGCGGAAGTCCTTGGCCGTGAACGAGCCGCCGGAGTGCTCCTTCAGGTAATCGTTGACCTCCTCGGCGCTCAGCTCACGCCAGCGGCCGTCCGAGCGGTAGGCGAGCAGCTGGGCGCCGCCGCGCCGCCGCTTCAGCGCGGCGACGACCGCCAGGGCCTGCTCGTCGGCGATCGCCTGCACGCGGCGCTGCCCGGACTTCGCGGGGAAGTCGAAGATCAGCTCCTCCCCGGCCACGGTCACGTGCTCGCGGAGCATCGTCGTCAGCCCATAGGACTCGTTGCGCTCCGCGTAGTCCTCCGAGCCGATGCGGAAGAAGCCGAGATCGAGCAGCCGCACGGCGCAGCCGAGCACCCGCGTTGAAGTCAGCTCCGCGCCGGTGAGTCGCGCCCCGCGGGCACCCGGGATCTCCAGGTCGCGGGCGACGCGACGGCGCAACCGCGGCAGCGCCGCTCCGAAGGAGAGCATCGAGTCGAACTTGCGCCGGTCTCGATGACGGCGCCAGCGCTCGTGGTAGAGGTACTGCTTGCGCCCGGCGGCGTCGACGCCGGTCGCCTGCAGGTGCCCGAGCGCGTCCATGCAGATCCAGACCTCCCGCCAGGCGGGAGGGATCGCCAGCTCGGCGATCCGCTCGAGCGCCTCGGGGTCCTCGATCCGCGCGCCGTCTGGGCCGCGGTACTCGAACCCGCGCCCGCGCCGGCGCCGCGCGATCCCGGGCGCGGCGCAGTCGCTCCGCCGCAGGCGGGCTATCGCCGCATCCCCGAACCGGTCCGCGCTCGCGTCTCCATGCGCTGGCGATACCCGCGGCGGGAGACGCCGAAAACGGAGCCTCGCTTGGGGCGCCCGGGGGCGGGTAAGAGATGTCCACCCGCAACCCCGAGAAGGAGAGCACGATGCCCACGATGACGAGCAGCAGCGGGATTCTCGCCGAGGCTCGGCGCGAGGAGCGCGAGAAGATCGTCGCGATGCTGCAGAAGGCGTACTGGATGGAGATCGAGACCGTGATGAGCTACATCGCGGGCTCCGTCAACCCAGACGGCGTGCGCGCCCAGGAGGTCGTCGCGTCGCTGCGCGAGGACATTCAGGAGGAGCTCGGGCACGCGATGCAGTACGCGAACAGGATTAAGGAGCTCTACGGCGTCGTGCCGGGCTCGCTGGAGTTCGCCGCTGAACAGGACTTCCTGCAGCCGCCCGAGCGTCAGAGCGACGTCGTCCACATCATCAAGGGCGTGATCGCGGCCGAGACGGGGGCGATCGACTTCTACAACGAGATCATCGAGGCGACCGAGCAGGTCGACCCGGTGACGAACGACATGGTGATCGCGATCCTCCGCGACGAGGAGGGACACCGTCGCCTGTTCGAGGGCTTCCTCCGCGAGTACGAGGACTCCGCGGCCTCCTGAGCCTCGAACGATGAGCGGGAGCCTGGAGAGAAGCGTCAGCTTCACGTTCGACGACGGTCCCGAGGAGATCTGGACCGAGCGCGTGATCGCGGAGCTAAACCGCTGCCGGGTGCGCGCGACGTTCTTCGCGGTCGGCGAGCGCACCCGGCGGCTGGACGGCCCCGTGCGCGCGGCGATCGAGGCGGGCCACGACGTCCAGCTGCACTGCCACCGGCACGTAAGGCACACCCGCCTGAGCGAGCGCGAGCTCGAGCTCGACACCGAGCGCGCGCTCGACGCGCTCGACCGCGTCGGCGCCCGGCCGACGCTGTGGCGGGCGCCGTGGGGCGTGCTCACCGAGGCCAGCGACCGCGTCGCGCGGAAGTTCGCGCTGCGGCTCGTCGGCTGGTCGATCGACACGCACGACTGGCGGGGAGACGCGCCCGGCACGATGCTCGCGGCAGCACGGCCGGAGCTGGCAGGCGGCGGAGCGGTGCTGATGCACGACGGCCTCGGGCCCGGCGCGCTCCGGTCGGGATGCGCGAACACGCTCGCCCTGCTCGCCCCGCTCGCGGCCGCCGCGCGCGAGCTCGGCGCCGCGATCGAGCCGTTGCGCTCACCCTCTCCGCAGCCGGTGCCGGCATGAGCGGGACCGCGCAGAACGGGACGGCCGGCGTGGAGCTGGAGGCCGCTTCGCCGATCTCGCGCGAGGACGCGCTTGGCCGGATCGCGGCGCGCGCGCAGGAGCTCGACCGCCGCCCCCGCTTTCCGTCTGAGAACTTCGCCGATCTCGCTCGTGCAGGGATCCTGCAGGAGGCGGCCCGACGCCCCGGCGGGCTCGCGAGCGAGGTCGCGCTCGTGCGGGCGGTTGCCGCCGCCGACGGATCGACCGCGCGGATCCTCGACGGGCACCTCAACGGCGTCGAGCGTCTGTCGCTGAACGCGGAGGAGCCGCTGCGGGGCCGGGAGCTGGAGGCGATCCGCCGCGGAGAGATCCTGCTCGGGGTGTGGGGAGCGGACCCCGCGCCCGGCGAGGGACCGCCGGCGCAGCTGATCCGCTCGGGCGACGGATATCGGCTGCGTGGGGTGAAGACTTTCTGCTCCGGGGCCGGAGGGGTGCAGCGCGCGCTCGTCGTCGTCCTCGACGAGCAGGAGCAGCGGCGCGTGGCCTACCTCGACACGACGGGCGGGATCGTCGTCGACCGCGAGTGGTACCGCGCCTCGGGCCTGCGCTCCTCGGAGAGCCATCGGGTCGAGTTCCACGACGCGCCCGTGCTGGCGCTGCTCGGTGGCGTCGGCGAGCTCTCGCGCGAGCCCTGGTTCTCGCGCGACGCCGTGCGCACCGCCGCGACGTGGGCGGGCCTCGTCGACTGCATCGTGCGGTCGACGCTCGACGCCGTCGACCCGAAGGGCGCCGACGAGCTGCGCGCGCACGCGGTCGGCCGGATCACCGTCGCTCGGGCCACGATCGACCGCTGGCTCGAGCACGCGATCCTCGAGCTCGGAGAGACCGACGCGCGCCCGGACGCCGGGCACGACGGGGGCAGGGTCGCGGCCCAGTGCCGGGTCGCGCTCAGCGACTGCGGGCGCGAGATCGCGGCGTTGGCCGCGAACGCGTGCGGCTCGCGGGCGCTCGTCGGGGGCGGTCCGCTCGAGCGCGCGCGCCGCGACCTCGACCTGTTCCTGCTGCAGCACCGGCTCGACCCGAAGATCGTGGCGCTCGGATCGCAGGCTCTGACCGAGCATCGGCGATGAGCGTCGCGCCCGACTCCCCGGCCGCGCGCTTCGACCGCCTCTACGAGCGCAGCGCCGACCCGTGGAACTA
>Ga0134125_10001482_pt1 | contig 28849 bp, 19 predicted proteins | sample KB31751_FD_96464 | JGI IMG/M metagenome (GOLD analysis project Ga0134125, IMG submission 96464) | Terrestrial soil microbial communities with excess Nitrogen fertilizer from Kellogg Biological Station, Michigan, USA - KB3-175-1 | ecosystem: Environmental > Terrestrial > Soil > Unclassified ... | reverse complement strand
TTTCTCGGCTAACTTTAACAGCCCCATCTTCGGCTGGATCAGTTTCTGTGTCGTTGTCATGTTTAATCGTTTTCAGTTATTAAATTTACTAATAACTGTCAGATTAAGTATTAACTTATACAGCTTGTACGAACCGAATATAGAACTGTCTGGAATGGTTGGCAGGCAACAATTCAACTTCCATAGCGGCAATTATTCGTCTGTTGAAAATCAGATACTTAATGCATATATTTACCGCACAAATGATTTAAATGGCGGTAGAATATTCGCTAATCTCCAGCCCCATTGGAGAGCCACACCAAATTAAACAATGCAGATCTTGTGGCCTTTACACTCTTCAACTCCCTTTAATATGTGAACGACGGCTTAGTCAAATTTTTTGGGTAGGCCTTTCCGCTGTGAAACTCTCACAGGGAGAGGAGGGTGTTCCGCTTTCCCAAAATACACCGACAGGCAAGCTTGTTTATGAGATTGAAAAGCCGTTTACCAAAACTCTTTCCTTTTACCGCACAAATTTGGTCAAATGTGCTCCAATGTTAAATGGAAAGATTAGATATCCGACCAAACAGGAAATGAGTTGGTGTTTCCCAAATTTAGAGGAGGAAATTGCCATTTTGAATCCAAAAGTTATCATTTTATTGGGAAAGCAGGTTTCAAATTTTGTCGTCGATGAAGGGAAAGTCAGTCTCGACGAAAACTTTAGTTATAGATATTATTCGAAGAATAACATTCATTACATCCCGGTCCATCATCCATCGTACGTTCTTGTTTATAAAAGAAAAAATATTCAAACATATATTTCCAATATTCAAACCTTAATTTCTCGTCTCTCATCTAGCGGCAACAGAAGAAAAAAAGTGAATTTGCCAGTTAATCTCACTTAGCCAACATGATTTGGTAATTTTATAGCGTAAGCCGTTCTTTCCTTGAATGCCGTTTATTTACTGACCAATTACAAGGAAAATCGCAAAATTTAATACTTTGTGAAGCCATCATTGCTGATACTCTCGCTCTTTGTGGTAAACGTTCTCACTGCAAACTGCCAGGAAAAACCAGAATTGGATTCAAGTTCGAAAGAAGCGATTAACATGATCGAGCACTATGGCGGGTTCTATTATGAAAGCGAAACCTCAACCGTGGGGCAGTATTACCTGAAATTCAGCCATGCCCTTTCCACAAAAGAATTGGTCGACCTCACCACTAATTGGAATCCTGCGACCCGATGCTACGCCTTCTTCGCACTTTCCGAAAAGCACAGCGCGTTGCTCGATTCAATTCTGCTGACCCATTTACAGGATACCGCGAACGTTTTCATCGTCCTCGGGGATGTCGGCGACCACCAGACCGTGGGTGACTTCTTTTATAATGTGGTGACTGGGCAACTACTCGGAGGCATTGACCAAAATTCACCCGAGAAAAGGCGACTCGATAGTTTAATGCTATTTCGGCCGGGAGTCCTAATCAAAGAAAAACATGACCTGCTAAAGACGTTCCGATTCAAGGAATCCTGGATGCCTCGAATCAGGGAAATAGCATTGACCGAAAAAAACAGTGTCGCTGTAGTCACCCTCTCAAAATATCGTGACCCCATCGCATTTCCTCTAATCAAAAACCTTCTTAAGGATCCCGATCCCCAAGTACAATACCTGGGCCTGTTCGCGGTAAGAAATTGGCCAGATTCAGGGTTTTTCCCGTACATCAAAAAAATTCTGGAAACGCAAATCGGTGCAGCCGCCAGTTATAATGATTGGCAACTCCGAGTGCTTTACCAGGATATCGCCCTATGCAAAGACAGCATATCCCGGGAACTTATGTTGCGCGCCTTGAAGAACATAAAGGACTGGAAACTAATGCATCACTCTTTTGCAATATGGGTGGCACTGCACAAATATCCCGATCCTATTTATACCCCTGTTCTGCAAAGACTAAAAATAAAATCTGAGCATCTCGACGGTCTTCAGGCATTGATTTACGAAAACGACGATTGGGACTACTAGCCCGGGGCTAAATCCGAATTCCTTGCGATCAGTCAATTTGATATGATTTGAAGGATTTCAAATTGCCGCGACTAGGAAGTATGATTCTTCCGAGCTAATCAATATGAAATTCGTAAATTTAGATTGTAAAAGCTCTTTGCTTCATCGCAGTAAGCCTACTGGCAAATTACTGGCAAAAATGCAAAAGGCCGCAAATGCGGCCTTCTAACTTGTTGACTTTCCGCTCCCCCTGTTGGACTTGAACCAACGACCCTCTGATTAACAGTCAGATGCTCTAACCAACTGAGCTAAGGAGGAATGTGGCGAACGTTCGCGTCCGGGGTAAGCCGGATGCGCCCCAAAAGGGGTTGCAAAAATAGGGATTTCCGGGGGAAAATTGCGGCTAAAAAAAGGAAAAATGTTGGGGAGGCACCTGGGCCTCGGCGGGCACGGCACTAGAACCACTTTTTCAGCAAGCCGCCCTCGTCCAATCCGACATACAGACCGTCGGCGCGGGACTCGACGGGATAGGTCTTTAGCTTATACCCGTCGCCATTGCTGTCGCGGCCGTTGCGGAGGTTGAACTTGAGCTGGTGGACCGGGCAGACGATGTGGCAATCGCCCTTCAGGTAGGCGTCGGTCATGGGGGCGCCGGCGTGGGGGCAGGTGTGGGCGAAGCCGAACCACTCGCCGTGGACACGGGCCACGCAAAGTTTGCGGTCGGCGACGGTGATCTCGGCGACCTGGCCGGGTGTCCAATGGAGGTCGGTCTCGGAATCGGCGAATTTGTGCCACTTATATCTGGAGAAAGCCATGGGTAATTAGTAAAGGAATTCGGACCTGTAGGGATAGCGGATCTTGTATAAGGTCTGGACCTTTTCGAGGATGGTACGGCGGAGCTCGTCGATGTTGCGGCGTTCGGTCGCTGAGATAAAGACGCAGTTCCCGCTTGTCTCGCGCTCCCAGCGCTCCCTGAGCTCGCTCATCAGCTCCTCGCGGACGCCGTCGTTCAGCCAGGGATCGAAATTGCGGCCTTCGTAAAGGTCCACCTTGTTAAAGGCGACCAGGATGGGTTTGTCGAACGCACTCAGCTCTTGCAGGGTCCTGTTGACCACGCCCAATTGCTCCTCGTACCGGGCGTGGGAGATGTCTACGACGTGGAGCAGGATGTCGGCTTCGCGGACCTCGTCCAGCGTGCTCTTGAAGCTTTCCACGAGGTGGTGGGGCAGCTTCCGGATGAAGCCAACCGTATCGCTGAGCAGGAAGGGGGTATTGCCGAAAACGACCTTGCGGGTCGTCGTGTCGAGGGTGGCGAACAGCTTGTTCTCGGCGAAGACGTCGCTCTTGCTGAGCAGGTTCATCAGCGTGGACTTGCCGACGTTGGTATACCCGACCAGCGCGACGCGGATGAATTCGCCGCGGTCCTTGCGCTGGGTAAAGGCCTGCTTGTCGATCTCGTGAAGCCGGCGGCGCAGCAGGCCGATCTTGTCCTTGACGATCCGGCGGTCCGTTTCGATCTCGGTTTCGCCGGGGCCCCTGGTGCCGATGCCGCCGCCGAGGCGTTCGAGGTGTTTCCACATCCCCCGTAACCGCGGCAGGATATATTGATATTGCGCCAGTTCGACCTGGAGTTTTGCCTGCGCCGTCTTGGCCCTCGCCGCGAAGATGTCGAGGATCAGGTCCGAGCGGTCGATCGTCTTCGTGTCGAGGATCTTTTCGATGTTGGAGATCTGCGACCCCGACAGCTCATCGTCAAAAATGACGACGCGGACGTCTTTCAGGGCAATATAGGTCTTGATCTCCTCCAGCTTGCCCTTGCCGATAAAGGTCTTGCTGTCGGGATGCACCAATTTTTGGGTAAAGCGCCTGAGCGTGACCGCGCCCGCGGTCTCCGCCAAAAAGGCAAGTTCGTCCAGGTATTCCTGGACCTGTTCTTCCGTCTGGGTCTTGTCCACCACGCCCACCAGGATGGCCCGTTCTTCCTTGCGAATACTATTTTTCTTGTCTAGCAAACTGTCGAATTTTGGCTGAATAAGGGGGCAAAATTAAGCATTGAGCCAGACAAGATAGCAAAAAACAGGCCGCTCCGGAGAACACCGGTAGCGGCCGTACATATAATATTTTTTATTTATAATCCACTGATGACGATACCTCCCGCCAGCGGGAAGACAGACGGACCGGCGGACGCCTTGATCAGGGAGTTGATGTGCATCTGGGCAAAGAAACCGATCACGCCTTTGCTGATGCGAATAGTGGGGGTGAATTCGGCCGTGCTGAAGAATTGCTTCGAACTTTCCTTCTCGGTGTAATTCCCCAGCACCTGGCCGGTGGGATTCAGGAGCGTCTTACCCTTTGTGTACGCGCTCAGCATGAGGCCGATCTTCGTCCCGATAGCGAATTTCCAGCTGTGGTCCATATGCTCCGGATCGAGCGAAAAACGCAATTCGAGCGGGACCTCGAGATAGGTGGTGGTCAGCTTGTATTTTTTGAAGTGATTGCTGCCCTCTTCATCAGGAAAGGCGAGCGTCACGTTCTGATACGCTGCTACGAGAACTTCCTGGTGGGCAAAATAGATATTGCTTGACCCCAGACCGACGCCGGCCGCGAAACTGAGCCGCGCATCCGACTTAAACGGCCACGCATACATGAAATAGACATTCTCGCTGTGATTGAACCCGCTGATGTTCATACTGTCCGTCGAACCCACCCAGTTGTCATATCCCAACTCGATCATGAAATGGTCCTGGGGGCGGCGCGGATCGAGCTTGACCTTGCTCCAATCCTTCTTTTTCGACGTGTTGACCGGTGCGGGAGCCGGCGGGGGCGGAACGGGCTTTTTTTGCGGGACGGTGGTATCGGTGAGTGGCGGATTTGTGGGCTGAACTTGCGCGGAAACAGCAGTCGCAGCCAGGCACACTAAAGCAGTAAAAGCATATTTCTTCATAACGTCACTTGTGGGTGATTCCCTTGTTCCGGTTGACAAAAGTATTGTCCTTACGGTTAATAAAAGGTTAAAGAAGAGGCCGGGCGCAAGATATTACTTTTTGAGGTACCTTGAGGCCCGAAAACAATATAAATCAAATGGCCGCGGAGCGAAAAGAGAAGCTGGCAGGATGGGGAAATTACCCGGTATGTGAATCGATCCCGCTGTATCCAAGAGTCGAAGAAGACGTCAGGAACGAATTAAAAAAAACACCGCTGATCGCGCGGGGATTGGGCAGGAGTTACGCCGATCAGGCCATCAACGACGAGCGGTACGTGGCCGTCTGCACGAAGCTGAATCATTTCCTTTATTTCGATGCGGAGGAAGGTATCCTCGAATGCGAGGCCGGCGTAAGCCTGGAAGAGATCATCACCGTCTTCGGGCCGAAGGGCTGGCTGCCCATGATCTGCCCCGGAACAAAGTTCGTCACCATCGGCGGGGCGATCGCCAACGACATCCACGGGAAGGCGCACCATATCGACGGCTCATTTGTAAACTGCGTATTGTCATTCACGATATTGCTGGCCGACGGGACGACCGCCGAAGCGTCGCGGACCGAGAACAGCGACCTCTTCTGGGCCAATTTCGGCGGCCTGGGCCTGCTTGGCGTGATCCTGAAAGCGAGGATCCGCCTGAGAAAGATCGAGACGACCTATTTCAAACAAAAATCACTGAAGATCCGGAACCTCGACCATATGCTCGAGGCCCTGGACAAATATGACCGTGAATACAACTATTCTGTGGCGTGGATCGACGCCCTGGCGAAAGGAGACCGACTGGGCAGCGGCGTCCTGACCCTGGGCAACGCGGCAAAACGGGACGAGCTCCCCGCCAAACTCCGGGAAAATCCCCTGAAGCTGCATGCGGCTGGAAAACTTTCGGTGCCTTTCTTCTTTCCGTCCTTCACGCTGAACGGGCTCACCGTCCGGATGCTGAACCGCGTGATCGCCTTCGTTCAGAATTCGCCGAAGGAATTTGTCCACTACGAAAAATTCTTTTTCCCGCTGGATGCCATCAACAACTGGAACCGCGGGTATGGGAAACGGGGTTTTATCCAGTACCAGTTCGTGATCCCCGAGGAAAATGGGAAGAAGAACCTGACGGAGATACTGGAGATGATCGCGGGGAGCGGGTGCACACCCTTTTTGAATGTTTTTAAGCGGATGGGTGAGGGTCAGGGGATCCTGTCGTTTCCCTTCAAGGGCTATACGCTCGCCATCGATTTCCCCGTGACGAAGCAGCTGCTGAACTTTACGCCCAAACTCGATGCGAAGGTGCTGGATGCGGGCGGCCGGCTATACCTTGGAAAGGACGCGCTGCTGAACGAGGCGACGTTCAAGGCCATGTATCCCCGGCATACGGAGTGGCTGGCCATCAAACGCCGATACGACCCGGGCAACGTCTTCAATTCGAATATTTCCAGGCGGCTGGGCCTGAATGCCTAGATTTTCCTCGTTGGGTCCGGGGGTGTTAAAGGCTTTCTTTATAGTACGCACATACGGGGTTCATCAGGCAAATCTCGCATTGCGGCTTCGGGCGGCAGATCTCCCTTCCCAGAAAAGACATGGCCATCCCGGCATCCCATTCCTTCTTTGGAAGCGCTTCCATCATTTGCTTCTCCACTTCCTTGGGGTCTTTGCCGTCTGCGATGCCGAGCCGCGGCGCGACGCGCATGACATGGAGGTCCACGATGATCCCTTCTGGCGGCAGGCCCGCACCGCGGCGGATCACGTTGGCGGATTTCCGGCCGATCCCCGGCAGGGCGGTGAGTTCGTCCATGGTGAGGGGAATGGCGGCGTCCTTTTTCACCTGCCGGGCAATCTTGACGAGCCAGTCGGCCTTGTGGGCGAAGTTCCGGATGCCCTGCAGCCGGGGGAAGAGTTTCGCCGGCGTGGCGCGGGACAACGCGGTCATGTCCGGATAAGCGTCAAACAGGGCCGGCGCGCGGTCGTTGACGATATTGTCGGTGGACTGCGCGGACAGCACCACCATGACCAGCAACTGGTACAAGTTCTTGTGTTCGAGCGGATGCTTCTTTCCCCGGTATTTCCTGATCAGCGGCCGGATCGCTACGGGCCAGTTGGTTGCGGTGGACATTGCGGGAAATTACGAAAATGCCGCGCTTTTCCATCGGAAGCGCGAAAATCAGGTGTTTTTGCGGTGCCCCCGGGGCGATGGGCGGCGGCTTGCCATTGAGGCAGGCGGTCGCTTGTCAATTGTACCCGGGATTCTCCGGTCGACAGCCAGGGTCCATCAATTATACCCGGGATTCTGCTTCAGGTATTCCGTGCCCTTGGCATTTTCCGCGTCGAGTTCTGTTTGCGGGATCGCAAAATATTCGTTGACCCCTTTGGTGAACACAGCTGCATTGTTGACGCGGTAAAAACCGGTCCTGTTCTTCTCCACGCCTATATACGCGTTGAGCGTCGCCGCCATAGACCCGGTTCCGTTGTCCCAGCGGGACAGGTCGAAGAAGCGCTGCCCTTCCATGGCCAGTTCCAGGCGCCGTTCCATCTGGATCGCGCTGAGGGCATAGGCCTGGCCGTTGGCGGCAAAGGCGCCGGGCGGGTATTGGCCGACGTTATATTTGTCTCCGGGCGTGGATTGCGGGGAGTACGTGCCGGTCGTGGCGTTATAGGTCGCGTTCAGGTAGACGAAGCCCCCTGGGTTGGCGGCCCGCCCGCGGACCTGATTCACATAGGTCTGGGCCTTATCCAGGCTGCCCACCTGGGCCTCGCATTCGGCCGCCCAGAGGAGGACATCCGCATAACGGCAAAGGTTGACATTGTTGGCATCGACTTCGGCGGCGCCCCAGAAAACGGTTTCGGTGGAAGAATACGTGCCCTGCTGGCTCTTCGCATAGGCATTCTTTTTCGGGACAAAGACGCCGTCGTCGTTGACATCGCGGATCCAGGTCGAGTCGATCGTGCCCCAATCGAAAAAGGGCTCGCCCGGGCGACCGACGGCCCAGTCCAGGCGCGGATCGACCGTACCCGTCCAGGGGTTGGCGGCGTCGCTGACCAGGGGCGCGTTGTTGTAACTCCCGTCCAGGTAAGGGAGGCCATTGGGATCCGTCTTATAGGCCTGAACCAGGTTCCAGGAAGGGTTGTTGAAACCGCAGCAGCCCGGCCCGTGATTGTAAGGGAAATTCAGTTCATCGCCGGTATCCCCGTTGCCGCCGTTGGTGGCGATGGCCGAGCCGTCATTGACCGATGCCTGGCAGGCAAAGACGCTTTCGGAGCCATTCTTTTGGGCGGGGTTGAAATTGCTTTCATAATTCGGTTCCAGCGAATAGGGTGTGCCGTTGGCGGTGGTGCCGCTCGCGATGACCTGGTTGAGCAGCGTCAGCGCGCTGTCGTATCGGTGCTGGTAGAGGTACGCCTTCGCCAAAAAGGCCATGGCGGCCCATTTGTTGGCGCGGCCGATATTGGGCTGGGTCCCGGGCAGGTTGTTTGCCGCATAGGAAAGGTCGGCAACGATCTGCGGCCAGATGTTGATAAATCCCCCGCTATTGAAATTCGGCGCATCCAGGTTGTTGTTGGCGTAGGAGACCGTCTCATCCACGTAGGGGAAATTGTTGAAGAGCTTTTTCCCTTCAAAATGATAGTAGCCGCGCAGGAACCGCGCCTCTGCCTCGTACTCCACCGTGTCGGCGGGGGAGATGCCGGTCGATAGCCGCATCGTCCGGATGACGTCGTTGGCGCGCTGGATGCCGGTATACAAAACCACCCATTTCTCGTCGAGATAGGCGCTGGTGCCGGCCTGTCCGAGGGACCAGGTCATCAGCGGAATGCAGTCCGGCTGATCGGAGGGCGTGGACCCTTTATAGGAGTCGTCCGCGCACTCGCTCCCATAGACATAATTGGAAGCGGCGCTGCCGTTTCCCAGGTTCTGCCCGGGCACGTTCTCACCAGACAGCAAGGCATATGCGCCGATCAGCAGGCCCTGCACACCGGAATTGTTGGTGACGTTGGCAGCGAGCAGCGAGCCCTGGGGCTGCAGGTTGAGCTTACTGTTACAAGCGATGAGGAGGACTGCGAGGATGGCTGTCGCCCAGGCGGCCGTCCGGTAAATAAGATTTGCCATAGTGGTGGTTTTATCAATGTACTGTCAAGGTGACGCCGAGGTTATATGTTTTCTGGTTGTTGGGATAGACGCCGCCGTCCACGCCGAAAACGGTGTTGGAGCCCGGATTCAGCTCGGGGTCCAGACCGGAATACTTGGTGACGGTAAAGAGGTTCAACACCTGGGCGTAGATCCGCAGCTTATCGAAGTGGACCCGTCTGAGGCCATTGGATACTATATTATATCCCACCGTCAGGTTCCTGCAACGCAGGAATGAACCCTTTTCCATGATATAGGAATTGAAGGCGCCCGAGTTGCTGAAATTGGCGCTCTGCTCGAGCATCGGAATCTTCGTGCCCGGATTGGCGAGGTGTGCGGAGGAATCGTTGATGTTGGTGGGGTCGCCGTTTGAATTGACAAGTCGCGCGGAATTGAGGGCAACCGCCTTGCTGATCTGGTTGCCGAAACTTTGCGGGAAGTCGGTGGACGATTTGACGTTGTTCAGGATGTCGTTGCCGACGGACGCATACAGGAAGGTGTAAAAATCCCAGCTGCGGTAATTGACCGATATATTGACGCCGACGCTGAATTTGGGGTTGGGGTTCCCGAAGAAGGTACGGTCGTTGGCGTCGATCTTCCCGTTGTGGTCCACATCCGCGTATTTGAACCGGCCGGGCGCCGCATCCTGCTGGGCCGGTGAACTGGCGACGTCCTGCCAGCTTTGGAAGATGCCGGCGACCTTATAACCGAAGAAGGCGCCGAGCGGGTGGCCGGGCTGGATGCGCGATGTGATGGTTTGGGCTCCGGCTGGCTCGTCTATATACAAAGTGCCGGCGGGAAGGCTGACCACCTTGTTGTTGTAGGTAGTGAAGTTGGCGCCCACGTCGAATTTCAAGTCGCTGTTGACGATCCCGTGATAGGTGAGCGCAACGTCGACGCCCGTGTTCCTGATATTCCCCGAGTTCAGGAAGGGGTCCGCCGCGCCGCCGTTGGTTCCCGGAACCTGCGGGACGAACAACAATCCGCTGATGAGCTTGTCATACCATTCGATGCTGAAATCGATGCGGTTGTGCAGCAAGGTGGCATCCAGGCCCACATTGGTGAGGATGTCCTTTTCCCAACTGGTCTTCGGGTTACCGTACTGGCTGACATACAGCCCGGCATCCGGGCTATTGCTGGTCCCGTTGATATCGTAATACGATTCGTTGATCTGCTGGCCGTAGAGGGTGAACGCGTTGGTCGGATTGATATTGCTGATCGAGCCGAGCTTGCCCCAGCCGCCGCGGATCTTCAGGTCGTTGATCCAGTCGATATTTTTCATAAAGCTCTCCCCGGAGATCCGCCAGCCCGCGGTGATCGCGGGGAAATTGCCATAGCGCTGCGCGGGAACAAAGACTGACGAACCATCCCGTCTGAACGTGGCGCTGATCAGGTACTTGCTGTCGAAATTGTAGTCCAGGCGGCCGAACATCGAGAAGATGGCCAGTTGGTAGGGCGTCAGGATGCCGTTGTCCCCGACCACCGCCGAATTGTTGGTCTGCGTGGACGCCTGCCCGAAATTTAGGGTCCACAGGTTGGGGCTCACCGTGAGGTTGCTGGAGTCCGTAATATAGTAGTTCCCGCGGGTCGTGTTGACCGCCCTGCCGGTGTTGTAGATATACTCCACGCCGCCCAGCACGCTCAGGTCGTTCCTGCCCCAACGGTTGGCATATTTGAGCGTGTTGGTCCAAACCAGGCTGGTATTCCAGCCATAAGTTTCCTCGTAGAGGTTGGCGGCGGCGTTGTTCTCCGCGTTCTCATACGGCGTGGTGGCGAAGCCGTTGAAATAATAGTCGTCGACCGTACCGCCAACGCTGGAATGCGCGGTGAAGTGGCCCAGGAAGTCGACGTCCGCATACACGTTGCCCATGGCCTGGTAGTCGTGGTTGGTATTGTTGGCCTGCCGTTGCTGGATCGCGACGGGGTTCCAGGCATTCCCGAGACCGCGCGAGATCGTCCCGGCGTAGTTACCGGCGATATCGTAGACCGGAATGATGTTGGGGATCTGGTAAGCGGCATTGATCGAGTTCGTGCTGTTGACCCCCGGCGCGTGCAGGTAGCCGGGATTGCTTTTGTAGAAGGCAAACAGGTTTTCGCCGATACGGACGTGGTCGTCCGCAAAGCTGAACACGGTGTTGGCGCGGATCGAATAGCGCTGCAACCGGGTGTCGATCAGGGTCCCCTGCTGGTCCATGTAATTGAACGCCATAAAATAGGAAGACCTGCCCGAGCCGCCGCTGAGGGAGACGTTGTGGTCCTGGATGGGCGCCGGTTTGAAGATATCCCGGAACCAATTGTTTCCGGCCTGGTCAGCCTTCGTGATATGGTTGGTATACAAACTGTAATCCGCCGGGCTTGTATTGGGAGCGCCCTGGGGAGCGCCCGCGGGGGTGATGTAATAAGGAAGCACGGGCGTAGCGCCGGTGCCGTACTGGGGGTCGTTGGCGCTCAGCCCGTCGTTGAACGCCATTGCCCATTTGGCGACGCCGGTCTCGGCGGGCGACGCAAGATCCCAGCTTTTATGCAGCGGCCGCTGGGTGCCGTAGTAGCCGTCATACGCCACCTTGACGGCGCCCGACCCGCGTTTCGTGGTGATGATGATGACGCCGTTCGATCCGCGCACGCCATAGATGGAAGCGGCGCCCGCGTCCTTCAGCACCTGGATCGAAGCGATATCGTTCGGATTGATGTCGTGCATGCTCTCCGGCACGCCATCGATGATCACCAACGGCGCGGAATTACCGGAGGATGTTATCCCCCGGATCTGTACGACGGAGCCGCCGCCGGGCTGCCCGGTGGTAAAGACGGTTACCCCCGACGCCTGCCCCTGCAGCAGGGACTCGGTGCTGCCGGTCGGGGTCGCTTTGGCATCCGCCACATTGACGACGGAGACCGACCCGGTGATATCGGCTTTGCGCTGGGCGGTGTACCCCGTCACCACGACGTCGTTCAGCGTAGTCGAGGTAGTAGTCAGGGAAATATCGCCGGCGGCCGAACCAGCTGCGACCGGCACCTCGAGGATCGCAAAGCCTACCGCCGAGATGATCAAAACGCCGTTGCTTCGGGGAAGCCGGACCGAGAAGGTCCCATCGGCGGCCGACTGGACGAGGATCCTGGTATTTTTCACCTGGATGGTGGCTCCCGCCACGGGGCTGTTGTCTGTCTTATTGATGACGCGCCCGGTAACCGGGTTCTGGGCATTGACGTAGCCGACCAGCAGCGCAAAGAGCAACAGGAGGCAACCGGATTTTCCATGCCCTTTCCAATTTGTTGGCATAAGCAGTCGTTGTTTAATTTTCAAATAATTAGATTCGTCCGAACAAAGCTAATTTTCAAAAACGCCGACTGCTATTTTTCGACCACATCATCACTACATCACATCTCTCAAGTCAAGGAAAATCAGGCTTTTTTGCCACATCTTTCCTACATCATTTCGGTTGTTGCTCCCGCGGAACCGAGTTACTCACGAACGCGATATGCCTGCTGTCCGGAGACCAGGAAGGTGCGTTGAGCGTGCCCTGTCCGCCGTACAGATACGCGATGACCCGCGGTGCGCCGGGTCTCGTCAGCGGCATGAGCCGGAGCATGACGTTCTTATACGAGGGGTGTGCATCAGGATCGATATCTATCGGAAATGAAATAAAGACCATCCACTTCCCGTCCGGAGAAATATGCGGGAACCAGTTGTGGTATTCGTCGAAGGTCAGCTGTTCCCTGCCCGACCCGTCGGAGCGCATGCGCCAGATCTGCATGGTACCGCTGACGTTGGCGTTGTAATAGATGTATTTGCCATCGGGCGAATATTCCGGTCCGTCCACGTGCCCGGTCGTGTTCTGCGTCAATGCGGTCTCCTTCCCGTCCCTCACCGATACCTTGTAGAGGTTGTACGCGGCCGACCCGTTGCGTTTCCCCACCAGCACCAGGTCGCGCCCGTCCGGAGACCAGCCGTGGAGGTAGGAAGGCGATGCGGCCGTGATCTGCCGGGGTTCGCCGCCGGCAAGCGGCAGGACAAAAACATAAGAGCCGCCGCCCCGTCCGCCGGGTTGGTCGCTGCTGATGCCCAGCATCCGGCCATCGAAGGAAATCATGTGGTCGTTGTTGATCCGGTTAACGGCCCCGGTATTCAGCTTTTCGGGCTCGCCGCCCCCGACGGGAATGGTGTAGAGCGCGCCGCCCTCGTTGAACAGGAGGTGCTCGCCGTCGGGCATAAAATTCGGTGCTTCCAGTCTTCCCGGCGACTCATGGATCACACGGCGGTTGTCGTCCGCCAGGTCGAGGATCTCGAGCCGGCTGCCCATGACTTCGCGCATGGGTTGCGGGATCGCGTGAGGGTTGGAGCTGTATTCATGAATGACGGGCCGGTCGATCCGGACGTTGCGCACCCGTACGGTGGCCACCCGGTCCGAATCATGCGCGCAGACGTACAAACCAACAAGAACGCCCTTGTCGAGTGCGTCCGTCGAACAACTGCCGACGAGCTGGAGCGGCTCCCCCGGGTGCGCGATCTTCATCGTGATCAGCCGGCCGATCCGTTCCAATTGGATCGTCGATCCGCCCTTTTTCGGATAGAACCGCTCCTCTTCCGGGTCCCGCATGTACATGCCGCGGTAAGGCCGCCACTGGAGGACGACGAGTCCATCGATATGGCTGCAGGCATTGGCGCTGGCGGCGCCCTCGTCGGTAGACTCCCGGATCATCCAGCCCGTTTTGCGGTGGCCGACCGCCCCCGACGTATCGCCGGTGAATTCGAAATCGGCGGTAAGGATGAAATCGCCGTCGATCTTCTTGTACACGAACTGAAACTCGTCCCGGTTGAACCAGATGTTGGAACCGCCGCCCTTTATCGTATACGACTGGGTAGCGCTGTCGTAGCTCGCATCCCCGGACAGCTTCGGGTTGCCGATGTCGAGGTGGTCGTCGAAGATCCCGACCGGGTGCTGCGCCCTGGCTGCGGCAGGCGCGACCGAAAGCGCAAGTACTGCGGCGAGAAGGGAAAGGGTGAGGTGCGTGATCCTTGTGGCAAACAAGGTGCTGCTCCGCCCGTGGCAGAGAAAAATCGGTGCGGTCATATCATGAGCGTTTGTTTACTCTTTGGGGGCGCGGTTGGCGCGCACACGGTGGTGGACGCCCCCAGGGTTTGACGGGCCGTCCTCCGGGTGGTCAAGGCCACCTGTCAGTCAGGGTCTTCTGTCAGTCAGGGTCTTCTGTCAGTCAGGGTCTCCTGCCGGTCAGGGTCTCCTGCCGGTCAGGGCTTGCCCTCCAGGCTCACCGTCGCCGAACCGGTGTTCCAGCCATCCAGCCTCAGTTGCGGCGTCGCGGTCAACGAGACGGTCGGGCAGCTAACCGTCACCGTTACCGAACCCCCTGCCGGGATCGAAAAATAGTTGTCGGACCAGTAAGAGGGCAACACTTCTTCGCCACCTACGGTCACCTGCGGGTTGAGGAAGAAGGCCAGCCCGGCCGAAGTATTGGTAAATTTCAGCGACCATTCCGTATACGCGCCCTGCTTTCTCCTGCCGGCAACGGTTGTCCGCACTGTCGCCGCGGGCATCGCCCGAAGGTCGGAGAAATCATGACCGGGAGACATCCAATACGTGTTGTGCGAAACCGGCCATCCGGACGCGTCCTTTAGCCGGAGGAGCACGAAGGACACGCCTTCGGTTTTGGCCAGGACGTCGCGGATGGACAGCACCTCTTTGCTGTCGGTGGTGTCTACCGCCGCAATACCTTCCCGGTGGAAGAGGGACCTGCCGGTCATGCTCACCACGTCGACGTCATATCGCAGGTCGGGGCGGTTGCGATAGGTGCGATTCGTGATCGCGACGGCGGAGTCGTCGAGGTTCAGCTGGATATGGACGGGCTCGCAGGCGCGTTTCATGAAGTAGTAGCCGCTGTTGGGTTCCAGGTACCAGTCATATACCTGCCAGACGACGCTGGGGAATGCGGCGTTGAGCTTCCAGAGCATGACGCCGCCGGTCTCGCGCAATTTATGACCGGCCGCCTCGAAGATGCTGCGGTAGCCGCCGGCGTTGAGGAGCTGCATTTTGGTGGAAAAATCCCGGATGCTCACGGGGGCGCCGTACCGGTCGAGCATGGCCTTGTAGTAGGTATCATAGTGGCCGTTGCCGGTGCAGGCGTCGTGGTAACCCCAGGTATTGTTCAGCGGATACGGCAGGTTCCTGTCCGGAACGAGGTTGGGCACGATCCGGGAGAGTGTATTGTAGGGCGGCTGCGAGGGAAGGCCGGTTTCATCCTTGAACACCCAGTCCCGCTGGGCATCCACCAGCCGGTAGTACTGCGCGTCATCCTGCCAGGAGTAAGGGCCGCCGCTGTACACGCCGGCGGGTTGATCATCCGGCCACGACCCCTTCCAGTCTTTCGGGGCGTGGGAAAATCCCGAAGAACAGGGAATGAAGGGCCGGGTTCCGTCGAGCGTGGCGACGTTGTCGCGCATCGCGTCGTATAATTCCTTACGGGCGTGGCCCTCGTTGCCACCCGTCCAGACCAGCAGGCTGGGGTGGTTCCTGATCCGGTAGATCGTGCTGACCACGTTGTCGATGAAGACCGAGGATTGCAGGGGCCAGTCGGCCGACCCTTTAAAGCCGCCATTGGTGTCCCCGGTGATCCAGAAGTCCTGCCAAACGAGCAACCCGTAGCGATCCGCCAACTCGTAAAAATCATCCGTTTCGCCAAGGCCGCCGCCCCAGATCCGCACCATATTGACATTGGCGTTGCGGCAAAGACGCAGTTCGTAGTCATAGCGCTGCCGGTCCCGGTTAAGCATCATGTCCGGCACCCAGGCGCCGCCGACAAGATGGACCCTGCGGCCGTTGACGAAGAAATCGCGGCGCACGAATCCGCCCACCGTAGTGGCCGAGGACGCGACCGTCCGGATCCCAAACACGAGTGAAGTGTCATCCGACACCCCCGCCGCATCCGAATACCGGATGCGAAGCCGGTAGAGATTCGGTTCTCCATATCCGTTGGGCCACCAGAGCCGCGGGTGCCGGAACAGGAGGCTGGGAATATCCGCGGCCGTCAGTTTTACCGTAGCGGCGCCGGACGCCCCGACGGTTACGGACCTGGTGAAGCTGACCGGTTGCCCGGAAAAATTCTCAGGGGTGATGGAGACCTGGATCGAGCCGTGCCGCGCCGTGGCCTCGTTGTTGGTAAGCAGCAGGTCGAGGGACAGTTTCGCCACATTGGTGTCGGGCAAATCGGGGAGTTCCGTCGTGATGCGCGGCCGGGAGATCGTGACCTGCCCGGTGGTCCGCAGATAGACCGGCTGCCAGATGCCGATGTTGCGGTCGTGGACTTCGGGGATCCAGTCCCAGCCGACAGAGCTCAGCATCGTGACGTTCTTGCCGATGTCGCCGGTCGGTCCGCCATTATCAAAAAAGTCATCCAACGCCTCCAGCTGGGGCGGCGAGGGCAGGCCGGGATAATCCAGCGGATAGATCTCCACCGCCAGGCCGTTGAGGCTACCCGGCCGGATGGCCGCGCTGGCATCGAGATCGAATTCCTCGAACATCCCCACCATGCGGGCCGAGTCCGCAAGCAGGGCGCCGTTCAGCCACACCGCGGCCCGGTAGTTGATGCCCTTGAAGATGAGTTGAAAATGTTTCCCCTTATCCGACGCGGGAACAGAGAATGTAGTCCGGTACCAGTAAGGTTTTTTCCAGGGGTTCGGCTCGCCGGGCAGATAGCTGTACTGCTCCAGGTGGTAGGCCTTGTTGAAGCTGTCGTTCGCGTCGGGGATCAGCATATTGTTCATCCCGATATACGGATCCGGGTAGACTTTGTTGGCCACGAGCCCCGTGAGCACCGTACAGGGCACGGTGACGGGAAACCAATAGTTGCTGGCCGTGAAATGCGGCGAAGACAGGGAATCGCCGCCCAGGCTGATGACAGCGGAAGATTGCATCGAGAACCGGGACAGCTTTACCTCACGGACGGGCTGTGCGGGCAAAAAGACCGGCGAGAGCAGAAAGACCGGCAAAAACAGTAGGACGCAGATCGGGGAGATACGAAACATGGGATATTCATTGAATGCCGGTGAAGGTATTAATTACCGCCCATATCGGTATTGCTGACAAACGCAATCTTTTTGCTGTCCGGGGACCAGGAGGGGGTATTCATCGACCCCTGCCCTCCATAAATATAGGCCAGTACCCTGGGGGTCCCCTTGCCGTCAACCGGCAGCAGCCGGATATACACATGCTTGTAGGGCGGGTGGATGCCCGCGGGGGTTTCCTCGGGGAGGAAAGTAAGATAGACAAACCACTTGCCGTCAGGAGAAATATGCGCGAACCAGTTATCAAACCCATCGTTGGTGATCTGTTCCTGATCGCTGCCATCGGGTTTCATCCGCCAGATCTGCATCAATCCCGACCGAACCGAATTGAAATAAATGTACTTCCCGTCAGGCGTGTATTCCGGGCCGTCGTCGAGTCCCTTCGCGTCCGTCAGGCGGACCTCCTTTCCGCCGGCGGCAGGGATCTTATAGACGTCAAATTCGCCGTTTCGTTCCCCGCAGAACACCATGTCCTTCCCGTCCGGCGACCAGCCGTGGAAATAGGATGGCCCCCGCGGCGTGATCTGTTTTGGCGTGCCGCCTTCTATCGGGAGCGTATAAATGATGGAACCACCAAGGTCCCGGACGAAATTGCTCAGCCCGAGCATCTTTCCGTCGAAGGAGATGACGTGGTCGTTGTTGTTATTGGTGACCGTCCCGGACTTGATCGCTTCCGTCGTCCCCGTAGCCAAGTCGAAATTGTACAGTGTGCCCCGCGCATCATTAAAGATCAGCGATTTCCCGTCCGGTGTCCAGTTGGGCGCCTGTATCGAATAGGGAACCCTGTAGATCGTGGACAGATGGCCGGAGGCGATTTCCAGGATCTGAAGATTGCTGCCGAGGGTCATCTGTGTCGTCTGGTCGGAGACGCCTTTATGGGGGACCGTGATGCTGACATTGCTAAAGACTCCGGTTTCCAGGACGTCCGAATTGTGCGATCCGACGAAGAGCCCGACATACACGTCGTCGCCGAGGTCGACCGTGGCGGTGTCGGTCTCGAAGGGCTGGCCGTAAATCGCCGCCCGCATGATATACTGGTTGCCCCGCCGCTCCAATTGCAGGATATTGGCATGCGTAAGCTTTAGCTTGTGCTCCTGCGTCTGGGCGCCCGGCGTCGGCCGGAACTGGAGGGAAGTCAGGCCGTCGCCATGTTCCACCGCGTTAACGTGCGGAGAATTACCATCCAGCGTCTTCCGGACCATCCAGCCGACCTTCCGGTGATAATTCACCCAATTGCCGAGAAATTCCGCCCTGGCGAACAGGATGAAGTCGCCGTGCATCTTCTTATATACATACTGGAACTCATCGTGGTCGGCCCAGATATTATAGCCCGCGCCGCTGATGACGTATTGCCCCGTAGCCGGGATATAGGTGGCGGACCCGGGTTTTACGTTGGTGCCCACATCGCTATGGCCATCGAAAATTCCGACGGTTTCGGGGTCCTGGGACCGGGCGGGGCAAAGGCCGATAATGGTCAGGCAGGAGAAAAGCAGCAAAGCGTTAGATAGTGTCGATCTCATTTCAAATGTGTTGATTAGGAAGGGACGGGAACAAATATAGACCGGGTTTGCTCAAAACCGATGGGAACGGACTACATCAAGACTACATCATGGGCAGAAAATAGTTTGAGTACAGAGAATTAGACCACATCATCACTACATCAAATCGCAATTTTGATGTCCGGCGATACTTCTTTTCCAGCTGAGAGGACTAATTTAGTTTATCTTTAGAAAGAGCGATCGAATTAAAAGAAATTCGAATGAGAGCTGGTCTAACTGCCTGCCTATTTTGCCTGTTCCTGGTTGGCCGGGGTCAGAATACGATCGGGATCCCGGATATCACCAACTACCCGCGGGATGTCTATAACGCGGGTACCCAGAACCGCGGGATCGTCCAGGACCGGAACGGGGTCATGTATTTCGCCAATTACGAGGGTTTGCTGAGTTTCGACGGTAATTACTGGAAGACCTATCCGCTTCCCAACCGGACCGTGGTCCGCTCGGTGGCGATCGGCAAGGACAACCGGATCTACGCGGGCGGGCAGGATGACTTCGGCTATTTTTCACCGGATCATGCCGGCCGGCTGGTCTTCACGTCCCTAAAGCCGCTCCTTTCGGAAAAGAACTATTCCTTTTCGGACATCTGGTTCATCGTCCCCTGGGGCAACGACATTTTCTTCCTGTCGCGGGAGCGGATCTTCCAGCTCAGCAACCAGACGATGACGGTCTATCCCGCGGCTTCGGACTGGCTGTTCCTGGGGGAAAGCAACGGCCAGCTGATCGCACAGGACGGGAAGAACGGGCTCCTCGAATTCCGCGGCGGTTTGTGGACGCCCTTCCTGAAGGAAAATGCCCTGCCCCCGAATTTCCTGGTCACCTGTCTTTTCCCTTTTGGCCAGGACAGCAGTTTCGTCGGTACCGTCAACACGGGCTTCTACATCCTGTCCGGGAAGCGGATCACCCCGTTCCATTTCCGGGGCGCCGATCCGTTCAGCAACGAACGGGTACTGACCGCCATCGCCGTCAACAACGACTGGCTGGCGGTCGGGACGAACCTGGACGGGGCGTATATCGTCGACAAGCAGGGGGAGATCATCCAGAACCTGTCGCGCAAGGAGGGACTGCAGAACAATAATATATTGAACCTCTTCCTGGACCGCAGCAAGAATCTCTGGCTCGGCCTCGACAACGGGATCGATCTGATCGCCTACAACAACGCCATCAAACACATCTATCCCGAGAAACTCAACGAGGGACTGGGCTACACCTCGATCATTTTCGACAAGGAGCTATACGTGGGCACGTCCAACGGGTTGTACAGCCTGCCCATCGACGACCGCCAGGACCTCGGTTTCCTGCGCGGTGAATTCTTCCCGGTGCCGGGATCCAAGGGATCGACCTGGGGCCTGTCCGAGGTCAACGGGAAGCTTCTGCTGGGGCATCACGACGGCGCATACGAGATCAGGGACAACCGGCTGATGCCCATCGATACCCGAAGGTCGTACTGGATGTTCCTCCCCTTTTTCAACGTGTTGCCTTCGGCCCTGGTGCTGGGCGGGAATGACGCCGGCATTGAGCTGCTGCACTACGACGGACATAGCCTCACTCCTGAAGGAAGCATTCCGGGGTATACTGCTTCCTCGCAGTATATGGCGCTGGACAACAATAACAATGTCTGGGTCGCGCATCCGTACCGGGGCGTCTACCGGATCGACCTGACCGATACGCTCCGCCCGAAGATCCGGCTCTACACGGACAGGAACGGGCTCCCCTCCTATCTGAAGAACCACCTGTTCAAGATCAGGAACCATATCGTGATCGCCACCCAAAAAGGGGTGTATGAATACGACCCGGCCGCGGATGCGTTTTCGCCGTCACCGTACTTCAAGCCGTTATTCGGCGAGCGGAATATCCGCTATCTGCGGGAGGACGGGGATGGGAACATCTGGTTTATCGACGACAAGAGCCTGGGCGTCGTGGACATGTCGGGGTCGCAGCCGGAGACGATCTATTTCCCGGAACTCAGCGGAAAGATGGTCGCCGATTTCGAGCACATTTATCCCTACGACAAATACAATGTGTTCGTGGGGGCCGAAAAGGGCTTTTACCTGATCAATTACGAGGAATACAAGAAGAACCGGTACCCGATCCAGGCGCGGATCAGGGCGGTCAGGGCCTTTGGCAGATCGGACAGCCTGCTGTTCGGCGGTTATTTCGGGGAGGTGAATGACAGTGCGGACCAGCCGCCGGACGAAGTGTACAGCATCTCCAACGGGTGGAACTCCCTGCATTTCGAATACAGTTCGCCGTTGTATGCGGCGCAGAATAGCATCCAGTATAGTTACGTTTTAAATGGTTTTGACGCCGACTGGTCGGCCTGGTCCAAAAAGACCGAAAAAGAGTACACCAATCTGCCGGCCGGGAATTATGTCTTCCAGGTCAAGTCCAAAAGCAACCTCGGGAATGAGTCGGCGGTGACGCAATACAGTTTCACCATCCTTCCGCCCTGGTATCATACCGGTTGGGCCTGGGTGCTGTACGTCTGTTGCTTTGCGGCGCTCGTCTACCTGTTGTACTGCTGGCAGCGAAAGATCTTCCGGCGGCAGCAGGCCAGACACGAGGAAGAACAGCGGCGTCTGCAATACCTGCACCAGCTCGAAATGGAAAAATCCGAGAAAGAGATCGTAAAGCTGAAGAATGAAAAACTCGAGGTGGAGATCGAACACAAAAATACCGAGCTCGCCTCGGCCGCCATGCACCTCGTGCAGAAAGGCGAGCTCCTCGGCAATATCCGCGAGGAGCTGATCCGGATGAAAAAAGGCGTCAACGGCGACGGGACCAGCGAGGAATTCAGGAAGATGTTGCGGATCCTTGGCGAAGAAGACAAGATGGATAAGGACTGGGAACAGTTTGCGGTCCATTTCGACAAAGTCCACAGCGATTTTCTCCAGATCCTCAAAAGCGTCCACCCCCAGCTGAGCTCGCACGAATTGAAGCTTTGCGCTTACCTGCGGATGAACCTGTCGAGCAAGGAGATCGCGCAACTCGAGAATATTTCCGTGCGGGGTGTCGAAATCAGCCGGTACCGGTTGCGGAAAAAATTGAAGATCCCTACGGAAACCAACCTGTTCGATTTTTTGATGGAGTTGCATGCGGGGGGAAAGAACGGGGCGCCCGTGTGAGGGGCGCGCTGGGGCGCGTTGGGCGTGCGAGGCGGGGCGCGAGGGCGCGAGGTGGGCGTGAGGCGGTGGGGCGCGAGACGGTTTGGGTGGCGCGCTGGGGCGCGTTGGGAAGCCAGATCCTGTAATTTTTTTAAACATATCGCGATGAAACTTTTGATGATTGTCTTTGGGCTGCTGAGTTTGTCCGTTCCCGGCCGGACTCCGGGCGACCACCCCACCCTGGCGATCGGCGCCGCCGCGCCAGACTTCTCGCTGCCGGGAGTGGACGGGAAAACGTATTCGCTGGCCTCGTTCGCCCCGGCGCGGATCCTGGTGGTTGTCTTTACGTGTAACCACTGTCCGACCGCACAGGCATACGAAGACCGGATCATCCGGTTAACCGCCGACTACAAGGAAAAAGGCGTGGCTGTAGTGGCGATCATGCCGAACGACCCGACGTCCATCCGCCTCGACGAGCTGGGCTACACGGACATGGGCGATACCTTTGAAGAAATGAAACGGCGGGCCGCCACCAAACACTTCAATTTCCCGTATCTGTATGACGGCGACAAGGAGGTCGCGGCCAGGGCCTATGGGCCGATCGCCACCCCGCACGTATTCATTTTTGACAAGGACCGGAAGCTCCGGTACAGCGGACGGGTGGACGACGTCGAGAAGCCAACCGGGAAACCGCATGTCAGCGATGCCCGGAATGCGCTCGATGCGTTGCTCGCCGGTCGGCCGGTGCCGGTGGAGACGACAAAGGTCTTCGGCTGTTCCATCAAGTGGGCGGAAAAAAGCGACTGGATCGAAAAAGCAAAGCAGGAGTGGGCGAAAGAGCCGGTTAAGCTGGATACCATCACCGCGGAAGGGATCAGGGACCTGGTGCGGAACCATTCGGACAAGCTGCGCGTGATCGATGTCTGGGCGACCTGGTGCGGCCCGTGTGTCGCGGAGTTCTCCGACCTGGTAGATATCAACAGGATGTACCGGCGCCGCGACTTCGAATTCATCACCATCAGCGCGGATGAGCCGGCAAAGCGGGACAAGGCGCTCAAGTTCCTGCAGCAGGCACAAGCCTCCAACACGAACTATATTTTCAACACGGACGACAAATACAAGCTGATCGACGCCGTCGACCGCGCCTGGCAGGGGGCCCTGCCGTATACGATGGTGATCGAACCCGGTGGCAAAGTGATCTACGCCAAAGAGGGACCCGTCGACCCCGCGGCGCTAAAGACCCTGATCGTAAACGATCCGGCGATCGGCAGGTATTATTAAGGATGGCCCGGGTTGCGACGGAGCGGGCGGCTATCGTACACGGCTGATAGTCAATATATTCTGCTTTTGGCTCTTCCGGATACCCTCGACTTACCGGGGGCCAGGTATTACCCTTTCGGCCCCACGGGGTTATTTTACAGCTCTTTTGGTGACGGAATCAACCCTTACGATGGTAAGTTTGTTCATCTACAGGTTACGTAAGTGGAAAAAGGCAAAAATCTATAGGAATACTCCCCCAGGGTAAATTTATTGCTCAAATTTTAATGAAAGTTTTCATAAAAGATTCTTGCACAAGTAGAAAATAGATAATATTTTACATTCCCCGCCGTTCATAATACGGCCCGGGGTACCCTGAAAATCCCTAAAAGGCACTTACTAAAAAAACCTTTGAAACAATGTGTCGTAGGTATCTGAAACCGCTGATCTGGTGCTTCTGCATCGCTTTCTTCCTCCCGGTCAACCACCTGAAGGCCGGCGGCGTTCCTGTAAAAAGTCATAGCACAAGCAGTGCGAGGGCCGCAAAGGCCGCGGCGCTGGCCGAAGAAGTCAGCACGCTGTACGAAGAATTCAATCTGAAAGAACTGGGGCTGACCAAAAAGGCTTTTTACTATGCCGTGAAAGGATACAATTATTTGTTGGAACATCATTGGCTGAACAACCCGAATATTTTGTCGATCTGTGACATGAGCCAGTCATCGCGTAACAAACGGCTGTATGTCCTGAACATGGAGACGAAGGAAGTCCTGGTTAATACGTATGTCGCACACGGCCGGGCGTCGGGCGGGGAATTCGCACATTCCTTCTCGAACAGCCAGTCCTCCCACAAGAGCAGTCTCGGATTCTATGTCACGGAAGATACTTATTTCGGGGGCAACGGGCTGTCGTTAAAGATCAAGGGTTTGGACAGAGGCTTCAATGACCGGGCGATGCGCCGCAATATTGTCGTGCATGGTTCTGAATATGTAGGACCCGATTTTCTCCAGATGAACCAATTCTGCGGAAGAAGCTATGGATGTCCGGCAGTGCCGGCCGACGACGCGGAAAACATTATCGACCTGATCAAGGAAGGTTCCTGTTTATTTATTTATTATCCGGCTCAAAGATATCTGCTGCGTTCCAAGATATTGAACTCCTAGCATGGACGCAGACTTCAGATGGTTTGAAGGTGAAAAAGCTCAATTTAGGTTCGTACCCTATGATTGGGCTTTTCTTTTTCCGTTACAGCGGTCCGAACCACCCGATCAGCTGGGCCAGCATACCGACGAACAATCCCGACCAGACATCGAATGACGTATGACTTCCTACCAGGAGCCGGGAGGTGGCGACGATCCCCGTAATCAGGACGGCGATGGACAGGAATAACCCCGAGGCGTAATCGTCGGTAAACGAGAAAAGGAAAAAGAACATCAGGGCGCTGCCCATGGCCACGAGGTGGATACTGATCTTGTAATAAATATTGCACAGGAAGGCGCCGACCAGGGCCAGGAAGGACCCCGTCAGGAAATGTCGGGCGGTCGACGGGGTTTCCGGGAAGTGTTTGAAGAGATACCAGGTCCACCAGTAAAAGATCATCGCGATCAGGTAGGGGACGATCCGCTCCTTTTCCGTGCGGAGGTACATCGACTTGACAAAAAGGTCGAGGCGCCACATCATAAAAACGGCGATGAGAGGAAACAGCACATTATACGTCAGGATAATGAGGAACCGCAGGACCCGGGTCTTGTGATCGAGGCCCGAAAAGGCCATCGGGTGGCCGAAGACCAGGAAGGCCATCACATAGGTACTGATAAAGAGCGGATGAAAGAGATAGGAGAAGACATTCGCGCAGAATCGCGTTACACCTGTCATGGTTGAGGTTTTATAGTTCCTTTCGCAGCCTTGCGACGGGAATATTCAATTGTTCGCGGTATTTGGCCACCGTCCGCCGGGCAATATTATAGCCTTTTTCCTGGAGCAGCTCGGTTAGCTTCTCATCGCTGAGCGGTTTCTTCTTGCTCTCGCCCTCGATCATGTCGCTGAGGATCTTTTTTACCTCCCGGGTCGACACTTCTTCGCCGCTGTCGGTGCTGAGCGATTCGCTGAAGAAGAACTTCAACCGGTAAGTCCCAAATTCCGTCTGGACGAATTTGCTGTTGGCGACGCGGCTGACGGTCGAGATGTCCAGCGCGGTCCGCTCGGCGATATCTTTCAGGATCATGGGCCGCAGGGTCGTCTCATCGCCGGTGAGGAAGAACTCGTGCTGGTATTCCATGATCGTGTGCATGGTGTTGTAAAGGGTCTGTTGCCGTTGTTTGATGGCGTCGATGAACCATTTGGCGGCGTCTATCTTTTGTTTGATGAACAGAACGGCTTCCTTCTGGCGCCGGTCTTTCTTGCTGCCGCGGTCGTATTCCCTGAGCATCTCCCTGTATCCTTCGCTGATCCGAAGGTCCGGGGCGTTCTTGGAATTGAGCGTCAGTTCGAGCTTGCCCGCGCTGTTGGAGATAAAGAAATCGGGTATGACATAACTTTCCGCCTTGTTGACCTCCCCGACATCGCCGCCGGGCTTCGGGTTGAGCTTGATGATCTGGTTGATCACTTCCTTGAGTTGCTCGTCGGAGAGGTTCACGCCGCGCTGGATCTTGTCGTAATGCTTCTTGGTAAACTCGTCGAAATAGTTGGAAAGGACATTGATTGCCATGTCGACGGCTATGCTGCCATTCTTTTTCCGGTTCAGCTGATTCAGGAGGCACTCCTGCAGGTCGCGCGAAGCCACCCCAGGGGGGTCGAATTGCTGGATCTTGTTTATGAGGCTCTCGATCTCTTCTTCGCTGGTCTCTATGTTCTGGCGGAATGCGAGGTCATCGGCAATGGACGCCGTTTCACGGCGGAGGTATCCGTCATCGTCGATCGACCCGATGATCTGCTCGGCGATCTTTTTCGTGCGCTCATCGATCACGAGCATCCCCAACTGGTCCAGCAGCACTTCATGAAAGGAGGTCTCCACGCGGTGCGGTACGACCCGGTCTTCATCCGCATCGGGGTAGTTGTCGTCCCGAAGGCGATAATCGGCGACGTCATCGTCATGATCGCTGACATATTCGCTGATGTCGATGTTGTCATATTCGTCTTCGCTGCCGTCCGCTTCTTCGTACTCCTCATTCCCCTCGAATTCATCCTTGAGCTCATCGCCGTTCCCGTCCTCGTGGTCTTCGGTCACTTCCAGCGCAGGGTTCTCCTCCAGCTCTTCCTTGATCCGCTCTTCGAGGATCGCCGTCGGAACCTGCAGCAGCTTCATCAGCTGGATCTGCTGCGGGGAGAGCTTTTGGAGTAATTTTTGCTGTAATGATTGACTTAAGGACATGCAATTCAGGGGTTTTTCTCCGGACCTCTTCACCGATTTTTTTTCAGAAAGGGGCCGCGAACCACAAAAATCAGGCCGTAAATTTACATAAAAAGGGGGGACGAATCGTGCAACGAAAAAATTCTTTTCTTGTTGTATGTATTTCAATAATAACCACGCCGTTATGGGGCCAAACGGGGCTTCCGGCCCTGCTGGTGAATCGAGCGCCGGTCGTCCAGGCGCCGACCTTGGCGGCCGGGGGGTTGGTCTTGCAGGAGCCGGGACGGTTCTTCTTCGCAACGATGCCCGCAGAGCCTGGAGCGTTCTTTCGGGAATCGACACCCGCAAGCCAAATGGTTGTGGCCGGAGGTAGGTTTCGTCCGGCATCCGACGGTGCGTTTCGCCCTGCACCCGGCACCGGGATTGGACCTGCGCCTGGCAATGGGTTTGAACCAGCACCAGGCGGGTTAACCGGCCCTGTGCCCGGCAACGAATTGGGCGGGACGCGGTACGTCGGCCAATTGGGCTTCTTTTGCAGGAAAGAATACGGCTTCGAACAAGCGACGCATATTGCCTTGCGGCTGAGGCTCGGGTCGCTCGCGGACTGCAACCGGTTGGAGGGGAAGCCGGGCTGGTAGCCGAGGCAGGCCGATTGTGGAGGCAGGCTGATTGTGGAGCAGGCCGGTTATGGAGGCGGCCGGTTGTGGAGGCGGCGTTAGGCCGGAACTTTTTCTTTGGCCAGGATCTTCCTGATGACGGCCGCGATCTTCTCTCCTTTCTCCTTCGTCTGTTCCTCGGTCCACAACAGTCCCACTGCGGTAGAAATGCAGCGGCTCATGATCGCATCGCTGGCCGCGAATGTCCGGCCCGCGAGACCGTGAAGGGCTTTTTCCTGCGGTTCTGTGAGGGGGTAGAGGGACGCGGCGGTCTTGATATGGTCCCAGCGCCGGATATAGTGCCAGTTGTTATCGTACCAGTAAAAGTTCCCGGCCAGGATGTTGAGTTGTTTGAGTTCGGCGACGACGGCGCGGGTGACAGCTTCGGTCGGGAGGAACCAGGAGAGGAAACTGCAAATATCGCCCTGCGGGTCGGGAACGCGCCGGAAACCGACCTGCGGAATGGCAGCCAGGATGGTCTGCAGTTGCTGCTGGTTCCTGCGCTGGATGGCGAGAAATTGATCCAGTTTGCGGACCTGGGCCAGGCCTACGGCGGCGTGCAGCTCCGAAATGCGATAGTTATAGCCGATATAAGGGTGCAGGTCCGCACCGCGGTCGACGCCTTTGTGATCGTGTCCGTGGTCTGCAAAAGCATCCAGTTTTTCATATACCCCGTCATCGTTGGTGACGATCGCCCCGCCTTCCGCGCAGGTAACGATCTTCACGAAATCGAAGGAATATGTTCCCGCATGCCCGATCGTACCAAGCGCTTTGCCCTTATAACTGCCGCCAAAACTCTGGCAGGCGTCCTCCAGGAGGATGAGATCGTGCTCGCGACAGATCCTGAGCAGGGGTTCCAGGTCGGCCATCGCGCCGCACATATGCACCGGCATCACGCATTTCGTCCGCGGCGTTATGGCGCGGCGCACCGCTTCCGGGTCGAGCGTCAGCGTCTCATCGACGTCGACCATGACCGGTACGGCTCCCACGCTCAGGATACTCTCGACACTGGCCACAAACGTAAAAACGGGCATGATCACCTCGTCTCCCGCGCCGATCCCCAGCACGGCAAAAGCGGTTGTCAGCGCGGCCGTTCCGCTCGATACGAGATGGGTATGACGACAGCCCAGTTTTTGGCCGATCTCAGCTTCGAGTTGCCGGGCTTTCCAGATCCCTTTCCGCGGTCCGTCGAAGCCGTAACGCATCAGGATACCGGTTTCCAGGACATCGTTCACTTCCTTGCGTTCTTCGGCGCCGAATAATTCAAACCCAGGCATAGTGTAATGTTTAAAAAAAAAGTGGCAATTATTTGCTGCCAAAGTTAGAAAAAATGATCGGAACGGGATCACTCTCGACATTGGTGGTGCTGATGGCGGTCACGAAATAGAACCGGATGGCGCCCTTTTCTTCCGGCTTATTATAGATCGTGAAACCGGCGACCGGGTCGTAGGGGATGAACTGGTAAGCCGGGCTCGCGCTGACGTCAAGTCCCGCGGAGTCGGATTGATAGATGGCATACCCGCGGAGCGTATCCTGCGGATTTCCCTTCGACAACCAGGCCGTGCCCGAAAGGTCTTTCTGATTGTATTCGATGTGCAATTCGGGCGGGCGGGGCTTTGCGGAATCGATCCAGGGCATGGGGGGGATCAGGGCGGGATAGCTGTAGTAGTTATTTCGGAGACTATCGTCCCAGCCATTCGGGTTGTTGTCGAAAGATTTGCTGCTGAAAAAGACTGCGCCCCGGATGGTCGGATAGTTCCGGAGATACCGGATCTGGCGGGGAAGTTCGGCGG
>Ga0134125_10001481_pt1 | contig 28859 bp, 26 predicted proteins | sample KB31751_FD_96464 | JGI IMG/M metagenome (GOLD analysis project Ga0134125, IMG submission 96464) | Terrestrial soil microbial communities with excess Nitrogen fertilizer from Kellogg Biological Station, Michigan, USA - KB3-175-1 | ecosystem: Environmental > Terrestrial > Soil > Unclassified ... | reverse complement strand
CCAGCACATAGCCCGCCTGCAGCTCCCATGGCTCCAGAGCGTAGTTCTCGGCCATTACGACTTCGCCGCGAATGACCTTCGTCCGGCATGTCGAGCACACGCCGGCTCGACAGGAGAAAGGCAGCTCGAGGCCCGCTCGCGCGGCGGCTTCGAGGACATTTTCCGAGTTCGTTCGCATGCTGAACGAGCGCCGGCGTCCGTCCATGATGACCGTGACCTCGGCTGAATCGGCCTCGGCCGGTTTCTGGGCGCCTGGCTGACTCGGCGCCTCCGCTGCCCCTTCCCGGCTTTCCACGGTGAAGTGTTCGCCGTGGATCCGATCCGTCTGGACGCCACAATCCCGCAGCGCATCCGTAATCTCCTCGATCATGTGCCCCGGTCCGCACACGAAGTACTCCGCGACTGCCATCGGGTCGAACAGCGACTGTGCAAATCGTCTGACGCGCGGCGCGTCGAGTCGCCCGTTGTAGAGGTCCACCTCCTGCGGCTCACGGCTCATCACAAAATGCAGCGCGAGACGCTCGAGGTAGCGATCCTTCAGTGCCTGCAACTCCTCCAGGCACATGACACGCGCGGTACTCGTATTTCCATAGAACAGAATGAAGCGATTGCCCCGATGCGCCGCGAGCAGCGCGCGAGCGATGCTCAGCACAGGGGTGATACCGCAGCCCGAGGCAAAGCCGACGTGAGTGTGACGGTCGCAGAAGCGAGACGTGAGGCTGCCGTTTGGCGGCAGCACGTCGATCTGATCGCCGACCCGCAGGTCATTGGCAAGGTGTCTCGACATCAGGCCGTTCGGATGCACCCGGACAGCCATTTGCAACGGCCACTGTCCCGGTGGAGTGAAAGGAGAGTAGGTGCGCCGCGTCTCGATGCCGTCAATCTGGGTTCGCAACACCACGTGCTGGCCTGCCAGGCCGCGGTATTCGCCCTTCACTTCATCGGATGCGTCGAGCGAGATCACCACCGAGTCTTCCGCGTCGGGACGGATTTCGGCGACTCGCAGTGAATGGAAGCGCAGCATTCAAATGCACTTGAAATGGTCGAACGGCTCCAGGCACTCCTCGCAACGGTAATGGGCCTTGCAGGGCGTGGAGCCGAATTCGCTCAACCGAGAGGTTGAATGGCTGCCGCAGCGCGGGCAACTGATCGCCCGCGGCGCCGGCGGTGCAATCCCGTACTCGCGCAGCTTTCTGTGCGCTTCGGGGGAGAGCCACTCGCTCGTCCAGGGCGGCGTCAAAGTCTCTTCCAGAGCGGCCTCGTGATACCCGGCTTCATCCAGTGCTTCGCGCACCGAGCGCCGGATGACGTCAGTGGCGGGACAGCCCGAATAGGTAGGCGTCAGCCCCACATGCAGTGCGCCTTCTTTCCAGCGGACGAACCGGACTATCCCGAGGTCCACGACGCTCAGAATCGGAATCTCCGGATCAGGCACGGTGGCGAGCACTTGCCATACGCGCTGCTCCTGCTCCCCTACCATTGCGCACCCGGATAGGTTCGCTGGAGATGCTGCATTTCCCCCAGCATGTGACCCAGATGCTCCGTGTGAACGCCGTGTTTTCCGTGCCACGGGAAATGAACCTTGGACGGGCGCGTCAGTGTCGCCTCATGAAGTGCGTCGGACACCCGCGCTGACCAGCGGGGCTCCAGCAGATCCAATCGAGGTGCGACGCCCGCCGCTGCGAGACGCTCCTCCACGTCATCTGCGGCAAACAACTCGTGCGTGAACGGCCACAGGGCGTCGATCGATTCCTGCACGCGCCCGTGGCTCTCCTGCGTGCCATCGCCCAGGCGCACCAGCCAGCCACTGCTGAACCGATAGTGGTACCGGGTCTCTTGCAGCGCTTTCGCGGCAATTCCGGCGAGGCGGGTGTCGGTCGAGGCCTGCAGCGCCTCGTAGACCTCCAGTTGCCACGCATCGATCAGCCACTGTCGCACGATGGTGCGGCCAAAGTCCCCGTTGGGCTGCTCCGCGAGGGTGAGATTGCTGAACTCGGGCGCGTCGCGCAGAAACGCAAGCGCATCCTCATCCCTGCCGCGGCCCTCGATCTCCGCCGCGTAGCTCAGAAGCAGGCGTGCCTGGCCGATGAGATCCAGGGCGAGATTCCCGAGCCCCAGATCCTCTTCCAGCGCCGGCGCGTGCCCTACCCACTCGCCCAGCCTCTGGCCCAGGATGAGGCTGGTGTCGCCCAGCCTCAGCACATAGCGCAGCAGATCCGGAGCGCTCACAGATTCTTCACCTCGTCGGGAATCGCATAGAAGGTCGGGTGCCGGTAGATCTTGTCGCGGGCAGGCTCGAACAGCGCATCCGCTTCCGCCGGATCCGAGGCGGTGATATCACTGGAGCGCACCACCCAGATGCTGACTCCCTCCTGGCGACGTGTGTAGACATCGCGCGCATGCTCGACTGCCATTTGTGCGTCGGCGGCATGGAGGCTACCCACGTGCTTGTGCTCAAGACCCGCGCGCGAACGGATGAACACTTCGAACAGCGGCCAATCCTGATCCTGCGACACCGGGTTGTTCATTACGCCGCCTCCTCGGAGTCCTTGGTTCTCCTCGCGCTCTGCGCCCTTGCTTGCTGCTTCAGCGCATGAGCTGCGGCTGCCTCGCGCACCCACGTACCCCGATCGTGCGCGTTACGGCGTGCCTCCAGGCGCTCCCGGTTGCACGGCCCGTTGCCCTTGAGAACCGACTGAAACTCCTGCCAATCGATCTCGCCAAACTCGTAGTGCCGGGTACCCTCATTCCAGCGCAGCTTCGGGTCCGGAACGAGCAGACCGAGAAACTGGGCTTGGGGAACGGTCGTATCGATGAATCTCTGGCGCAGCTCGTCGTTGGTGAAGCGTTTGATCTTCCACCGCATCGACTGCTCGGTATGCTTCGACTGGCCATCGCTGGGACCGAACATCATGATCGAGGGCCACCACCAGCGATTCAGCGCGTCCTGCGCCATCGCGCGCTGCCCGGCGCTGCCGCGCGAAAGGCTCAGCATGATCTCGAACCCCTGACGCTGATGGAAGCTCTCCTCCTTGCAGATGCGGACCATGGCGCGCGCGTACGGGCCGTAGGAGCAACGACACAACGGGATCTGATTCATGATCGCCGCGCCGTCGACCAGCCAACCGATGGCTCCGACGTCGGCCCACGTCAGGGTGGGATAGTTGAAGATGCTGGAATACTTCGCCGTTCCGGCCAGCAGCTGCTCCAACATCCGCGCACGCGAGATGCCCAGAGTCTCGGCGGCGCTGTACAGGTACATCCCGTGCCCGCCCTCATCCTGCACCTTCGCGATGAGCACGACTTTGCGCCGGAGTGAAGGGGCGCGCGTGATCCAGTTTCCCTCCGGAAGCATCCCGACGATCTCCGAATGCGCATGCTGGGAGATCTGCCGGATCAGAGTCTGGCGATAGCCTGCGGGCATCCAGTCCTTCGGCTCGATCTTCTCATCCGCGTCGACGCGCTGCTGAAAGCGCGCCTCGAGCGCAGCCGTGTCCGGCGAGGGGCCGCAGTCCCTGCCCGGGGTGTCCAGGCCTTGGGTATACATGCCGCTAATGTGACACACAAATCAGTTCGTCTCAATCTATTCTGTGTCACAATGAGCGACACTCATGAGCGCTGCCCCGACAGCCGCCGCGCAAGCTTTGCTGCGGCGCCTCCACGACCAGCAGCCGCTGCGCGGCGGCTCACTCATCATCACGCTCTTCGGCGATGCGATCGCCCCCCGAGGAGGTGTGATCACTCTGGGCAGCCTCATTCAGGTGGCCGGCGTGTTCCGCCTGACCGAGCGCCTGGTACGCACCTCCGTGGTCCGCCTCGCGAACGAAGGCTGGCTGGCGGCCCGCAAAGAGGGCCGCCAAAGTGAATACCGCCTGGCGCCCGGGGGTGAGCAGCGCTTTGCCGAGGCCACCAGGCGTATCTACGGCCTGCCCCAGGGGGACTGGGAAGGTCAGTGGACCCTCGCAGTTTTGCCTCCCGGCGCAGGCACGCGGGCCCGCGAAGAGCTCCGTTGGTTGGGTTTCGGTCAGCTCTCTGCGGGGACGTTCGCGCATCCCAGCTGCACCCTGGTGCAGGCAAAGGAATGGCTCGAGGACATCGAGGGCGCTGCAGGCGCACTTTGCTTGCGCAGCTCGAGCAGCGATCTCAGTGTGGATCGTCAGCTCGTGGCCCGCGGATGGGATCTCGGCGATCTGACGCGACGTTACCGCCGGTTCGTCGCAACGTTCGAGCCAATCGATGCGGCCGTTCGCGCATCCGCGCGCGTGCAACCTGAGGATGCGCTGGTCATCCGGACCCTGTTGATCCACCAGTACCGCAAGATCCACCTGCAGGACCCTTTGCTGCCCGCAGCGCTGCTGTCTGATGACTGGATCGGAGCCGCCGCTTACGAGCTCACGCGACGCCTGTACTCACTGGTGTTCACCGCTGCGGAGCAATTCCTCAGCGCAACGGCTCGGACGATCGATGCACCGCTGCCCCCTGCCGAACGCGCAGTCTACGACCGGTTCGGAGGGGTCCTCACGAGTCGGGCCAGGCCGCCAGGTGTGCAACGAAGCTCTGCAGGAACCGGTTCGCGCGCTGCCCGTCCAGGACTCGGTGATCGATCGTCAGAGTGACATAACAGCGCGGCTGCACCACGAAGCGATCCTCCCGCTCCTGCGTGTCCTGTATGACCACCCGCTTCTCCAGCTTGCCGACACCCAGAATTGCGGACTGGGGCTGATTGATGACGATCGGTGTCGCCAGGAGACTGCCGCTCACGCCATGGTTTGATATCGTGAAGGTGCCGCCTCGCACGTCGGCCGGACGCAGCCGATGCTCACGTGCCCGCTGGGTCAGATCGTTCAGCTGCCGGGCGGTTTCCCACAGGTCGAGTGCCTCGACGGAGCGCAGCACCGGTACCACCAGCTCGTTTTCCAGCGCGGTCGCAATCCCGATATGCAGCGAGTCGAATATCTCCAGCGCCGCGGGTGTCCATCGGCTGTTGACCTCCGGCACGGCACGTATGGCAGGCACGCAGGCTTGCAGGAAGTACGCGGTGAGGGTTAGGGGTATGCCATCGCTCGCGTAGCTGTCGCGATGCTTGGCTCGATGGCGTAGGACCGCAGACATGTCGGCCTCGAACACCGTCGTTACGTGCGGGGCCGTGTGGAGCAGACTGCGTGTCATGTGCTCGGCGATGCGCTTGCGCACTGCCGAGTGCGGAACGCGACGAGCCGGCTCGGCACCCGCAGCGGCGCCGCCGTCGCCGCGCGCGCCTTCACTGCCGCGTTCACCCGCGGCCTTCAAAACGTCCTGCACGGTAACGCGGCCGCCCTCCCCTGATCCCACAATGGAGGACACGTCGAGCGCGTGCTCAGCAAGGAGCCGGCGCACCGCGGGACTCAACAAGTGCGCGGCGGTTGGTTTGGGCGACGCAGCGCCAGCCGAGACGTCGGCCGAGGTCGCGGTCGGGACGGGGGGAGGCGCCACGGGCACCGCGCCAGCGGGAACGTCGGCGGAATTCACCACCGCGCCGGTCACCGTCGCGTTCGTCGTCCCAGCCGCAATGCGCCCCAGCAGGTCGCCAGGATCGACGTCCTCCTGCTCGCCCTTGAGAATCTCGTGGAGAACGCCCGTGCCGGGAGCCGGCACCTCTACGGTGACCTTGTCGGTCTCCAGCTCGATCAGCGGCTCATTCAACACGACGCGCTCGCCGACGGCTTTCAGCCAGCGCAGCACCTGCGAGCGGGTTCCCTCGGTCTGCTCGGCCGGCGCACGGATTTCGAGAAGCGCGGGGTGAGAGGACGCACCGTCAGAGGATCCACCCTGCGCGGGGCCATCGTGACCGGGCCGATCATGGGCTGGCCCGTTGCCGCAGACGGCCTCGTCCATCTCAGATGCTCGCCGTCGCCTGGATGGCCGCGGTGATGCGCTGCACGCTGGGGACGGCGACCTCGAGGAGGATCGGGCTGTGAGGGCTGGGAATGTCGGGCATGGTCAAGCGCTCGATGGGTGCATCGAGATCGAAGAATGCGTCCTTTGCCAGCACCGCTGCAATCTCGGCGCCGAAGCCGCCGGAGAGGTTGTCTTCGTGAACGATCAGGCAGCGACGGGTCTTGCGCACGGAGGCAAGCACCCCCGCACGGTCCCAGGGGGATAAAGTCCTGAGATCGATCACCTCACCGTCGACGCCAGAAGCTGACACCGCCTGTTCGCAGCGCTCGACCATCGCACCCCAGGTGATGACGCTGAGCTCAGTCCCCGGTCGCACGGTGCGCGCAACCCCGAACGACAGAACGTACTCGTCACCGGGGTAAGGCCGGCGCGCCGCAGCCCCATCGAGCATCGCGCGGTGCTCGAAGAAAATGGTCGGATCGTTGCCGCGCAGCGCCGATCGCAGCAGCCCCACCGCATCCTCCGCGTTGCAGGGCACGGCGACGCGCCAACCCACACCGTGCACCCAGGCAACTTCGTTGGTCTGGCTGTGCCAGGGATCACCGCACTTGAAGAAGCCGCCGGGCATGCGCACCACGAGCGGCGCGGCGAAGCGGTTGTGGGTCCGCCAGCGCAGCGTCCCGCAATCGTTGAGCTGCTCGGTGGCCGGATCGGCGTACTTGCGAAACTGGATTTCCGCCACCGGGAGCAGCCCGGCGAGGGCCATTCCTACCGCACGGCCGATGATGCCCTCCTCGGACAGGCTCGTATCGAACACCCGTGCGGGGCCGTATTTATCCTGCAGCCCCAGCGTCGCGCCGTGCACTCCGCCCTTGCGGCCCACGTCCTCTCCGAATACGACCATACGAGGGTTGCACGCGAGCTCGACGTCCAGCGTGCGACGAATGGCCGTCTGCATGTTCATCCGGGCAGCTTCCGGCACGGGCGTGGCGCGCACGGCCGCGTGTCGATACCCCTCTGGCGCGAGACCACCCTGCTGCTGCAGTTCCGGCGCACCGTCCGAGCCGCTCTCCGCGAATACGTATCTCGTCACTTGCCCCGGGTCCGGATGTGGGCGAGCAAGCGCGTTTGCAATTGCCGCGGAGGCGTCATGGTGTGCCTGCGCGGCGACGCGCAGCCACTCGGCCTCGTTCACGACGGTCGGCACCATGAAGCGATGCAGCGTATCCACCGGATCACGCGCACGCTCGGAAGCGACAACCTCGGCTGACTTATAAGCCTGTGTGTCCTGCCCGGAGTGTCCTGACAGACGCGGGACTGTCAGTCGCAGCAAGACTGGTGCACGCTGCTCGCGCACGAGCCCGACTGCGCTCTCGGTCAGTCTGGCGGTCTCCTGGGGATTCGTGCCATCGCCCTCGAGCACGGTGAGTCCGGCGAACGCACGCAGGTTGGCGGCAATGTTGCCGCCGGGAGTCTGCATGTGTGCCGGCACCGAGATGCCGAACCCGTTGTCTTCGATGTAGAAGAGCATCGGCAGGCGCAACGTGGTGGCGATGGTGAGCGAGGACCAGAAGCCATTCGTTGCTACCGAAGCGTCGCCACCAAGAACGACAGCGATGCTGCGCTCGTAGCTCGCATCCCGCAGCACTTCGCTGCGATAGCGGATGGCCTGTGCCCATCCTGCGGCGGGCGTGTACTGCGCTCCAACACCACCGCACGCCGGCAACACCGTGGGCCCGCCATGGGCCGGCAAGTTGAATACAACCCCGATATCGCGCCCATCGCTGCAGGACCCTGCGCGCGCCAGCGGACCCGCAGCCAGATCCTCGAGTCCTGCACCAAGGGCCAGCATGAGAGGCCGAGAGCGGTAGTAGACGCTGACCCCGTCGTGAACGTCCTTCAGTTGCTGGCCGAGCACGATCTGCGCGAAGTCGTGCCCTCGTGCGCAAAACTGGTAGAGAACCTTGCGCTCGGGCAGCAGCTTCGACTCCTCGATGTCGTCGAGCGTGCGCGAGGCGTGCAGGAGATACGCAACCTGCCTCCAGTCCGGCTGCCAGGCGTGGACCGCTCTGCGGGCACTCTGGAAAGAGGCAACGGCCATGCCGATCTTCCTGAAAAAGGTGAATCTCAGCATAGCCTATGCCCGAAGAGCGGCAATGAGCTTGCTCATGTTGCTCATTTAGTGGTCATATTGGCAATATTATTGCTGCATTTAGGTCATTTAATGACTAAAGCTCTCGACCGCCTCGACCGCCGCATCCTCGCGGAGCTGCAGAGCGACGCGCGCATCTCCAACCAGGAGCTCGCCAAACGAGTGGGGCTATCCGCGGCGCCGTGCTGGCGGAGGCTGCGTCAGCTGGAGTCCGACGGGTTCATCAGCGGCTACGTCACCCTGCTCGATGCGCCGGCGATCGGGCTCCCCATCCAGGCCTATGCCCTGGTGTCGCTCGAGAACCACCACCCGGAGACCGTACGCCAGTTCGACCAGGTCGTGAACGAGCGTCCCGAGGTGCTCGAGTGCCACTCGATGAGCGGACCGAACGATTACCTGCTGCGCATCGTGGCGGCGAGCATGGAAGCGTACGAGCGCTTTCTCTCGACGCACATTCTGCAGGTCCGCGCCGTGCGCTCTGTGAACACGAGCTTTGTCCTGAGCACAAAGAAGTTCACGACGCGGCTGCCGGTGTGAGCGCATGCGACCAAGCGACTTGCTTCCGGAGTCCGCTTCAGGGAAGCTCCTGATACTGGCTCCGCAGGAGGTTCCTCACCAGACGCCTTCGGGCGTTATCAGGTCTGACACGGATGAGCACCTCGACAACCCACCGCTCGGGTACCCTCGCATACGCGGGCGTGGGCGCTGCGCCCGACGACCCGCAGTTTCACGTTCGCTTCACACCCGAGAATGGCCCCGCATCGGAACTGCCGCTCAACAGTTTCCGCTGGATCGGGTGGGCCACGCTGCACATCGGCGCCCACGGCGTGTTGGTATCCGCGCGGCGCAGCGGCTGGATGGGATTCAAGAGGCGCGAGCGCCGCTTCTTCACGTCGGCGGAGATCCGCAGCGTGTATCGCGAAAGCGGCGCGGTGCGCGTCGAGCTCGCAGAGACCTCCACGGGACCGCAAAGCTTTCAATTCTGGCCGGCGGATCTGAAGACGGCGGCCACCATCGTAGCGCTCCTGCCGACCGCCAACACGGTCGAGATCGACGCTCCAGTCCCGAGCGAGGCCGCAGCACCGGTTCGACGCACGGGCCTCTGGATCTTGGGTGCCGCGGCCACGCTGATCGCCGCTCTCGTCGTGGCCGGTATCGTATTTCTGCGCCAGAGCGAGCGGACGCTGCAGGCGGCAGGCTCGGTCACCGTCCTGCCGATTTCCGCGGCGACCGTACCGGGTGCAGGGGACGAGGCCACCAAGCTCGCGATTACCGCGGACCCGGAAGCCTTCAGCGGTGTACAGGAGTTCGAGCGGATCGAGCCGCAGATCGAAGGGCTGAAGACGCAGTTCTCGACCGCGCTCACGGCATTGCAGCTGGGGTCGCTCTCGCAGATCGAGTTTTCCGACGGCCTGGAGACGTGGCTGATCCCGCAGTGGCGCACGTTGAGCAACGAAGTCGGGGAATCGACTCCCGCGCAGAGCTCCGCTCGTTATGACCTGCACGAGGATCTGGTGAACGTCACCTTGACGTGGGAGAACGCCCTGGATTCCTACGCAAATGGCCTGCGTGAGCAAGACACGGAGAGGAACCTGGCCGCGTTTGCCCAACTGCGACACGCACACGACCTCGAGCGGCAAGCGTGGGGCGCGTACGCCAAGCTCGAGAAGCAGTCAGCCCTCGGAAGCGGCTCGCCCTAGCCCCTCCGCGGGGCCGCCCACGCTCCCGCAACCGCGCGCGTCCACCCACAGCGCGGCTTGGCGCTAATAACCGCCCCGTTACCCCAGCTCCCGCAACTCCTCCGAGGTGAGCCGAACGCGGGCCGCGGCGAGGTTCTCCTCCAGATGCGCCACTGAAGACGTGCCCGGGATGGGCAGGATCGCCGCCGAGCGGGCCAGCAGCCACGCGATGACGGCCTGACCGGAGCTCACCTCATGCTGGGACGCCAGGCGTCCCAGCGCCTTGCTGGAGCCCGAGCCTTGCGCAAGCCGGGAAGAGCCCAACGGCGCCCAAGGTATGAAAGCGATGCCCTGCGCTTGGCAGTAATCCAACACACTGTCGGAACCGCGGTCGGCGATGTTGTAACGATTCTGTACTGACACGATGGGGGTGAGGCTCTGCGCGAGCTTGATCTCCGCGACGCTCACGTTGGAGAGGCCGATCATGCGGATCTTGCCCTCATTCTTCAGACGCACCAGCTCGCCCACGGACGCTTCATAGGGCACCCGCGGATCGGGGGCATGCAGCTGGTACAAATCGATCCGCTCCAGCTTCAGGCGCCGCAGGCTCCCCTCGCAGGCCGCGCGCAGATGCTTTGTCTGGCCGTTGCGATTCCAGACATCCGGGCCGGGACGCGTGAGCCCGCCTTTGGTGGCAATGACGAGGCCGGCGGGATAAGGGTGCAGCGCCCGGGCGATGAGCTCCTCACTGACATTCGGCCCATAGGAGTCGGCGGTGTCAATGAAGTTGACGTTCAGCTCGACCGCCCTGCGGAGCACGCGTACCGCTTCCTGTGCATCCGCGGGCGGACCCCAGATGCCGGGACCGGTGATGCGCATGGCGCCGAACCCCAACCGGTTCACCGTCACGCCCGTGCCGAGCGTGATCGTTCCAGCAGCGGATGCATCGATGGAATCAGTGCCCTTGGCGGTCATGCACGGCTCCTTCGGGTTTTGTGTTTGCAGCCACACTCTTCCAGCCGTGCCCCGATTCGGCAAGCCGCAGCAGCAGCGCTGCAGGTTGCCAACGCGAGCCATTCGTCCGAGCAAGCCGCCGCATCGTGGCGATGATCCTGTCGAGCCCGATCTGCTCGGCCCAGTACATCGGGCCGCCCTTGTAGGCCGGGAATCCGTACCCGTTGACGAACACCACATCGATATCGCCCGCGCGCATCGCGATACCCTCCTCGAGCACGCGAGCACCCTCGTTCACCAGCGGATGCAGCAGGCGATCCAGGATCTCCGAGTCCGGCAGGGGCCTGCGCGTGATGCCCTGTTCCGCGGCGACGGCCTCGATCAGCTCCAGGACCTGCGGGTCGGCGCTGCGTGCGCGGCCTTCGTAACGGTAGAACCCCCGGCCGCTCTTCTGTCCCAGCCGCCCGGCGGCGACCAGCCTCTCCAGAATCGGCGAGTGGCGCTCGTCGGCAGGGAGCTTGCGGCTGTTGCGAATGAGCAGTCCGACGTCGTTGCCGGCGAGATCGCGTACCGCCAGCGGACCCATCGCAAACCCGAAGTCCTCGACCACCCGGTCGATCTGCTCGGGGGTGGCCCCCTCCTCCAGCAGGAACTCGGCCTCGTACGAATAGAACTGCAGCATCCGGTTACCGATGAAGCCGTCGCGGTTGCCGGCCAGCACGGGCACTTTTCCCAGCCGCCTGCCCAGTTGCATTACGGTCGCGATCGCCTGCGGTGAGCTGCGCTTGCCGCGCACGTTTTCCAGCAGCTTCATCACGTTCGCGGGGCTGAAGAAATGCGTGCCGACGACGTTCTGCGGCCGCGCGGTGGCGGCGGCAATCGCATCGATGTCCAGTGTCGATGTGTTGGTCGCGAGAATGGCTTCGGGGGCTGCGACCTGATCGAGCTTGCGGAAAATCTCGCGCTTGACCTCCAAGTCCTCGAACGCCGCCTCGATGATCAGGTCCGCGCGAGACAGCGCTGCGTAATCGGTCGCGGCGTGGATGCGGCCGAGCAGCTCATCCATGCGCTCACGTGCCAGGCTCCCCCGCGATACGGAGCCCGCATAGTTACGACGAATCGTCCCCAAGCCCCGATCCACCGCCTCCTGCGAGACATCGACGAGCGTCACCGGAATGCCGGCGCCAGCAAAACTCATCGCGATGCCGCCGCCCATCGTGCCGGCACCCACGATGCCCACCGTCCGGATCGGCAACGCACGCACATCCGGGGGCATGTCAGGGATGCGGCGCGCCTCACGCTCGGCAAAAAAGCCGTGCATCAGCGCCGCGCGCTGCGGGCTGTCGCGACACTCATTGAACCACTCCCGCTCCAGCCGGAAGGCTTCTTCCTTCGAGCGGGTGCAACAAGCCTCGATGGCGTCGACGGCTTTCCAGGGCGCGAGCTGGCCACGCGCTTTGAGCGCGATCCGCGCGCGAAAGGCCGCAAAGACAGCCGGATCGATGTTGGTAATCCGATCGGAGACCGCGCTCGCCAGGCGCAACTCGCGTTTTTCGCGCACCACACGCCGCGCCAGCTCGATGGCCGCCGACACCGCCTCATCGGCAAGCTCATCGACCACGCCGATCTCCAACGCCCGTGCAGCCGGTATTTGCGCGCCGGAGGTGATGGCCTCCAGCGCCGCCTCAGGACCTGCCAGGCGCGTGAAACGCTGCGTGCCCCCTGCACCCGGAATCAGGCCGAGCTTCACTTCCGGCAGCCCCACCTTCGCCGAACGGGCGCACACACGCCAGTGACACGCCAGCGCCAGCTCGAATCCACCCCCGAGCGCTGTCCCTTCGATGGCGGCGACGATCGGCTTGTCGGAGGCCTCCATCCGGGCCTGCACTTCGCGAATGATCGGCGACTTGTGCGACAGCCCGGAGATGATCTCGTTGATGTCGGCGCCGGCGGGAAACGCTCCGCGCGCCCCCGCAATCACGATGGCCTTCACCAGCGGCTCGGAGGCCGCCCGCCGCAACCCTTCCACCAGACCCTCGCGCACCTGAATACTCAGCGCATTGACTGGCGGATGAGCGATTTCCAGCAACGCGACATCGGAAACGGGGCGATAGGTCACATCGGGCACGCGATTCTCCTCGTTCGGCACAGATATTCTCTAAAATAGTCCATCAGCAAAAGTCGCCTACGGCGCTTTTGCGGACAGTAGCTGCGTTTCCGCCGGCAAAAAGCGCGGTTTTTGCCGGCTCGATCTCTTGGGCTCACCGGCATGCATACACCCTGAACCCCATGGACAACATCGACACCGTGGTGATCGGCGCAGGCGTCGTGGGCCTGGCGGTTGCGCGCGCCCTCGCCTCGGCCGGCCGCGAGGTCCTGATCCTGGAGGCGGCCGAGAGTTTCGGCACTGGCACCAGCTCGCGCAACAGCGAAGTCATCCACGCCGGGATCTATTATCCGCGCGGGTCGCTGAAAGCCCGATTCTGCGTTGCCGGACGCGAGCGCCTCTACGGGTTCTGCGAACAGCACGGCGTACCGCAGCGCCGCTGCGGAAAGCTCATCGTCGCCGGATCCGACGGACAACTGGCCGAGCTGCAGAAAATTCAGGCGGCGGCGCGTGCCAACGGTGTCGAGCTCGAGCTCTGGGAGGGTTCGCGAGCGATCGACCTCGAGCCGCAGTTACGCTGCGTTGGTGCACTGCACTCTCCTCTGACGGGCATCATCGATTCGCATTCGTACATGCTGGCGCTGCTCGGCCAGGCGGAGCGTCATGGGGCCACGCTGGTGTGCGAGAGCTGCGTAACAGGCTTGCGGCTGGAGCGGGACGGCGTCGTCCTCGCCATCAACGGCGAAGAGCCGGTTCTGCGCGCGCGCGCACTGATCAACAGCGCCGGCATCGAGGCGCCGCGCATCGCCGGACTGATCGAGGGATTCCCGGCCGAACACGTGCCGCGCGCGTACTTCGCCAAGGGCAACTACTTCACGCTGGCCGGGCGCTCGCCCTTCAGTCGCCTGGTATATCCGGTTCCGGAGCCGGGCGGCCTCGGGGTTCACCTGACGCTGGATCTCGCCGGGCGGGCCCGCTTCGGTCCGGATGTGCAGTGGGTGGATGCGCCCGACTACACCGTCGATCCGCAACGGGCGCAGAAGTTCTACGCAGCGATCCGCACTTACTGGCCCGGGCTGGCCGATGGCGCCCTGCAACCGGCGTACGCCGGTATTCGGCCGAAGATCTCCCCACCGGGCGCACCCGCCGCCGACTTTCGCATCGACGGCCCCGAGGTGCATGGGGTGCCGGGCGTGGTGAATCTGTTCGGCATCGAGTCGCCCGGGCTCACCGCTTCACTCGCCATCGCCGACCACATAGCGGGTCTGATCCGCTAGGGGGCGAGCCCCAGAGCCTTTCGCTGCCCGCTCGCCGCAGGTCACAGTCCTGACAGCGGAAACGCCTCGACGATAATGCCCCGCTCGCGTAGCGATTGAACGACGCGCTGCGCCGACTCTTCCGCCGATGCACTGGAGGTGTCGACGACGATCTCCGGACTGGCCGGGGGCTCGTAGGGCGAGTCGATGCCGGTGAAATTCTTGATCTTGCCCTCCAGGGCGCGCGCGTAGAGGCCCTTCGGGTCGCGCCGCTTGCACTCCTCGATCGGCGTATCGACAAAGATCTCGATGAACTCTTCAGCCCCCACCAGCTCGCGCACCATCTGCCGCTCGGCGCGGAACGGGGAGATGAACGAGCACAGCACCACCGTCCCCGCATCGACGAACAGCTTCGCCACCTCGCCGACGCGGCGAATGTTCTCGACGCGATCGGCGTCGGTGAATCCCAGGTCGCGGTTCAACCCGTGGCGCACGTTGTCGCCATCGAGCATGTAGGTATGCACGCCCTGGTTGTGCAGCTCGCGCTCGACGATGTTGGCGACGGTGCTCTTGCCGGAACCGGACAGTCCCGTGAACCACAGGATCGCCGGGCGGTGGCCGTTCATGCGCAGCCGGGACTCTTTATCCACCAGCAGGCTCTGGCGATGGATGTTGGTTGCACGGCGCAGCCCGAAGGTGATCATGCCGGCGCCGGCGGTTGCGTTGCTGAACCGGTCGATCAGGATGAACGCGCCGGTCGCGCGATTCTCCGCATAGGGATCCAGCGCCACGGGCGTGGCGGTCGACAGGTTGCACAGGCCGATCTCGTTCAGCCCGAGCGTCTTGGCGGCGATGTGCTCCAGCGTGTTGACATCGACTTTGTGCTTCAGGGCCGTGATGCGTGCCGGGACGTATTTCGTGCCGATGCGCATCAGGTACGAGCGGCCGGGAAGCATGGCGTCCTCGGCCATCCACAGCACGTGCGCGGCGAACTGGTCGACGACTTCCGGGCGGCCCGAGGCGTGCGCCAGCACGTCGCCGCGGGCGACGTCGATTTCCTCCGAGAGTGTCAGGGTGACCGCATCGCCCGCGCGCGCCGAGGGCACATCGCCATCCGCCGTCACGATTCGGGTCAGGAGCGCTTCCTTGCCGGAAGCGGCCGCGACCAGGCGGTCTCCGGGCTGGAGGACCCCGGAAGCCACGGTCCCGGAGAACCCGCGGAAATCCAGGTTCGGCCGGTTGACCCACTGCACCGGGAAACGAAACGGCTTGCCGTCCAGGTCCTGCTCGACACTCAGGCCTTCCAGGTGCTCGAGCAGCGTCGGGCCGTCGTACCAGCGCATCCTCTCCGAGCGCCGCGTGACATTGTCGCCAAAGCGCGCCGACAGCGGAATCGGCGTGATCGAGGTGAATTCCAGCGACTGGGCGAACGCCAGATAGTCGGCGACGATGTGATGGAAGCGCTCGCCGGAGTACTCCGCCAGGTCGATCTTGTTCACCGCCACGATCACATGCCGAATGCCGAGCAGCGAGCAGATGTAGCTGTGGCGGCGCGTCTGGGTGAGCACGCCCTTGCGGGCATCGATAAGAATCACGGCGGCGTCGGAGTTGGAAGCTCCTGTCGCCATGTTGCGTGTGTACTGCTCGTGCCCCGGAGTGTCCGCGACGATGAAGGCGCGCCGCGGCGTGGCGAAGAACCGATAGGCGACATCGATGGTGATACCCTGCTCACGCTCGGCTTCCAGGCCATCCACCAGCAACGCGAAATCGATGGCATCGCCGGTGGTGCCGTGCTTGCGGCTGTCCCGCTCGAGCGCGACCAGCTGGTCCTCGAGGATGAGCTTGGTGTCGTACAGCAGCCGCCCGATGAGGGTTGATTTACCATCATCGACGGAGCCACAGGTGAGAAAGCGCAGCAGAGACTGTGTAGGGCCCGCGCCCCCGGAGCTGACCGTGACGTGCTCAGGCGCGTAGCCGATCATCAGAAGTAACCCTCGCGTTTCTTCTTCTCCATCGAGGCGGCCTCGTCGGAGTCGATCAGCCGGCCCGAGCGCTCGGAAGTGCGGGCCGCGAGCATCTCATCCACGATGTCATCCAGCGAGGTGGCCCTGCTCTCGATCGCGGCCGACAGCGGATAGCACCCGAGCGAGCGGAAACGCACCATGCGAGTCTCCTCGACCTCCCCCGGAAGCAGCGGCATGCGCTCATCGTCGCGCATGATCAGCAGTCCATCGCGCTTGACGACCGGACGCGGGGCGGCAAAGTACAGGGGTACGACCGGAATGTCCTGTGCCCGCGTGTACTGCCAGATATCCAGCTCGGTCCAGTTCGAGAGCGGGAAGACCCGGATGGTCTCGCCCTTGGAGATCCGGGTGTTGTAGAGGCTCCACAGCTCCGGGCGCTGGTTGCGCGGGTCCCAGACGTGGCCGGCGGAGCGGAACGAGAAGATGCGCTCCTTGGCGCGGCTCTTCTCCTCGTCGCGGCGGGCACCCCCGAAGGCGGCATCGAACCCCCACTTGTCCAGTGCCTGCTTCAGGGCGTCGGTCTTCATGACCTGGGTGTGCAGCTGCGAGCCGGAGGCGATGGGATTGATGCCGCGCGCGACGCCCTCGGCGTTGGTGTACACCAGGAGCTTCACGCCATACTGCTCCGCGATGCGATCGCGGTGGCGGATCATGTCGCGAAACTTCCAGAGCGTATCGACGTGCAGCAGCGGGAAAGGCGGCTTGGAAGGATAGAAGGCCTTCATCGCCAGGTGCAGCATGACGCCGGAGTCCTTCCCGATCGAATACAACATCACGGGATTGCGGAACTCGGCGGCGACCTCGCGCATGATGCCGATGGACTCGGCCTCCAGGCGCTGCAGGTGCAACGAGAGGGTCTGTGACGATGGCGAACGCACGACAGCGCTCATGAGGTCCTTCAGGCAGCCAGCGGTAGCGGCACGAGGGTGCCGGTGGCGATGAATGATGGGTTGCGAAATCCCGGCTTGCCGTAGCGCAGAGGCACTCCTCCGGGAGCCAGCACACGGCCCCCAGCAGCCGCGAGCACTGCGTGGCCGGCGGCCGTATCCCACTCCATGGTGGGCCCGAGCCGTGCATACAAGTCGGCGGAGCCGGCGGCGACCAGGCAGAACTTCAATGAGGAGCCGACCGCCACACGCTCGGCAACGGTGTAATGTGACAGATACGTGTCAGTCTCCGGTGTTGCGTGCGAGCGTGAGGCGACGATTGTCAATCCCGCCTGGGGCGCGGGTCGCACCCGGATCGGGAACCGGGGCGCCTGCAGGTCGGCGTTGGGCGCCTGCTCGCTCCTGAAGGCGCCGCCGCCCGTCACATTGCCTGCAAACAGCTGCGAGTTGGCCGGGGCATAGACCACGCCGAGGGCGGGCGCCCCGGAGCGCACCAGCGCGATGTTCACGGTGAAGTCCGCGCGCCTTTGCACGAACTCCTTGGTGCCATCGAGGGGGTCCACCAGAAAGAACTCCATACCGACGGCAGCAGTCCTCCCGGCTGCGACCTCCTCCTCGGCCACGATCGGCACGCCGCGGGCGTGGCGCTGCAGGTGCTCGAGGATGACGGCCTCAGCTGCGTGATCGGCATCCGTCACCGGCGTCGCATCCGCCTTGTGCGCAACCTCGAAGCCGCGGCGATAGATCTCATCGATCGCGCGGCCCGCCTCCAGGGCGGCGGCAATCATCGCCTCCAGGAGGCGGGTATCGGAATCCAGGGGGTCTGACATCGCAGGCATCTCTTGACGGCGGCAGTCTACACAAAGGAGCCCCGCCGGCACCGTGCGAGGGCCCCCCGGCGCCAGACTTCCTGGCAATGTCGTTATGCGTTGCAGATCGCAAAAAGGGGGCCGGACGGCCCCCCTTCGCTCGCGAGGACGCGAATGGGCGATTTCAGCCCGCGGGACTGGCCTCGACCTGGATGGCCAGCCGGGTCTCCAGATTGAAGCCGAAGTTCTCGCCGAACTTGATGCCGAAATCCCCGCGGTTCAGCGAAGCGTGGGCATCGGCCCCGCAGACTTCCTTCTTCGTCATCGGGTTCGGCTTGCACAGGAACTTGTCGATCTTGAGCGTGACGGGCTTGGTGACCCCGTGCAGGGTGAGCTCGCCTTTCACTTCCGTCGGCGCGCCGTCTTTGAAATTCACCAGCGTGCCCTTGTAAACGGCCGTCGGGTACTTGGCGACATCGAACATGTCAGCCGTCTTGGCGTGCTCATTCAACTTCGCATGGCCGAAGTCGATCGAGGAAGTGTCGACTGTGATCTCCACCGTGCCCGTGCCCTTGGCCTTGTCGAGGGTGACGGTGCCCGAGCTGCTGTCGAACTTGCCGCGCCACACGGACAGTCCGCCCATGTGATCGGCCTCGAAGCTCGGATAGGTGTGAGCGGGATCGATCTTGTAAGTGACCGGTGCAGCCATGGCGGTGCCGGCAAGCATTGCGGTGCCGGCGAGCACGGCCAGCGCGGCCGGTAGGGCGGTCTTCATTCGCAGCCTCCTGGAAGTGGGATGGTTCGGCGCCCGCTGCCTGTGCGACGCGGGGCACGCTAGCCTAGCCGTATGCCGGCTACCGAACCAGTGCCAACGCTGGCCGCGCGGGCATCCCAAGCGACTTTGCGACCGCAGTGTGGGTAATCGTGCCGGCGTGCACGTTCAGGCCCGCGGCGAGACCCGGGTCCTGCTTGAATGCACTCTGCCAACCGAGGTCGGCTATCGCCCGCACATAGGGGAGCGTCGCGTTGGTGAGCGCGAACGTGGAGGTCCGTGGAACCGCGCCTGGCATGTTGGCCACGCAATAGTGCAAGACGCCGTCCACCACGAAAGTCGGGTCCGCATGGGTGGTCGGCCGGCTCGTCTCAAAACATCCGCCCTGGTCGATGGCGATGTCGACGATGACCGAACCCGGCTTCATCTTCTTCAACATCGCGCGCGTGACGAGCTTCGGTGCCGCCGCTCCGGCGATCAACACGGCCCCGATCACCAGGTCGGCCTCCTGCACGAGGCGCTCGATGGTCTCCGCAGTCGAATACGCCGTTCTCAAGGAGGAGCCGAACAGCGATGACAACTCGCGCAGCCGCTCAACCGAGCGATCCACAACAATGACATCCGAGCGCATGCCGACGGCGATCTCTGCGGCATGCGTTCCCGCAACACCGCCACCCAGGATGACCACCTTTGCCGCAGGAACGCCGGGAACGCCGCCCAGCAACACGCCGGAGCCGCCCTGCGCCTTCTGGAGGGAAGCCGCCCCGACCTGGATCGACATGCGGCCGGCAACCTCGCTCATGGGCGTCAGCAACGGCAGAGAGCCGTTCCTGCCCGTCACGGTCTCGTAGGCGATGGCCGTGGCGCCGGACTTCATCAGTCCCTGGGCCTGGAGAGGATCGGCTGCCAGGTGCAGGTAGGTGAAGAGCGTCTGTCCGGGGCGCAACAGGGCGCACTCGGAGGGCTGCGGCTCCTTGACCTTCACGATGAGCTCGGCGCGGTCGAACACGCCGGCGGCACCCGGGGCAATGCTGGCCCCGGCGGCCCGGTATTGGGAGTCGTCGATCCCCACGCCGGCTCCAGCGCCCGTCTCGACGATGACTTCATGCCCCGCTGCCGTCAGCTCCCGTACGCCGGCAGGCACCAGACCGACCCGGTACTCATGGACTTTGATCTCGCGAGGGACACCGATGCGCATGGGAACTCCGAAACCGTTGCAACTGCCGAAAAGCTTAAGTCCCAAGGGTCGGCATCGGCTTGCGATCACTGGCTCCATAGGGCCTGTTTATGGCAGAATCCGTCTCCCTTTAAGGTAACGACCGCAGATTCATGCGCCCATGGACCTAGACCGCTACGATCGCGCCATCGTCAACCTGCTGCAGGCGGATGCACGCATCTCCAATGCCCGCCTGGCCGAGAAGGTGAGCCTTTCCGAGTCCGCCAGCCTGCGCCGCGTGCGGGCGCTGGAGGAGTCCGGGCTCATTCAGGGCTACACGGCCCTGATCGACCAGCAGAAGGCCGGCTACCCGGTCAACGTGTTCGTCAACATCACCCTCGACCGGCAATCCCAGTCGGGCCTGGAGGCCTTCGAGAGCGAGGTGAGGAGGATTCCGGAGGTGATGGAGTGCTACCTGATGACCGGGGAGCACGACTACTTTCTGCGGCTGGTGGTGGCGGACCTGGCGGACTTCGAGCGAGTCCACAGCCAGCACCTCACACGCCTGCCGAGCGTAGCGAGGGTTCAGTCCAGCTTTGCGATGCGTACGGTGACGCGGACGACAGCCTTGCCGCTGAAGTGACTGCCGGGATCAGGCAGCGCGGGTGCCGCGAGAGTAGCGTGGCAACGCGGCCGCAAATTCCTTCAGGGCGCGGATGCCGCTCGCCTCAGCCCGTGCACACCATTCCCGCAGCTGAGCGACGGACTGGCTGCCTGCGGCCCCGTTCCACATCTGCTGCAGGCCGTCACGGAACTCTACGACGCGTCGCAGCACCTCGTAGCGCGCCTGTAGATCACCCAGGACTCGTCGTGCCTCATCCGCCAGCAACGCGGGATGTCTGATGAGGAGCTTCGCTGTGCTGCGTGGCACGGAGCCGCGCGGTTCACCACGAGCGAGATCCTTGCACACGGGTAAAACGACGCGCCGTGCGTAGTCGCGCAAAACATGCATTCTGTTGGTGAACAGTGCCTGGACGGTGTCAGCGTCGAGCTCGGTCCGCCGCTTCTCATCCATCCTTACCCGCGGCGCCACCCAACGCACTCTCGCCAGGCCCAGTGCACGGAAGGCACAGATGAACACCCACCCGATATCCAGCTCCCAGCGCTGCACCGCAAATCGGGCCGAGCGTGGAAACGCATGATGGTTGTTGTGCAGCTCCTCACCGCCGAGCAAGAGCCCCCAGGGGAGGAGATTGGTCGCCGTGCTCGGCATCTCGTAGCTGCGGTAACCGATGGCATGTCCCAACCCGTTGACGACGCCACCGGCAAAAAACGGCTGGGACACCAGATGGATCGCGACCATGGCAATCGCGGGAACGCCGAACAGGAGCAGCATCGTCACACCAAACAACACCACCCCCAGACTGGAATACCGCGTATACAGGTGCCGCTCCAGCCAGTCATCCGGGGTGCCCCGGCCATAGTGCTCGAGGATGGCCGGATCGCGAGCAGCGGCCACGTACCGCTCGTAACCCTCCCACACGACGCGCTTCAACCCGAAGATGACCGGGCTGTGAGGATCGCCGGGCAGGTCGGCATAGGCGTGGTGGCGGCGATGGACCGCAACCCACTCCTTTGTCACCGCGCCTGAGCCGAACCACAGGCAGAAGCGGAAAACATGCCGCAGGATCGGGTGCAGAATCAGGCCGCCGTGCGCCTGGTCGCGATGCAGATACAGCGTGATGGCCAGAAACAGCACCTGGATGGTGAGAAAGGTCACGCTCACGTAACCCCACCAGGGCAACTCGATCAACCCGTAGGCGAGTGAATGACTCATGGGCAAAGACAAGACTACGTGAAAAAGACGCTCGCGCGCGACCTCCCCGCCACCGGGGGTCGATTCGCGATCGTACCACTCCGCTCTCCACCCCTGATCCCGGGGTTCGGCGCTCGCGGGGGGGTGAGAGAACTTTTCATGACACCAGGATGATCTTGCCCACGTGCTCTCCGGACTCCATCAGAGCGTGCGCGCGCGCGGCCTCCGCAAGCGGGAAGCGGGCGTGAATCAACGGCCGCAGCCGTTTGGAGGCAAACAGCGGCCACACCTGCGACCGTAACGCAGCGGCGATACGGCCCTTGTTCGCCACCGGCTGAGCTCGGAGGGTGGATCCGCTCAAGGTCAGGCGTTTGACCATGATCGCACGGATGTCGACCTCCGCGCGTGCGCCGCCAAGGTGAGCGATGATGGCAATCCGGCCCTCGACCGCGGCAGCGGCGATGTTCCGCGGCAGATATTCACCGCCGACCATGTCCAGAATGACATCCGCTCCCCTGCCCTGCGTGGCCGCCTGCGTAGCCGCGACAAAGTCCTCGGCCTTGTAGTTGATGGCCTGGTCGGCACCCAGTGCAACACAGGCCGCGCACTTCTCGGCCGTCCCGGCCGTCACGATCACGCGCGCATCGAACGCTTTTGCAAGCATGATTGCCGTGGTGCCGATACCGCTGGAGCCACCGTGGATGAGCAGCGTCTCTCCGGATCGCAGCCCCACGCGTTGGAACACGTTCAGGAACACCGTGAAGAAGGTCTCGGGGATGGCAGCGGCTTCCTCGAGCGTGACGTTGTCCGGAACGGGCAGACATTGCACTGCGGGAGCCGCAACGAATTGCGCGTAACCGCCACCAGTGACGAGGGCGCAGATCCGCGCTCCCACAAGGGGATCGCGCACATTGGCCCCGACCTGCACGACTTCACCGGAGACTTCCAGCCCGGGAATGTCCGAGGCACCCGGTGGCGGCGGATACAGGCCCTTGCGCTGCATGACGTCCGGGCGGTTGACGCCCGCGGCGACCACGCGAATCAACACCTCGTCCGGTCCGATAGCGGGGATCGGCCGCTCGATGGGTTGCAGCACCTCCGGTGGACCCGGAGTCCGGATGCCGATCGCCGTCATGGTTGTCATAGAGGTCAGCCCAGTTGCAGCAGCTTGATGGCGTTGCCCTTGAGGATCATCGGCCGCACCTCCGGCTTGATGGGCAGCTTCTCGAAGTCCGTCAGCCAGCGATCCGGGGTGATCGCCGGGTAGTCCGAGCCGAACAGCACCCGATCCTTCAGCAGCGTGTTGGAATACTGCACCAGGTTGGCGGGAAAGTATTTCGGCGACCAGCCGGAGAGGTCGATGTACACGTTGGGCTTGTGCGTGGCGACGGCGAGCGCCTCGTCCTGCCAGGGGAAGGAGGGGTGTGCCATGATGATCGGCATGTCCGGGAAGTCCACTGCCACGTCATCGAGATAGATCGGGTTGGAGTACTTCAGCCGCACACCGAGGCCGCTGCGCGCGCCCGCCCCCGCTCCGGTCTGCCCCGTGTGGAACAGCGCCGGCACACGCGCCTCCTGGATCGCCTCATACAACACGTAAGCCTTGCGGTCGTTGGGATAGAAGCCCTGCATGGAGGGGTGAAACTTGAAGCCGCGCACGCCGTAGTCCTGCACCAGGCGGCGCGCCTCGCGGGCCCCCATCTTGCCCTTGGCCGGATCGATGCTCGCGAACGGGATCAGTACGTCGGCGTGCTCGGCGGCCATTTCGGCCACTTCCTCGTTCGCGATGCGCCAGTGCCCCATCTCCGCTTCGCTGTCGACCGGGAAGATGACGGCCGCGAGCTTGCGCTCCCGATAGTATTGCGCCACTTCCGGGATCGTCGGCGGCACTGCCGACTTGAAGTATTTCGACATCGCCTCGTCGAAGATGATCGAGCACGGGTCGCGCGGCGCGCGTGTCGAGATGCTCGCGTGAGTGTGGATGTCGAGTGCGACGACCTGATCGAGTTTGAGTTTCGCCTGGTACTTGCTCATCGTTGTTCTCTACCCGTGTTCTCTATGGCGCATCGGCCAATGCATCGGCCAATGCCCGCCAGGAAAAAGGTTCCTCGCGAGGATACCCGATACCCTTGGCGGCCATGGCATCGATCAGCCAGTCCTGGCGCGCGGCGGTCGCCAGCGCCATCGTTGGCTCCAGTCGCACGTCGGCGAGTGTGTGGGCCACCTCGCGCATCTCTGCAGCGCGCCGCCTGCCATGCTCGGCTACGCGGCTCACCAGGTAATCCGGCAGACCTTCGAGCCAGCCCATATCCGGGTACGTACCGTTCAGCGAGGCGAGCACTTCCTCCTCGGCGCCGAAGCGCCGTGCAGCGAGAAGGCACTCGACTGTGAGTGCTTCCAGCCCCTTGATCATGATGCTGCGGCACATCTTGACCGCCGAGGCGACCCCGATGCGCTCCGCGATGGCCGTCGCATTCATTCCCACCCCCGACAAGGCCTGGGCCAGCTCCGCCGCCCGCGGCCCTCCCAGCAGCATCGGCACCTTCAGTCGTTGCGGCGGCACCGGAGCCATCACGGCCGCCTCCACATAATCGGCTCCGGCCTGCTCGACAAGCTGCGCGTTACGCCGCTTGGTCGCCGGCGACACCGAGTTGATATCTAAAAAGACCTGACCGGCACGTAGATGCGCAGCCGCCTGTGTCGCAACCTCCGCGGCCGAGCTCGCCGTCACGGCGGAGATGATGAAGGTCGCGCCCTGAACGGCGGCAGAATACGTGTCTGCAACACGCACCCCCGCCGCGCGAGCCTTCTCCTCCAGCGCAGGGCGAGTGGCCGCAGAGTCCAGCAGGATGTCGTACGTGGTGACCTCCCTCCCCTTGGCCAGCTCGGCCCCGAGAATGGACCCGGCCTCACCGAAGCCGATGATCGCGATAGTGCGCGTGCTGATCTCAGTCATGAATGCCTCGTAGTCGCGCCAGTTGCGCCCGTGTCACGCCGGTGCGGGCCGGCCGAGGTGGAGCCGTGCCTCCTGCGGTGATGGAGTCAGCCACCAGCGCAGGGCGGCGTTGACCCCATCCGGCTGCTCCAGGGTCGACATGTGCCCGCAGTCCTCAATGATAGTCAACGTGCTGGCCGGAATCAGCGCGGCGAGGCGTCGGTGGCGCTCCAGCGGCGACCAGGTAAGGCCCATCGCGCGCATGCCCATATCACGCGCAAGGGCAACCATTGTGTGTCGGCCGGCGGCCTCGCGCTCGAGGACCAGTGATGGATTGCTCACGACTCAAGCCCGTGCGAGGAAGTGTCGGGTCAGCCCTATCCGAGGGTGGATTTCGGGTCGCGATCCGTCAATTGTTGCTTGCGAGCCCAGGTAGGGAGATTCTTCCCACCCCGGCGGTAAGCGTTCACGTCCAACCCCATCGCAATGCGCGTCTTGATCGTCGAAGATGAACAGAAGACCGTCTCCTATCTGAAACGGGGGCTGGCGGAGCACGGCTTTATCGTGGATGTGGCTGCCAGCGGCACCGAGGGCTCTCATCTTGCCAGCACTGGGTCCTATGATGTGATCGTTCTGGATGTGATGCTCCCCGGGCAGGACGGGTGGACCGTCATCGCCGAGATCCGGCGCCGTGGAGTGACGACTCCGGTACTCTTCCTGACCGCGCGGGATGCCGTGCACGACCGGGTCAAGGGGCTCGAGCTCGGGGCGGATGACTATCTCGTAAAGCCCTTCGCCTTCTCGGAGCTCCTGGCGCGATTGCGGACCCTGCTGCGCCGCGGCCCCATACGAGAGTCGACGATCCTCAAGGTCGCCGACCTCGAGCTCGATGTGATACGCCACCGCGCGCTGCGCTCGGGGCGTGTCCTCGACCTCACTCCGAAGGAGTTTCAGTTACTGTCGCTGTTGCTGCGTCGCGGGGGCGAGGCGTTATCGCGAACCCTGATTGCCGAGCAGGTATGGGACATCAACTTCGAGAGCGATTCGAACGTCGTCGAGGTCCACATGCGCCGGCTGCGCTCGAAAGTTGACGATCCGTTCCCACAAAAGCTCATTCACACCGTTCGAGGTGTCGGCTACGTTCTCGAGGACCGAGGTTGATATGGAGGAGCCTGAGGCTGCGGGTGCGCGACGCGGACCCTCGATCGCGCTGCGGATGACGCTCTGGTACGCGGTTTTCAGCTTCGCCATGATCACTGCGGCCGCCGGGATCCTCTACTGGACGCTCGCCAGGGGCATGTACGATGAAGACCTGCGCGACCTTGCAGACAACTTGAACAACGCCCGGCTGTTGCTGGCCTCCGCTCCCTCGGGCTGGGTGTTGCCCCAGACTGCGCAGCGGCCACCCTGGGCCCCACGGCAGCAGCCACAGATCCTGCTTCGGGTGCTCGACGCCGCCGCCACGACGCTGACGGAGACGCCCGGGATGGCCCAGCAGCTCCCGCCACCGACGCGCGGGGAGCTCGCCGCCCTTCCCGCACTCGGAGAAGACAGGCACGAGGTCATCTCTCACCTGGGCAAGCCATTCCTGACACTCATCGTTCGGGTGGCAGGTTCGAGCGCAGCCGCAGCACCGCAGTTCATCCAGGTCGCGATGGACCGGGACCACGATGAGCTGCTGCTCGCGCACTATCGCGAACAGGTGTGGCTGGTATTCGGACTGTCGCTGATCGGTTGCTCGGCGGCCGGCTATTTCATTGCGCGCACCGGCATGCGTCCGATCGAGCGAATAGGCCAGACGGCCGCGCGCATCCGCTCGACGACGCTCGACGAGCGCATCGAGACCGAGGGCCTGTCTGCGGAGCTGGGCGTGCTCGCGGATACTTTCAATGAAATGCTGGACCGCCTGGAAGCCTCCTTCCGGCACATCTCACAATTCTCTGACGACGTGGCGCACGAGCTTCGTACGCCCCTCAATAATCTGCGTGGCGAGATCGAGGTTGCACTGGGAAAGGCGCGGTCCGGGGAAGCCTATCGGGACATCCTGGGGTCCTGCCTCGAGGAGTGCACACGCCTTTCACGCGTGATTGAAACACTGCTCCTTCTTGCGCGCTTCGACACGACCACTGGGCTGATTGAGCGTGAGGTCATCGACATCGCTCGCGAGCTCGCTACAGTCGAGGCATTCTACGGCGCGGCGGCGATGGATGCGGGGATCGTGATGCGAGTCTCCGCCGGCGAAGGCCTCTCGGCTCGAGTCAATCGCACATTGTTCCAACAGGCCGTCGGCAACCTCGTGTCGAATGCCATTGCTCATACGCCTGCAGGGGGGACAATTACGATCGGCGCCGGGTTCGCCGCGGGCGATCTCATTGTGACGGTCTCCGACACTGGATGCGGAATCGCCGCGGACCACTTGCCCCGGGTGTTCGAGCGTTTCTACCGGGTGGATCCGACCCGCAGCGGCTCGACACAACATGTGGGGCTCGGCCTCGCCGTGGTCAAGAGCATTGCGACCCGCCACGGCGGGCGCGTCGAAATCACGAGCGAGCTCGGGAACGGGACGCAGGTGCGGCTCGCCCTCCCCGCTTGATGATAGGGACGGGGTCCCGCGAAGCGGGATCCCCGTGAAGACTTCGGGGCAGGGGCCCCGCTTCAAGATGACGATTTCGTTATTTGGGTGTCATTGCCGCTTCAGCCTCCAGTCCCTAGCATTCGAGCCTCGCGCACTGCGTCGCTCGGAATACGGCATCTTGCAATCCTGCACGCAAAACGGTTGGACACGACGCGTCGTGACCGTACCCGTGTGTCTCGCGCTGCTCGGCGCGCTTACGGCCTGTACGAGCTTTCGGGCGCGCCCGCTCGACGTTGATCGGGGTCTCGCCCTCTTCGAGGCGCGGCGGCTGGATGACCCGGGACTGCGCCAGTTCATTGAGCGCACCGAGCACGCGCAACTGGCTCGCTGGCCGCTGGCGTCGTGGGACTTTGCGCACCTCACCCTCGCGGCGGATTACTACCGAGCAGACCTCAGCCTCGCCCGGGCGAAACTCACCGCTGCTAAAGCGGCCGAGGAGACCGCTGGCGCGCGCCCGAACCCTGCCCTCGCCCTCTCGCCGACGTACGATACCACCGCCGAGCCGGGCATCTCCCCTTGGACACTGGGATTCACGTTTGACATTCCCATCGAGACCGCCGGTAAGCGTGGATACCGCATTGCTCAGGCACAGCATCTGGCGAATGCCGCACGACTCCAGGTCGCGAACGCCGCCTGGCAGGTGCGCAGTCAAGTGCGAATCAGTCTCGTCCAACTGCACTCCGCGGAGCGTGCCGCGGAGATTCTCACACGGCAGCTCGAGACGCAGCGCGAGGCCGTGCTGCTCCTCCAGAGGCGCCTCGACATCGGTGAAGCATCCGTCGCCGACGTACAGCTAGTGCGAGTGGCAGCCGCCAATGCCGCACTCCAACTGCGCGAGACGCAAAAGGAAACCGCACAGGCGCGGGTCGGCCTCGCCGCGGCACTCGGCGTGCCGGAAACGGCGCTCCAGGGAGTCGATGTGTCCTTCCAGGGGATCGACTCTTTGCCCAGCCCTGACCGGGCTGCGCCGTCGCGCCGCGAAGCGTTGCTGAACCGCACCGACGTGTTGAGCGCTCTGGCCGACTACGAGGCGAGCCAGTCCGCCCTGCAACTGGAGATCGCCCGCCAGTATCCCGACATCCATCTCGGCCCCGGCTTCTCGCATGGCTATACGGCGAGCGAGCTCGAGAATGCGGTCACTTTCGGCGTCTCTCTGACCCTGCCGCTCCTGAACCGCAACCAAGGACCGATCGCGGAAGCGCAGGCACATCGGCAGGAAGCGGCGGCCACGTTCGATGCGGTCCAGGCGCAAGCGGTGGCCGAGGTCGAGCAGGCCGTCAGCGCCTATCGGGACTCGGTCGTGAAACTCCAAACGGCTGAGCAGCTTCTCGCCGAGCAGCGCCAGCGCATGAGCTCGACGCAGGCGCTCTTCGATTCGGGGGAGGCGAATCGGCTGACCCTGGTACAAGCGCGCGGCGAGCTGACTGCCATCGAGCTAGCGCGTGCGCAAGCCCTCACGGAGGCGCAGCTCGCGTTGGGGCAGTTGCAGGGCGCGACCCAGGGCGCCGGAACGCCCCCATGAAACGGGAGCAATCGATCATCGTGGCCGTCGTCGCCATAGCCATGGCGCTGGCGGGACTGCTCTCCTGGGGCTTCATCGCTGGGCGTGGCGACTCTGCGGCCGAAGCCGAGGGCGAGCAGACGATCAAGCCCGCCGTGCAGGTCACGCAAAACACATTGGGGCCTCCGACGCTCACGCTGACTCCTGCCTTGCAGCGCGACGCGCACATCGAGCTGGCACAGCTCCAGGCTGCACCCTACCAACAGCTCGTTCAGGCCTACGGCAGCGTCCTGGAGCTG
>Ga0134125_10001480_pt1 | contig 28868 bp, 25 predicted proteins | sample KB31751_FD_96464 | JGI IMG/M metagenome (GOLD analysis project Ga0134125, IMG submission 96464) | Terrestrial soil microbial communities with excess Nitrogen fertilizer from Kellogg Biological Station, Michigan, USA - KB3-175-1 | ecosystem: Environmental > Terrestrial > Soil > Unclassified ... | reverse complement strand
GGAAATTTTTGCCGGGTTGTGAAAAGAAGCTTTATCAGATATAAACACATGTTCACCCAATTTCGCAAAGCCTATTTTATTTAGTTGCTCCTTCGTTAGAAATGGCATAAGAGTTTTTTATTTCCAAGATTTTGACTTAAAATGCAAATTAAAAGCATTATCAGAGAATAGTATAAATAATTATTTTGAATTCCTATTTCTATTGATAATTCTACCAGGATTTCCCACAACCGTTGCGTTATCTGGTACATCTCTTATGATAACACTTCCCGCACCTATCTTCACCCAATTGCCAATTTTAATTCCGGGAATGATAACCGCCCCGGCACCAATATGCGTGCCTTCACCAATGCGAACACCTCCACATAACGTTGCATTAGGCGAAATATGCACATAATCCATCAAAATACAGTCATGATCTATAGAAGCGTTAGTGTTTACGATTGCATGCCGGCCAATAACCACAGAAGAATTGATTGTTACTCCAGGCATTATTACAGTCCCTTTTCCCACCGTTATTCTTTTAGAAATATTCGTTCCGATATCTATAACTTCCGCAAAATTTAAAGAATTATCCTCAACAATTTTTTTTCTTATTACATTATCGCCTATACCAATTACCCAATTAAAATTATTTAATAATAAAAAATCTTTCTCATGATTAACCCTATAGTCTAAGAGTACTTTTTTTTCCGGATCATCATCAAACAAGCCCTTAATACTTTCACCCCTCCTTTCCAAAATTTCAATAACTACTTTAGAATGGCCACTTGCTCCGTATATACAAAATTGATTTTTCATTACAGTTTATTGCCGATAAATTTTTCCATGGTTTGGGAAGTTGCTGAGCTAATTCCTTCCGATATAAAAACTTTTTTTATGGTCCTAAAAAAGATTTTGACATCCAAAAGAAAAGACAAGTTATCTACATACCAAACATCATACTCAAATTTTTGTTTCCAACTTATCGCATTTCTACCATTTATTTGCGCCCACCCGGTAATTCCAGGCTTCACGTCATGCCTTCGTTTTTGAAAATCATCGTACAAAGGCAAATACTCTACCAGTAATGGACGAGGCCCTATCAAACTCATGTCGCCTTTAATTACATTCAACAATTGCGGGATTTCATCCAATGAAGTTTTTCGAATCAATTTTCCTACTGGCGTCAGTCTTTCTGAATCGGGCAAAATATTACCTTCAACATCTTTCTTATCATTCATGGTTTTAAATTTGATAAGCCGGAATCCTTTTTGATTTTTTCCGGGACGCATCTGAATAAAAAAAGGACTGCCTCTATTAACGATAAAAAGCATAAGTATTATCAAAATAAATAAAGGAGATAATATAATAAAAGCTGTCAGCGAAATAATAAAATCTAAAAAGGGTTTTAAAAAATTCCTGTATAACATTTGATAGCAAAATTATAATTCCTGCTCTAAAGTAGAACAACAAATAAAATGGATTCCTGTTTTACGGATGTAAAACAAGAGTAGTTTTCTTCATAAATTTTATAAATTCTGATCATTTCTGTTTTAACACTTTATCTTTTATTTCTTGTAAATACTTTTTCGCAAGCACATCCCTGTCAAAATTACTTTTCGCGTATTGGTAACCGTTATCTCCTTCCTTTTTTAGTCTCTCTTGGTCATTTAAGTAAATCCGGATATTCGTATTATATTCTTCTATATTCTCCGGTTCTACATACACCCCACATTCTGCAGCCTCTACCAATTCCCGCGACACTCCATCTATGGCCATCAAAACCGGCTTTTTACAACTCATATAATCGAATGTTTTGTTGGAATACACCGTTTTAAAAGTATCTACTCTTTTTAGGACAGATGCCCCCATTTCAGAAGCAAGAATATATTTAAACACTTCTTTCTTTGGCACAGCATCTATAAAACGTACATTTTTTACATTCATTTCGGAAGCCATCATTTTTAACTTCTCTTTTTCCATCCCCTGGCCAATTAAAAGAAATAAAACACGCGTGTCTTCCAACTTCTTTCCCGCCTGCAATACCTGTTGCAAATGATTGGCTACTCCGTGTGCGCCAACATAGGTGATCACAAATTTCCCATCGAGACCCATCTTTTTTCTAAAACCATTTCTGTCGAAAGTCAGAAGCAGTTCTTCTGACAGGCTAAAATCAGAAGCGTTTGGAATCATAATTAATTTTTCTTCCGGAATATGTTTTTCATTCTTCAGGGAACTATAAAACGCAGGCGTAAGTACATTAATGAGCTTTGCTTTTTTATAAATAAATTTCTCGAACCAAAAAGCCATTTTTATAATCCACTTATTGGTAAGTACTCCCGTATCTATAGCAGATTCGGGCCAGAGATCTCTCACTTCAAAAACGAATGGAATCCGCTTAAAGACTGAAATGATATAACCACTCAAACCGACGAACAACGGAGGAGAAGTAACTATCACTACATCGAATTTTCCTTTTGCTTTAAACAGACCGGCCCACATAGACGAAAACATAAAAGAAAAATATCCCCAAAGCCTTCCCGCAAAACTTTTATTGTACGCTTCAGATACATGGCATCGCCATACCTCTATCTTTCCCTGCTGTTTTTGAACAAAATGTTTCTTCTTGTATTCGGGCCTCTTTTCAGAGCCATTAGCATGAATCATCCCCGCCAGCACGGTTACTTCATTGCCTGCCTCAGCCCACACTTTAGCCATTTCATTCCATCTGGATCCGCCGGAATCATCTTCTTCTAAAAAATACTGGTGTAAGAGTAATATTTTCATAGTTTATTATAAGGTCGGTACCGAAGGTCAGACCGCATTCGATGAATTACCTTCTTTTTTTTTCGCTGTCCGACCTTCGGTGCTGACAGCTATTTCAAATTCAGTTATAACTTTATCGTGAGTAGTTTGAAAAATAATCATTTCAGCAGGCTCTTTTTTCCCATACAATTCTGAGACAAATCCTTCATTGATTTGTTTGCTGATTTCTTCATTGTTTTCATTTACACTTTTCCATTTTACCGGAAAATGTTGCAAAGGTAAGTGCCACAATTGTTTCATAAAAATACCGGAAGGCTTATTAATAAAGGCATCTTTAATGATCCATTTTGGCTTATCCTTCAGCTTTATAATTTCTCTTTGATGGGTAATATTTTTTGAAACATGTTTAAATGCATAAATACTTCCTTTAAAAAGGTAGCTTTCTTTTGTTTCATCGTAATATGCATTTTTACATTGACTCCAATCATACCATATAAATCTGGCTCCTTTTTTCATCTGATCATAGTCGTCAAGCATTACCGTATTATGTGAGGATGTTCCCATAAAGTATCGCAAAGTCTTTTCATCAGTATTGTATTTATAGCTTCCAGCATCTAATAAAATATTCTGTCCTTTATAGAAAATATCTACATGCAGATTATCCGCTTGTGAAGGTCTGTCTTTATAATTTCCGCACCTTATAAAAGTAAGCGAATCTGTTTCCCTAAAAATATAATATCCTCCTTTATCAAAGGAATGAATTCCATAAGTTGGTTTCCAAATTTTATTTGCTTTATTTTCCAACCCATACCAATGAATATCTTCTACATTTTTTTCAAAATCAAGATTTGTATTTAATGCATTTGATAGAGCGTCTAAGCATGGACGGTAGTCTCTGTATTCTGAATTATTTAATTTAAAAAATAAAGCTCCGTCATTGGCGCCATAGTTAGGTAAATAGCCGGTTTCATCAACCATACAGGTTCTTAAAAACTCTACAGACTTTTGTGCTCTGTCGTAAACTATCGGCGCCAACAACTCATTATTTTTTTCTGCTAAATCAATTGCCCACGTAAGCAACTGCACCACTACGCGATGATAGTTCATAGAAAATTGAAGAAACGTTCCATCATCATAAACCTGATAAGCGATCTCTTCTTCAAACCATGATTTGCCTTTTTGTTTCCATTTTTTCGCTTCAGGAAATTGGGGATACAACAACCCGATTAAATATAAGGTCAGCGTTTCAGTAATTGCATGATTGTTGCGAACAGCTATTCTCGAAAAATTAATGTTTCTATATACATGATCCATTTGCCAGTAAATAGCAAACTGGATTTTATCGAAAACATCATCAGTAAGAAAAGAAGAATTGCGATAATAATTCAATGCAAACGTCCAGTTCAACACCCGTAAAGAGGTTTCCTGGCTACATCGGTAATTCGGCCCGCAATTGATAGGATTTGCATTTATCCAGGAAATAATTTCTGTAAAAACAAATTCTGCACAATCTTCATTAAAATGATAATCATAGCGAATGATATCATACAAATAAGAAAACCTCGATTTTTCCCAAACATATTTTATATCGCCCGCTTCTTTGGAAAAATCTGCAATCTCTGTCCAGTGTTTATGAACATCATATTTGTAACCGGTTTCAGGATTAGTAACCCAGTCGTAATCCTTGCCAATATCAAATTCAATACTATTGAAAAAAATGAACTTTCCTTCTTTCAATTTTTGAAACCTTTCTTCAATTTCAGGAGTTGGATTTTTAGGAAACGATAAAGATTCCTTGCTTTCGAAAAAGAAATTTCCACTTTTATTTTTCCATTGTTCTAAACTGATATATTGTTTAAATAATGGATTGATTTTAAATCTTTTCTTCAACAATCCACTCCTTCTCAACAACTCATGCTTTATACGAAATTTTGTATAACGCCATCCCATATTCTTCAAAAGATTCAAACTATTTTTTATTCTTTCTATCATTTATCCAATCTCTTTGTTGAACTTTTGAATTTCATTTTTTTTAAACACACAACCAGTAAACAAATAAATATTTAAGACCCCTATTTTTCTAAATCTTCGATAATCTCCTTAAACACGAATCATAGTTATTTGTTGATTTGCTGTTCAATGCATTTAAACAATTTCAAATTATACTACATCGTTCAGGCCGCCGAAGAAAGCGTTCCGACTGGATTTAACCTTCAAGTATCAACCTTCAACATAATAAACAGATTGCCACGTCGCCATTGAGCATTATCCTAAACGATTAAAATCAACACGGCTCCTCGCAATGACGTACATGTTGAACTTTGAACTCACTTCTTCCCCTTTACAATCTGATCCACTAAAGCATCCATCGTTGTAAGAAAATTTTTATCCGCCGCTATGTTCAGTATCATTTGATTTCCTGCAACCGTATTTTTTAAATAATCCTTCAATTCATTTACTTTATTGGCGTCAACAGTTTTCGAATTATAAATTTCAAAAAAGTATTCGGGTATTTTAAATCCTTTTGAAAAAAAATCAATCCTTTTTTTCTCTTCATCTGTTGTTCCGCTCATCCTTGCCGCTTCATCTAAAAATTGTCTTGCCTGTTTTACCATCAACATTCTTGCATCGTCTAAAGCTAACTGGCCAATATAATTAAACATGTGGGTGGGAGTTCCAGTATGGTTATTGAGCCAGGTACTGATTGACTCAACCGTGTCGAAATAGTTATGCATTGGCGTGGCTGCAGCTCCAAATAAATCCTTGCAAAATTGTGAACGCAAAGAATCTGTATTTATATTTGGGTTCCAATAAAGCTTCGCCATCTCATAGAATTTTGGACCATCCAAAGCCCAATTTGGATAGGCTTCCACATGAACGTATTTGAAGCTTAGTTTTCGGGAAGTTATCTCCCTTAAATAGTTAGATATAATTGTGGTATAGATTCTCGGGTAAATAAACCCTTTCCCTTCTGCCCAATCGTCGTTTCCTATGTTCGAAGTTACTTTAGCCCATTTACCTAAAATGCCTTGGAAAAATATCAGACTGTCTCCCAGTGCATTACTCAAATGCCACACTGTGATGGGCGATATAGAAGGTGACAATTTTAAATTCGGTATATCCTTTACCTGGCCGTACACTATATAAGCGATTTTCTTGCTACCATTAATACCATTTTTTACTAGTTCTGCTGGTAATCTTGCAGCTAAATTGTTTAAGAATTTTGCATTTGCATCCGAAAAGCCTTGTACCAGCCCATCCAATGTTTGAGGATAATTAGCCAAAAACTTTTCCATCTTCCCTTCCTTAGGATATCCGCCTCCATCCATTACTGAAAAAGCCATACAATCAATACCAGGATTAGCTTTGAAATATTTAACCGCTGCATAAAGTGATGCATCTACTAAATGCGGTTCGGCAAAATCAGGTTCGAACCCCTGGTCATCTGCAGACTTCGGAAAGTTTCTTTTTCCGTCAATCAAAGGGTAAATCTCAGGATAGTTCTTCATGATGGTGCTATCATAAAATATGCCACTGATGGTATGTTGGAATGAACCCCAATTACTTCTCATTAACCCATTCATCTGAGCCCAATAATTATCCCACTGAAGAATATCGTGTGGATGATTAGGATCACCAGTTCCGGAAAACCCGGTACTGGTAATATTCTCTGTGAACGGACTTTTTTCAACATTGATAGTTGAGGGTAATGAAATTATTTTTTCACCGCCCATTGTTGTAAATAAATCGCCCGGCAAATAAAATCTTACGCCGCAATAGTGATCTAAAAAATACGAAATTCCTAAATTGGTAGCCGCATCATCTGTGCCCTTAATCACGATAAGATTACCGTTCTTCTTAATAATAAACGAATAAGGCGATAAATCACTCACATCCTTATTCTTATTAAAATGATTATCACCTATTGACAAAACAATTTTTCCCGCAGTATCGTTGTCGTTCCTTAATTCGCTGTATTCTCTGAAGATGGAAAAATTTTTATTGGAAACCGCTTCGGTGTTGTATATTTTATTCAACCACTTATACAAATATCTCACGCCAATAGGATACCCCTTTGTCCCAACAATTATCGTATTTGAAGGAGACAAAACTACCTTTTCATTTTTTTTGAATGAAGAAAAAAGGGTAACGGTTATAAAAGCGATGAGGGATAATCTGAGGGTGGATTTCATTTAAGGATATTTAATTCAAAACTAAACTTGTTCGCTTGTTTCATCAATAAGATGTTTGTTAAAAACCTATAAGGTTTGCAGCGTGGCTTTGTGCGAGATGAAACCTTAGAGCTTTTTAGTAGTGTGCAACAAAGAAAGAAATATTTGGGATTTCCTATTAATTCTAATGCAAAGAATATGTTCATTTACCCGTTGTCAGATAAATCACACCTATAAATTCAAAAGCGGCATTCTTATTAAGAACCTCCTGTAATTAAATGAGTTTCCCGGAAACAAACATCTATCAAACTACATCTTCAATAAATGCCCCACTATCCTCTCCGCCGTATGCCCATCCCAAAGTTCAGGAATACTTCCATGCTTCCATTCTCTGGAAAATAATTTATCCATTGCAGGTTTTATAGCCTTTGGATTAGTGCCTAGTAATTCATTCGTACCCATTGTAATTGTTTCAGGCCTTTCAGTATTATCTCTCAACGTCATACAAGGAATACCCATTACAGTTGTTTCTTCTGTGATACCACCTGAATCGGTTACTACCGCTATGGCATGCTCTACTAAATAATTAAATTCAAGATAGCCTAAAGGTTCAATCGTATGTAAATTGGGATGCACAATTCCAAGGTGTTCCAATATTTTTGCAGTTCTCGGATGAACCGGAAATATCAATGGCAAATCATGGCTGTTATTAATGATCTCGTTCATCAAATCTTTTAATTTCCCTTCTTCATCTACGTTGGCCGGCCGGTGTAATGTCATTACAATATACTTTCCGGCTTCTAATTTCAATCTGTCCCAAACCGGGGGTTTTATGAACCGTGAACGGTTTTTTAATAAAGTATCAATCATAGTATTGCCTACAAAAAATATCCTTTCGGCGCTTATTCCTGCTTTCCGCAAATTTTCATTCGCAGTTTCAGAAGTGGTAAAAAAATAATCAGTAATAGCATCAGTTACCATCCGGTTTATTTCTTCGGGCATCGTAAGATCGCCCGAACGGATTCCTCCTTCTACATGCGCTACTTTTATATTGTTTAATTTTTTTGCAGTAATAGAGCAAGCCATTGTGGAAGTAACATCTCCCACTACCAACACCAGGTCAGGCCTGTCTTCCATCAATACTTTTTCATAGCGTGTCATGATGGTGGCAGTTTGCTCAGCCTGAGTGCCACTACCGGATTCAAGATTAATATGAGGCTCAGGGATGTTTAGTTCTTCAAAAAAACTGCCACTCATTTTTTTATCATAATGCTGACCTGTGTGTACCAAACGGTAGCTGATGTTTTTTCCTCCTTTTGTGGTTTTTTCTATTGCTTCAATGATAGGTGCAATCTTCATAAAATTGGGGCGTGCCCCGGCTATTAAATCTATTTTCATTTAATACATTTTTTAGTTTCACAAAAAAATTTCACGCAACGTGCGCAAAGATTACGCAGCGAACGCAAAGGAATAAATCGCCGCGTTCGTTGCGTGTCTTATCGCCGCGTCCTCCGCGTGAAACCTCACAAATCTACCCACCTCCTCTCCTTCAAACTCTCTATCGCAGCAAAACTCGCCTTTGTTGTATTTATCAATTCGTCAAAAGAAATTAAAGAAGCCCCTCCATTTGAAATACTTTGAGTAAGCAATTCGAACTGCTTATTATGCCCCTTATCCATTTTTGTTTTTAAATTAGAAAATCCTTTGAAACCATATCCGGTAGTAACCCTATAATTATCCATAACCAAAGTTCTGTCCTGCGAATAGGCTTCTACTCTTTCCTTTGAGTAAGCTTTGCTTCCATTGGAAAAATAATTGATTACTCCTGTACTTCCATTTTCGTATTTCAAAAATATAGAAGCATTATCCGTATTTTCTGACGGATTATTTCCCATGGCATTCATACAAACTGATTTCACTCTACTTCCGGTAAGAAAACCAATCAGGTCAATAAAATGACAGGCTTCTCCAATGATTCTGCCGCCTCCCACTTTCATATCATGCACCCACACATTAGGAGGAATATTTCCTGCATTCATGGTAGCTATTACATTCATCGGTGCTGCACCCAGCAATTGTTTCATCTTTTCAATATGTGGAGAAAACCTGCGGTTAAACCCAACAGTTAATGTAGCGCTTCCGTCATAATTCTTTATAATTTCATTCAATTCTTCTTCATTAAGCGCCAAAGGTTTTTCTACAAAAACATGCTTTTTATTCTGCAAACATTCTACTACCATTGATGCATGAAGATTATGCCTTGTTGTAATCATTACAAGCGATACTTCCGGATCATTAATCACCTGTTTATAATCCGTAGTACTCCTTGCAATGGAATACTTTTTTGCCAATGATGTTCCTGAAACTCCCTTTGCGCTCGCGATGGAGATTAATGGCGCTTTTGCTTTTTTCAAAGCAGGCAGCATGGTCATTGCAGTAAAATTTCCAGCGCCTATTATTCCAAAACCACCTTTACTGCTTTGAAAAGATGCAGAAGAAATCCGGATCACAGAACTGTTGTCAGATTCTTCAGGATAAACTAATAACGAAGCAATAGAGCCTTTGTTGCTGATATTATCATAGATATTTTTAAAATCAGCCAGGGGAACCAGTTCGGTAATCAATGACTTTACTTCTAATTTACCTGTTGAAATACATTGCAAAATAGTTTTAAAATTTCTTTTCTCTGTCCAGCGCACAAACGGCAAAGGGTAATCCTGCCCTCTCTGTTCATAATTTTCATCATACCGCCCCGGGCCATACGAACAGGAAACCTGGAAGCTCAATTCCTTTTCATAAAATTCTGCTCGGCTGATATTTAAACCAATCACACCCACTAAAATTATTCTTCCCCGTTTACGGCTCATTTGCGCAGCCTGCGAAATAATTTCATCGCCTTTCGCCGATGCAGTAATGATAACGCCATCTGCGCCAACTCCATTTGTAATCTCTTGAACAAATTTTACCGCATCCGTACCATCTTTTGGATTGATACCAATGATTCCTTTTTTCTGCGCTATTTCTATTTTGTGTGCATCAATATCTATCCCTATTACTCTACATCCATTAGCGATCAATAGCTCTGCAGTTAATAAACCAATCAATCCCAAACCGGTTACTACAATAGTTTCGCCAAGTGTAGGATTGCACAGCCGAATACCCTGCAAACCGATAGAGCCAATTACAGTAAATGCAGCCTCATCATCAGAAACATTATCAGGAATATGTGCTATTAGATTCTGCGGTATGTTTACATATTCTGCATGTTGTCCATTGGAAGCAACCCTGTCGCCAATTTTAAAATCAGTAACTCCTTCACCAATTCCGATTACTTTCCCTACATTACAGTAACCTAACGGTAATGGTTGTCCCAATTTATTAAATACCGATTCCAAAGTGGGAAGCAGCCCATCCGTTTTTATTTTAGCCAGCACTTGCTTTACTCTTTCAGGTTCCTGTCTTGCCTTTTGGATCAAACTGCTCTTGCCAAATTCGACAAGCATGCGTTCTGTACCCAGCGAAACAAGGCTTCGCGAAGTTTTTATTAAAACATTTCCTTTGCTGACTTGTGGGGCAGGAATATCTTCAAGTATTGTTTCGCCTGTTTTAAAGGATTGGATTATTTGCTTCAATAGATAAATTCTTTATTAAATAATATTTTTTACAACTAAATTATTGGGATGATTCTGTGGCTGATAAAGAAAGACAAAAGCTGAATTGGAAGTATCTGTTTTGGTTTGATTTGTTCAAAAAATTTTCTTCTTTGTGGTACAACAAAAGAAATAGAAATTGATGCTAATTGTTGTTTTGCTGTCGCGATGCCTCAAAAAACAAAACTCTTTCTATTCAACATTTTGTTTACTCCGCTAAACAAAATTTATAAATAATGTTTACTCTTACAAACAAAATTAGTGTTAAGATTCTATTACTCTCTGATTGAGTTTCTATTTTGAACCACCGGATTATCTGCATTACTACTATCTACGGAATCCATATCAGCAACAATCTCCCTTTTCTTTATACTCGCATTAAAAGATTCTTTATTCCAGAATTTTGTTTTTGCATTCATCAAAAGCATAAATGTAAACCAGGGAAAGAAAAGGAATTGGCCACCAGTCAAATTGCTTTCAAAGAAAGGGGTTATCATTAAAGGCGCTATCAAAAGAGTATATTTAGAGTAATATCTTACATACCTGACAATAGGTTTAAAAACCATAAAACTGAGAAATAACAGGAACAATGGAATGCCAACACCGAACAAAATATCATAGTATGAATTGTGAAAGTTTGATAAGTTTGATTTATTTTTTAGTATAGAACTGAAATTAAACATCCCAACACCTGTTATCCATAAGGTGGGCTCCTCATTAAAATAATCCCTTCCTATTCCCGCAACTATAAATCTTTCTTCTCCAACCTGTTCCTGTTTATTCGATTTTTCTTTGGCAAAGTTCAATGATGAATTTGGATCAGACAACAGGACACTTATAAAACCTAAAATAACCAATGCAATAAAAATTTTGTATTTCAAATGCATCGCTTTATAGCTGAAAAAAAAGGGAATCATAGCAACAGCCATGGAAAGCCAGGAGGTCCTGTTAGCCGAAGCAAAAAAAAGCAAAATTGCAACCGGCAATAACATTCCAAAAAATACTCTACTTACTTTTGTTAATTTAACATCTTTCCATACAAATAAAATTGCAAGCATATAAAGTGTTGCCGACCAGCCATATCCGTTAGAGGAAAACATTTGACTTTCTCCTCCGGGCCCATAGATATTGGTATCTGTGATTTTACCGCCTGAAAGAATATATGTAATCAGAGGGATGCTATAAATGATCAATACGCAATAGTGGAACCCTTTTAAGAAAATCTGGATCCCAAAATTGGCGATGAGATAGGTAAGTGAAAGATAAACATAAATAAATGGTATAAAAAAAGTCAGCGACCGGCCAAAAGAATTAGTAACATTTCCTGCACCAATAGAAACATAAAAAATAAGTACTCCAAATATAACCGGCACAAAACCCGAGTCAAAAATACGCCCCGGATTTATTATCCTGTTTGTTGCAATCATGTAAGCAAGGGAAAAAAATAAAAAAATATTTTTAAAAACTCTTACGGAACCTGTTGCAGCTCCACCTGTTAGATTGTAGGCAGCGTATGCAAAAATTACAAAGAAGCCATTTAAAAATAATAAACGGGCTATAGGATCTTTGATCAATGCATGTAGTTTTGTTTCTGATTTTTCTATAAACATGCTGCAAGAATTTCCTTAAACTTTGTCACAATTTTTATTGATGAAAAGTTATTCAGGTGTTTGGTAACATCATCTGTTTTATTTCCTATGGAAGTATCCAATGCTTCGGTTAAGGCACCTCTTAGTTTACTTGAATTGTCCGGTTCCACCAGCCATGCAAAACAATCCCCTCCTACCGCCTCCGGGATACCACCAATATCAGTGCTTACTATTTTGCATCCCATTGCCATCGCCTCTATATTGGCAACACCAAAAGCTTCCCGTTTTGAAGGCACACAAAATATTTCTGACTGCTGCATCTTTTCATATATCTTTTCCGGAGGCATATAATCAAACAATTCAAAGGGGATTTGAGCATTATTTAATAATTCTTTCAGCATCTCATGATGTTGTAAGGCAGGCCCGATAATTGTCAGCGTGACCTTTCTGTCAATATTTTTCAATGCCTCAATTAAAGTATATAAACCACCAAGAACGAAATCCGTTTTTACAAAAAGTATTGAGCCACTAGCTTTCTTCAGCAAAGCCTCTTTTCTGTTAAATGTAATTAGCTTATTTTCTATTCCTTTATGCAATACTTTAAACAAGGAAGGTTTGCAATTATACCTTTGTTGTAATTCATTTTTTAAATACTCTGAGTTTACAATGATACATCCCGATAAACGACAGGTTATATATTCAACATAATGAAAAAGTACACGTTTGTTAAAAGTTTCTTTTTTGTTCAACACAGCAAACAAAGAATTATCTGCATTACTATAATCATTGATCATTCCAACTGTTGTATTAAAAAGCACTGAGCTTAATAATCCAACCATAGCGTTGTTATAAACGAGCACATCAAATTCAAATTCTTTCCTGATTTTCATAGCGGCCCTATGGTATTTCCACATTCTGATAAATTGCCCGAAGAATTTGAATGGCCCGGAAATATGAAGTTTCAATTTATAAACAGATAGATTTTCTGAAGTGATATCCTCTGTAAGGATTTTAATTTCAAACCCTGCATTAGCGCTTTCATCCAAAAGTAAATGAGCAAACTTTGCAGGGCCGTTACTCACCTTTTCAAAAGCATTGGTGCAGAATAAAACTTTCAATTGAGTTGATGTGCTTTTAAAAGATTGCCTTCAACCTTTTGCCAGGTATAAGCATGTTTTAATTCGCTATTAAAGCTGAATCTGTTTTTTGCTGTTTGAAGATTGTGGTATAAATTGAAATAATCAGTAACATTATATTGAGGAAGAATAAAACCTATTCCTTTTTGCTTTACCCAATCACTAATCTTTACTTCTGCATTAATAATCAGCGGTGTTTCTGTTTGTATGGCATCATACACTTTATTGGGTGATGCATTGATATTGTTTTCATTAATAGGAGCATAAACACAAAGTATGTAATCGGCTTTTGTTTGTGCTAATTCCAGTGCTGCTCTTTGTGGCACCACATTTAAGAATTCAATTTTCCCCGCATAGTCTTTCACCATGTTCCTGGTATATTCATCACTGAACCAGCCCGCCATATAGATTTTCAAAGGAAAGCCTGTTTTTAATAATCCTTCTACTATTTCTGTTCCCCTGTTTAATCCCATCCAGCCATTATAAAGGATTCGAAGATCGCTCGATATTTCTTTTTCGTTTTTAAATTCAAAACATTCAGGATAATTAGGCAACACCATACATTTATGACGAAGACATTCGGGCATTAAATGATAACGATTCTCATCAGTTACTAAAATTTTATTTGCAGGCCAATATAATAATCGCTTTATCCATTTCATTTTTTCTCCACTCTTGTTCTCTCTCAAAAAAATGGAATCAAAAAGATCTAATACCGTATGCTTAAAAAATAAAAAAGGATAGAAAAAAATATACAATTGCTCGTTGATGATGTGAATGCTTTTTATTTTTTTTGTAAATAAAAGTTTTATAAAAATCAGAACTTGTTTGGCCAATACAGGGATCGAATTTCTTTTCCCTTTTATCAAAATCACTTCTTTACAAAAAGGAGCTACGTAGCATTTTGAATGGTCGCCTACCCCAAAAAAAATTACCTCATAGTTTTTCCCTAAGGTTTTAACTTCTTTATTGATGCGCATATCAGAACCATCATTTGAACTTATAAATAGTAAAACCATTATTTATTTACAGAACCCTCCCTCAAAAATTTTAAACTATAAATTACAGAAACAATGGAATAGGCAATCAAAATAAAATTACCATACATGTAGGCAGGAATTGGAGGATAATAAGGTGTAAAAGAAATTGCAGAAAACGATATAGCGATTAGAAGCGGCCATTTTTTAAACTTTATTAAAAAAAAAATAAGTATTAGCCCGCTCAAAGAAATAAGAATATTTACAAGAAAGGACGTTTTAGTTTTGTATCCTACTGAAAAGGATTGCAAATAGTTTAATAATCCATTCCTGATTATTATAAGTGGGGATTCCTTTACAATTTTCAAATATTCACTTTCAATAACTTTAGAATAATCATTTCTTATTGAATCCGCATGGAAATTTCCATTAATTGAATTACTTATTTTTAAACCTGTAATTGAATCATAACGGTCAAACCCCTCGTTATCGCTCAATTTTTGTAAATAAGGATAATTATTGGGGTAAGCTCCTACACCAACAAACATAGTATGCCAGGGGGTATAATTCTTTGTAAAATTCAGATAATGATTCCACCCAAAGAATAATATGAGATAAACAGGGAATGCTATTAATGGTTTTAAATTTCTAGTTTTAAAATAATTATAAGCAGGGATTAATAATAATAATGGCAACACGGTAGGCCTTATTGTGTAAACGATAAAGCATAAAACCGAGGTAAAAATATATCCCGTTAAATTAGTAGTCTTAGAATCTATATAATAATATAAAAAGATAGCAGAAGGAATTATCGTCCAGAAGTAATACATCGGGAAAATAACAAAGTAAACTGCTATTGGGTTTATAAAATATAATAGAAGGAATAATATTTTTTCAACTGGTCTTTTTAATTTAAAATAAATTATAAAGCAGCAAATAAGATGTATAATTATTTGTAATAAAACCAAAGCTCCAATAGGGCCAAGAAAAGGAAAAATATGTTCAGCAAAAAAAATAACATATAGTAAACCACTGCTATTTTCATTATAAGTACTAATAGCTTTCTTAGGATTATCGAATTGATATGTATAAATGTCATACCCTTTAAGGGCTTTCATTTTATCTGTTTCATTCTTATCAAAACGCCAACCCCTATCAATATTAAATAATTTGGCTCCTGAAAAATATTGCACTGTAAAAACCGGGCTTTGGCCTATTTTGGGCCCATACAGAAAAACCTGAATAATGAATATTAAAATAAATATTACACTTATTTTCTTATAATATTTATTGATAAAACTTGTCGTGTCTGTAATCAACTTATTCATTTTCTCCCTATTTATTTAGTATCAATAGTCTTAAAGTATCAATAACCTTAACCACATCTTCTGATTTCATGGGAATATAAAGAGGCAAAATGATACTATTATCACATGCCCTTTCAGATTCGGGCAAAGACAAACCAAAATACCTTTCCCGATAAGCAATTTCCCGGTGTGATGTCATAATTCCCCGTCTTGTGGCAATACCGGCATCCAGCATTTTCTGCATCAGGTCATTTCTTTTCACCGGGCAATTATCTTTTAAATAAATACTGTATGATTGATAATTGCTAAAATAACCTTCTCTTTCAACAGGGAGCATTATACAATCAATATCCTTAAATGCTTCATGATACATATCGGCGATTTTTCTTCTCTCTTCAAGGATCCAATCTAACTTTTCCAATTGCTTTATTCCCACCGAGGCCTGTATATCTGTCATCCTGTAATTATATCCAATCTCAACATGTTCCTCAAAAATCACAGATTTAGAATCATGCCTTACCCTATCATTCACAGACATTCCATGTTGTCGGAGAAGTTTAAGATGGTTGTAATAGTTTTCATTATCTGTAGTAATCATTCCTCCATCTCCTGTGGAAATTACCTTACGTGGATGAAATGAAAAGCATACCAATGATGAATGGCTCCCAATTTTTTTTCCTTTATACTCTGAACCAATTGCACACGCCGCATCTTCAATTAATTTTAAATTATATTTTTCTGCCAATACTTTAAATGCATCAATATCAGCAGGCATCCCGATCTGGTGTACCAATAGAATAGCTTTTGTTTTATCAGCAATTTTTTTTTCTGTATCAACAGGATCAAGATTATATGTTTCAGGAATTATTTCCGCAAAGACAGGAGTGGCTCCAACATAAGTGATTGAATTTGGCGTAGCAATGTAGCTCATCGAAGGGCATATTACTTCATCCCCGGGCCTAATTCCCGCAACTATCATAGAAAGATGTAATGCTGTAGTACAATTTGAAGTAGCAACCGCATATTTTGCGCCGGTATAATTTGCGAATTTTTCTTCGAATTCTGCAACTCTCGGGCCTTGTGTTATCCAACCTGAGAGAATAGTATCATAAGCAGCCTGTGCTTCATCTTTAGTAAGGTAAGGTTTAGCTATTGGAATCATTTTTATTATTTTTTTATTGAAGGTTGTGCATATATTACTAATCTAAATCCATTAAATCCAGTTAAATTTCCAATTTTCTCAATTATACTAACGCCAATTTTAGCCATTAAAGATACTTTTTGACCAGGACGGGAAATATCATAGTTAAAATGACGAACTTCCAAAATTGTATATCCTGTTTCTTCTATAATTTTTTTAAGTGTAGAAGTAGTAAAAAAACAAGTATGGGTGCAGGCAAATATGTTCTCAATTGGTGACTTAATACCCAGGCGATAAAATATATTTGAGATCTTAACAATCAGAGAATTATGATTAGGCGTATATACAATTAATTCACCTCCGGCTTTTAGTTTGTTTTTCAGATTTATCAAGATATCATTGGGATCAACAAGATGCTCAATAATATCCATCATGGTTATCGTGTCATATTTAATTGCAGAATCAATTTCAGATACATTCTTATTAATTACTTTAAATCCTTTGCTCTCTGCTATCCCGGCCAACTTTTCAGAAAGCTCAACTCCTGTTACTTCATAGCCAACTTCCTTTGCGGTTTCAAGCATTATTCCAATACCCGAGCCAACATCTAATAAAGTGGGGGTTGGATTATTTATGATAATTCTTTTGTAAGTAATCTGTAAAATCTTTTTAAAGAAATCAATTGCATGGGCGCCTGAATAATCTTTTATCTGCAAAAAGGTTTTTGCATAGTCATCATCATAAATGTTCTCAGGCCATTTTTGAAAAGTCTTAAAGATCAGACCACAACTCTTACACTTTTTTACGATTCCGGGTAGCCCAATATCTGTATGAACTTTCGGCTTTGAAAGATCATACAAAATCTTGTTATTTGCCGAACCGCAAAGCGGACAATTTTCATTAATCATGCTTTCACCTTTTGTTTTTTAAAATACCAATCACTAAGTTCTTTCATCCCTTGCTCTAAAGAGATTGTAGGAATGAAATTGAGTAATTCTTTGGCTTTTCTGATATCTGCCAGTCTGCGGCTAACGGGGTTGATAGAATTTGCTTCTCTAAATTCAGGTTTAAGAATTGAATGGTTCACTTTTAATAATATTTCAAGCAATTGTTTCAAAGTAGTTTCTTCACAGTTTCCAATATTAAATGCTTCATCTGTAACATCTGCAACGAGGGCTGCAATATTTGCTTTAGCAATATCCCTTACATAAACAAAATCCATTGAGGTCGCTCCGTCACCATAAATAAGAGGATTTTTGTCATCGCGGATACAATCAAGCCATTTTATCATTACTTCTGTATATTTTCCGTCAGTGTCCATTCTGGGGCCGTACGCATTGAAATAACGAAGTGCTACATAATCCAGCCCATACATAAATTTAAAACTTCTGAATAATTGTTCACCCCACATTTTGGCCGCACCGTAAAATGTTTGGTTATTATATGGATTGTCTGTTTCGGGAGTTGGAAAATGTTGTGCTAAGCCATAAACTGAAGCACTTGAACTGTAAACAATTTTTTTGATTTTGTGTTTCATACTCAGATTTGCAACATCAAAAGTGCTTTTAAGCATTACTTCAAAACCTTCAGATGGATTGGCAGCACAAGAATTTATTCGCAAAGCTGCCATGTGAAAAACATAATCTGTGCCCGCAAAGCATTTTTTCAGTATTTCTGAATTCCTGATATCTGCTTCAATAAATTCAATAATAGGATTATTAATGAAATTGATCATATTCTCAAAACTGCCGCGGATTAAATTATCTATGATAATAATCTTCTTGGGTTTTAATGGAATTAATTCTTCCACTACATAGGAACCTATAAATCCTGCGCCTCCTGTAACAAGGATTGTACTCCCTTCTATTTTACTATACATGTTTTATATTGTTTAAACTTAAAATAATTATTCCTGAAAGTATCAATGTGAATCCAATAAATGAAAGCAGGTTTACCTGATCTTTAAAAACAAAATAGCCTGCTATTATTGTGAGCGCAAAATTGATTCCTGTGGCCACAGGAACAATAAATGTAAACTGGCCGGTGGAAAGTGCTTTAAATAAAACAAGAGCAGAAATAAAGATCAATGCAAAAGCAGTTAAAACCTGGTAATCTAAAATAAAATTAAACCAACTTTTAAAATTGATTAATGAAAGACCTTTTAATTTCCATTTTATAATGGCAGCACCTGCAACATTTAAAAATGCATATAAAGAACAGAAAACGATTGTACGAATCATATTTTATTCAATTCGATAATTTCATCAATAATAAAAACCGGCCTTTTTCTGCTGGCATCTAAGGTGCGCCATAAATATTCAGCGATAATCCCCAACGAAATATTTGTTAAGCCAAAACCAATCATCAGGACTGAAATAAGTGCGGGCCAGCCATTTGCAAGATCATTAAATATTAGCTTTCTTACAATAATGTAAAAAGACCATCCAAAGCCAATAACAAAGAAAAGTATTCCAATTAGGGAAACAAATCTTATAGGAACATAAGAAAAGGCTACAAAAGAATCAATCAATAATTTAATCTTTTTTGACAAGGTCCACTTTGACTTTCCTGCTTTGCGGGGTGCTTTTTGATATTCTACAAAGTCCTGTTTAAACCCAAGATTCAGAATCTGAAGAAAAACACTGGAATTTCCCTCAATATTTTTATTAATTGCTTCTGCTACTTTTCTATTAAACATCACAACATCGAATCCTTTAGCAGGGTAACGTTTGTTGACATATTTCTGCATCAGGCGGGAATAAAACTTTGAGAACTGGCGTTCAAAAAAAGAATTTTGAGTAGCAATTCTTGTGGCCCATACTATATCATGATCTTGTAATTCTTTTTCATACATTATAGAAATATTCTCAATGGGATCCTGCAAATCAGCATATAAAAATGTTATATAATCCCCTTTTGCATGCAAAATGCCCGCCCTTAAAGCGGCATGTGAACCAAAATTCTGTGAAAAACTTATGAGTTTCGTCCGTTCGGGAAACCCCGATTCTTTAATAACCTTCACAGAGTTGTCAGAAGATCCATCATTTACCAAAATAACCTCAAACTTTAATGACACATTATTATTGATAAATTCTTGAAGTTCATTTCTCAAACGAACAATATTATCTTCCTCATTGAGAAAAGGAATTATGATTGTTATGTCAGTTGTTCTATCCACTAGTTTATAATCCAAAATTATTTAATTTCTTAGCTGGGTTTCCGGCCACTATAGATTGTGATGAAATGCTTTTTAGGACGTTACTTCCCAAACCAATCAACGAAAAATCACCAATAGTTATCCCATTCATAATATTTGTTCCACTGCCTATATAGCAATTAGCCCCTATTGTAGTTCCTCCTGCAATAGTAACGTTAGATCCAATAAGTGTGTAATCATTTATTATTACATCATGGTGGATAACAGTATTAGGAAGAATGCATACATGATTCCCGATTTGAGCATTACTTGTTAATACTACGCCCGCCATTATCAAACAATTAGTGCCAATAGTTACATTTCTACCTATACCTGTATCTGGATGAATAACAGAAACAAATCGTTCATTTTTTATATTAAGGGATTCAATATGTTCCTGTCTCTTTTTGAATGATAAAGCGCTTCCAGGCACGGCTAAAATTTTTACATCTTTATATTTTTCTAAAGCTGCCCGATTAAAAACAGGGATACCCCATTTTGTCATGCCTTGTTTTTCTAGAGTATCGTCAACAAATCCTATAAGTTCAAATTGCCCATCAATGCAATCTATCGCTTCCAAAGCGTTACCATTGAATGGGAATATAAGCAGTTTTTCCATGTACATCAATATTTATTAACTACTCTAATTATTGTATCAACATCCTCATCTGTTAATTCAGCATACATGGGTAATGACACACAATGCGATGCCAGATATTCTGAATCAAGGAAATCACCTTTCTTATACTTTAAATGCGAATATGCTTTTTGCAAATGGCATGGCACGGGGTAATGATATGCAGGAATAATATTATTATCAGCCAAATGTTTTACCAGGGCTTCCTTATTCTCTGTGGTAACAACAAAAAGATGATAAATTCCATCAGCCCATTCCGGTTTGGCCTGCATTTTAATTTTTGGGTTGTTTATTTCTTTTCTGTACCGGTTGCCTATTTCTCTTCTTCGGTTATTCCATCCCTCAAGATATTTCAATTTAACGGATAAGGAAGCACCTTCCAGGCCGCCCATGCGGTAATTATACCCTATTTCATCGTGGTAATACCTTTCGGTACAACCATGATTTCGTAATGCGCGCAAATGCTTATCATACGATTCATTATTGGTGGTGAGTCCACCGGCTTCGCCACAAGCTCCCAAATTTTTCCCCGGATAAAAACTAAAACAAGCCATTTCTCCAAAACCACCTACTGTCTTTCCTTTGTAACGGGCGCCCTGGGCTTGAGCAGCATCCTCCACCAAAAACAACTTATGTTTATCGCAAATAGCTTTTACAGCGTCAACATCAAACGGTTGACCGTACAAGTGAACGCCAATAACAGCCTTTGTCCTGGAAGTAATAGCCGCTTCAATTTTCAGAGGGTCAATATTCCAGGTATCGTCGCAATCAACAAATACCGGATTGGCTCCCGCGTGCGATACGCCCCATGCAGTAGCTATAAATGTATTAGCTGGAACAATAACCTCATCCCCGCTTCCAATTCCAAGAGCAATCATTGCTAAATGCAAAGAAGTAGTACCATTGGATACTCCTACACAGAACTGTGTGCCGGTAAAAGACGCAAAAGATTTTTCAAATTCTTCCACAAAAGGGCCTCCTGAAAACGCAGTCTTTTCATAAACCTTTTCAAAGGCTTCAAATATTTCTTTCTTTACTTGTTGATGTTGTCCTGATAAATCCAGGCAATGTATTTTTTTATCCATTGATATTATTTAATTAATTTTTTTTAAAACCTTAGCAGGGTTACCAGCAACCACCACATTAGCAGGTACATTTTTCGTTACAACCGATCCGGCACCTACCAAAGCATTTTCGCCAATAGTGATTCCGCAAAGAATAGTGGCGTTACTCCCAATAGATGCTCCTTTTCTTACAATTGTCTCTACTACTGTCCAATCCGCATCTGTTTGCGGGCTTCCATCAGCATTGGAAGCCCTTGGAAATAAATCGTTGGTAAACATCACGCCATGCCCTATAAACACATTGTCTTCAATATGAACCCCTTCACAAATAAAACTATGGCTCGATATCTTGCAATTTTTGCCTATTATAGCTCCCCTTTGTATTTCGACAAAGGCGCCTACCTTACTGTAATCATTAATACTACAACCATAAGCATTTACAAAATTAAATATCTTCACACCCTCTCCAACCTGCACATTGTTCAGACTTTGATTTTCATTATTCATTGTGATGGTTTTCATTAATTTATTTTTATTTCTTTACCATTATTTTTAATTGATTTTTGAGAGGCCTCAAGAATTCTGACTACTTTCATTCCAAGCTGCGCATTTGATAACGGAGTTTTGTTCTCAATGATTGACCCGATAAAATCTGAAGCAACTTCTTTCAATGCTTCATGGCTTGATAACTTTGGAATAAATACATCTCCGGTTCTATAATCAACCATGATCGTGTTTTTATCTTCTTCAGTTTTATGATTAAATCCCGTATCATAGATCCTTACTTTTTCAGAAGGTTCCAGGTCGTTGAAGACAACCATTTTTTTATCTCCACCTATCAATGTTTGCCTTACCTTAACCGGTGAAGTCCAGGAACAGCTAAAATGAGCAATGAAATCAGATTGATAATTCACAGTCATGTAGGCGATATTCTCAATATGGTTTTGAGTATGTGAAATACCTGTAGCATTTATACTACAAGGTTCATTATTTATGAGGTAGATAAGAATTGAAATATCATGGGGTGCAAGATCCCATAGCACATTTACATCAGGCTGAAAAAGCCCCAGATTTATACGCGAAGAATCAAAATACCGGATAGTGCCAATTGTATTATTATCTATTAACTCTTTGATTTTTTGAACCGCTCCTGTATAAAGAAAAGTATGATCTACCATTAAAACAAGACCATTTTTATCAGCAATGTTTATCAATTCTTCAGCTTCCTCAACTGATGAGGTCATGGGCTTTTCTAATAAAGCATGCTTACCAGCCAACAGAGCTTTTTTAGCAAGTTCAAAATGAGTAAAAACGGGAGTTGCAATCACAACAGCGTCAATTAATGGATCCGAAATCAGTTCAGTTGCATCAGCGCAGGTTTTTATTGAAGGATAGGTTTTATTGAGCAAAGCCAGCCTCTCATTACGACCATCTGCAACCTTCAATACTACACCATTTGCCTGGTTCATGAAGTTTCTTACCAGGTTTGGCCCCCAATATCCATAGCCAATGATTCCAATGTTAATGTTTTTCATATTTATTTTTATGTATCAATTTATCTATTATCCTCTCCACCGCTCTCCCATCCCCATAAGGATTATGCGCTTTTGCCATTCTGTTATATTCTTCTTCATTGGTTAAAAGGCTTTCAATTCCCTTTGTAATTTTATCATAATCAGCGCCCACTAACTTTGCTGTTCCTGCATCAATCGCTTCCGGGCGCTCTGTGGTATCGCGCATTACCAATACAGGTTTGCCGAGGCCTGGCGCTTCTTCCTGCACCCCCCCGGAATCAGTTACAATAAAAAAAGAATGCTTCATTGCATATACAAAATCAGGATAGCTTAATGGCTTTATCAAATGGATATTAGGAATCTCATTTAAAACTTGCTTTACTGGTTTTTGAATCTTCGGATTCAGATGAACAGGATAAACTATTTCTACTTCAGGATGTTTTTGCGCAATCTCTTTTAATGCCCTGCAAATATTAATAAACCCCTCTCCAATGTTTTCTCTCCGGTGCCCTGTTACAAGAATGATGCGCGGATGATGTTTTTCAAAAATGTTTCTTACCAATGAATTGGTTACCTCTTCGCTAAAAGAATTCATTTTATTCTTTGCAAACAGCAAAGAATCTATTACTGTGTTCCCGGTTACAATTATTTTTTCAGGGCTTATTCCTTCAGACAACAAATTCTGCCTGTTTATTTCTGTAGCAGAAAAGTTGAAATCGGCTATTTTACTTACCAATACCCTGTTGGCTTCTTCCGGAAAGGGCGATTGTAAATTACCTGTTCTTAATCCAGCTTCTACATGGCCCACTTTTATTCCGGCATAAAAAGCAGCGAGACTTGTAGCCATACAGGTTGTAGTATCCCCATGTACCAAAATCATATCGGGGCGATAAGATTTAAAAAGCTCCCTTAATCCTTTTAATACTTCACAGGTGATGTCCGTAAGGTCCTGGCCCGATTTCATAATATTCAAATCAAAATCAGGTTTTATTTCAAAGAAATCCAAAACCTGGTCGAGCATTTGGCGATGCTGAGCTGTAACACATACTTTGTGCTCTACTCCTTTCGTCTTGGATAATTTACGGCATAACATAGCCATCTTAATGGCTTCGGGGCGGGTACCAAATATTGATAATATCTTCATTAAAAATTAAAAGAGTAATAAAAAAAATTCTCGCGGCGAACGCAAAGAAAATATACGCAGCGAACGCAGCGGGTTTTCTTGCATGTCGCACTCGCTGCGTAATCGTTGCGCCCGCCGCGTGAAAACATTTCTCGAAGCCCTTGCAAAGAAAATGCGCGCAGACATCGCAGCGGGTTTCTTTTACGTCGCGCTCGCCGCGTAATCGTTGCGCCCGCCGCGTGAACCAGTCTTAAAATGCCCCTGCAAAATCACCCCATTTATATTTAGATAATTCCTCGTAATTCTTTTCACCAATCTGTTCCAGGCTTTCGGGAGTTAATTGTTTTAAAACTTTAAAAGAATCATCCATTGATTCAGTGTATAATAGTTCAGGTTGATTTTTTAATCTTTCTTTTAATACACCCATTTCAGGAGCAATAATTGCTTTTTTGAAGCTCATAGCTAAAATAGCAGAACCGGAGTTTTCAATTTTTTTGAATGGAAGCGTTACTACATCCGCAGCATTAAAATACAATTGCAATTCATCATTTTCCACGAACCGGTCAATAAGGATTATATTCTCATTCATTGATTTTTTTATAGTTTCAAAATAATCCGCATCCATAGCTTTACCTGCAATTATTAAAACGGCATTGTCGTCAAATCCTTTTTTAAACCATTCAATAAGATCAGTAATCCCTTTGTAAGGCTTAATAAAACCGGTATAGAGAAGTACCAGTTTATCGTTTCCAATATTCAAAGTTCTCCTGGCTTCAATCCGGTTGGTTTCATTTGGATAATATCCAACATACGAGCCTTCAGGAATTATTTTAAATTTATTTGCATTGCATTTAAATTCCCTGACAGCTTCAGCCACGCTTAATTCTGAAAAAAGCCGGATCCACTTCACATTACGGGCAAAAAATCTTCTGCAAAAACGATGAATTGGCAAATATTTTGAGTCGTGTGGAATGATGTTATGAGGCGTCCACACTAATTTGCAATTATAGATATACCTTACTACATATACCTGGAATATAAAAAACGGGACATTTATTAAACTCATCCATAAACTTCTTCTGTAGTAGTAGGATGTTTCCCAGTCGAAATGAATATAATCCGGATTTTGCTTTACGGCTGTTTTTAAAATTCCAAAAAAACGATCGTCAATACCATTTTTTACAATTAAACGCGGATCGGATTGTAACCCTTTCATCATCAGGAATTGAAAAGGATTATCTATTCCTGCAACCGGAAGGCATGATATTTTAATATCTTTCATTAAATTTATTACAGCAAACCAACAATTACTTAAAAATTTTATTTAACCCTGCCGTAATTCCAAAAAACTGTGGAGCTGAATTCAGATTTCCCATATTTATTCTTGGGATAGACATTGGATCATGTAAATTATTATTACAATTCATAAATGCATGTTCATATCCTACCTCTTTCGCTTTTTCCTTTACAATATTATTTATTTCGGCATCAGTACCATAAGGGTAAACGATTATATTGCAATTACCGATATTTTGAGAAAGGTAGTCTTTTGAAGTTTTTAACTCATACAAAACTTGATCAGCGGAAAGCATAGATAATTTTCTATGGGTATGCGTATGCGAAACGATGAGGTGCCCCGATGCGGAAAGTGATTTTACTTCTTCTAAATTCATCGGGATATACCTTAAACGGTCGAAAATATTGTTTTCAATCTTAAAATTGTTTCTGTTTTCAATTTCTTCCAAATATTGATAAACGGTATCCATCTTATGATGAGCCTGAATGAATGCAGTTATCGTAAATGCAATACTATTAATATTTGCCGGATTTATTTCTTTGTTGGAAATAGAAGGTAAATCGGGAAAAATAAGTTTTTTATTCAACAAACTACGTAGCAATAAAAAAATCCTCTCGCGCCAGATAAATTTGATATCCCCCTTTAAGATACCGGTACATACGCCAAACATTGCTGTAATGCCATATAATGCTAATATCGGAAGTACGATGTCCATATTATTGGACATCCCATCATCGAAACTTAAAAAAACACCACTGCAAAGTGGATCAACTATTTTGGAAGCCGGCTGAACCCTAAAATTTTTTACCAGATTTTTTATTTGAAATTCAAATGTGTTTTTGGAAACATCCACATAATTAGTATAATAAGGCCCCATTTCTTCCTCGGGCAATACGTTATGATAAGTTAAAATAACTTTCCCCCTCCTTTGATGTGCATTAAGCACATTTCGGGCGATTCCAGAATAATAAAAGAAATCATAATAAGCATTACGAAATGTGCGGTTCATAAATTTGATATGACAAAATTATTGAATTATTTTTATTATTTAAACCAGGGTTTGTAATTCAATGTATATGCCAACCCACTTTTTCGTGTTCCAATAATTTTTGCCGGAACTCCGCCCACTATAGCCATAGCTGGCACATCTTTATTAACAAGAGCACATGAAGCAACCACAGCGCCCCTTCCAATCCGAACACCAGGAAGTATAGTTACTCTAGATGCAATCCAAACATAATCTTCTATAATCACATCGGCGCCAATGTCTTTATGGTCGTCATCATGCACGTCATGCTCTAATGTCCAGATGTTGGTTTCCTGTGCTATGTCAACATTATTACCAATTAATAATTTACCGCCTCTTCCATCTAATAAAACTTTTTTATTAATAATACAATTGGAACCAATAGAAATGTTTTTCCCTTTCCTTATTTCCAAACCTATTAAAAAATTGGTTTGATGCCCAACAGAATTTAAAAGTCTTCTTATAAAAAACAAACGTACAAAATGCAAAGGGATATACATGATCCATTCCTGAACTAAGTATTGAAAGAAGCTATAAATAAAAGAATTGATTTTATACATTTTAAAATATCTGATAAAAAGTAAAAAGGGTTAATGTTTTTGAATTGCTTTCAATCTTTATCATTCAGCCACAAGAGCCTTGCTAAATTCCTGAAAAGAAATAACGGGAAATTCATCTTTTACTTTTTGCTTAAGTTCAAGATAAGATGAGTCATTGGTTGATTGTAAAAACAATCGAAAATCATCAATTGATTTAAAAGTATTTTTTTCAGAAGCATTGATAAGATATTTCTCATTCTGGGTTTGATGCGTAAAAGAATACAGGCTTAGTACCTTTTTATTTTTAGATTCGAAATCAACAATAAAACTTGGTTTGCCGGTGAAACAAGCTTCCAGGCCCATGGTAGTCCCCAGGTGTAAAAAAGCAACAGCATTCTGGATTTTTTCATACTTCTCTAAAACCTGTGCGTCTTTTATAGAAAGGTCTTTCCCTCTGTATGCATCATCCATTATCACATTTGGAAGGTTTTTGATTTCGTTATATAAATCCCATTGATTCAACACAGGATAGGGCCTTACTACAAATTTAAGATCAGGCCTGATTTTCATTGTTTCTTCAGCAAGCTTTTTTATAATTGCCAATTCTTCAGAAACCAATTCATTGATACCCAAAGCGCAACCAAAATAAATGTATTCAAAAGGAAACGTTCTTTCAACCAAACCTGCCGATAATAATTTATTAAATTCATGTGCATAACCAAATTGACTGGCTCCGATTACGTTTATCTTCGATGCCGGTATATGTTGCATTTCAATAAGATCGTCTTTTAACCCATCTGACCAGCACAGGTACTCAGGATAATATGGAAACCGCGTATGCTTGAAAGGATGATCCCAGCTATACACATAAAACTTAATTTTTTTCTTTTCTTTTATTAAACGCGACATAAAATAATCATCTGCCACTTCTGAAAAAACTATAAATTGATAAATATCGCTTATTTCAGTTTTGTAAGCCGGTTTCAACATTTTGAGCAATTGATCATAGCTCATCAATCGAGGCAAAATTTTCTGCATTTTTAAAATAAATTTCCCTCTCCGGATTGCCTTTTTATCTTTTAAATTAGAAATTTTAAAAAACTCCATTAAAAAGTAATTGTTCCTGCTTTTAGGTAATTTTTTAAAATAAAGAAATAATTGTTCTTTGATCCTGTTCGATAAAGTGTGGCTGCGATCTAATATTGACCTATATTCTACATTAGCTATTTTATGGCTCAATACTTTTTTTTCATCAGCAGGTTTGTAAAACACTACTACCTTATGATTGGAAGAAATAATCTCAATTACTTTTCTTACATCATTACGGAAATCAAAGAAAGAAACTATAAAACCTATCGTCATTAGTTAAAAAATTAGTGTTTATTGATTATTCATTTATAAAATGAAAATCATGGGTATTTATGCTTTTACTATAAAAGTTTTTTTGTTTATTAAAGTGCTTTTAGCAAATAATAATAGACTTTTAGCTGAAATTTAACCTTCGTGGGTGTTGGCCGCCGTCTGGTCTCCTGACCCAACGGCATCAGAGAAATACGCCCCATTAACTGCCTGTAAAGTGTGTCAACATTTTAAAACTACCCAATCCATCGCAATAAAACCTGGCGGATGAATAATAATAATCTTCCGGATTTTGCCGCCGATTTCTATGACAAAAACAAAACTATTTTAGGCTGATTTTTTCACATATTCCTGCTGTTTATTCACAACTGCTACAACTCTTGCCAACAATT